>QRFC01000020.1_pt1 | contig 176748 bp, 173 predicted proteins | sample 1861061 | NCBI WGS metagenome assembly QRFC01 (sample SAMN09711282, study PRJNA482702) | Human gut metagenome, whole genome shotgun sequencing project.
ATGTATCAAGACTTTTGGACGGCGGTTTATTGTATTTGAGGCGGGCCTTGCCCCCTCAAGCTCCCCCGCTGCTCTCTTATCCGCGCCCTGCTGCACATGTTCTTTGACAGACTGAGCGTCCCCCTGCTTTCACAAGCTGAAAGCAGGGGGACGCTTGTAAATGGGGCACTCTCTTCGGCCTCTATGGCTATCATCCCTTTTCGCCGTGGGTCATCAGATACTCGGTGAGCTGATCCAAAAGCGTGGTGTCAAGCAGATGGTATATCAGAAATCCGTCGTGATTTGGTCGGCCGACAACGATCTGCCCGCCGGTCATGACAAGGCTGCACGTCTCGTCCGCGGACGTGCCCCAGACGAGGATGAGCGTGACGCTCCTGCCGTCATAAGCGCTGCCGCTGCCGGCTGAGTCCACAGCCCAAGGCAAAAGATTGCGGAGATCCTCCCTGTAACCGCTCTGGCAGAGAAGCGAAAGGATATCCCGAAACGCTTCGTCCCCCGCCGTCGAAGTCGGGAGCGTATAGCTTTCCATGTACGGTGTGCCGTCTCGGTTCCCGCCGAGCACTGCGGTGCCGGACAGGCTTGAAATGGTCTGCGGGTCAGCGCCCGTCATTTGCCCGAACGTGCGCGGCGTCAGCCGCCAGACGCATAGGCAGAGCAGCAGAATTGCAAGCAGCAGTACGATGCATTTCTTCGTCTGGTTTCGCATAGGGCTCTCCTCCGTTTTTGTTCTGCCTTTATTTTATCAGACGTCCGGTATATTTGCAATGTTCCGCCCCGCGCGCGGCTTTTTCACCCGTGCAGCATTATTCACACATAGTTCACTTGACAAACCGCTGTGAACCGTGGTACTCTAAGTGAGGATATTGATAGCAATATCTTTGTTTTCTGCCGTTTTACTGCTGTTGATTCCCTGTTTTCGGGAGCATAGCATATGCGGCAGCTATTTTTTTGTCTGATTGGAGAGATACACCATGGACTATGACGTTATCATCGTGGGCGCAGGCCCCGGAGGAATATTTACCGCCTACGAACTGGCGAAGGCAGACAGAGCACTGAAGATCGGCGTATTTGAGCTGGGCAAGCCGCTTGACAAGCGCAGATGCCCTATCGACGGCAAGAAGGTCAAATCCTGCGTCAAGTGTCCCACCTGCGCGATCATGAGCGGCTTCGGCGGTGCGGGCGCGTTCTCCGATGGTAAGTACAACATCACGAACCAGTTCGGCGGCACGCTGTTCGAGTATGTCGGCAAGCAGGAAGCCATCGACCTGATGAAGTACGTGGACGAGATAAACCTCTCCCACGGCGGCGAGGGCACCAAGCTCTACTCCACCGCCAACACCAAGATCAAGCGCACCTGCCTTGAAAACGGCCTGCACCTGCTCGACGCGCAGGTCCGCCATCTCGGCACCGACATAAACTACGTCGTCCTCGGCAACATTTTCGACGAGCTGAAGGACAAGGTCGATTTCCACTTCAACACCGCCGTCACCGGCGTGAAGAAGACCGGCGACGGCTACGAGGTCGAGGCCGGAGGGAATGCCTACACCTGCAAATACTGCGTCGTCTCCGTCGGCCGCAGCGGCAGCAAGTGGATGGAGTCCGTCTGCGAGAGCATGGACATCCCCACCCACTCCAACCGCGTCGATATCGGCGTGCGCGTGGAACTGCCCGCGGACGTGTTCTCCCACCTGACCGACGAGCTGTACGAGAGTAAGATCGTCTACCGTACCGAGAAGTTTGAAGACCTCGTCCGCACCTTCTGCATGAACCCGCACGGCGTCGTCGTCAACGAGAACACCAACGGCATCGTCACCGTCAACGGCCACAGCTACGAGGACAAGAGCAAGCACACCGAGAACACCAACTTCGCCCTGCTCGTCAGCAAGCATTTTTCCGAGCCGTTCAAGGATTCCAACGGCTACGGCGAGAGCATCGCGCGCCTGTCCAACATGCTGGGCGGCGGCGTCATCGTCCAGCGCTTCGGCGATCTCGTCCGCGGCCGCCGCAGCACGCAGCGCCGCATCGACGAGAGCTTCGTCACCCCGACCCTCGCCGCCACTCCCGGTGACCTGAGCCTCGTCATGCCCAAGCGTATCCTCGACGGCATCATCGAGATGATCTACGCGCTCGACAAGATCGCCCCCGGCACCGCGAACGACGACACCCTGCTCTACGGCGTCGAGGTCAAGTTCTACAACATGGAGGTCGAGATCGACAACAACCTCCAGACCAAGAGCGACGGCCTGTATGTCATCGGCGACTGCTCCGGCGTGACGCACTCCCTGTCCCACGCCTCCGCCAGCGGCGTGCACGTCGCGCGCCACATCCTCGCCCGATGAGCCGCAAATTCCCTCGTTCCCTTGATTTCTTGCCGCATAAGGCGTATATTGGTAAGCATGTGGCGGCAAGGAGGGAATCAATGGACAGGGTAAAAGGACAAAACTATATGCATGGCGCCGCCATCCTCACTATCGGCGTCATCATCATGAAGCTGCTGGGCTTCATCTATAAGATCCCGCTCGGCAATATTCTCGGCGACGAGGGATATTCCATGTTCCTCAGCGCCTACAATATATACAACGTCTTTTTCGCGCTGGCGACCGCAGGTCTGCCGGTGGCGCTGTCGCGCCTTGTCGCGGAGGCGGACGCAAACGGCCGCGCCCGTCAGGAGGAAAAGACCTTCCGCGTTGCGCGCAGGACGTTTTTCGTCATCGGCCTTGTGTTCGCGCTGATACTGTTCCTGCTGCCCGACTGGCTCGCCGCGACCTACCTTGAAAACCCCGACGCCGCGCCCGGCATCCGCGCCATGGCTCCGGCGATCCTGCTCGTGTGCCTCGTCTCGGCCTACCGCGGCTATTGTCAGGGCAACGGCAACATGATCCCGACAACCGTAGACGAGGTGCTGGAGGTGCTGTTCAAGGTCATCTCCGGACTCATCCTCGCCTCGGTTGCAATGAAGCAGGGGCTTGGCCGCCCGACCGCGTCGGCAGGCGCGATACTCGGCGTGTCCATCGGCTCGGTCGTGTCGCTGCTGTACATGGTGTTTTACAAGTGCTGCAACTACGACCGGCTCTCCGAGCCCTATTCCGCCGGAATACACGATCCGAACGACACTCCGGACGACGATGAGCTCGTCGATTCCACGGGCACGATAATCAAGAACATCCTGTCCATCGGCGTCCCCATCGCCTTCGGCGCGTGCATCATGGCCATCCTCAACAGCATCGACTCCAAGCTGTGCATGAACCGTCTCCAGTCCGCCGCGGGCTTCAGCTACTACGAGGCCAAAGTCCTCTACGGCGTGTACGGCAAGGCGCAGACGCTCTTCAACCTCCCCGCCGCGTTCATCACTCCGCTCACCGTCGCCATAGTTCCGGCGATCTCAGGCGCGATCGCGCGCCGCGCGCATACGGACGCCGCCAAGATCGGCGAAGACTCCATGCGCATCTCCGCCGTCATCGGCATGCCGATGGGCGTGGGGCTTACGGTGCTGGCCGATCCCATCATGAACGTCCTCTACCCGAACAGCAACGAGGCCGGCCCCGGCCTTCTCGCGGTGATGGGCATAGCGTCGTTCTTCGTGTGCGTGGTGCTGATGGAAAACGCCATTCTTCAGGCCTCCGGCAAGGAGAAGTTCACGATGATAACGATGATCGTGGGCGGCCTTGTCAAGATACTGGTCAACTGGCTCCTCGTCGCGCAGCGGCAGATAAATATCTACGGCGCGCCTATCGGGACGCTGGTGAGCTATATCACGATGACGGTTCTGAACTTCGTGTTCATGTGCGCCGTGCTCGACGAGCGGCCGCACCTGCTCAGGATATTCGCCCGCCCGCTGATATCCAGTCTCGCCATGGGCGCTTCCGCCTGGGCGGTGTACGGTCTTGCCTCCCGCTTTATCGGCTCTGGCTGGAAGCAGACGGCGGCGAGCATGCTGCTCGCGGTCATTGTCGCGGTGGTGATCTACGTCGTGTCCGTCGTGGCGCTGCGCGCGGTAACAAGCGAGGATATGAAGCTCATCCCCGGCGGCGAAAAGATAGCAAAACTGCTGCATATCCGCTGAGCGCCGGAATTGCAAAAAAGCTTTAAAAATCAACGCACAGGGCTTGATAATAGTCAGGTTTTGTGGTAATATCTGCGTTGTTGCCTTACGGGGCAGAAAGATAAAGAAATGAGTATTCTGCCGCATTTTCGGGCAGACTCATCATAAACATGGCATGAGCCACATTTTTAGGAGGATACACACATGAATAAAGCTGAACTCGTATCTGCCGTTGCAGAAAAGACCGGCATGTCCAAGAAGGACAGCGAGAAGGCAGTCAACGCCGCATTCGACACCATCACTGAGGCTCTGGCCGCAGGCGACAAGGTCCAGCTCGTCGGTTTCGGCGCGTTCGAAGTCAAGGAGCGCGGCGCTCGCATCGGCCGCAACCCCAAGACCAAGGAAGAGATCGAGATCCCCGCGTCCCGCGTTGCTTCCTTCAAGGTCGGCAAGGCTCTTAAAGAGGCTGTCACCAAGTAATTTTTGATTATAAAAAGCAGCCGCATTTGCTTTAATGCGGCTGCTTTTTGGTACTGAGGAGTTAATATGAGACTGGATAAATATTTAAAGGTCTCCCGTCTGATAAAGCGCCGCAGTGTCGCGAACGACGCCTGCGACGGCGAGCGCGTGAGCGTGAACGGGCGGCAGGTCAAGGCCAGCTATCAGGTCAAGGTGGGCGACGTCATTGAGATTGCATTCGGCCAGCGCACCCTCAAGGTCGAGGTCACGGAGGTCAACGAGATCGCCAACAAATCCAACGCCGCCGCGATGTATAAGGAGATCTGAGCAGGGGCAATAGAATACATCGGGACGGCACAGCGGCCGTCCCCTACGATGGTATTTGATGTGCACGGTGTCTTTTACCCGCTGCTCGTGTCTCCCCTCCGGCGACACTTTCGGCGCTGACGCGCCACTGTCTCGCTGCGGTATTAGCCGACTGAGGGGTCACCAGAGTCGGTCTACTGCCATTAGGCAAAAGACCTGGCCACGCAAAGATACAGGCCGTCCCCCCTATTCCCCCATCACACTACCGCTTCGGCCAGAAGCACCGCGGCGACGGACAGCGTCACGCTCAGCAGCATATACGCCGCCGAGGCGCCGATACGCCCGCTTTGCATAAGCCCCGCCGTTTCAAGGGCGAAGGTGGAAAACGTGGTAAAGCCGCCGCATATGCCGGTTTTGAGCAGCAGCGTAAGCCGCGGGTCAAGCCCCGCAGTCTTCGCGCCAAGCGCCGTAATGGCTCCGATAGCGAACGCGCCGAGGATGTTTATCAGCAGGGTGTTCACAGGAAACGCCCCCGTTTTATCCAGCGGTATCATCGACACGAGATAGCGCAGCACCGCGCCTACAAAGCCGCCGGCTCCGACGGCAAGACAATTAAGCATATTCATACCTCTAAAAATGACTTCTGCCATGTTACCCAGGCAGAAGTCATTAGTTTTTCAACGGTTTCGGGTTGCCCCGCGGGAGAACTTCATTCCCTTGCTTTCATTATACCACACCGCAGCGGTGCGCCGCAAGGCGCGTCCGGTCACATATAGATGCTGTCAGTCGCGACATGGTCGCAGAAGGCGCGGTCATGCTCGACGAATATCATCGTGGACTCCGTATTCAGTAGCAGCTCCTCTATCTGCATACGCGAGAGCAGGTCTATATAGTTCAGCGGCTCGTCCCAGACATACACGTGCGCCTGCTCGCAAAGGCTCGCTGCGATGAGCACCTTTTTCCGCTGTCCGGCGCTGAAACCGGCCATGTCGCGTTCAAAATGCCCGCGCGTCATGTCCAGCTTGCGCAGAATGGTTTTGAACCGGCTCTCGTCAATGCCCCGCTCGCGGGCAAAGCTGCGCAGATCGCCGCGCAGAAACGAGCTGTCCTGCGGGATGTATGAAATTCTCAGCCCTCCCGCGCGCCAGATCTCGCCCGTATGGGGGATATTTTCGCCGCTTATGAGCTTCAGAACGCTGGATTTTCCGCAGCCGTTGCCGCCGCGCAGCGCGATGCGCTGCCCCTGCCGCAGTTCAAAGCTCAGCGGCTGCGCTATCGCCCCGGCTCCGTAATCTATCTCGAGCTCGCGCAGCTCCAGCAGTCGCTCCGAATAGTGCCGCAATGGGCTGAGCTTCAGATCGTCCGCCGTCTCAAGATTTTTCAGCAGCTCCGATTTCTGCTCGATGCTGTCCTGGATCCGCCGGTCTATCGCCTTGGCGCGCTTCATCGACTTCTTGCTCTTCGCACCCTCGTACGCCCTGCGCCCCATGCTCTTCTCGGTTTTCGTCGGGTCGAAGCCGATTTTCGCGCGCTCCGCCCTGTCCGCCCACTGCGCCTTTTCGCGCGCGGCGGCTTCGAGGCGGCCTATCTCCTTCTTGAGCCGGTCGTTTTCCGCCAGCTCGTATCTGTCCCGCCGCTCCTTATTCTCAAGCCACGTGGAAAAATCGCCTTGGGTCACTTCAATATCCGCGCGGTTTATCGAGAGAATGTGGTCAACGCAGCCGTCGAGAAACGATCTGTCGTGCGAAACGAGGATGAAGCCGCGCTTGCGCCGCAGATACCGTGCGACGCGCTCGCGTCCCGCCTCGTCGAGATGATTCGTCGGCTCGTCGATCAGCAGGAAGTCGTTCTCGTTAGTGAACATCGCCGCAAGCTGGAGCTTTGTCTGCTCGCCGCCGGAAAGCGAGTCGAACGGCCGGTCGAGCAGCGCTTCGTCAAGCCCCAGCATTGCCATCTCCCGCCGCAGACGCCACTCCTCACCGTCGCTCACGACCTCCGCGAGCGCTTCCGACACGGGGCGCGACGTGTCATGCAGCGCGATCGGGAAGTAATCAAAGCTGACGCTTGCGGAGATGCTGCCGGTGTACTCAAGCTCACCCATCAGCAGCTTCAGAAACGTCGTTTTTCCGCGGCCGTTGCGCCCGGTGAAGCCGAGCCGCCAGCCGGTGTCTATCTGAAAGCTCACGTTGTCGAACACCTTTTCGGCGCTGCCATCGTATGCAAAGCTGAGATTCTTTATATCAATAAGCGACATATATGCCCCTCCCTGTTCATATAAAAATTCGGCCGCAGGAAATGACCCGCAGCCGAAAATTCACATGGCATGGGGGTGCCATGATATAAACCGGATGCGCTGATGCACTTTCCTGCGAAAAGGCGCGGCAAAGATGGGGCAGCATATTTCATGCCCCGTCACTTTGTTTTATCGCCTTATAAATCAGCAGGAAATATTGTGCACTCGTGCGCCTCCGTTCGTTTTGATCTATTTATATTATAAATCGTGCGCGCCGCTTTTGCAAGCCATACATTTTGGACAAGCACATGATAAATTCGCCATAAAAAAGCAATGCAGTCCACGGAATTTATGGTATAATACGGTCAGAATAATTACGGAGGTTCTGCCATGGAGTTTCTCGGAGTCAATCTGGATATCAAGAATCTGCCGGAGCTGGAGCCGGAGTTCATCCCGCTGCACAAGTTCAACGAGGCATTTCTCCGCGGCGCAGAGAAGCCCGTCGGCATCGCGCTGGAGCGCGCGGGCGGCGAGATGGCCGCGGTCGAGACACGCATACACGGCACGCCGGAAATGTACGCCGCCGACTGCTATTACATCGACCGCCTTGTGAAAACCATGCTGTGGATGAAGGGCGGATACAAGATCTACGTCCGCGGCGACGCGCGGATATACGACTATCTCCGCTCCGTCTACTGCGCGGGCGGGGCGAGGGAGTTCGACTGGGACTACATGGCGAACGTCTTTGAACGTCCGTTCGAGGTCGTGCAGACGGACGCGCTGCCCGCGGCCAAGGATTCGCCGAAGGCCATCGGCGGGCACATGGACGGCTGCCGCATCGGCTTTGACGCAGGGGGAAGCGACCGGAAGGTCTCGGCAGTGATAAACGGCGAGGCCGTGTATTCCGAGGAGGTCGTCTGGTTCCCGAAGATCAACTCCGACCCGGACTACCACTACGCCGGTATCGTCGCCGCGCTCAAGTCTGCGGCGGAGCACATGCCGCGCGTTGACGCCGTCGGCGTCTCCTCCGCGGGGATTTACATCAACAACCGCACGATGAACGCCTCGCTGTTTCTGAAAGTCCCCAAGGAGCAGTTCGACGCGAAGGTCAAGGATATTTACATCCGCGCCATAACCGACACCTTCGGCGACGTGCCGTATAGCGTCGTGAACGACGGCGATGTGACCGCGCTTGCGGGCGCGATGAGCCTGAAGGAAAACAACATCCTCGGCATCGCCATGGGTACGAGCGAGGCAGCAGGCTTCGTGGACGCCGAGGGGCGCATAACCGGTTGGCTCAACGAGCTGGCCTTCGTTCCGGTCGACGCAAATCCCGCCGCGATGCGCGACGAATGGAGCGGCGATATCGGCTGCGGCGTGAAATATTTTTCACAGGACGGTGTGAACAAGCTCGCGCCCAGAGCCGGAATCGAGCTTGACGAGTCGCTGTCCCCCGCCGAGAAGCTGAAGGCTGTGCAGAAGCTGATGGAGGCGGGCGACGGCCGCGCCGCCGCGGTATACCGCAGTATCGGCGTCTATCTGGCGCACACGCTGGCCTATTATCGCGCGCTCTACGGCTGCGGGAGCGTACTGCTGCTCGGGCGCGTGATGTCCGGCAAGGGCGGCGAGCTGATAATCTCCGCCTGCGAGGACGTGCTGCGCTCCGAATATCCGGAGCTTGACGGGAAAATGCGGCTCGCACTGCCGGACGAATACTTCCGTCGGGTCGGTCAGTCCGCCGTGGCAGCCTCCCTGCCCGAAATAAAGTAACGGTATATTTCTTATTTTGATCTAACAGTAATAAAAACCTCCTGTGCTGCAGAAAATAAGCCGCACAGGAGATTTTTTATTGATTTATGGAGCTGATCAAATGACAAACGAAGAATACAAGAAATACGCCGACCGGCACGCCCCGCGCTCGCCGCTGCTGAAGGATATGCTTTTCGCGTTCCTGATAGGCGGCTTCATCTGCTGCCTAGGCCAGCTTGCGGGCGACCTGTACAGGAACCTCTGCGGGCTGGACAAGGAGGCCGCCGCGAGCGCAACGTCGATCACGCTCGTGTTCCTCGGCGCGCTGCTAACAGGGCTCGGCGTATACGACGACATCGCCAAACTCGCCGGAGCCGGTACGCTCGTGCCGATAACGGGCTTTGCAAACTCCGTCGTCGCTCCGGCGCTCGAATTCAAGACCGAGGGTTTCATCGCAGGAACCGCTGCCAAAATGTTCATCATCGCGGGGCCGGTCATCGTCTACGGCATATCCTCAAGCGTCATATACGGGCTGCTCCTCGTCCTGTTCGGCGGCTGAATTATCTCAGCACCTTGCCCAGCACGCGCAGCGGCAGCTCGGGCGAGATGACGATATCCGCGTACGCGGGGTTCAGCGAGTGCAGCGCCATGGAATCCTTCAGCGCCACGAGCTGCTTGAGATAGGCGCTGCCGTCATACAGGAAGATGCCGATGTCGCCGGTCATCAGGCTGCGCTGCTGGCGCACCCAGACGGTCTGCCCGTCGTGAAACTCCGGCTCCATACTGTCACCCGCGACGCGGACGCCGAAGTTCGACCCCTCCGGAACCTCCTGCCCGACCTCTACCATCTCGTAATCCTCGCCGTCGAGGAACTGGCCGGTGCCTGCCGACACGGCCAGCGAATACAGCGGCAGCGTCCGCAGCCGCACGGGCTGCGGCTTCTTCGCCGGACGCGGCTCCTCATACGAAAAGCGCCGGCTCTCGCGCAGAAGCTGGATATACTCCAGCGCGCGGCCGCGCCCCTCACGGTTCAGCCCCGCCAGCAGCTCGCCGCCGGTGCCGGAAAACGTCCCGCGGATATCCTCTATCCCCAGCACGTCGCATATCGCGAGAAACTGCCGCACGTTCGGCAGCGTGGCGCCCTTCTCCCATTTGGACACGGCCTGATTCGTCACGCCGAAGCCCAGCTCATCCAGCGCGGCGGCAAGCTCCGCCTGGTTCATTCCTTTTTCGCGGCGGCGCTCCGCAATGAGCGCGCCTATATCCGTATACATGCTGTCCTCTTTCCGCCGCCCGTCCGGCCTTTTTTGAAGCTATTATATCCTACTGTTTTATAAATTTCAAGCCTTTTATCCAAATCAGATAAAAGGCTTGAAACGATTTAATCACTCTATGCCCGCCTGAAGCTTTTTGAACCAGCCGCCGCGGTAATAGTATATGAGCAGGAGTATGCTGCAGAGCACCCAGCCCGCCGGATAACCCAGCACGATCGCATCGATGCCGCCGCCGAGCTTATACACCGCAAAAAGGTACACCTGACGGAACACGACGAAGGAGCCGAGCATGATGAACATCGTGGAGCGCGTATCGCCCGCGCCGCGAAGCGCGCCGGAATAGACCTGGTTTATCGCAAACATCAGGTAAAACGGCGCAACGATACGGATAAACAGCCCGCCGAACTCCACGACCTCCGCCTCCTTGTTGAACAGCGTCACGATCTGCGGGGCGAAGATGTACAGCGGCACCAGCACGACGGCCATGATGATAAGCCCGATCACGAGGCCGGACTTTGCTCCGGATCTCGCGCGCTCATAGTTGCCCGCGCCGAGATTCTGCCCGGCAAAGGTCGTTATCGCGACGGACAGGCTCATCATCGGCAGCAGCGCGAAGGAGTCCACCTTGCTGCAGGCCGTCCATCCGGCCATGCAGGAGCTTTCGAAGCGGTTTATGTACGACTGAACAAACATGTTCGAGAACGCGGTTATAGCAAGCTGCAGCGCGGACGGGATGCCAATGGCGCATATCTTGCTCAGGATGCTGCGCGTTATGCGCAGGTCGCGGCAGTCTATGCGGTAATCGGCCTTGCAGCGGATGAGCAGCAGCATCACCAGCACCGCCGACAGCACCTGCGCTATCACCGTTGCTATCGCCGCTCCGGCAATACCCATGCTGAAATACTTGACAAAGACGACATCGAGTACGGTGTTGGTCAGCGCCGAGAATATGAGGAAGTACAGCGGCCTTGTGGAGTCGCCCACGGCGCGGAGGATGCCCGCCCCGATATAATACATAATTACGCCGGAGATGCCCCAGAAGTATATGCGCAGGTACTCCGTTGCATCCGCCATGACGTCCTCGGGCGTGCTCATCAGCTCGAGCATCATCGGCGTGAGCCACACGCCGAGCGCCGTCAGCACCACGCACATCACGAGCGACATCGCTATCGTCGTCTGCACGGCCTTATGCAGCTTCTCCTTGTCATGTGCGCCGTAAAACTGCGAGATAACGACGCCCGCACCCGCCGCCAGACCACCGAACAGGCCGAACAGCGCATTGATGACCGGCCCCGTGCAGCCTACCGCGGCAAGCGCCTGCTTGCTTACATAGTTGCCGACGACGATGGAGTCCACCGTATTGTACAGCTGCTGAAAGACGTTGCCTATCATCAGCGGCAGGGCAAAATAAATAAGCAGCCGGGGGATGCTGCCTTCAGTCATATCCGTGTCCCTGCGTTTCAAAACCGAAGCCACGCTTGAACCTCCAATATTTCATAAATCCAATATAGTATAGATTTGCGCAAATCATATGTCAAGCCGCAAAAGGGCGTATTTCGTGATAATCTACAAATTATCAAGGTGTGATTCGTGCATATAGACGAAAAAGGCATGGTCCAAACACCATGCCTTTTGGTCAGCTCTCAGCCTTGGCCTGAGCGATGCAGTTGATTATGTACGGCTCGACCTCTTTGACATCCATGTCCAGCGCAACGGCAAGCTCTCCGTGCAGGATATCCTTCGCGCGCTTCATCGTTGCCTCCGCGCGGCTGCTCTTGGTCTTCTTGTCCGTCATGCGGCAGCGCAGGCCCTTCACGATGGACACCAGCGCCTCGCAGCTGTGCAGCTTGAAGAGCTGCTTGTAGAACGCATCGACATGGTTGAAGCGCGTATCGTTACAGATGGCAGGCTCTATGCCCGGAATGGCGGCGATAAGAGCCTCCGCCTCGTCGCGCGACATCACGGGGCGCATATATGCCCCGGAATCCACCGGCGCAAAATAAGTTCCGCTGCCGATAAACGGGCGAAGGTGATAATAAAGCTTGCTGTCAGCCGCGGCTCCGGCCAGCGGTGCGATACATTCAACCGTACAGACTCCGTTCTCTCCGTAAATTATTTTTTCTCCGACCGAAAACATCCAAACCATCTCCCATCTTATTACTCATATTTATATATTACAACATTTCACGCGAAATTTCCAATAGAAAATTAAGAAAAATTAAAATTTTTCGGCCGCTTTTTAACATACGCTTTACGAGAATGTGCAGCGCCGCAAATTTGCGCATTGAGTTCTTGCGTCGGCTTTGCTATAATAAGCTAAAATCATCCCGGCTCTGCCGGAGAGGGAGAGACAGCATGAACTACACATGGTATGAGATGGGCTGGATAGTGCTTATTTATTCGTTTCTCGGCTGGTGCGCCGAGGTCGCGTTCGCCGCGGTGCGCCACGGGCGCTTTGTGAACCGCGGATTTCTGAACGGCCCCGTCTGCCCGATATACGGCTACGGCGTGCTGTGCGTTCTGCTGATCCTAGAGCCTGTGAAAAGCAACCTCGTGCTGCTGTTCTTCGGCAGTATGTTTTTCACCTCCGCGATCGAATTTCTGGTCGGCTTCATCATGGAGCAGCTTTTCCACGACAAATGGTGGGATTACAGCAACAATCCCTTCAACATCAAGGGCTATGTCTGCCTTGAATTCTCGATAATCTGGGGCATCGCCTGCGTTCTGGTCGTGGACGTCATCCATCCGATGATATACGCGCTCATCAAAAAGCTCTCCACGCCGGTCGGCATATGGGTGATGGCCGCACTGCTCGCGCTGCTGGTGTTCGACGCGATACTCACACTCGCCGAGATGCTCAAGCTCAACAAGCGCTTCAAGGCTATCACCGAGCTTGAGTGCGCGATCCACTCCGTCTCCGACGCGATGGGCGAGAAGCTGATATATGAGCCGATGGAGCGCGGCAAGGAGCGCCGCGTGGCCTTCGACGAGAAGCACCCCGAATTTGCGGAGAAGAAGCGCGAGGCCGTCGAGGACGTCATGGCCAAGCGCAGCGAGATAAACGTGGCTGTGAAGGAGCGCGAAGATGCACGCCGCGAGGAACTGGCCGCGAAGAAGGCCGAGCTGGAGGCAAAGCTCGCCGAGCTCAGGAAGACGAACTTCATCCACGCGCGTATCGCGGCGGCGTACCCGCACCTGTCCGAGGGCGAGCACAACGGCGAGAACTTCCGCAAGCTGCGCGACTATATTGAGCAGAAGCGTGCTGAGAAAAAGGGCAAGAAATGAGATTATATTTTACCGGTCACGACTATAAATACGCCGCCGAGCAGATGCTGCTGACGCTCTTTCCGGAGCATCGGCCGGAATATCCGGAGGGTAAGCCCGACAGCGACCGGATCGAGCTGAAGCTCAGCCACGGAGATAAATTCACTACCGCGAGCTGCCGCATGGTGCTCGGCGGCAAGGTCTATCACGGCCGCGCCGCAGTACGCCGCGAGCTGCTCACGAGCGAGCTGCTGACCGATCGCTACTGCCAGCGGCTCATAAAAAACGCGATGTACCGCGCCGCGCTCGCCTCCGGCGTGCACCGCCCCGCATGGGGCGCGCTGACCGGCGTGAGGCCGGGGAAGATATTCTGTTCCCTGCTCGCCGCCGGGCTGAGCGAGGACGAGGCGACGCGCCGCTTCATCGACGAATACGACGTGACGCCCAAGCGCGCGGCGCTCTGCCGCGACACGAGCCGCGAGACGGTGAAGGCGGTGTCGGAGCTGGGCGAAAAGGACGTCTGTCTTTACGTCGGCATCCCCTTCTGCCCGACGCGCTGCGCGTATTGCAGCTTCGTCAGCCAGTCGGTCGAGAAGAGCATGAAGCTCATCCCGCCGTTCATGAATGCGCTCATAAAAGAAGTCTCCGCGGTCGGCGCGGAGCTGCGCGCGCTGGGGCTTCGAGTTGTGTCAATTTACATGGGCGGGGGCACGCCCACCACGCTGAACGCCGCCCAGCTCGACAGACTGTGCACCGCGCTGGAGCGCGAATTCGACCTCGGCGCGCTGCGGGAATACACCGTCGAGGCCGGACGCCCCGACACGATAACCGAGGATAAGCTGCGCGTCCTGCGCGCCCACGGCGTTGACCGCGTCAGCGTCAATCCGCAGACGATGTCCGACTCCGTGCTGGAGACGATAGGCCGGCGGCACAGCTCCGCCGACATCGTTGATGCGCTCGAAAAGGTGCGCGCCGTCGGCGGCTTTGCGGTGAACATGGATCTCATCGCAGGGCTCCCGTCAGACAGCGCGGACGGCTTCCGCGAGACGCTGGATAAGGTGCTCGCGCTCGCGCCGGAGAATATCACGGTGCACACGCTGTCGCTGAAAAAAGGCTCCCGCATCACGCTGGAGGGTTCGCCGCTGCCGTCCCCGGCCGAGGTGTCGGAAATGCTCGACCTCGCGTACGACCGGCTGACCGCGCAGGGCTACGCGCCCTACTATCTGTACCGGCAGAAGTTCATGTCCGGCGGCTTTGAAAACGTCGGCTGGGCAAAGCCTGGCTGCGTGAACCTCTACAACATCTGTATCATGGAGGAGCTGTGCAGCATCATCGCAATGGGCGGGGGCGGCTCGACGAAGCTTGTCCGCCATGGCGACGGGCGTAACATCCGGCTCATGGCGCCGAAATATCCGCTGGAATACATTGAGAACATAGAGAAAACCTGCGCCGACAAGGCGAAGATATCTGAGTTTTATAAAGATTGTGAGGAATAAACATGGCATATAAGCTTGAAGAGATCAATTTCAAGACCGTGGCCGACCCGAAGGGCTTCGTCGAAGAGGGCGACGCGGCGTATCAGGCGCGCGTTTCCAAGGCGGCGCAGCTGATTGCAGAGAACCGCAAGAACAGCCCCATCGTCCTGCTGTCCGGCCCGTCCGGCTCCGGCAAGACCACTACCTCGATGAAGCTGGCCGATGAGCTGGAGCACATCGGCATCAAGACGCACTATGTCGGCATGGACGACTATTTCAAGACCATCGACCCCGCCACCGTGCCGCGCACACCGGAGGGCGAGATGGATCTGGAGTCGCCGCGCTGCATGGACATGGAGCTTCTGAACAAGCACTTCACCATGCTCTCCAAGGGCGAGCGTATCTTCGTGCCGAAGTATGAGTTCTCGCGCAAGATGCGCGTCCAGTCGCCGTCGAAGTCCATCAAGCTCGGCAAGGACGAGATCGTTATCTTCGAGGGCATCCACGCGCTCAACAACATGATAACCGACGTGCATCCGGAGGCGTTCAAACTCTACATCTCCGCGCGCAGCGACGTGGAGTTCGGCGGCAAGATCGTGTTCAAGCGCACATGGTTCCGTCTCGTGCGGCGCACGGTGCGCGATTATAACTTCCGCGGCTCCGATCCGGCGGAGACGATGAGCATGTGGGCAAATGTCCGCCGCGGCGAGAAGAACAACATCTCCCCGTTCAAGGACAAGGCCAACTTCCAGTTTGACACCTCCCTGCCCTATGAGCTGGCGGTGTTCAACCGTACGGCGACCGAGCTGTTCCGCTCCGTTCCGGAGGGGATCGAACGCTTTGACGAGCTGCGGCAGGTTCTGCCCGCACTCCAGCTCTTCGGCGATATCGACGAGAAGTACGTCGCCAAAGAGTCGCTGATCCGCGAGTTCATCGGCGGCGGAATATACGAATATTAATAGTATAGAATTACAAGCCCTGTTTTTGTGCATATCTCCGAGCACAAAAACAGGGCTTGACATTATACGGCATTTTATGCCATTTTCGCATTAAGCAAAGGGCGAGGCGGTCAGCTACACCACCCGAAAGGGGGTGAGCAAATGCCGATTATCATTACTCTACATATCTTCGGATACACCGTAACAGTAAGGATAAAAAAGCAGAACCGCCACTCTGCCAAGTGACAGTTCTAAAATGAATCTTCTATTCGAGAGCTGACGTATAACGTCATCGCCCTTTGTGGTTAACATTATAGCACTGCAAGGGGCGCGGAGTCAATAGGGAAGGTAAAACTTCCCTTTAGGAACATGCTTTGGAACCGTATGGTATGCCGATCATTCAAAAATAACCCTGTCATTCACACCGGATGGCAGATAGTGCCGGCCAAATCTCACGAATGAGGTAATTCGCAATGCTGTTATCACTGGCTTCGACCATAATCACCGTCGTTCAGGCCGTCTATATAATACAGCTATGCAAGAATCTAAAGACGGTCAAGCCTGAACAGGGCAAAAAGGTTCTGCTGAAAATAGCCATTCTGGAAGCAGTCAGAATAATTCTGGCAATAATCGCATACAACTTGAATCTGCAAGTACATATGCTTCGCACGACGTTCCCAGTGCTCATCTTCGTAATAGCAATGTATATGAAATTTGCACGGGATGCCAAAGGCAGCTGAGCCGCAGAGCTTCAACAAACCCGCCCCCGTCCACAATCGTGGACGGGGGCGAGTTTATTTTCTCTCACGTTTTACGCGATGAAGTTCAGCGAACCGTGCAGGAACTCAAACTTCGTGTCGTACTGCTCCGTCGGATGCAGCAGCATCGGCTCGGAGCTGAGGCCGACGACCTCGCCGGTTTCGGCGTCGACATAGCAGGTGTAGCACATCCAGGTCGTATAGACGGCCATCTCGTAGAGCGAATCTTCAAGCTTGAAGTCGTAAAACTCGACGTCGGTGGAGTTCAGGTGCAGCTCATTGAGAACGGCCTTGAGAGCCTCGGCAGCGTTGATGATTATATTGTTATTTTTCATTTATCGTCATCCTTTCTTAAAAACGGGTTTGTTTTCCTTGACCTTACGAGCATAGGATACTGCATAATTTTAAGAAAAAAATTAGATAAATTTGAAGAATTATTGAACTGATTTGTGAAAAAATGTGCAGATTCGCAACTTTTTATATCGTTACGGAAAATGTGCTGCCCTCGCCCGGCGTGCTGTCGAGCGCGACGGAGCCGCCATGGAACTGCACGATCTCCTTGACCATCGCAAGCCCAAGGCCGCAGCCGCCGTCCTCCCCGTGCGACGGGTCAGCCTGCCAGAAGCGCTGCCAGACCTTGTCCTGATACTCCGGCGCGATGCCGGGGCCGTCGTCGGAGACGCTGAGCACGGCTTTTCCGCTGTCATCCGTATGCAGCGAGACGCGGATATGCGCGTTGCTGCCGCCGTACTTGTAGGCGTTTTGCAGGAGGTTGACTATCACGCGCGACATGAGCCCCGCGTTGAAGTTCGCCTCGATCCCGGGCTGGATGTCCGTGGTCAGTTCCGCATTGGAGCCCGGCGGCGGGGGGCACTCCTCGCAGCAGGAGCCGACAAACTCGCTAAGATCCATCCGCTTCATTGGGTATTTATCGGTGCCGTGCTGCATACGGGTCAGGCCGAGCAGCTCCTGCACGAGCTGCGACATGTGGCAGCCCTGCTCCTCGATCACGTTCAGCGATTCGAGGAAGTCATCCCGCGTGCGCGCCTTGCGCTTCGCGCGGTCGCACTCGGCGAGGATGACGGTTATCGGGGTGCGCAATTCGTGCGAAGCGTCCGAGGTGAACTGTCGCTCGGCGTCGAACGACGCTTCGAGCCGCCCGAACATGCGGTCGAACGCCGCGCCGAGCCGCCGCATCTCGCTCGGCCCGCGCGTTATGTTCAGCCGCGCGCTCAGATCCTCACCGGCGGATATGCTGTCCGCGGCGGCGAGTATCTTTTCCATCGGGCGGAACGCCGACCACGCGATGAGCCAGCCGCCGCCGATGGTGACGACCAGCAGGATGGGCAGCAGCGTCGCGGTGAGGATTATGATGGTATGCATCAGGCCGGAGCGATCCTCGGCGGAGATAAGCCCGCGCACCCACAGCCCCGTGACGTCCATGTCCACGTAGCTGTCATAGATATAGTAGGTCTCGCCGTCGATGTCCGCCGTGTTTATAACGTTCGGGTCGAGCGGCGTGTTCTCGTCGAAGCTATCCGGCTTCGCGCCGCGGATGAACTCGCCGTCCGTGTCGTAGAACATGCAGTACACGCCGCGGCTGTACATCGACAGGTCGTCCCACTCGAACTTGCCGCGGTCGAACTCGACGTCGTCAACGTTCTTCTGCACGACCTTCACCAGCCGCCCCGCGGGGTCGTCCGTGATGGCGTTGTGGTTCACGACCAGCACAAACACCAGCGTCAGCGCCGCCAGCAGGAGCATCATCAGCGTTATCCACGCCGTAATTCTCAGTTTCGCAGACATTCCTCAGTCCTCCCGCAGTACCCAGCCGCTGCCCCACACGGTGCGGATGAGCTTTTTGTCAAAGCCGGTGTCCATCTTCTTGCGCAGGTAGCCGACGTATACGTCCACGACGTTCGAGCCGCCCTCATAGTCGAAGTTCCAGAGGTTGTTTTCGATCATCTCGCGCGTGAGGACGATGCCCTTGTTGCGCAGCATGTATTCCAGCAGCGCGAACTCGCGCGAGGTAAGCTCGATGTTCTTTCCCGCGCGGGTCACCGTCTTGGCCGAGACGTCGACGGTCAGGTCGGCGGCGGTGAAAATGTTGGAGCGGTTGCCGGTGTATTTGCGGCTGATCGCGCGTACGACGGCCAGCAGCTCCGGAAAGTTGAAGGGCTTCACGAGGTAGTAGTCGCCGCCGCTCTCCAGCCCCTCCACACGGTCGGCAATGCTGTCGCGCGCGGTGAGAAACAGCACCGGCGCGCCGTTGCCCTCGCGGCGCATCTGCCGCACGGCGTCAAGCCCGCTCATGCGGGGCATCATTATGTCCATTATCATCACGTCGTAGTCGGCAGAGCGGGCGTATTCCAGCGCCTGGATGCCGTCGAAGCACGCGTCCACGCTGTACCCCTCGTCCTCCAGCGCCTCGCAAATGATCTTGTTAAGACGCTTTTCGTCCTCCACAACAAGTACCCTCATATTTTCCTCCGTTCCGCCGCACGCGGCAGCGTTCCATTATGTAATATATTCTGACAGAAAAAATTATGAAAAGTTTTAATTATTTTCTTAAAATATTTTACTATACTCAGACCGTAAAGTGAAGCAGAAAATATCGTTATCATAACCGGTCATGGAGGAATCAGCATGAAAAAGGCTCTGAAAACAGCACTTATCATTCTCATAGTTCTGCTCATAATCGGCACGGCCATAGGCGGATATTTCATCTGGCGGCACCACGCGCTCTATATCGGCGCAGACGCGGCGCTCGGCGCAGCGTTGGACGACGCCGGGGTGCTCGCGGCTGAGACATTTGACGTCGACGTCGACTTTGAGCACAAGTACGGCCGCAGCTGGTACGAGGTACAGTTTGAAACTGCCGAGGCGGAGTACGATTATATAATCGACGCCGGGACGGGGGAGGTCCTGAAGGCGGCCGCAAAATAGCGCGCCGCCCCGCCGAGACAGCTCCGGAGCACGCCGGATATATGCATGGGATGCAGAAAGTTACCGTATACGCCATTACACCCCTCTTTTTCTTTTCCTGAACACTATCAACGAAATCCCGCCGGGACGTGCTTCCCAGCGGGATTATTCGTGGTTATAGGCATATACTGCTCTTTATATGGCACATCTCAGCGTAGCAATCCTTTCCGCTTTTTACATGTAAACCGGAGTTTTTTGAAGCTGAACCGCATTTCATTCGCAAGGTCGCACACAATACTCAATTGGAGGTTTCCGTCCGAGTCAACGTCAAACTCGCCATATCTCCACGTCAGTCTGCCCAAGATCCCGTCGGCGAACGAATCAGCAGCAATGCTTACCCCCGTCACCGACAACAGGTCAAGCCGGACGATGTCCTTGCCGTCCGTCAGTTTCAACTCGCAGGAATACGTGACCTTCTTCGAAATAATGTTCTTCTTTGAAACAAAATTTATTTCAAGGAAGTCATAGTCATGGAATCCGTCTCTTGCAAGCAGTTCAGCAACGAATTTCTCCGGCAGGCGCTTTTTTATCGTTTCGAACTTTGCATAATACCGTCGACTGTTTGCCGTCCATTCCTTCGCCGCGCGCCCACGAATCCATTCGCGCTCGTCGTTCATGTCTCTCCACAATTCTTTTGTAAAATACTGCATGTTCCCTCCGGTTCAAAAGTCTTTTTTGCCGGGCACTTACTATGCTGTCAGTCTCCGTCAACTCCCGACGGCAGCTTTCGCATCACCCTGCGCATACCCAAAGCCGCGATGCCGGATGCCGCAAAAAGCACATAAATCAGTATAAATCTCCATTCCCTCAGGAAAGACGTCAGCGCGCCGTCAAGAACACTGAGCACCGCAAAAACCGTAATCAAAGCACTTGCCGTCAGCGTAACCACAAACAGGCCGCACACTACACCGTAAACCAGACTCATGCGTGATACTCTGCTTTTCTTTCTGAAGAGAAGCACAAACGCGGCAACCGCGAGCAGCACTATCAAAAGCGTAAAGATACACGGATACAAATCTCCTTCATCTCTAAGCGCTCCAATCAATTGAGGCAAAGACTCGCCCATTTGCATATCAATCATGGTGCAATAGCCATTATATGCCAACAGCCATGTCAGTCCCGCATCCGCGAACCCCAAAAAGGATATCATTCGTCCGAGCTGAAAGAGTTTTTTATCCATTACTTCCTCCAAAATTCTGTGCAATGCGTCTTATGCCTGCTAACTACACTGTTCAGGCGTTGATTCCGTACCACTTCAGCTTGTTCCTCAAAGCAGCCTATTCCACAACTGCATATATGATCTTCCCTGTGTTCAAGTTCCATATTGTCCTTACGCTGCTGTCAACGGAGAAAGCAAAATTCATGTTTCCGCTCGATTTGATGCATAATCTGTCGTTCTCATGTCTTATCTCGTCTATCGTCGGCTCGTCCGCGCACGCCGCATAATTATATACGTAGAATTGTGATATTTCCCTGCACACCGACTCCGGATATTTCAAGTCTGCCAGTGCCGAGTAAAACACGTCATAGACCCGCTCTTCGTCCTCGGACAAATTCTCGCAGTCTATCTCCAGCCATGGGCAGTCCATGCCGCCCGTAATCGCAAGACTATCATAATCTGCGCGTCTCGCAGAACTAGCCAGCAAGTATACAATGACCACCGCAAACATCACGGCTGCAAGCGCCGCCGCGTGCCAATATGTCTTTTTCATTTTGTCTCCTATCGACAATAGGAATTCAAATTATAATTGTCCGGTAAAGTACGGAGAAAATATTTTTCTGTTTTCTTCATTATTCTCAAAAGAAAGATAGTGTCCGTGCAGAGCATAGGCAATGCTATTACTGAATTTTTTGTAGGGTTTGTTTTCTGCACATACTATCATTTCGCTCGTCAAAGTCCGGCCTTTTCCTAACACAAGCAGACTGCCTACGTAGCAAAAATTCGACCACAAATATGTTTTCACTTTAATCTTCCCAAAAAGGATATAGCATGTAATACCGGCGCAATTGACTTCCCATTCCAAGTTTATCAGCCTGAATAGCAGGAAAAGAATAAGCATTAGCAAACCCAATACTGCGCAATCCCATTTCTCACAGGAAAATGCAGAACGGATAGCTAGTATTAAAAGCACACCGAAAAAAGCATACAAACAAATATTGATCTCCTTTAAGTTTTTTGCTTTTTTTATTTTCATATGAGCTGTATTCTCTCCTATTTTATTTACACGGGAATCTAAATTAGTTTCTCTCACCCCAAGAGTACCAAATACGGAGTGGTGTGTCACTGAGTTCTTGCCGCGTGCGCCGATTTTTTGTTCGGTGCCGTCCCGCATTCCTCCGCTTCACACCAGCTAGTCATTTTTATCCGGAACAGAAACTGTCTGATAGAATCTTCCGCATTCATGTTTGTTATACATTGAATTCGCCGTAAAGCCCACGTTATTTTCTATGTATTCGTCAATCTGGTCAAACTTTGGTACGCTGTCAGCAGGAAAATCGCAAGCGTAAAAAACAAGTTCGGACATTGTCTCATCGAATTTCATGCGGAAGATGATATCGTCCGAATTTTGTTTCAGATCAAACCACTCATCCCCGTTTTCCATTAGGTTTTCCCACAAGATTTCTTCGATAGCTTCTCTGGGTATTTTGACCACCCGCACTTCATTTTTCCCTAAACGGCTGACTTTCTTTGTCATAGCGCTTCTCCTGCTTTACCGAAAAAAATCTTCCACCTCAAGAGTACCAAATACAGGGCGGCGTGTCAATTCTCTCCATGCGCGGCGGCGCCGTTTTTATAGAAAAATGCCTCCGTATCTGCATACGGAGGCATTCTATGTAACTTATATCAGTTGACTGCGACCGGTTCGGACTGTTCCGCCTGTGCCGGGGCTTTGGGAGTCTCTGCGGGCTTCTGCGCGTCATCGTTGCAGATGAACGCCATGACGGTATTTATGACCGCCGCAACGGCGACAGCTGCCATGGTGAGCAGAACAAGACCCGTGACCTCGGAGCCGACGATGCGGGACATCGGGTACTCATTGCCTCCAAAGAGGTTGATGGCAATGATGCCGCCGAGGGACAGCGCAAAGGCGATAACGCCGAGCGTGGCGGATGCGCCAGAGACTGCGCACAGGCCAAGTATCGCGGCGGCAACACCGGCGAGGCAGGCAAGCGCCGCAACGATGGTGAGAATAACGCGGGTGATGATCTCGGCGGTGACGACCTCGGTGGTGTCATCGACGAAATCACGTCCGGCCTGAACAACAAGCACGGCCTTCTCAAGGTCAACTACCGGCTCGTCATTGAGAACCACGATCTCGCCGTTCTCGTCAAGACGCCAATAGGTGAAGTCCTTGCCAAGTCTGCTGGCGATGCTCTTGACCTGCGCCTTGCCCTCCGCGTTGCGGTAGGTCTCGGTTCCGATAACGAGGTCAAGCGCGTCGGCTATCTGCTGCTGGCCGCCTTCAAACACGGCGAGCTGGGCTGCGCCTGCGGCAAGCTTGGCAGCACCCGCGGCGAGTCTCGACTGACCGGCGGCGTAATTGGCGTACCCGGCGTCAAGAGCCTTCTTCGCCTCGGCGAGCTTGAGGTCGTTCTCGTCGAGCGCTATCTTGGACTCCGCGAGCTTCTTCTCGCCGGCGGCAATGGTAGCCTCGGCCTCGGCGATCTTCTTCTCACCCTCGGCGACCTTCTTCTGACCGGCTTCGTACTCGGCTATCTTGGCCTGACCGGCTTCATATTCGGCGACGAGGGAATCCATGGAGTAGCCGGTGTTGGCAAGCTCGGCCTCGAAGATACGCTTCGCGGCGGCAACCTCGATGGCGAGGACAGCGGCTCTGTCATTATCACCCTCGGCGACGGCTTTATCATACTGCTGCTGGAGATTCACATACTGGTTGTGAAGCGGCTTGACAATGGCGTAGATCGGCTGAACCTTTGCCAGCTGCGCTTTGCCTTCCTCATATGCCTGCTTGTTGGCGGCAAGAGTGGCCTTGCCTTCCTCAAGCTCCTTTTTGCCCTGCTCAAGCTCTACCTTACCGGCTGCGATGGCGGCAACACCTTCATCGTATGCCTTGTGAGCCTCAGAGAGCTTGGCGGAGTTGGCGTCATAGGCCGCCTGACCCTCTTCAAGCTTCGCCTTACCGGCGGCAAGCTCCGCACGGCCGGCATTGTAGGTGCCGAGGCCGTCTCTGTACGTGCCTACACCGTCGGCATAGACGTCGGAATTCGCGGCAAGCTCCGCGATACCGGCATCCATCAGATCGAAGTTGGCAAGAGCTTCTTCACGGATCTCTTCCCAGATTTCCTTGCAGTCAAGCTCGTCCTTAACGCTTACGCCGCAGGCCCAAGCGCCTACCAGACAGACCAGTGCAAGAATTGCGCTGAAGATTCTGAGCAGTACTTTCTTCATTGTGTTTATCCTCCCCTGAACACAGACCTTTATTAAATTATATTCCGGAACATTAAGAAAATAATTAAATTATGCCCCGATCATTGGCCTGTGCTATCTACAAACTATGCTCCCTCCTCGGAGCGGGACATATGCCGATCCTTTATTCGGCTTTGGGCTCTCCCGTGCCCTTGTGTCTCGGTTTGCGATATGGATTCCTGCGGCGATTTCCGCCGCGCGGCGCGCCGTTTTCCTTGGCCGCCGTATCTTTTGCATGAGACTGCTGCGCGGGCGCCTGCTTTGTTTTCTGCTCAATGGGCCTCTGCTCCGCGCCTGACTTTGCGCCGCCCCTGCCGTGACCGCGGCGGCGGTTCGGCTTATTGGGCTTTTCGCCCTGATGCGCGGGTTTGGGCTGTTTCTCGCCCTCAGGCTTCTGCCTGCGGCTGCCGGACTCCTTCTGGCCGCCCTCCGGCTTCTCCGTTTTCTCCGTCTTTTCGGCCTTTGTCTCCTCGGATTTCGGCTTGACGGAACGGCGGCGGCGATTGCCGCTTCTCTTTTTCTCTTCCTCGGCGGGTGCGGGTTCCGGCGTGGGTGCGACCATCATCGGTATCGCCCACTCGTCGACCTTCTCATCCTCTTCCTCCTCAGGCTCCGGCACATAGTGCAGCACCTTCGGAAGCGGCTCTCCCTCCTTCGGCCGTCCGCCCGGGACAGCGGCAAGCTCGTTGGCCTTGAACAAATGCAGGGCATCGTCCGAATCGTTATCCAGCTTGACCTTGACGGTCTGGCGCAGGAGATTGACCTGCACGGCGGTGCCGTAACCGTCCTTCGTCTCGACGAAAGCGCCCTGCTTCGGAACCTTCTTCAGCAGATCCTCGTATGCCTCCTGCTCGTAGCGCAGGCAGCACATCAGGCGGCCGCAGCTGCCGGATATCTTGGTGGGGTTGAGCGAAAGCGACTGCACCTTCGCCATTTTCGTGGACACCGGCTGGAAATCATCCAGAAACTGGTTGCAGCAGTACGGGCGGCCGCAGATGCCTATGCCGCCGATCATCTTTGCCTCGTCCCTGACGCCGATCTGGCGCAGCTCGATTCGGTTGCGGAAGATGCCCGCAAGATCCTTTACCAGTTCGCGGAAGTCGACCCGCCCGTCGGAGGTGAAGAAGAACATCGTCTTGTTCCCTTCAAAATTGCACTCAACGTCCACCAACTTCATGTCAAGTCCATGCTCGGCAATTTTCTGCTGGCATATCTCGAAGGCTTCCTTCTCGCGCTTTTTGTTTATCTCGGTCACGCGCAGGTCATCCGCCGTGGCGATTCTCACCACAGGACGGAGCGGCTGCACGACCGCAGTCTCCATGACCGCGTGATTTCCGCGGGTGCAGTCGGCGATCTCCAGGCCCTTGGAGGTCTCGACTATGACCTTATCGCCGGTCTTTATATCCAGCTTACCGGGATCGAAGAAGTAGCTTTTCCCTCGGTTTTTGAACTTTATACTTACAACATCAATCAATTATTTTTCCTCTGCTCTATGCCGTCGGCAGCGATTCCACTGCCAGCAATCCAAAAATATGCTTTACGCCCGTATTGACCTGAAGCATCGCGCCGCAGCGCGAAAGCACCGTGCCCAGACGCAGTATCTCCGCCCGGTCTATGCTGGGGTTCTTCTCGCGCATACACAGCATTTCCGTGAGAAGTTCTCCCGCGCAGGCGACGAAATCCGCAGCGTCGCGCACATCCATGCCCTCGTTCGCGGTACACCAGCGGAACAGGCGCAGCCTGTCCCCCGCGGCGACGGCCTTGAGATAATCCGACGCGAGCTTTTTCATTGCGGTGTCCATCCGCTTCTCGCCGCCGGAGCTTATCTCCGTGCAGCGGGAGCGCACAGTCGGCAGAAGCCGCTCGGAATTAACGGTGCACAGGATGAACACTACCCACGCCGGCGGCTCTTCCAGAAGCTTCAGCGCCGCGTTCTGCGCGCTCTCATTCATCAGCTCCGCCTCGTGTATCACGTACACCTTGCGCTCTGCCTCGTTCGGCAATATACTGGCATCCGCCGCCATTGCGCGCACCTGATCGACCATGATCTCGCGCTTGGGGCGACCCTTATCGTCCGTCATGCGCCGGACATCTATGATATCCGGATGTATTCCCGCGGCCGCTTTCCGGCAATCCCTGCATTTGCCGCAGGGCTTCGGCTCCGCGCCGCTGCATACCGCGCGCGCGGCAAGGCGCGCCGCCTGCGCGTCACAGTCGTCCGCGGATGGGGCGGCGATTATATACGATTGGGAAAGTCTCGAAGCTTCTCTCATGGCAGCGTCTCCGTTCCGCCGCGGCAAGGCGGCAACATGTCCAAGCCCTGCCCGAATCGAGAGGTAGGCCGCGTGCAGTCACATGTGTATATATTTTACAAGCTTTGTGCTTAACAGTCAATAAAAAGCGTACTGTGCAGAAGAAATTATAATAGATTGCTTCAAATATGTCAAATATATAATTACAAAAAAGCGTCAATTTTTGGACACTTATTTCAATCTGACGTAATGAAATTTTTTCATGTTACACGATGTAACAACCGGCCTCATCCGATTTTCCTTGCACTTTCGGAATTTCGGCCTTATACTATGAAATACTACACAGAGAGAAGGGATAATATGACCTTGACCGCCGCCGCGCAATGGCTGAACACGGCCTTTGCCGGCTACGACAAAGCGATTCTGAAAATAATGCATTCTCTTGCCGGTGCGCTCGGCCCCGTGCTGACGCCGCTGATGAAGCTCATCACTTTCCTCGGCGAAAAGGGACTGCTCCTCCTGCTGCTGTCGCTCGTGCTGATGTGCTTCGCGCGCACGCGCCGCATAGGCGTATGCGTGTTCGGCGCGGTATGCTGCGGCGCGCTGATAACGAACTTCATCCTAAAGGACTGGATAGCAAGGCCGCGCCCGTTTGAAACGGTCGATCTGTACTGCCAGTGGTGGCAGGCCGTCGGCTCCCCCGCCGAGGACGGCTACTCCTTCCCCTCCGGCCATGTGACGGCCGCGGCGGCGGGCATGACGGCGCTGTGCCTGATGCGCGGCAGGAAGCTTGTCGTGCCGTCGGTGATAGTCGTTCTGCTGATGGCCATATCGCGCAACTATCTCATGGCGCACTACCCGTCAGACGTGCTGTTCGCGGCAATCATCGGCGTGGCCTCGGCATTCATCGCGTATTACATCACGCGGCTCATCTTCCGTCTGCTGGAGGATCACGAGGACGCCGGTATATGCGCGTTCGTGCTGAATTTCGACCTTCCGGTACGGCTGCCCGGCGCATACAAGGGGCGGCACGAAAAATAATAAAACTCATAAAAAATAACGGAGAACTGCTTTTCGCAGTTCTCCGTTATTTACATTTCGGGGTCATTACATAACGCCGGTGGCTTCCTTGCTCTTGGCTATCGCCGCGTTGAGCTTGCGCGCCGGATAGTACAGGACGAATCCCAGCACCATGAACAGCACGCACATCAGCAGCAGGATGATCGCACAGCGGGCGTAAGTCCCGTCGTAGAAGCCGCCGATGGTCTCGCGGATCATGTCCATGCCGTAATGGAACGGCATGAAGTTATAGAGATCCTGGAAGAACTGCGGCAGAACATGGTACGGATAGGAACCGCCGGAACCAGCGACCTGAATGACCATGATGATGACGGAGAGCGCCATGCCGATGTTATCAAGCGCATAGACAAGGCTGTAGTTCATGAACACGAAGTTCAGCGAGCATATCATGCAGGCCAGGATGAACCGTCCGGGCGCGACACACTGGATGCCGACATAGTACAGGCAGCCAAGCGAGGTGACGAGCGCCTGAAGGATACCGATGCCGAGGAAGAGCGTGAAGCGTCCGAAGTAGCGCTGGATGCCGCGCGTGCGGCCGAGCTCGGGGTAATTCACCGGCACCTTTATCATCGTCGCCGCGAGGAGCGAGCCGACGAACAGCGCCAGCATTATGTAGTACGGTGACATGGCGGAGCCATAGTCGCTGATCTCATAGACGATCTCCGTGCGCATATCGACCGGAGACGTGAGGTAATCGGCCAAGCCGTCGGGGTTATCCTCAAGCACCTCCATGAGACGCTTGAAGCCGTCACTGTCAACGAAGCGGCGTACATCGTCCGCGAAGTTGGACAGATATTCATACACGGTATCGGACAGCGATATTGCCGCGTCTATCGAGGTCATGCCGTCGCCGAGGGCGGAGCTGTATCCGCGCAGCGTATCGGCCACGCCGTTGACCTTGCCCGCGCTGCCCATCAGCACGTTCTGTATCTCATTGAGCGCCGTCTGCGCGCTGTTGGCCGCGCCCGTGATATGGTCGGTGACGTTCTCGTTGAAGGTGAGTATCGCAGTGCGGATCACATCGCGCATCTCGTTTATCTTGTCGATGATCTCCTGACGGATGCCGGGATCCTCTATCTGATCGACCTTCTGGCGTATCTCCTCAAGCTTCGCTATGGCGTCGTCGATATACTTGGTCAGGCTCGGCGTGGAGACCTCGATGGCTTTGAGCTTCTCCTCGATCTTGTTCAGCAGCTCAAGTATCTTCTGCTGCGCGGCGGTGCCGCCGTTCCAGGAGCTTATATTGTCGATCGCGCGGTTTGCCGCTTCCTTTGCAACGTTCAGCGAATCGATGCCCGCGGCGAGCTGATCGTACTTGAAGGTCAGGTCGTTCATCACCTTCAGGCTCCACTCCATCATCTTGAGCTGCGAAGTGGACTCGCCGATGTTGCTCAGCTCATTGCGGATGCTCGCGATATGCGTCAGGTCGTCGTCAAAGCTCATCAGCGGGTCTGCCGCGTTGAGCGACGTCAGCTCTGCGGCCAGATCCTCGAGGGTCTTGTCCATCTCGGTGAGCTTCGCGTCGATCTCCTCGTTCGAGAGAGAGAAATCGAAGTTCTTGATGTCCTGATTTATGCCGTCCATCGTGGTGTACGCCGCGCCGACGCGATCCTTGCGCGAGACAAGCTCCGTTTCAAGCGCGTCGATATCGCTTATCAGCGCCTTGACCTCGGCGATCATCTCGTCGCGCACGGCCTCGGCGTCCATGCTCTCGATGAGCGACTTTACCTTCTCGATACGCGCGATCGCGCGGTCGAGTATCGCGGACGGGTCGGGGATGCGTCCCTTGAGCGCTTCGAGCTTCGCCTCAAGGTCGTCGAGTATCTGGTTTATCGCTTCCTTGAGCAACGGCGTGCCGCCCCAGGAGCTGATGATGCCGAGCAGGGAATTGAGATCCTTGTCGATGTCGTCAAGCGCCTTGACGATGTTGTTGGACAGGTCGCCCGCGACGCTGGAGCCGGTGCCGATGGCGTTGCTCACGGAGCCGACGGTGTTGCCGGCATTGATTATCACTTCGCCCGCATCATTTATCGTCGCGGCGGAGACCTCCATCAGGTTCCCCGTCTGCGTCAGCAGGTTCTTGACAGAGCCGAGAATGACGTTCAGCTCCTGAAGCTGCTCGCAGGCATTGTCCAGCGCGTTTGTGAGGCTGTTTGCAACGTCGTCCGCGTCAAGGCCGAAGGCACGAACCATGGAGCTTATGGTGTTCACCGCGTCCGCCGCTTTCTCAACGATAGTAGCGTTTATCTGCTCCTGCACGGCGGTCTTGGCCTTGTTGGTTATCTTAGGCGCGATCGCGTTTTTCTTCTCGTTTTCGTAGTATTCTATCTGCGGGTGCCGCAGCTCCCCGCTCATGATGCTGAGAAAGTCTCCGGTAAACTCCGGCGGCACGATCAGCGCCGCGTAATACTTGCCGGAGTAGACGCCGGACAGCGCCTCATCGCGCGTGTCGAGGAAGACCCAGCCCATCTGATCGTTGGACTCCAAGCCCTCCATGACCATCTCGCCGATGTTGAGCGTCATGCCGAGCAGCTCCGCGCCGTCGTCCTCATTTGCGACGGCGACCTTGATGTTCGACGTGGAGGCCGGACCGTAGGGATCCCAGTTGGAGAGAATGTTGAACCACGCGTAAAGCGAGGGCACAAGGCACAGACCCATGATGACGACAACTGCCACGACGCTCTGGCCAAGGCGCTTCATATCAAGGTGAATTATTTTACCTATCTTTTTCATGCCTTATCCTCCGATGCGCCCTTTGCCCCGTCCTTGCCGGACTCATCCTTGTACTCGGCGCGCAGCTCGTCTATTATCTCGTCTACCTCATCGTTGGGGACGGCAACCGTCTTGCGCTGTGTCATAGCGGTGCGGGCGGCCTCCGTCGCGGCTTCCAGCTCGGTTATCGTCTCGGCAAGACGCTGGCGGCGCTGGCGGACTACGATATCCGCCGTCTCCTCGCCGAAGTCCTGCTCGCGGCGTGTTATCTCCTCCACCTTGCGCTTCAGCTCGAAGTTCAGGTACTCCACCGCGATGAGGTACGCCGCCACAGCGAACATCGTTGCGATCCACATCAGCAGAAAGATGACCTTCGAGCCGTTTGTGATGAACATTATCGTCAGAAACAGCACGGTGGAAATTATCAGCGCCCAGAGTCCCTTGTGGATACGAACCTGGTTCGCGTAATACAGTGTCTTGACCTCGTCAACGAGGCGGTCATACAACTTATGATAGCTATGCTCTGACATTGTACTGCACCTCCTTAGAACAGTCCGGTCTCTTCGAGACGCTCTTCCATGAAATGATTGACTCCCATGAACGGCTTACGCACAAACAGGCCGATGCCCAGCGCCGCCACGGCAAATATCAGCAGCTGCGAAAGCTTGGTGACATATATATTGCCGTACAGGCCGCAGATGCATTCGCGCATTGCGTCGATAGCATAGGGGAAGGGGAAGAACAGATATATCTTCTGGTACACCTCCGGCAGCAGCTCTATCGGGAAGGTGCCGCTGGAGCCTGCGATCTGGAGAACCATAATGACGACGACTATCGCCTTGCCGACATCGCCAAAGGACACGGCCAGAGAATATATCAGCAGGCTGAAGGTAAAGCTCGTGACGAAGCCCGTCAGGTACAGAAGCCCCGGCTCCAGACATTGTATCTTCAAAATCAGCAGGTCGCCGGTGATTATTATCGCGGTCTGTATCTGGCTCATCACGAAGAACAGCAAATACCGGCCGAAGAACAGCTGCACGGGCTTGGGGTTCACAAGTCCCTCAGGGCTTGCATGCGGCTTGAGTATCGAAACGAGGATAACGCCGCCGACCCACACCGCCAGCACCGAGTAGAACGGAGCCATCGCGGAGCCGTAGTTTGCTATCGGGTATATCGGGGTGACGCTGGTCTGCACTATCTGCGCGAGGTACTGGCCGTAGACCGCCGGGCTGCCGCCCAGCAGATCGACAAGAGCGGCGAAGTAATCCTCGTCGGTCGTGATGCTGTCGAGCTTCTGCAGCGTCTCCGTCAGGGACGCGATAACGCGCGAAGCGGCGGGCTGCATCGCGTGGAGCGTATCGTCCAGCGCGGCTTTTGTGCTCTCGACGGCGTCGCGCAGGACGAGCGCGTCGTTATTCAGCTTGCGCACACTGTCAAGCGTCGTCGCAACGTTGAGGAAGATGTCCTCGACGGCCTTGGTAAGCTCCTCGGCGGAGGGGACGATGGTGTCCGTCAGGCCGAAGATGGTATCAACGATATCCGTGCAGTCGCCGATGGCCTCCTGAATATCGTCCCTGTGCGGCAGGGCATTGAGCCACTTGCCGAGGTCGTAGAAGTTATCGGCTATCTTCTGCGCGAGAGCCTTTGCGTCCTGCCCGACCTGAGTGTCTCCGGGGATCGCGTCGCCCCAGCCGCTCACCTTATCGCCGCAGGCTATCGCGTCGGCGGCGGCCTTCTCGACCGCTTTCTTCGCCGCAGCTATCGCCTCGGCATTGCCGGACTCGATGGCGTTCTGGAGCCGGTCGAGCGATGCCTGCACCTTTTCAAGCGCCTCATACACGGCGAGGTCTATCTGCGCCACATTGTCGCGTATCTCGCTGCCCTCCGGAAGCTTGGAATTGATGTCGGCAATTATCTTATCCAGCTCCGAAGTGTCGATGCTGATATTGCCGCTGCCGCCCGCCGCGAAGTTATCCAGCGCGCGCTGCGCCGCGTTCAGCGTGGTCAGCGCCTGCTGCAGAACGACGTGCAGCGCCTCTCTGGGGTTATCCTCAGCGATCTCGGCAGAGATGACATTCGCCTGCTCCATGATACCGCTTATCAGAACTTCGAGATAGTTCTCGTTTATCGAGCGCTTGAGCGACTCGACCGCAGTGTCGGTTATCTTGGTCGCAACGGCGTTCTTCTTTGCGTTTTCATAGTAGGTTATCTCAGGCTTGCCGTTCCACATAGTAAGCATGTTGTACATGTTATAGGAGAAGTTCTCGTCAATGACGACGGCGGCGTAGTATTCGCCGGAGTACACACCGTTGACGGCCTGCTCCTCGCTGTCTGTGATGACCCAGTTGATGGCCGTTGACTCACGCAGGTCTTCGATGATATCGTCGCCCTTGTTGACCTTCTCGCCGGTATCGGTCACATAGCCCTTGTCCATCGACGCGACGGCAATGGAGATGTTGCCCGTGTTGCCGTAGGGATCCCAGTTTGAATAGATGTTGAGCCATGCGTACAGACTCGGCAGGATCATTATTGCTATCGCCACGACGAAAGCGAAGAAATGCCGGCTGAGAGACTTGACGTCCCTCCCGAAAATTTTGAATATGTTTCGCATAATTCCTCCGTACCCGCTGACAATTATTCTTACATTCTAAGCATTATATATTTTTGCTTTTTCTTTGACAACAACAAAAGTATCTCAATTCTGCGCATGGGCGCGGTTTTGCATAAAAATCAGTCATTTCAGCCCGTAAGTTTAGGCCGTATAACACGCCGTCCCCCGGTTCTGACGAAAACCGAGGGACGGATGTTCCTACATTATTTATATTGATCGAGCTGGCGCTCTACCTGCGCCATCTTCTTCACCTTGGGCGCGTTGAACACTTCGCCGCGGGCGACGACCATCGCAGGAGTGCGCAGAGCCTCAAGGCTGTCGAGCGGGTTCTGCTCCGTGACGACAAAGTCGGCGCACTTGCCCGCCGCGATGCTGCCGGTGACGTCGGAAAGTCCGGAGATCTCCGCGTTTATCATCGTCGCGGTGTGCAGCGCGAAAGCGTTCGACACGCCGCAGTATTTATGGAAATAGTTCAGCTCGCGCCACATGTCGTAATGCGTGATGTACGGGCAGCCCGTATCGGTGCCGAGGCCGACGGTGATGCCGGCGGCAAGGCAGGCGCGGGCGCAGTCTATCATGCCGTTGAACACGACCTCGCCGTTATACTTCTCCGTCTCGGTGATGTGGCTGACCTCGCGGTCAAACAGTGCGTAGGGCAGCGCGGGAGATATCGTCGTCACCAGCGCCGCTCCCCTCTCCTTGAAAAGGGAAATAATATGCTCGTCAGTCTTTGCGCCGTGCTCTATGGTGTCAACGCCGTTTTCGAGCGCGACGCGCACGCCCTCCGGACTCTCCACATGCGCGGCGACCTTGTAGCCCAGCCGGTGCGCCTCGTCACACGCGGCCTTGACGTACTCGGGCGGCATCTTCAGCGCGCCCGGCTCGCCCTTCACGGTCGCGTCCAGCACGCCGCCGGTTATCATCAGCTTTATAAGATCTGGCTTGCCGGAAGCAATCTTCGTGACAAGATCTTTCGCCTCCTCGGCGCTGTGCGCCTCATACGCAAGCGAGCCTGCCATATGCCCGCCGGGCACGGAGACCGCCATGTTCGCCGCGAGGATGCGCGGGCCGACGTACTTCCCGGCCTTTATCCCGTCGCGTATCTTGCCATCGTACTCCATGATGCCGCCGACGGTGCGGATGGTGGTGACGCCGCTCATGAGCTGGGTCTTGGCGTTCGCGGCGCAGATGATCTCGACCACGCGCCGCATGAGCGCGGTGCTCGTGACGGTCTTTACAAGCTTGGTATTATCGGCCTGCTTTTTCTTCGGGCGGCCGGAGGCAGGCAGGTGCAGATGCAGGTTTATAAGCCCCGGCATAATATACTTGCCGCCGAGATCTACCTTCTCGCAGTCCGCGCCCTCGCTGCCCGCGGGGACAATGCCGACTATCTTCTCGCCGTCGGTGATGATGCTCATGCCCTTCTGCGGCTGCATATTTTCGCTGCCGTCGAGTATAATGCCGTTTATATACGCTCTTTTCATGGCAATGCTCCTACTATTATATTTATGCTCTGATTATAGCCGCGCTGCGCGGATTTTTCAAGGCTACATAAAAAGTTCAGAGCATTGTGACGAAAGCCGTCCTCCGGATATTCGTTCTTTTTGTCTGTGATGATGATTGACATTATAAACCTAAATGGCTAAAATATGTCGTACACTACCTATTAGAGAGGTGAGCTTAATGGATTGCGAAATACCGATAGGCGCGCGCTTCTCGATACTGCACCGCAGCTTCCGGCGGCGCATCGACGAGCTTATCGGCGAGCAGGGACTCACGGGAGTTCAGGGCTTCGTGCTTTGCGAGCTGCACCGCATGGAGATGGCCGGACTTGAGGAGATAAACCAGCGTGACCTCGAACGTGCGACGCACCTCAGCCACCCGACGCTCAACGAGATAATCAAACGTCTTGAGGCCAAGGGCTTCGTGAGCTGCCGCGTGAGCACGCGCGACCGGCGCTCGAAATGCATCGTCTCCGCGCCGCTGGCCGGAGAGGTGTTCCGCTGCATGGACAGCCTTGACCGCACGGTCTTTGACGAGCTGTGCCGCGGGCTGAGTGAGGAGCAGACAGCCGAGTTTCTGAATACCACTGATATTATGCTGAAAAACGCCATGGACATGTACCCCGCGCAATGTCTCGGTGGGAAGGGATGTGACGGCACATGATAAAAAGACTTGCCGGATGCGTGAGAGAATACAAAAAGCCCACGATTCTCACGCTGATCTTTATAGTGGGCGAAGCGTTTATCGAGACCTTTATCCCGTTTATAACCGCAAAGCTTGTGAACCTGATAAAATATAACGCTCCGATGGAGCAGGTCGTGCGCATCGGACTGTTTCTGGTGCTGATGGCCTGTCTGTCGCTCTGCTGCGGCGGCATCGCGGGCGCGACCTGTGCCAAAGCGTCCACAGGCTTCGCGCGCAATCTGCGCCACGATATGTTCGAGCGTGTGCAGAGCTTCTCGTTTGAGAATATCGACAGGTTCTCCTCCGCCTCGCTCGTAACGCGTATGACCACCGACGTCAGTAACGTCCAGATGTCGTTCATGATGATAATCCGCATGGCGATCCGCTGCCCGTTGATGTTCATATTCTGCATCGTGATGGCCTTCATCATGGGCGGCAAGCTCGCGCTGACCTTCGTGGTCGTTGTGCCGGTGCTCATATTCGGCCTGCTGATGATAGCGCGCAAGGCAATGCCCGCGTTCCGCGCCGTGTTCCGCAAGTATGACCGGCTCAACGAGTCGATCGAAGAGAACGTCCGCGCAATGCGCGTCGTCAAGGGCTTCGCGCGCGAGGACTATGAAAAGCAGAAGTTCGGCGCAGCGTCCGAGGATATCTGCGGCGACTTCACCCATGCCGAGCGCATCGTCGCGCTCAACTCCCCGCTCATGCAGCTGTGCGTGTACTTCAACATGGTGTTCATAATGATAGTCGGCTCCAAGCTCGTCATCACGAGCGGCGGCCAGACCATCGACGTCGGCCAGATGTCCGCCATGCTGACCTACGGCTTCCAGATACTCATGTCGCTGATGATGATCTCCATGATCTACGTCATGCTCACGATGTCCGCAGAGTCCGCAAAGCGTATCTGCGAGGTTCTGGCCGAGGAGCCTGCGCTCAGTAATCCCGAAAACCCCGTCACCGAGGTCAAGGACGGCTCAGTCGACTTTGACGGCGTTTCGTTCAAGTATTCCGCAAAGGCGAAGAAATTCGCCCTGCGTGATATCGACCTGCACATCGCCGCCGGCATGACTGTCGGCATTCTCGGCGGCACCGGCTCCAGCAAGACCACGCTCATCCAGCTCATCTCCCGCCTTTACGACACCACCGAGGGCAGCGTCCGCGTCGGCGGCGTGGACGTGCGCGATTACGACATGGAGACACTGCGAAACAGCGTCGCGGTCGTGCTTCAGAAAAATCTGCTGTTCTCCGGCACGATAAAGGATAACCTCCGCTGGGGCAATCCCGACGCGACTGACGAAGAGCTCGTCGCGGCCTGCAAGCTCGCGCAGGCGGATGATTTTGTCCGCTCCTTCCCCAACAGCTACGACACATGGATCGAGCAGGGCGGCACGAACGTCTCCGGCGGCCAGAAGCAGCGCCTGTGCATCGCGCGCGCACTGCTCAAGAAGCCGAAGGTGCTGATCCTCGACGACTCGACCAGCGCCGTCGATACCCGCACCGACGCGCTCATCCGCGCGGGCTTCAAAGCCTATATCCCCGAGACCACAAAGATAATCATCGCGCAGCGCGTGGCCTCCGTGCAGGACGCCGACATGATAATCGTCATGGACAACGGCCGCATCGCCGCGACCGGCACTCACGACGAGCTGCTGCGCTCCAGCGAAATATACCGCGAGGTCTGCCAGCAGCAGGCGAACGGAGGCGACAACGATGAGTGATAAGATCAAAAACGCGCCCCCGATGGCGAAAAAGGGCAACATCGGCCGCGTGATAAAGAAGCTCGTAGGCTACTACCCCGTGCTCGCCCCGCTCACGGCGCTGTGCATTCTGTTCTCCGCCATTGTATCTTCCATTCCGTCGATATTCATGCAGAACGTGCTGTCCATCGTCGAAAAATACTACAAGCTCGGCGACTGGTCAACAGCCAAGGCCGAGATAATGCCGTGGGTCACGGCGCTGATCGTCCTGTACGTGCTGTCGATACTGTCCATGACGCTGTACAGCCAGCTCATGGCCTATATGACGCAGGGCTTCCTCAACAAGCTCCGCCGCGAGATGTTCGACGGAATGCAGGATCTGCCGATAAAATACTTCGACACCCATCAGCACGGCGACATCATGAGCTACTACACCAACGATATCGACACGCTCCGCCAGCTCGTCTCGCAGGCGATCCCCTCGTTCATTCAGGCCGGTGCGATCGTGCTGTGCGTGCTTGCGATCATGCTGTATTACAGCATCCTGATGACGCTGGTGCTGCTGCTCGGCGTAGTAGCAATGATCTTCGTTGCGAAGAAGGTCGGCGGCGGTTCCGCGCGCTTTTTCCTGCGCCAGCAGAAGTCCGTCGCCAAGACCGAGGGCTATATTCAGGAGATGATGAACGGTCAGAAGGTCGTCAAGGTGTTCTGCCACGAAGATGCGTGCCTTGCGGGCTTCGACGAGATAAACGACGCACTCTGCGACGACAGCTTCCGCGCCAACGCCTACGCGAACATCCTCGGCCCCATCATCGGCAACATCGGCAATGTCCTGTACGTCACTCTGGCGCTTGTCGGCGGCGTGTTCCTGCTGGCAAACATCCCGAATGTCAGCATTTCCGGTGCAGCGTTCAGCGTGAGCATCCTCGTGCCGTTCCTGAACATGTCCAAGCAGTTCACCGGCAACGTCAACCAGCTCTCCCAGCAGATAAACGCCATCGTCATGGCCGGCGCCGGCGCCGAGCGTATCTTCACGCTCATAGGGGAAAAGCCCGAGGCCGACAACGGCTATGTCACCCTCGTCAACGCGAACATCGCGCCTGACGGCACGATCACAGAGAGCGCCGAGCGCACCGGACACTGGGCGTGGCGGCATCCGCACAGCAACGGCAGCCTCACCTATACCGAGCTGCGCGGCGACGTGCGCATGGTGGATGTCGATTTCGGCTACGAGGAGGGCAAGGAGGTTCTGCACGACGTGTCGGTTTACGCCGAGCCGGGGCAGAAGGTCGCCTTCGTCGGCGCGACCGGCGCAGGCAAGACCACGATCACGAACCTCATCAACCGCTTCTACGACATTGCCGACGGCAAGATACGCTACGACGGCATAAATATCAACAAGATAAAGAAATCCGACCTGCGCCGTTCGCTCGGCCTCGTGCTTCAGGACACGAACCTCTTCACCGGCAGCGTGCTTGACAACATCCGCTACGGACGGCTGGACGCAACGGATGAGGAGTGCATCGCGGCGGCGGAGCTTGCGGGCGCGGACGATTTCATAACACGTCTGCCCGACGGCTACAACACGCAGCTCACCAATAACGGCGCGAACCTCTCGCAGGGTCAGCGGCAGCTCATCGCGATCGCGCGCGCCGCGGTCGCCGACCCGCCGGTCATGATCCTCGACGAGGCGACCAGCTCCATCGACACGCGCACCGAGGCGATAGTCCAGCGCGGCATGGATAAGCTCATGGAAGGACGCACGGTGTTCGTCATAGCGCACCGTCTCTCCACGGTCAAGAACTCCGACGTCATCATGGTTCTCGACCACGGCCGCATAATCGAGCGCGGCAGCCACGAAAAGCTCATCGCTGAAAAGGGCATGTACTATCAGCTCTATACCGGCGCGTTCGAGCTTGAATAAAGCATTTTCCCCTCTCGGTTTGGTGAACCGAGAGGGGAAAATTTTACGCTCAAGAAGCCCTGATAAATCGGCTTCTTGAGCGTATGGAATTATGGGAGTGAGAGTAGGAGCGATCAAAGACCAATATTACATTTATCTTCCTGCCCGGACTACCTGGCCGGATGCGGCATCCTCAAACAACTTGTCTCCTTCGACAACCTTTATACCATTGACGAATACGTGCTCAATGCCGACCGAGTACTGTCTCGGATCCTCATAGGTAGCTAGATCCTTCACGGTATCAGGATCGAATACGACTATATCGGCCTTTCTGCCTGGAGCAAGAACGCCTCTATCGGCAATTCTCATGGCCTCGGCGGGCTTTCTTGTCATCTTATATATTGCGGTCTCAAGCGGGAAAAGGCCATCGTCCCGGCTATACTTTCCAAGTATCCTCGGAAACGCGCCATAGACTCTCGGATGAGGCTTTCCGCCGAGAAGTCCGTCAGTGCAGGCATTCATTTCCGGGCGTTTCATTATGGCGGTGATGCACTCCTCAGTGCCATAATGCTCGATCATGCCGACGATATTATTCTCATCCAGAAGAAGGTCAAGCATTGCGTCCACATAATCTACGCCCATCATTTCGCCTATCTCGACGATATTCTTGCCCAGATATTTTTTGTTCTCGTCCTTCGTGACATCGCTGACGACAATGCCTTCCGGGGTGCAGAATTCGATATGGTTATCCCACACGGTATCGTTATTCAGAATGTCCGACTTGATTCTGGCGCGTTCCACGGGATCTCTCATGCGCTCAAGCAGCTTGTCAGTTCCTCCGGCGTGCGCCCAAGGCGGAATGCAGGCCGCAAGCATTGTACTGCCCGCGCCGTAGGGGTACTGGTCAAAGCTGATCTCGTATCCCTCAGTCTGCAGCTGCTCTATAAGCCTGAACGCCTCGTACCTGAGAGGCTCGTTCTTTCTGCCGCCCATCTTGAAATGGGAGATGTGCAGATGAACGCCGCTTCCGCGCACTATATCTGCGAGCTCCTGCATGGAGGTCATAATATCATTGAACTCCATGCGCTGATGGACAACAAACGGTCGGTCATACTCCTTCAGGATCCGGCACAGGCGTATCATTTCCTCCGTCGTGGCATACACGCAGGGGATGTATATAAGTCCGCTTGACATACCTGCGGCTCCGGCGTCCAGTTCCCGGCGGAGCGCCTGCTCTATCCTGCACAGTTCCTCCTCCGTGGCGGCTCTGGCCTCAATGCCCATGACCTCCATTCGGATATTCCCGTGCGGGCACAGATAGGCATAATTTGCTATTGGCTTATTTGCCTCTATTCTGCGCATGTATTCCCCAGCACCGGACGAAACCCAATTGACGCTCGGATCGTCCCCTTCAAGCCCCGCGATGCTGAGCCGCCATTTGGCCGAATACTCTTCGGGGATCGGAGCCATGGACACGCCGTCCTGTCCGCATACCTCCGTGGTTATACCCTGCCGTATTTTCGACGGAATGGCCGAGTCCACGAGGATTCTCAAATCTGAGTGGCTATGGGTGTCGATGAAGCCGGGGCAGATCGCTTTGCCGCCCACGTCTATAACGGTATCAAACTCGCCGTCGAGCTTTGTGCCGACGGCCAGAATCGTGTCATCCGCAAAAGCAAGCTCACCGTAAAACGGCTTTCCGCCGTTTCCGTCATATATTCTGCCGTTTATAAGTTTTGTCTTCATAAGTTCATCTCCTTCATCCCAAAGTCAGCATAATCCTGTGGATCAAAGTATCTCCGCAATCGCTTCGATCTCACACTTCACGTTTTTAGGGAGAGTTTTTACCGCAACGCAAGACCTTGCCGGCTTGCTTACGAAATACTTTTCATACACTGCATTAAAGGCAGCAAAATCGTTCATATCAGAGAGGAAGCAGGTCGTCTTTATAACATGCTCATAGCCAGTACCCGCCGCAGCAAGCACTGCGCCCACATTTTTGCAGCTCTGCTCTGCCTGCGCCTCTATGCTGTCACCAACAACATTTCCGGTTTCTGGCACGGCAGGGATCTGGCCGGAAGTATATGCCAATCCTCCGTAGACCATGGCCTGAGAATACGGTCCGATTGCGGCGGGAGCAGTTTTTGTTTCAATTATTTTCATAATAAAACCTCCATCATAAGCTACTATCCCCCAAACTTCAAACCAGACTATTATTGATTTCCGGCTGTATTTATGCTAATATTTTAATATTAAAGGTTTATCTCTGGGGGATTTAGTTTGGACAATAACAATTTTCAAATAGGTAAGATAATAAGAGACACTCGTGTATCGCTCCGGCTTTCGGTAAAAGAGCTTGCCGCCGCCGCGCAGATTACAAGTTCCATGCTCAGTCAGATAGAGCGCGGACAGGCCAATCCTTCTCTGAACACGCTTAGGGCGCTCGCAACGCAGCTTGACGTTCCGCTCTTCTGCTTTTTCGTTGAAGACATTCCCGACGAAAGCGATATTGTACACCCCAAGGGTAGGAAACACATCGTTGAAAATGGCGTTGAATATGAGCTGCTGACGAAAGACATGAACTGTTCTATGGAGTTCTGCCAGTTAACTCTTCTGCCCGGAAGCACTACTGAGAACTCCTCAATGCGTCACAAAGGTGAGGAAGTTGCACTTGTTATCAGCGGAAGTTTCATGCTCTCGCTGAACGGCAATTTTGTTGAGCTGAACGAGGGAGACAGTATAAGGATAAACCCCATGGTCTCCCATTACTGGGTAAATAACAGCAATGAGAAAGCCATTCTGGTTTTCGCAGTAACTCCTCCCAGCTTTTGATCATACGCCCTTCTTCGTGGAATTACCGCGTATATCTACCTCGACTAGACGTTCAACTTCGTCACCGCGAACTCCAACATAGTAGCTGGTGAGGTTTGCGGTCGAGCAGGAGTGGTTAGGAATTATACATATTTTGTCGCCGACCTTCAGGCTGGTTTCCCCATGTACATGCAGTTTACCGACCTCTTCGGACAGGCTGAATATCTCCAACTCTGGATGTCCCTTTACGACGCCGAACCCCTTTATTGAGTCGTTTCCGTGGGCGCCCTGATCCAGACCGAGACACTTGGCCCCAGCGTCTATTATGTACAGCCCGTCCTGCGGATGGGATATAACTGAAGCCAGAACACAGAGCGCGCACTCGTCTTCCGCCGCAGTATCGGTGGAGAGTTGGATCGCATCGTTGAAGATATAATTGCCGGGGTGATAGATCGCAATATTCTCATCACCGATCGCGCCCCAGAAAGTCGGAGTGGAGCCGGACGAGATGATCTCCAGCTCATACCCGGCAGCTTTGAGCTCCCTCACAGCAGCGGCGACGGCATTGCGCTCATCGTCAACATACTTCTGTAGTTCAGAATGGCATTTTGCGCCGTATACGTGTCCCGGATGCGTAGATATGCCCTTGAATCTCAGATTGCCGAATTTCTTCATGGCATCTGCGAACTCCGCAGTACGTTCGGGGCTTATGCCGAACCTGTTGAGGCCGGAGTTTATAATAATAGTATAATTCACAGTGACATTCGTAGCCTCTGCTTCGCGATTGAGCAGCGCAGCAGAGTCAAGATCGTCTATTCGGATGATAAAGTCCGTCTGCTCTGTCAGCGCGATGACACGTCGTATCGACACCTCTGTCGATACCGGATATGCGTACATCAGGTGCTTCGCACCCGCTTTAGCAAGTGCCTCGGCTTCATCAAGCGTACCGCACAGATAACCGGAGCATCCGTATTCCGCTTGAAGGCGGGCAAGTTCGGTGCTCTTGTGCGTCTTTACCATCGGCCAGATTTCCTTGCCGTATTTTTTTGCTTCGCCGCAATATTTCTTCAGATTGTGCTCCATATAGTCAAGGTTGAGAAGTATTGCGGGGGTATTGATTTCATTTATCTTCATTTTTCAGCCCTTTCGAGATAAACATATGTTTTTGTTAAGTTCGTATGCAGTGACCGGATTTCCGGCCACTGCATATTTTATTTATAGCTTTTAATAAAGACCGGGCAGGAACCCGGAGCAAGCGTTAATGATAAGCAATATCACAAAGCCTACCAGCGCAGCCAGTAAGGACGGAACAAATGTGGTGAGCGTGCAGTCCTTAGAGCTGAGATCGTTCATTCTTTCGGGGAACCAGAAGGTAACATCGGTAGGCAGCGTACCGGCGGTCGCGCCAAGGCAGATGGACATACCTGCAACGACGGGAGACAGGCCGGTTTCAACACAGGCAGGTCCCGCTATGGCAACCGCAGCAAGCATCGCGGCAGTACCGGAGCCGACGGCTGCACGGATGGCAAAGGCCAGAATGAAGCCAAGAAGAATGATCGGCATATGCGCCGCGGACATCAGCGCAACAAGATCAGTGCTCATGGTGGTAGCAGAGAGCATTGCGGAGAAGCATCCGCCCGCGCCGACTATGAGTACTATGCCGCCGGAGCGGTCTGCCGCCTCGTCGATGAAGCCCATAATGGTCTTGTTGGGCATGTACCTCTTGAGAACAATGCCGGAGACAATCACGGAGATGAACAGTGCCACATTCTGGTTTCCGATGAAGGAGACGATGGTATAAAGTATGCCTTCGGTGGAGAAGAGCGACCAGACGGAAGCAAGGACTATAAGGAAGATGGGGAGGCACACAAGGAGCAGAGCAGTGATTGCGGTGGGCTTGGTCGGATCATGCGCAAGGAGTTCGTCATTGTCCACGATTTCCTTTATGTCTGCGTGGAGCTGTGCCATGTTATCCTTGCGGCCGACAAATTTCGCATAGCCAACGCCAATGAGAAGGCTCGCCGGCAGGCAGATAATAATACCATAGATGATAAACCAGCCGATATTCGCGCCTATCTGTCCTGCAACCGCGAGCGGGCCGGGAGTGGGCGCAACGCAGCAGTGAGTGAGCATAAGGCCGGTAAATATTGCGATAACATAGGACTTCATGGACTTTTTAGTAACCTTCTGGATTGCCTTGACCAACGGCGCGGTCATAATATAGGCAACGCCAAAGTATATGGGAATGGAAAGGATGAAGCCAACAAGGTTGAGTGCGAGTATATCATGCTTTCTGCCAAATTTGCGGAGCATACCTTTCGCAAGCTCCTCGGTAGCGCCGGACTCGCCGAGGAAGTCGCCAAAGATGCTGCCGAAGATAAGTACAAGGCCGAGGCTTGCCATAATGCTGCCGAAGCCCGCGGGGATTTTTGCCATTACGTCGGCCATAGGCATACCCGCCATCAGGCCAAAAACAATGGCTGCTACGAAAAGACCTACGGAGGGAGTTACCTTGAATTTAATAAGGGCTACCATGAGGAGCGCGAATACGATAACAAATGCTACCAGTGGACTCATAGCTATTTTCCTTCCTGTTTTATGTTTTTGTTATTGCGGTATGTATTATTTCTCGTGACGGATGACCCTGCCGGGGAATCTGCCGGTAAACTGCTTGTCATGCCATACGACTTCACCGTTGACGATCACGTAATCTATTCCGTCGGTCAGTTCGCAGGAGTTGACATAGGTCGCACGGTCATAGAAATTGTCCCAGTCGACCACAAGGATGTCTGCATCATAGCCATCGGCAATTATACCCTTTGATCTGAAGTGCAGGCGCTTTGCGGTCTCTCCGGTCATCTTGTTTATCATGGCCTCAAGCGACATGATATGGTTCTCCCGGACATAATAATTTATTGCGCGCGGCATAGTGCCATAGGCTCTGGGATGGCTCTTTTCATTCAGGGCGCGGGTAAGGCCGTCAGAGCCAACGATCGCATTTTCGTTAAGAATAACGTCAAACAGGTTCTCGTCCTTCATCGTATTGAAAACAGCGGAGCTGTCGCCCTTGTTCATAACGAGGATATCGAAGAAGGTGTCGTACGGATCCTTACCAAGCTCGCGGGCGTATTCGCCTATCGTCTTTCCCTCTACCTCCGGGCAGGCAGGAGACGTTGTCACCATTACGCCGTCCCAGCTTCCGGCGTTGAGGAAATAGTTGTCGTACTTTCCGCTCGTATCGTCTATCTCCTCGCGTATCTTCCGGCGCATATCAGGATCTTCAAGCAGTTTAGCCATAGCCTCAACACCGTGGTCAAAATACCATGGCGGGACTATTACGTTCAGCGCAGTCTGGTTCCAAGTATACGGGTACTGGTCACAGGTGACGGAGATGCCCTCCTTGACAGCCGCGTCGATCATTTCCAGCGTCTTTTTCTGCAGATCCCAGTTCTTTTTGCCCATGACCTTATGATGGGAAATACACACGGGAACCTTCGCTTCGCGGCCGATGGTGAGCACCTCTTCAACAGCCTCTACTATGTTCACCGATTCGTCGCGCATGTGCGAACAGTATATGCCTCCGTACGGGGCTATGACCTTCGCCAGTTCTACTATTTCTCTCGTGCTGGCATAACAGCTCGGAGTGTAGACAAGGCCGGTGGATAGACCCGCCGCGCCATTTTCCATGGCGTTGCAAAGTAGCTCCTTCATCTTCTCCAGCTCTTCGTCGGTACTGTCCCGGTTGTCGAAGCCCATCACCGCAACGCGGAGCGTGCTGTGGCCGACGAGGAATTTTATGTTTGCGCTTTTCTGCTGCTTATCGCAGTAGTCCATATAGTATTTGTAATCCGTCCAGCCGATCATTTCATCGTCAGGAAAATCCGGCGCTCCAATCATCAGCATCCCCTGAATCAGCTTCATGGTTTTGGGGTTAATCGGGGCCATGGACAATCCGCATTGACCGGTCATTTCTGTAGTCACACCCTGTGACGTTTTTGCTAGCCGGGCAAAGTCCCGGCCGAGGATCAGATCGCCGTGGGAGTGTGCGTCAATAAAACCCGGGCAAATTATTCTACCCGTTGCATCAATTACCGTTTTGGCCTCTTCATCTCCTTTTGCCATGACGATCTTGTCGCCCATGACACCGACGGAGCCGGGAAAGGACGGTTTCCCTGTGCCATCTATTATGGTGCCATTCTTGATAAGCATGTCTAGCATAGTGCTGCAATCCTCCTTAAATATTTTTCTGTTTTTCCTCATCGGTGCAAGACCGTTTCAAGCTTGTTTAAAACATGAAATAGTATTGCATTTAGAGAAGTATAATTTAATTATATTTATTCAAATTTAATTGTCAACATTTTTGATGCTTTTCTCCATAATACACGGATTCAACGCCTGATACTTGTTAAATATAGACAAACTTCATGCCGCTGTGGAGATTATTTCCTTTGAATATCCCGCAGGCGGCCGTGGAATAATATCACCGGCGCGGCTGCACATAAAAAAGCGGCGCGCTGAAGCAGCGCGCCAAGTAAGGTGGCAAGAGGGATCTCCTGCCGGTGGGATAAAGATATGAGCCGGTCTTTCAAAAAGACCAATTGGATAAGCTGTGATTAAATAATATACCGCGGCCGTATTTTTGTAAAGAGCGAGGAAAGTCGCTCCGGCACTAGTTTTGTCGAACGCATATTTTTCCGCAATACGGGGAAAATATCCTCGATAAAACAAGAGAGGAGTTTTACCCATGATAATGGATCGCATTGCGCTGATATTGGCCATCGTCGGCGGACTCAACTGGGGCAGCATCGGGCTGTTTCGCTTTGATATCGTGGCGTGGCTGTTCGGCGGCCAGACCGCGACCGTCAGCCGCGTTGTATATACTCTGGTAGGGCTGGCGGCACTGTGGTGCATTTCCCTGCTTTTCCGCAGCGACGCCGTCACCGACGAGGGCATATGACCGCCGCAGAATAACAGACCCGCATAGACAGCTCCCCCACCGGCTGACTCGTCAGCCGGTGGGGGAGCGTTTTTTGTTTTATATCATCTGAGCATAGTGTCCGCGAGCGCCGCGACATAGTCGCAGTCGATGTCCTCGACGCGCCCTTCATCCACGAGCCGCGCGGAATCCGGATTGATAGGCAGACGGATGAACGCATCTATACCGTATATTGCGGCGAGCTTCTGCACCTTGCTCTCTCCGAATATCTCATGCACCTTGCCGCAGTCGGGGCAAATGAAATACGACATGTTCTCCACCAGCGACAGCACCGGCACCTTCATCATGCGAGCCATCTTGACCGCTTTCTCGACGATCATACCCACAAGATCCTGCGGAGAGCTGACTATAACTATCCTGTCCAGCGGCAGCCCCTGCATGACCGTCAGCGGAACATCGCCGGTTCCTGGCGGCAGGTCTATGAACATATAATCCACATCATCCCACATGACCTCGCTCCAGAACTGCGCAACGACACCCGCAATAACGGGGCCGCGCCAAAGCACAGGTTCCTCGGGGGCATCCAGCAGAAGATTCATACTGACCATCTGTATCCCGCTTGGGGTAGTGACAGGCAGCATATGATCAGCCGCGGCGCGCATACGCTCAGATACGCCGAACGCTTTCGGGATCGACGGCCCCGTAAGGTCGGCGTCAAGTATCGCGGTGCGGAAACCACGGCGCTGGGTCTCCGCGGCGAGCAGGCTCGTCACCATGGATTTGCCCACGCCGCCCTTTCCGCTTACAACCGCGATCACCTTCTTGACCGACGCGCCTGGCATTAGTTTTTCCATAAGGCTTTCATCGCGATGAAATTCGCTGCTCCCGCAGCCCGACGAGCATGTGGAGCAGTTATGCGTGCATTCACTCATTTTCGCCGTTCCTCCATTTCTCCGTTTCTTCCAGCAGCCACGCGGCAAGCGCATCGACGCCCTCGCCGGTGCGCGCGGATATCGGAAATATCTTTGCGTTCGGGTTCCGGCGCAGGATATAGCTGCGGCACGTTTCAAGGTCAAAATCGAAATACGGCATGACGTCTATCTTGTTGATTATCACTGCATCACATATCGTAAACATCAGCGGGTATTTCAGCGGCTTATCGTGTCCCTCCGGGACGGACAGTATCATCGCGTTCTTCACGGCGCCCGTATCGAACTCGGCTGGACAAACAAGATTGCCGACATTTTCAAGTATCGCAAGGTCGATATCATCCGCGCCAAGTCCGGCGAGTCCCTGACGCGTCATATCCGCATCAAGATGGCACATACCGCCGGTATGCAGCTGTATCACCTTCGCGCCGGAGCCTTCGATGGTGCGCGCGTCGACATCGGAGTCGATATCCGCCTCCATTACGCCGATCCGAAGCTTATCCTTCAGCCTCGCTATGACCGCCATAAGCGTAGTTGTCTTGCCGGAGCCGGGAGACGACATCAGATTCAGCAAAAAAGTTCTGTCGCGCCGAAGCTGCTCGCGCAGGAGTTTCGCGTCGGCATCGTTATTCTCAAAAATGCTCTGCTTTACTTCGAGCACCTTGAAGCTATCCATGGTAATACCTCTCTTTTTAAAAACTCCGGAGCGGCAGAACCCGCTCCGGAGCAAGATTTTATGCCGGCTCGGAAAGTATCTTCTTGACCATTTCCTTCACGGCGTCCAGCGCCGCGTTATCGTCGCTTATCGCGTCAAGCCCCTTACCGGCAAGGTTGAGCGATGCGATCTCCTGATCATAGCCGACGAAACCCAGCACGTCCACGCCAAGGCGTCCGGCAAGCTCCTCCATTATCGGCTTGTTTTTTTCGTCATAGCGGCAGCCGATCATGCACTTATTGGAATACGGCAGATTCAGCTCATCGACCATATCCGTTATTCTCTCTGCGGTCTCGAAGCTGAGCTTCGACTGGTCGCAGACGATGATGAGCGTATCGTTCTTGCAGCCGGCCGCGCACTTCTTGGGATCGACAACAGCGACGTACTCCGCTTTGTTGTACTCGACCGTTGCGCCGCGGTAAGCGCGAGCCTTGTACGCCTGGCAGTCAAAGGCGTTGCAGAAGCAGAAGCAGAGAGGCAGCTTACCGTCGGAATCGGTACCGGCGTCAAATATGGAGATGACGAGTCCCTGAGCATAGCGCTCGCGGCAGAGCTTTCTCGCCTCCTCCTTGTTGATGACCATGGAGTCGGTCTCCCAGGGGCGCTCGGCTCTGGTGCGGTCAACGTCGCGGTCGAAGAACATGCAGCCGTAGAAATCGCCGAAGCCGAAGTAACGGCGGCAGCCGCAGTGCTGAAGGATGAAGCGGTCGCCGGGGGCGACGTCGATTATCTGGAGCGCGTCCTCCAGAGGTACGACCTGGCCGGCCTGCTGGAGCATGGTGTCGATGGCCATATTCAGATAGCCCTCGTTGCCCATATCAACAGGCCCCTGAGGATCCTTTCCGCCCCACTCGAAGGAGTTGCGGGAGGCGCCGGTAAGGTTCATATAGCCTACGGCATGGCCGGGCTTTTTGACCAGCTCTGGGTCAAAGTTTGCGGGGTTGAGATACCACTTTGTTCCGTTGCCGTATTCAACGCAGTATTTGCACATATGGCTCCGGCCGTTCCCGACAAAGTCAAGCGCATCGGCATGATACTCGGTGCTGAATTTGACGGCAGCGAGACTCCCGAACAGATCGGCCGGAAAGCTGCAGACGCGTATATCGCATTCCGTGACGGTTTGGGCATGCCTCCCGTGACCGAAGCCGGTATCTATGTTGAAGACATCGACGCACTCGCAGAGCTGGTCGTCCACGAGCCGTTCGCGCAGCTCACCCCTGTGCCCGTCAATCACGACTCAGCCGTTCGTATGCTCAAAGAAATGCTCTCTCTTTGATTGAACGTTCTCCTGCACCGGCGTGCAGCATCTTGATCCTTTCCACCCCCCCATACCCCATTTACCTGTCCGATCACTCAGCGTCCTCAGGTAAATGGGGATTTTGTTTATGCCGCTGACAGGGAAATATGCCGGCAAGAATATTTCAGGTCGGTTATGCATAGAAGTTGACGGGAATGGAAGACTATGCTATACTAACTGTTAATTCTATAAACAAAAGGAGTTGTATATCCTAAATGGATGATGGCAGTCGATTGCCGGAGATAGCGGCTCAGGCGCCGCCCGAACTTACCCCCTGGATAATCGCGGTTGCGCTGCTCTTCTGTGCAATGTTCTTTGCCGTGACGGAGACGGCGTTCGCCTCCGCGTCGCGCCCCAAGATAAAGGTCGCCGCCGAGCGCGGTGAGGCCGGCGCGAAGAGAGCACTGTATGTTATGGACAATTTTGACATGGCGATCAGCACTCTGCTGATATGTACCAACATCGTACATATTGCCACGGCTTCTCTTGTGACCGTCGCGGTCACGAGAATATGGGGACTCAGCGCCGTTTCGCTGAGCACTATCGTCACTACGATAGTGGTGTTTTTCGCAGGTGAGATGCTCCCCAAGAGCATCGCCAAAAAGTACAGCGAGCGCTTTGCAAAAAGCTGCTCCGGCGTACTTGTATTCTTTATGAAGCTCTTTGCCCCGCTTTCCAAGCTTCTGACGAAGATCGGTCAGGCGGCGGCAAGACTCACCCCAGGCGACGGCGAGACGTCGATGACCGAGGATGAGATATACGATATCATCGAGGACATGACCGAAGAGGGCAGCCTCGACGAGGAGCAGGGCGACCTGATCTCTTCCGCGCTTCAGTTCGGCGAGGTCACGGTCGAGAGCGTGATCACGCCGCGAGTCGATCTGGCCGCGGTGGATATCGCGAGCAGCCATGAGGAGATACTCGCGTATATCAAAGATCAGCCCCACAGCCGCCTGCCGGTGTATGAGGGCAGCATAGATAACATTATCGGCATCCTCCAGATACGCCGGTTCATAAAGGCGTACCTGCGTCAAGGCAACGATCTGGATATCCGCCCGCTGCTTGACGAGGCGTTCTTTATCCACCAGAGCATGAACATCGACGAGCTGCTGCCAGTCATGTCCAAGCGCAAGCTCAACATGGCCGTCGTCACTGATAACTACGGAGGGACGCTCGGCATCGTCACGGTTGAGGACATTCTCGAAGAGCTTGTCGGCGAAATCTGGGATGAGGAGGACGTCGTGGAAGAACCGGTCGTCGAGCTGCCGGACGGCAGCTATCAGGTCGATGCGGATCAGTCCGTAAGCGACGTTTTCGAGCTGTTCGGCTTCGAGGATCCGGAGGAGAACGAGGAGCTTATAAACACGCTCATGGGCGAATGGGCCTATGAGCAGTTCGCCGCGATACCCAAGACAGGCGAGAGCTTTGAATACCATGGCCTGAGGGTCACGGTCACGGAGATGGAGCACAACCGCATACTCAAGCTCAATGTCTCGCTCGCACCTCAAGCGAAGGAGGGCGGGGAACAATGAGTACTGTTCTTGTATTTGCGGGCATTTTCCTGTGCCTATGCCTGTCCAATTTCTGCTCCGCGTCCGAGATGGCGTTCTCGTCGTGCAACGTCATGCGCCTTGAAAATGCGCGGGACGACGGCTCAAAGCGCGCGAAGATCGCGGTGTATATCACAGAGCATTTTGATGATGCGCTCAGCGCGATCCTGATCGGCAACAACCTTGCCAATATCGGCGCGTCGTCGCTGGCCTCCGTTGCCGTCATACTGGTGACGGGCGGGGACGAATATGCGTGGCTTGCCACGATTATCCTGACAGTGCTCGTCATAATCTTCGGAGAGACAATGCCGAAGATCAGCGCCAAAAAGAACGCGAACCGCACGTCGCTGAAAAACGCGTACGTTGTGCGCGCGATGATGATAATTTTCTACCCGCTTGTCTGGCTGGTAGTCTCGCTGATAAAGCTGCTGACGATGGGCATGAAGCCTGAAGCCGCGGATGCCGATTCCGACGAGGCGGTGGAAGAGCTTCAGTCGATAATCGAGACGGCGGAGGACGAGGACGTGCTGGACGAGGATCAGTCGGAGCTGGTTCAGGCGGCGATAGATTTCTCCGAGACTTCCGCGTTTGAAGTTATGACCGCGCGCGTTGACGTTCAGGCGATCGACATCGAGGACGATTGGGATGACATCCTCGCCATAATTGAGGATGCGCCGTTCACGCGTCTGCCGGTGTACGAGGGCAGCATAGACAACGTCATCGGCATCCTGTATCTGAACCATTTCCTCAAGGCCATGGCGGATGACGGCCGCGTGGACATCCGAAAGCTTCTGATGCCCCCGTGCTATGTGTATAAGACCATGAAGCTGCCCGCAGTGCTCAATACGCTGCGCAAGGCGAAGCAGCACCTCGCCATCGTGTCCGACGAATACGGCGGAACGCTGGGCGTCGTGTCGATGGAGGATGTGCTGGAGCAGATCGTCGGCGATATATGGGACGAGAGCGACGTTGTTGAGCACGAGGTCGTGCAGCGCGAGAAGAGCGAGTACGAACTGGACGGCGCGATGATTCTCTCGGACTTTCTGGAGCTTGTGGGGCTCAATGAGGACGATGTTGACGCCGAAAGCAATACCGTCGGCGGCTGGACGCTGGAGATGTTCGGCAGCTTCCCGCAGGAGGGCGACAGCTTCACGTATAGGAATCTGACGGTCACGGTGCTGTCGATGGACGGCCGCCGTGTCGAACGTGTGCTGGTGAAGCTCGCGCCGTCGGAGGCCGATAAAGATTAAAGTCATGTAAAAATTAAGGCGAAGAGGATCGCCGATCCTCTTCGCTTTGAATTTTTCGTGAGCCGAAAATAAGTGTTGACATCGCCGGATGTGTGTGTTATCATATATAAGCTAAATGAATATCGCGGGGTAGAGCAGCTGGTAGCTCGTCGGGCTCATAACCCGGAGGTCGTTGGTTCAAATCCTTCCCCCGCAACCATATCGAGCGGATGTAACTGATTTCAGTTACATCCGCTTCTTTATTATCGTGTACAGAGCGGGTTTACGCCTGCTCCATTTCTTCTTCCTCAAAAGAATCATCATCCGCGTTGTATCCCTCCGAGAACAGCTCTTTCAGACTGTCCGACGGCTCGCAGGAAACATACTCAATGGCGACGCCCTCACGGATGTCGGCAGTGTAGTTCGGATGGCACTGCGTGGGATCAATGTCCAGATACCCGACGAACTTGTAGTAGATGACAAGTCGTTGGGTTTTGTTTTTGCCCGTCCCCTGCGTTTCGTACACATCGATGTGGTCAATCAGCTCGTTCAACACCTGTTTGGTCAGCGTCCGCATTTCCATGAACTTGCGTATCGCATGGATGAACTCCTCCCGCTCGTTTTCCTTTTCGCCCATTTCGGTCAGCTTCCTGCGCAGCTTCAGAATCTTCTTTTGCAGCTGCTCACGCTCATCGGAATATTCCTGCGAAAGAACACAGTAGTTATCCTCCGAGGTCTTGTCGCTGAGCTTGTCCTCATAAAGCGTTTTCAGTAGCTTGGGAATGATCTCAATACGCATTTCTGACTTTCGCAGCTCGGACTGAACTGTTTTCTTTTCACTCTCTACCTGCTTAATGCTTCTGCGGGCAAGAATTTCGGCAAAGCGGTTTTCATCGGCTACGAGGTATTCCGCAAGCCTCCTTAGCTCCATTTCCACCACCGCTTTCACCGCATCCGCACGGATGTAGTGGCGGGTAAGGCAGGTACCGCGGTAGTCCTTCACATAGTTGGAGCACGATATGATGCTCCGTGATCTGCTGGCGGTCAACAACGTCAAGATCCGCGCGAACACCCGCATCTCCGCTGTCACCGACGAGGGCGCGGTAGTGCTTGCAAACGACGGCACCGAGTCCGTTATCGAAGCGGACACCGTTATCTTCGCGATTGGCCTGAAGCCCAATAAGTCCTACGCCCACGACCTGCTCGGCAGCGGCATCGCGGTCTACGAGGTCGGCGACGGCATGCAAGTCGCCAACATCCAGCGTTCCACCAGCGAGGCTTACGAAGTCACGAGAATGCTGTAAGCTCTCTCCATATACTCCCCATAAAAAACTGACGCCCCGATCGACGGGGCGTCAGCTTTTTATTAGAATCTTTTGCTTTTATATGTTTCCGGTCACGCGATCAGGCAATACCGAAAGCTGCTGCAAGACCCATGTAGAGCAGGCAGCGCAGGATGGTCAGAACGACGGTCAGAGCGAAGATAACAGGGAAGTAAACATCCTTGAACTTCACGCCTGCGACGGTGCACTCGGTCTGGAGGAAGCCTGCGTTGGGCAGGGAGTCGAGACCAAGGGAGGCCAGAACGGTGGTTCTGTGGAACACTGCGGCATTGGTCATGGTAGCGGCCTGCTGCAGAACGGGAGCGGCGAGAACAAGGCCGGCGGAGGAGGAGCCTGCGATACCGGCGATGAGGTTGGTTGCGACGAAGGTGATCATGAGCGGGCTGCCCTCGTAGGAGAGGATGCTCTCAACTGCGGTAGCATAGCCGGGGCAGTTCTGGACGACAGAACCGAAGCCGACGATAGCAGCTGCGTTGATGAGGGTGGTCATGCACATGGAAATGGAGTCGCTGACTGCCTTGCGGTTGGCATCCCAGTTGCGGGGGAGGTACTTGAACTGGAGAACGACAACTGCGAGAACGCCGCAGAGAAGTGCGAGCTCAACCTTGACCTTGAAGATGTTCAGGACAAGGATGGGGATAAGCATGGGGATAACGGAGAGAACCCAGTGGGGACCCTTCTTGGCTTCTGCGTCATCGGATTCCTCTTCTTCGAGAGCGCCGGTGCCGTAAGCGGGGAGGTAGCCCTTGCCGGCTGCGGCAAGACGCTTCTCATACCACTTGATGTAGAGCATACCGACAACGATGAAGACGATGGAGACGAACAGGCCGAGGAAACCGCCGGCGCTGACGTCGGTGCCGAAGTAGCTGGCGCAGAGGACGTTATTGGTGACGGGGACCCAAGGAACAGCCAGACCGAAGTTCAGGCCGAGGGAGTAACCGGCGATAACGGAAGCGCGGTTGATATTAGCCTTGCGGCAGAGCTTGAGTGCGATGGGGTAGCAGATGAAGAGGCTGATGAAGCTGGAGATACCGGCCATTGCGAGGATGGCGGTGAAGATGCAGACGCCGAGAGAAACATTCTTCGGGCCGACGAGGTTGAGGATAACACGCGCAAGGCTGTCGGAGCCGCCCGTGATGTCCAGCAGCTTGCCGAACAGAGCGCCGAGGAAGAACAGGATCATCCAGGACTTCATGAAGCCGACGAGGCCGCCCATATAGGTGTCGAACAGGCCGGTGGTGATGTCCATCTTGTAGATGATCATGAGAATGACGGAGCAGACAATGCCGCCAATCAGGGTGGGAACGTTTTTGTAGCAGAATAGACCGATAAGCAGGACTGCAGCTACGAGGATGAGGATGTCCATAAATACTCTCCAAAAAATATATTTGATACAAGCTGTCAGGCAATAAAGTCGTCAGCAGCGTCCTCCGCATCCCCAAATGCGTTTGACGAGAGCTCTCTGACGGAAGAGTGCACTCTATTGCTTTTAGTTGTCTGCTTGACAGTTGAATCCGAAATTGGGTTCCGGCGCGCGCCGGATCAGTCTTTCATGATGCTCTTGAGATAGGGCATCATGGTTTCGTCTATGCGGTCATGCATATTGAATGCCGCTCCGCTCAGACACCAGTCAAAAGCGACGCCTTTCATGATTGTCACAATGACCTCCGCGTAATGGTCAATGCTGTGCTCCTCTTTCAGGAGTCCCAGATCCGCCGCCTCTTTCAGGCAGCTGTCCGGATAGCCCCAGACGTAGGCCGGCTGGCGCTGGTGCCAGCGGCGGTTATCGAGCGAATAGTTCTTGGTATTATAGTAGTTGCAGCAGAAGTCGAGCCCTACGTCAACCATGTAATCGCTCCAATAATAATAGAAGATAAGGATGCGCTCGTCAAACGGCTTGCCGGCGACGGCATCGTCGAAATTGTTCTTCTTTCTGAACTCGGCAAACTTCTGAAAATTATAATAGACCAGAAGCTCGTCCTTCGTTTTGAAATGATAGAAGAAAGTCCCGTTCGACACACCGGCGGCAGCGCAGATATTGCTGACCGTGAGATAGGCATAGCCTTTTTTCTTTAATATATTTGACGCCGCCTTGTATATCTTCTGTTTTGTTTCCTGCGTCTGTACTTGCTTAGGTGTAGTGAGCTCCACTCTTAAATATCCTTTCTCATGATTTCAAATACAGGCAAAAATAAAGCCGTAACACCGACGCTGTTTTTGACGCTTGTACTCTAGAGCGCGCTCTATTCGCACACTTTGCAAAAATATTATCACACGCTTTGTGAAAAGTAAAGCACTTTTTTCACAGAATTTTAACTTTCGGCTCGAAACGCCGATTTTCATCTATTTTCGCCAAATTCGTCACAATGTTTTTGGTTATTATTTTTTAATCTTTTTCTTGACAATCTCATAGAGACGCGATAGAGTAGCTAATAGAGTGTGCTCTATAAAAACGCGGCTGCAGCCGCCCCAACGGCTGCGCCGCAAGCACTTTCTTAAATGTTAGTAGTTATGTTTTGATCAACTAACTCATTTCGCTTATCAGAAAGGCAGGCTAATCACTATGGCAACTTCCGACAGATTTGTAGGCAAAGTGGCCGTCATCACCGGCGGTACGACCGGCATAGGCCGCGCTATTGCGACCCGCTTCGTCAAGGACGGCGGCAAGATCGTTATCGGCGCACGTCACGACGATCTTTTTGAGGAAATAGTCAAAGACCTCGGCGCAGAGAACTGCTGGTGCCAGATCTGTGACGTTACGAACCGCGCTCAGGTTGACGCGCTCGTTCAGGCCGCATATGACCATTTCGGCGGCTTCGACGTCATGTTCGGCAATGCCGGCATCAACCTCTTCAAGGACTTTATCAACGTCACTGAGGAAGAACACGCACGCATCGTTCACAACAACTACTTCGGCTGCTTCAACAGCACTCAGGCCGCGGCTCGTGCATTCGTCGCCCACGGCACCAAAGGCGCTATCGTCAACACCGCATCCATCAACGTCCGCTGCGCTTGCCCCAACTCCACTCCTTACGCCGCGAGCAAGGGCGCTATCGCCGCGATGACTCAGGGCGTCGCCGTTGAGCTGGCAGAGTACGGCATCCGTGCCAACTGCTTCTGCCCCGGCTCCACCGATACCCCGATGGTCACTGAGGTTCCCCGTCAGCGTTTCCCGAACTACACCGCACCGAAGCTCATGATCCCCAGAATGGCAAAGCCCGAAGAGCAGGCCAACCTCGCTTGCTTCCTCGCATCCGACGAGGCTTCCTACATCACCGGCGAGACCATCTTCTCCGTCGGCGGCTGGGGCAAGAAGTGATATCAGCCTGACCCCCACCTATATACATTATAGAAAGAGGTATAACCGATGGCTGACATGGAAAAACTCGAACAGCGCATAAGCGAGCTCGAACGGCGCATTCAGATGCAGGAGGACATCCGTGCAATAGAGCGTCTCCAGGCGAATTACTGGGATTGCCTTGACAAGAAGGATTGGGACGGACTGCGTGCCTGCTTCACCGATGATTTTGTGTTCATCAACAACACCACCGGCGGAAGATACGTCGGCGGCGACGGTATGCTTGCCACGATGAAGGGCAAGTTCACCAACAACGTGACCTCCAGCCACCATGGTCATCACCACTGGGTCGAAATAACCGGTGAAGATACCGCTCTCGCCCATTGGGCGCTCGAAGACGATCTGTACGACGCCGTAAACGGCGGCGAATTCGTCGGCCGAGCCCACTACGACAACAAGTATATCAAGGTCGATGGGCGCTGGTATGCCACCGAAATGGCTCTCACCTATCTTCGCGGTGAGGGCAACATCAAGAAGAGACTTGAGGACTGCGCGAACGCATATGAGGTTTTCCTTATGTGATTCGCGCAACCGAATTACAAAAATGGAGTGTATATTAAAATGAAACTTACCAAAGAAGAGTGGAAGCAGCTCAGCGACCGCATATTCCTTACTCTCCGCCCCACCCAGCATCCCGTCGCGATGAAGTTCATCAAGACTCCCGAAGAGTTCGACGAGATCCCCGGCATTGAGTTCTGCCAGAACAAGGCCTCCACCTGCAAGCTGATCGGCATGGCCGCCCACTTCCAGGGCACCTTCGGCCTCACCCCCGACCACTTCTCCGGCTACTACTGCGCAATGAACAACGGCTGCATGGAAGTCAACCAGGAGTTCCTTGACGGCGCTATCCTCTACAAGCAGCCCACCCCTTGGCATCACAAGCAGGAGGACGCGATAAAGCACATCAAGTCCAACCTCGAAGTGCTTCCTGAGACCCCGTATGCCGGCATTGTATGTTCCTCTCTGTGCAACTGCCCCATCGAGGAGCCCGACGTTATCTGTCTCCAGCTCCCCACTCAGGCCGCGTTCCACCTGCTGGCATGCTATGTCGAGACCGACTGGCAGAAGCTTGAGTTCCCGTTCAGCGGCGAATCCAACTGCGCTGACACCTGGATGCGCACCATGAAGGAAGGCAAAGTCGGCCTGTCCCTCGGCTGCCGCGGCGACCGCGCCACCGGCGCTCTCGCATATGGCGACGTCCGCGTCACCATGACCACCGAGCAGCTGCTGAAAGCTCTTGACGGCTGCGACACGGTCGAGAAGAACAACATTCTCTATCCGTACAACCCGACCTGCCTCTACAAGACCGCGTTCTGATCTTCAGGCAAAAAATCATATCACTGCCCCCGATACCTTTCGGGGGCAGTTTTCCTATAACCCAGCTTCCAGAAAATACATTAAGCTTTAACATTTTAATCCATTGCTTTTTCCCGCCGCGGATGTTAATATAGTACATAATAATCCAAAATCTTTATTTTACCGTTCAGAAAGTGAGGGATACAGTGGATAACTACGTTCATACTTTGGAATCATGCGCGCTCAACTTCGCCTTTTCCGCGATAAGCGGAAAGTGGAAGCCCTATATTCTCTGGTATCTTCACAGCACCCCCGACGGTGTTTGCAGGTACGGCGAGCTGAAGCGCCTTGTGCCGTATGATATATCGCACAAGATATTCACCCAGCAGCTTCAGGAGCTGGAGTCATATAACGTCATCAAGCGCACCGAGTACGACGAGAAGCCCAAGCGCGTGGAGTACTCGCTGACGGAGGAAGGCCGCCTGCTCATTCCCGCCATCCTATATATGCGCGACTGGGGCGTCTTTGCGAATCATGACTGCCTGCCTGACGCCATCAAGCGCTCGCACGGCGAGCTTGGCGACAGCGTCATCAAATATTCGTACGACTCCGAGGCGCTGGGCAAGTCCGTCAGCATAGAGTTCCAGTACGCGAAGCCGGAGAACGGCTCCGAGCCGTCGGACGGAGACGAAAACGTATAAAAATAACCTCGATCTGCTTTTACAGATCGAGGTTATTTTTATACGTTTTTATAAGCCCTCAGCTTATTATCATGTTGGGCAGCCAGGTCACTATCTGCGGGAAGATTATGCACAGGATAAAGACAAGCACCTGCAGCCCCATGAACGGCCAGACGCCGCGTATCGTTTCCGCTGTGGTAATGTGATCCTTCGCAACGCCCTGGAAGTAGAAGATAGACGCGGCCATAGGCGGCGAGAGGAAGGCGGTCTGCATAATGACTGCCATCATGGTGAGGAAGTATTCCGCCTGGAACCCGACCTGCGTGGCGATGGGGACGAATATTGGGATCGTTATCATGCACACGGCGATCCAGTCCATCAGGAAGCCAAGCAGGAACACGACGGCCATCATCAGCGCGAATATGCCCCACTTGCCGAACGGCAGGTTGACAAACAGGCTCGTGACGGCGCTGCTGCATCCGAGGCGCATGAACACGGTGACGAAGAGGTTGCCGAACGCGGACACGGCGTAGACCATGCTGGTCAGCTTTATCGACTCAACAAGAGTCTTCTTGATGACCTGCTTGTTTATGGAGTGCGTGCACAGCGCGATGATGAACGATGCCGCAACGCCGAGCGCGGCAGCTTCCGTAGCCGGGCACCAGCCAAACCATATCGCGCCGAGAACGGAGAAGATGACGATCGCGACCGGCAGGACGTTCACGACGATGCCCCAGGCTATCTGCTTCTTGGAGTAGCGGCTCAGGACTTCTTCAGGCATTGGAGGCGCATAGTCCTTCTTCACGATGGAGATGACCTTCACATACACGATGTACGCAACGCCGAGCAGCACGCCGGGCGTCATTGCGCCGTAGAACAGCTTGCCGACGGAGACGTTCGCGGCGGAGCCCATGAACACGAGCATGATGCTGGGCGGGATGAGGATGCCCAGCGTGCCGCCGGAGATTATGACGCCGGCCGTGAGGGATTTGTTGTACTTCGCGTCGAGCATGGGCTTGGTGAAGAGCAGACCCATGGAGACGACGGACGCGCCGACGATGCCGGTGGTCGCGGCAAAGAGGATCGCGATGATCGTCGCCGCGATGGCCATGCCGCCGCGCTGGCGGCCGAGGGCGACGGACAGGTTATCGAACAATCGACCCGCCACGCCGGACTGGTTCAGCAGCTGTCCCATCAGGACGAACAGCGGCACCGCGAGGAGGTTATAGTCCTTGCAGTACTTGAAGACGCTGAAATAAATAGTCTGGAATACGTTCGGCCCCCAGAATATGAGGCCGGATATGATAGCCGCTCCGCCGAGCGCCGCAAAGAGGTAGTAGCCGGAGAAGATGAACACCAGCAGCATTGCGCCCATTATGGCGGCGATTGTAAGACCGCTTGCTGTCATTTATCTTTCTCCCCTTTCATTGCGCGCAGGCGCTGGATGAGGCTCACTATCTCTGCAAGCCCCTGAAGCGTAAGGATAATAAGGCTGATCGTCATTACGATCTTGGTCGGCCAGATCGGCGCGCTCCAAGAGCCGGTGCTCAGCGTTTCGAGCGTAGCCGTAGCCGTGATCGCGTTCTTGGCGCACTCTATGGTGCCGCCGATGGTGAGCGGCAGGAACAGCACCGCGTACAGGACGAGGTCAAGGATGCAGTGCGCCTTTTCCGGAAGCTTTGAGGAAAACGCGTCGATCCTGACCATCGCGCCGCTCTTCATCGCGTAGCCGAAGCCGAGCACTGCGGCGCAGCCGCCGATGATGAAGCACATGCCGTAAGCCCAGGTCGTGGGGCTGTTGAAGAGGTTGCGTGAGATGCACTCTATCAGGAACACTATCACAAGCGGCACAAGCAGATATGCCGCCACAAGGCCGGAGACGTCGGAGACCTTGTTCGCAAAGGCTATGAACTTATCTCCGAAGGAGGCCGTCTTGTTGTTTTCGGGTTGTTTAGCCATTTCAAATTCCTCTCACGAGCCGAACGGCCTGATCAGTAGGATGCCGCCTCGCTCCAGTTGCCGACAGACTGGATGTAAGCCTGCTGGGACTCGTATATCTTTGCGAACAGCGGGTTGCTCTGGCACTTTTCGGCGTAGTATTCGTCAGCGACCTGCTGGATCTTTGCGATGTCCTCGTCGGGCATTCTGTATATGGTCAGCTTGCCCTGAGCCTCAAGCTCCTTGAACTGCTCCCAGGCCTGGCCGTTTGCGACACGGTCTTCCGCCCAGTTCTGCGCCATCATTGCGGTGCAGGCGAGCTTTATGATGTTCTGGGTCTGCTCATCCATGCTCTCCCAGACGCCGCGGTTGATGAGGAAGAGGTAGACCGCGCAGGACTGATGCACGCCGGGAACGGTGAGGTACGGTGCAACTTCCTGGAAGCCTGCCGCCCAGTTTGCGGAGGGGCTGGAGTACTCAGCCGCGTCGATGGTGCCGCGGGAGAGGGCTTCGTAGCAGTCACCGCCGTCCATGGTGACAACGGATGCGCCGAGGCGGGTCTCGATGTTCGCCCAGTCGGAAACGCCGCGGATCTTCAGACCCTTGATATCGTCAAGGCAGGTGATGGGCGTAGTGGAGTGGTAGAGTATCTCGGAGTCAACAACGCCGCACGGGAACGCGACGACGTTGCTGTCTATCTCGGCCATGACCTCGTCGAGGATCTGCTGGCCTTCACCGGCAACGTACCAGCCCATGTACTCGTCGAAGGTCATGCCGACGGGCAGGGTGCTGAGAATGCCGAGGCTGTCATCGGAAAGGTTGGTCGCCGCGGTCTGCGCGCAGTCGAGAGTACCGTTGGAGACCGCCTGAAGCATATCGGTGGTAGGTACGATGGAGTTGGTCGCAAGGCACTCCATGGTCACGCGGCCGCCGGAGCAGTTGACGATCGCTTCGGAGAGGTCAGACGCATACTGGTAAGGCCCGCCGCCGGAGCCCCATGCGCACTGATACACAAGATTATAAGTCTTGCCGCTTGCGGCGGCGCCAGCGCTGCCGGTCTCTCCGCAGCCGGAGAGAAGCGCTGCTGCCATAACAAGTACCAGAGCCAACGCTATTACCTTTTTTGTTCTTTTCATGTCGTTTTCCCCTTTCGAGTGTCCGCCCGGCCGGAGGGTGTTTTGCTCCGTTCCGATACGGCCGCGCAGATGTGCTAATTTAATATCACACTCATTGGCTAGATTATAATACATGTGACGCAATTTTAACAATAGCGCACTTTTTTGTGCGTACTAACCGTTTTGTGCACTATAACAAAAAAGTGCGTAGTTGAAATTGTATAAAAAACTTGTTAAAAATATATTATACGATTTGATGTTTTCACATCTTGTCCGCAATATTTCCCCAATCATCCCCAATCACAGGAAATATATATCTAACTGGAGGCACATTATGAAATTAACTAAAGTATTCGAGCACGGCAAGATTGGCAATCTTGAACTAAAGAATCGCCTTGTTGTCAGCGCCATGTCATCTCATATGGGCAACCCCGACGGAACCCCCAACGAGGCCGTCAACGCGTACCTCGTCGCCAAGGTCAAGGGCGGCTGGGGTCTTGTGTTCACCGAGGACCTCGGTGTGACCAAGGACGCAGGCAGCGACCCCGTCGTCGGCTCCCTCTGGAGCGATGACCAGGTTCCCGCATGGACCGAGACCGTCCGTCAGGTACACGCCGCAGGCGGACTCATGGGCGCGCAGATATACCATGCCGGCCGTCAGAGAAGCCTGAAGGCATATGACACCCACCCCGTCGCCCCCTCAGCGCTGAAGGAGCCAACCGAGCCTTATGTTCCCCGCGCTCTGACCGTCGAAGAGATACATGATCTGGTCAAGGCCTTCGGCGAAGCCGCCGCGAGAGCCAAGAGATGTGGTTTTGACTGCGTCGAGATCCACGGCGCACACGGCTACCTTATAAATCAGTTCATGTCCACCTTCTCCAACAAGCGCACCGACGAGTACGGCGGCACGCTTGCAAACCGTATGCGCTTTGCGCTTGAGGTCATCGCCGCTGTCCGCGAGGCCGTCGGCGCTGATTACCCTGTCATCTTCCGCTTCAACACATGTGATTACGTCGAGGGCGGCATCGAGCTTCCCGAGGCCATAGTCATGGCAAAGATGCTTGAAGAAGCCGGTGTTGACGCTCTGCACTGCACTCAGGGCATGTTCACCTCCAAGGAAGCGATAATCGCCCCGGGCTTTGTCCCCGTGATGCACTACGCCGAGAACGCCGCTACCATCAAGAAGTCCGTCAAGATCCCCGTGCTCGCCGTCGGCCGCTACAACGACATCTATATGTCTGAGGCCATGCTGCGTGACGAGAAGGCCGACTTTATCGTCATGGCGCGCGCTTCCCTCGCCGACCCCGAGCTGCCCAACAAGGCAAAGGCCGGCAAGATAGATGAGATAATCCACTGCATCGGCTGCGACCAGGGCTGCACCGGTGAGACCGCAGTCGGCAACCCCGTCAACTGTATCGCCAACCCCCACACCTGCCGCGAGCTGGTCTATGACCTGTCCGTGGTCGAGAACCCGAAGAAGGTATTTGTCGCGGGTGCCGGTGTTTCCGGCCTTGCCGCCGCATATGGCGCAGCGGAGCGCGGCCATAAGGTCACCGTTTTCGAAGCCAGCGATGAGATCGGCGGCCAGTGGCTCGCCGCTATGACGCCTCCGGGAAAGACCGAGTATGCGTCCCTCGTGCTCAACTTCCGCAATCAGCTGAAGAAGTACGGCGCAGAGATCCGTCTCAACACCCCGCTCACCCGCGAGATCGTCGACGCCGAGAAGCCCGACGCCGTCATCCTCGCCACCGGCAGCAACCCCATGTTCCTGCCCATCCCCGGCCTCGATAACCGCGACTATGTCAAGACCGCGATTGAGGTCCTCCGCGGACGCACGCTCTACGGCAAGAAGGTAGTCGTCGCGGGCGGCGGCATGACCGGCGCCGAGACCGCAGTGTTCCTCGCCGTGCAGGGCTGCGACGTGACCATTATAGAAATGGCTCCCGACATCATCACCGACGCCGTGGCACAGCCCAGAGCCTGCCTGCTGGAGCACATCCGCAAGTACAACATCAAGGTACATACCCACACCAAGCTCACCAAGGTCGGCGAGGGCACCATCTACGCCGAGGAGTACGGCGAGCCTGTTGAGTTCAAGCACATCGATATGCTTGTCAACGCCATGGGCGTACGCAGCAACAATCCGCTCAAGGCCGAGCTTGAAGGCTGCGACTGTAAGGTCGTTGTCGTCGGCGACGCAAGCAGCACCAAGAACGGATACAAGAATATCCGCGAAGGCTTCAACGCCGGCAACGCAATCTGAAACACCATCTTATATAATGACCCGCCGGAGGACAGAAATGTCCTCTGGCGGGTTTGACTTTTTGAAATTTCGTCTGACACATCCGGCAGCTCATGGGATAATGCGTCGTACTGCTTAGGGAAAAGTGCTTTTGCTGAACTTACGAATCAGCTCTGACTCGCCGCATAAATTTCCTTCGGCCCAATATATTCATCCGCTGCTCTCCACCGAACCTTTGACGCACATATTGTAGTTCCCGTATAGCTTTCGATATCCTTTTCTGATAATCCGCCGCAATCACACCAATAAATGCGGTCTTCCTTTATGATCATCGTTGCATCGAGTATTTCACTGGTATAGTTTTCATCATTCGGAAACAGCCGCAGATACTTTAACCCCATAAACTGCATTTCAATCACAGACGGGTTTTTGAACTGCCGTTGAATGATCACGCTCAGTATTCTCCGGTTGTTGATCGGAAACATACTCAATGTCTCCTCCACATATGCACCGCTGATATATTTGATCTCTTTTACGCAGCTGTCGTGAAATCCATACATGGCATCCATAAAGCTGTTTAAATCTTCTTCGTCTGCAATTTCATTCCACATATATTCTCCCCTCCAATTGTGCCGAAATGATCTCCCGCCTGAAAGTACCGCTGCAATACAGTGAGGTGTTCCCCTGAACACTACCAGCTGAAAATCATTTGGCATTGTCACTCCGAAGAGAGTTGCCGTATGATTCTGATGCGTGCCTGTGGCGCATTATAATCGTTGAACATACGTACTAAATTCTCATGCAGGCATTCCAGACGCACACTTGCCGGCTCGAACTCGGTCAATGGGCATTGACCACAGTCACCAATGAACAGTTCAACCTCACCTGAACAATCCGCCGCGTACCGGACAATATCGCACACCGAGTTCATACGCTCCGCAAACGGTGCGCTGCTGCAAGTTCCATTGTACCAGCAGTCATCTGGGAGGAGCAGCCTTTCGCAGTTGTCATACAGAAAGTCATCGGAAATGCTGCATACAAACGCGCCTTCATATTCCGTCAGCCCGACGTTCGAAGTGGTCGGAAAAAATGCTCCTATATTTCTCTCTGCCGAGAGATCAACGATTCGCCGCCGCAAGCTGTCCGGAGACATTTGCACATTTTGAGCCGTTATGAGGCAAATTCTACTCATTTGTTTATTCTCCTCGCAGTCAATTCTGGTTTCTCTCCAGATGAACAAGTCCGAATTTTCTATAATTCAAGCACGAATTTACAACCCAATTTGGAATGCTGTCCTCAGAAGTATAAGACGACACATATATCGACAACCCTGCATCCTTTTCAAAGTCATGATATGGCGGCACAGCGTCGGCAAAGTTCCCTATGGGAACGAATTTCATACGTTTCAGTCTCTGTGCAGACGGAATAGATATTTTGAACATGAAGTTGTATCCGGCATCATATTGAAACGATGGCAGCAATCCGAGTGAATCCAATTCGCTTGTGCTCTTTGGTATAACATCCGGAGGCGACAGCGTCAAGCAGACCAGCTGAGTGTCATCGGCCGCCGAGATGCCGACCTTGCGGGCAATAATATTCCAATCGTCCAAACCAAAACGTGCCGGATAAGCACCCGACATTTTATAGCAGAACGTATCCCCGTCTCTCCAAGGCACCGTGTACCTGACAGGCTTTGAATATGCCTTTTTCTTTCCTGTGTGCGGCAGGTCACATACAGCAGTTCCGGCGTCTATAAATACCGTTTTATACTCATCCGGGACTATCGATGTTAAGTATGCAAAACCTTTCGATGCCTTCTTTATAACAGCGTCCGTCAATTCGTCAGACATATACATAGCCATGGCCAACCCGCCCCACACCTGCGGGGCATCATCCTGATCTGACAGCTCTCCCGAATACATAGCGAGAACCTCACCGGCTGCTCTGTCACGCGCCAAGCCGGTATCACGAAAGTGCTCGTAAGTTTTGCATACGTCCGCTGCTAGCGGAAAAATGTCAAATATTTCATTCCAAGTCATAGCAGGCTCCTTCAATGTGTTTCCACACTCTGAGAGTACCAAACACCGGCCATCATGTCAACATCTTTAGCTCTTTACGCAGTACACCCCCGACGGGGAATTCCGTCGGGGGTGCGTTATATTCTTTTTCTTATCAGCCGACGAGGTGGTTTGTGCCGATGAGGAGCGAGATCTCCTCGCCCGCCGTGAAGCCTTCCAGCTGAATATACATGGGGACGCCGCTCTGGTCGCCGGCAAAGAACACCGTGATATAGCCCGCACCGGCAAAGTCCGTGAGCAGCTTATCCTGCATGGTGCCGTCGTCACCGAGGATGGTATACCCGCCGAAGCCCCAGTACTCCGCAAGCATCGCGCAGCAGCGGCCGACCGTCATACCGTCGGGAACGATGTCCGAATAATTTGCGCCTCTCGTTGACACCGCGAGGCGGGTTATTTTGCCGGTCTGGATATCCACGTTCAGGTTTAGATGATACCCCGAACCGCCGCAGTCGATGACATAGCAATGCGGGAAGATACGGCCATACCAATATTCGCCTTCGTTCTGCGCATTCGACTCCAATATCATGTTCGCCGACTCCCCCGAATCGACCTGCGCGGGCAGCAGGCCGATCTCCTGCATACGCGCCAGCTCCTGCTTCGTCACGTTCCAAGCCTGATTCGGACTCGCAACGCGCACCGCCGCATAGGCGCTGCCCGTCAGCAGCAGGACTATCATCGCCGCCACCATCACCGTTCTCAGCGCGCGGCGCACCGGCCGCCGCTGCGGCCGTGCCGAGGCTGCGGCCATGACCGCGTTCACCGTCTCCGGATCCGCCGCAAGCGGCGAAAACGCACGGCGTACCTTTTCTCTGTTATTCATTCAATCATCCTCCGTCAGAAAATTTTTCAGTTTTGCCCTTGCGCGCGACAGCCGTGTGGTAACGGTATTGAGCGGTACGCCCAGAAGCTCCGCGATCTCCGGTGTGGAGTAGCCCTCGTAGTAATACATCAGCACCGCCACGCGATACTTCTGCTCCAGCCGCATTATCCCGCAGAACAGCCCGCGATCCTCCGCGGTCTCGAACCGGAGCGTCGACGCGTAGTCCTCGATGCTCTCCACACGCCGCCAAGGCGAGCGGAAAACCTTTTTGCACTGATTCACCGTTACGCGGATCAGCCAGTTTTTAACGTGCTCCTCCGACTCGAACAGTGTATCCGTGCAATAGAGCCTGAGCAGCACCTCCTGCGTGACGTCGTCAGCGTCATCGCGGCTGCGCATGTAACCGTAGGCCACCCTGAACACCATATCCATGTACTTCTCAGCCAGCGCGGCAAAGCGTTCTCGTGTAAGCATGTTTGTCTCTCCTGTTCTTGAAAAGCCTTTCACATGTAATATCCGGCACGCGGGCGTTTTCTTTCAGAGATGAAATAAATTTTTTGATTTTTATAAAAATGGCGGCCTTTCGGCCGCCTTCTGACTGAAGACAAATCTGTCGGCAGTGTATGGAATTGCATGGGGAGAGTGCAGAGATGGGACTCCCGTCCCCTCTCTGCGTTTAATCCGATCTTATTCAGGAGTGTTTTTGAACACTCCTGAATAAGCCCTCAAGGTGTCGAACTCTATCGACGCCTTGAGGGCGGCCTTTCGGCCGCCCTTTTCGCGTTATATTACATTATGATGCACTTTTTGGGGCAGGCTTCGGCGCATGTTCCGCAGGCGACGCACTTCTCGTCGTCAAGCTTCCAGGTCTTGTTCGCGCGGTCTACCTCTATCGCTCCGGCGGGACACTTCCTTGCGCAGAGCGTGCAGTAGACGCACTTCGCCGGATCGCTGACAGGCTTGCCGTCGTCGCGGGGCCTGACCTCCGCTGCAGGAGCTTCGGCAGGTGCGGCAGGAGCCTCGGCCGCAGGCTTTGCGGCGGGGGGTGGAGCGGCCTTCTTGACAGGCGGCTTCTTGATAAAGCTGCCGGTGACGAGCAGGTCCTCTTCCTTGGTCGCTATCATGTGATAGTCGCCGGTTAGCTCTATCGCCTTGCGGGAGCAGAAGTCCGCGCAGGTGGCGCAGAAGGTGCAGGAGCCGAGATTGAAAGTCAGGGTGATCTTGTCGCCCTCCTCGGTCTTCTCGACCGTGCGGCTGATGGCATTGCCGGCGCAGACGCGCTCGCACATGCCGCAGCCGATGCACTTATCGGCGTGATAGACTATTCTGCCGCGATAATTGGGAGCGGCCTCGCTTGGTACGGCGGGGTACATGGCGCAGCTCGGCTTGCTGAAGAGCTGGCTTATGGCTTCTTTTACAAACGGAAAGTCCATTACTTCTGCTCCCTCTTTTCCTTGAGAATTTTTGTTGCGAGAGCGAGTCCGTCGATGATCGCCTCCGGCTTCGGGGCGCAGCCCGCAATGTCAACATCAACGGGAACATACTTGCTCAGCGGCCCCGCGACGGAGTAGCTGCCGCGAAAAACATTGCCTGACTGCGGACAGGAGCCCATCGTGACGATGCAGCGCGGCTCCGGAACCTGAGAGATGGCGCGCAGCACGCGGGGCAGAGACTGCTTGGTGACGGGGCCGGTAACGACGACGATGTCGGCATGGCGCGGCGTCCCCGCGAGCTTGAAGCCGAGGCGCTCCGCGTCATAGCGCGGGGTCAGCACGGAGACAAGCTCTATGTCGCAGCCGTTGCAGGAGCCGGCGTTGATATGGAACAGCCACGGAGATTTCGCGGTGCTTTCCGCGATAAGTTTTTTGAACATATACGCCCCTCCTTACAGACCGTACCACGCGAGGACAAGGCTTATCAGCGCAAGTCCGGTGACGACGGTCCAGTAGTATTTAAATATCTGCTCTATCTTGAGCCGCGCGGTGACGGCGTGGACGAAGGAGATCGACACGGCTGTCAGAACCACGCAGAGCGCGAACACGATGATGCCGTCAACAACGAGCAGTCCCGTGCCGATGCCTCCGAGGAACAGCGCGACGAACATCGAGGTAAGCGTCAGCATCTTGACCGCGTGGCTGAGCTTGAATATGCCCAGCGGCGCGCCGCTGTACTCGGCCAGCAGACCTTCGCATATCTCGGTCTCGGCTTCGGCGGCATCAAAGGGGTGATTGCCGGTCTCGCCGGGGATGGTCATCAGAAACGCGATGGCCGCAGGAATCATCGAGGGGTGCAGTATCAGGCTGCCGTTATGTATCTGGTACTCCGCGATCTTCGTCATGGAGAACGTGAGCCCGGTTCCCATCGCATCGCCGACAGTTTTGCCGATGGCGAGCAGCACCAGCACGAGCGGAAGCTCGCAGGAGATGATCGTGACCATCTCGCGGCTGAGGCCGACGCCAGCATAGGGCGAGCCGGAGGCCGCGCCGCCCATTATCGTCGCGATGGCGGGGATGAGCAGCAGGTAGAGGATGACGATGACGTCCGCGATATCGCCGAGCACTGCAAACGGCGTGAAGCCGCGGATGGGGATGAACAGCTGGATGACCACCAGCGCCGCGAAGCCGACTATCGGGGCGGCGAGGAAGGTTGTCTTGGAAGCCGCTGTGGGGATTATCGTCTCCTTGCCGCAGAGCTTGAAGAAATCATAGAACGGCTGAAGCACCGGCGGGCCGACGCGCTTCTGCATCCGCGCGACGAGCTTGCGGTCGATGCCGCAGAGCAGCAGTCCCGCGACGAAGCAGAACAGGAAGCCGGGGAAGATAAGGATATAGCCGAGATACTGGAGATAATTCAGAACCATATTCATAATTCCCACCTCCTTAAAGTGCTATCTGCATGAACAGCGTGGCCAAGGCCAGCGCCACGACCGCCCAGAGGGCATAGTCGTTGACGACGCCGCTGTGCAGGTCGTGCATGAAGCTGAAGTAATGCCGCCAGTTATGCTTGAAGCCCCAGAAGAGGTCTCCGCCGCCGACCTGAGAATACACGCTCTTTTCGCCGCCGAAGAAGAGGTCGTATTTCCCGTCCTCGGACGCGGACTTCTTCTCGCTGACCTGGTCGTATTTGCCCATTATCGCGACAAGCGTGACCGCCAGCAGCGCGATCGCCAGCACGAGCAGCCAGTGGATCGGGTTCCACGCGCCGACTCCGGCAAAGCTTATCGCCTGAGCCGCAGGCGCGTTCGCGCCCATGACGCTCTCGGCATAGCCTGCGCCGAGCATGCTGTTGATGTAATTGCCGACGTTGAACACCGCCTCGGCCGCGGGCTGGGTGAGATTCTCAGTGACCCAGTTCGGGAAGATGCCGCTGAGGATGCAGACTGCCGCAAACAGTCCCATCGCAAGGCGCATCCCAAAGGGGACTTCCTTGACGTTTTCATACTCGGCGGGCAGTTGGCCGAAGAACACCGACTGCGTGACCTTTACAAAGGACGCAAGCGTCAGCACGGAGGTGACGAGCGCGATAACGGTCACGAGCAGGAAGCCGATGTTGCCGCTCTCGACCGCCTTCATATAGGTTGCCTGATAGATCATCCACTTGGAGGCGAAGCCGTTGAAGGGCGGCACGCCGCTTATCGATGCCGCGCCGATCAGGAACAGCACCGTGGTGTGCGGCATTTTCTTTGAAAGTCCGCCGAGCTTGCCGAGGTCGGTGGTGCCGGTCTGGTGCAGGACGGCGCCGGCGGCGAGGAACAACAGACCCTTGAACATGGTGTGGTTCATGGCGTGGAAAAGTCCTGCGGACATTCCGAGCGCCGTGGACAGGCCGACGGCGGTGAGCACGTAGCCAATCTGGGAGATACTGTGGAACGCAAGCAGGCGCTTGAAGTCATGCTGCGCCAGCGCCATAGTGACGCAGACGAACATACTGACGCTGCCGACAAACACAAGCAAAAACTGCATTGCGCCAAGTCCCATGCTCTGGAACAGGAAGTAGGTAAGACGGATGATGCCGTAGATACCGGACTTTGTGAGCACGCCGGAGATGAGCACCGAGATGGAGGCCGGAGCCGCGCCGTGCGCATCCGCCGCCAGCGGATGGAAGGGCACGATAAAGGCCTTGGTGCTGAAGCCGACAAAGAGCAGGGCAAAGGCAAGCTTTGTGGAATTATTGAGATTGCCGGGGATGAGTGCGGAGAGCTGGGCGAAGTTCAGGGTATGCACCTGAGCGTAGAGCATTATCGTGCCGACCAGTATGCAGGTCGAACCGATGCAGCCGACGACAAGGTACTTAAACGCTGCCTCAAGCGCACCGTGCGCGGTATTTCTAAACGCAGTGAGCGCAACGGCGGCAAAGGTGAGTATCTCGACCATGATGAACATATTGAAGATATCACCCGAGAGGACAAGACCCATAACGCCGCCTGCGAGCATGAGAAACAAGGTATAATACTGCGGGACGTTGTCGTCATGGCTCATGTACTTGAAGGAGTAGACGCAGGAGACGAACACCGCCGTTGAGATAAGCAGACCGAAGAACAGGCTCAGTGCGTCTACCTCCATTGCAATGCCGATGGCATAGCCTCCGGCCATGGAGCGGCTGCCCATCCAATAGTTTATTATCTCGCCCTCGAGCATGACGGGCTTGACGAGATACACCATACATGCAAGAGATATTGACACTGCGAGGAACGCCACGATGTTGCGGAAGGTCTTATACTTGCCGAACATGACGATAAGGAACGCGCCGAGGAACAGCACCATGACGGAGTAGACCGGAAAGTGCTGATAGTTCAGGATATTTGTCATCCTCTCAGCCTCCTTATCTCGCGGGTGTCGATAGTGCCGTACTGCTCCTCAAGCTTGATGACCAGCGCGAGGGACATCGCCGTGACGCACGCGCCGATGACGATGCTCGTCAGGGTCAGCGCCTGAGGGATGGGATCTACAAAATGGCTCACTGCGGTGATTTCGCCCTCGGTAAATATGGGGGCGGTGCCGCCGTTATAGCCGATAGAGATTATAAGCAGGTTCACGCCGTAGTCGGCGATGCCGAGGCCGATGACCGTTTTGATAAGGTTATACTTGGTTATTATCGTGTAAAAGCCGAGAACTATAAGGAAAAAGGATGCGATATAGTTAAAAGTCATCATATTCTCCACCTCATTTCTTATAGTCGATGTCTTTGCCGACGAGCAGGCCGAGCATGGATATCGCAAGCACGGACACGCCCGTAAGCACGTTCAGGCCGACCGCCTCGTCCATCCACGCTATCGTGCCGGAGCTGATAAGGTCGCCGATATTGCCGTTCGTGAATGCGAAGTTCTCGCAGAACTGCGCGCCGAACACGATGCCCATGAACGCGATCGCAATGTACAGCGTCACGGCGAAGCCCTCAAAGCGGCGCAGGAAGCTGGGGCGGAATGCGTTCACGGTGTTCTCATAGCCGTGGCCGAGGTAGATGAGCACGACCACCGCGACCATCAGCACGCCGCCCTGGAAGCCGCCGCCGGGGGAAAGGTGGCCGTGCAGGATGACGTAGAAGATGTAAACCAGCGTCAGAGGCAGGATCTTGTCGCAGCCGCAGCGCTGTATAACGCGCTTTATGGTGCGCTTTTTGCCGTCATTCATTCTTTTCCGCCTCCTTTTCCGATTTTTTAGAGAAGAGTATGACCGCAGAACCGGCAACGGCGGTTATGAGGATGAACGCCTCGCCCATGGTATCGTAGCCGCGGAAGTCGAAGACTATGGAGGTGACGTCGTTGACGGAGTGGGTCTTGTCGAGGTTCTGCTGGATTATCGCAGCGGCGGCGCCGTCGGGGTTCGAGTCGTCATAGGAGGCGGGGTCCTGCATCAGCTCATACTCGCTCACGGTGGGCTTGCCGTTATAGGTGGGTTCCATTTTGCCCATGGTGACGGCCGCGAACGCACCGGAAAACAGGAGAACGCCAAGAGAGACCCAAGTAAGAAACTTCTTCATTTATCGTCCCCTCCTCGAATTTTCTTGAGCGCGACAATGAATATCAGCGGGGAGAGCGCAGCGCCGACGGCGGCCTCGGATATCGCAACGTCGGGAGCCTGAAGTATCAGGAATTCTGCCGCTGCGAATATTCCGGTCACGCCGAGGGCAATGACGGAGGAGAGCAGCTTTTCAAAGTGACATGCCATTATCGCGGACACGACGAGGCCGAGGACCACGATGATATTGAGCGCCATTACCAGATTACTCATCGCCAAAATCCCTCCTGAAATCATCAATTTCCATGCGCTTTTCGGGACGGATACCCGCTCTGTACGCGCCCTTTGCGATAGCGTGAGCGCCCACGGGGTTGACGGTGATGACAAGCGCGCCGATGACGGCGATCTTTATCGCGGTCGCGGGGTGCCCCATGATGAAGATTGCATACAGCAGGCCGCCGATGGCGACGCCCAGCATGCCGAGAGTCGTGATGCAGGTGCTCGCCTGCATACGGCAGAAGGTATCCGGCATTTTCAAAACGCCGAGAGTACCGGCCAGCGCGAAGAACGCGCCTATGACAAGCAGTGCGTCAATTACTATCCTGAGGGCCATCATGCCACCTCCCCTTATCAAGATAACGCCCGACGAGCATGGTGTTTATAATGCCGAGCAGCGCGCTGATTATCGCAACGTCGAGGAATATTCCTCTGCCGGTGTACAGCGCGTAGAGTATCATCGCGCAGGATATCAGGATATCCGCGCTGTCCCCCGCGACCATTCTGTCCGCCGCGGTGGGGCCTTTGATAAGACGATACAGATTGATAAGCGCAAAGAGCGCGAAGAGCGCGGAAAAGATTACAAGCTCGATCATTTCCATATCCTCCTTATCCATTTTTCCAGAGTTCCCTTTATCATGTCTCCGGCCTTATCTCTGTCGGTCTCGGACACGTCTATCCAGTGGATATAGAAGTAGTCCTGCCCTTCCTCCTCGGTGATGTCGAGAGTGATGGTGCCGGGGGTGAGGGTGATGGAGTTTGCGAGCATGGCTTCGGGGTAGCCGTCGCCGAGGTTCACCGGAACCTTGACGATGCCGGGGTTGACCTTCTTCTTACAGTCGCCGAAGCAGCGCTTGGCGACGTCCCAGTTGGCCTTCAGCAGCTCCCACATAAAAACCGGTATGTACGCGAGCAGCGAGAAGAAGTGCACGGGATTGAAGAAATGGAACGCGTGCTCATGGACGAAGAACCGCGCGGAGAACAACGCCACCGCAAGGCTCACGATCGCGCCCGCCGCAAGCTCCTGCGCGCTGAAGTTCCATGTGAGCAATATCCAGAACGCGTAGCAGACGATGAACGTGGATATCACTGCGGGAAATCTTGTTTTTTGCAAGAGGAAACCTCTCCTTCCTGTGTTTTATTACTCCACTTTCAGACTTTCGACAAAGAACTCGCGTCCGGCGGTCATTTTTATCGCCGTGCTGCGGCACTCCGGACAGCAGGCTTTTTTCCTGTCCGCCGCGCCCTCATGGCCGCAGTCGAGGCATCTGAACCGCGCTTCGATCGGCTCTATCACGAGCGCCGCCCGCTCGGCCGCGCTGCCCGCCGCCGCTATCGGGAAGAACTCCCGCAGGCATTCCGGCACGATGCCGGAGTATTCGCCGACGCGCAAAGTGATCTCAAGCACGTTTTTGAAGCCGCTTTTTTCCGCTTCGGAGTTTACGATGTCGATAATTCCCTTTGTTATTGCCAGCTCGTGCATCTTATCTATCAAGGCAGCTGAAGCACGGGTCTATGCTGGCGATGATGAGCCCCGCGTCCGCCACGGTATTGCCGCGCAGCATGTGCGGCACGGTGGGGGTGTTCTTATAGGACGGGACATGTATGCTGACGCGGTGGTTATTGAACCCGCCGTTGCCGACGACCATATGGGTCAGCTGGCCGCGCGGCGCTTCGTGTCTTGCTACCGTCTGCCCCTCCTGTATCTTTACGAGCTTGTTGCCGAGGTTTATCGGCGTGTCAGGCAGATTTTCAAGCGCCTGACGGATTATCTTGATGCTCTCGTAGCATTCGAGCGCACGCACGACGACTCTTGCGAACACGTCGCCGCTCTCGACCACGGGCACGTCAAAATCGAAGTCCTCATAGGAGGAGTAGGGCGCGTCCTTGCGGACATCTATCTTCACGCCCGACGCTCTCGCGTGGGGGCCGACGGTGCCCATGCGCAGCGCATCCTCGCGCGTCAGCACGCCGACGCCCTTTGTGCGCATGGCGATGGTCTTATCCGTCAGCGCGATCTCGGTTATCCTGTCAAGCGGAGCCTTGAGCTTGTCGCAGGCGGCAAGCAGCTCGCGGCGCAGCTCGTCGCTGATATCGCGTCTCGCGCCGCCGATGGTGACCATGGCGTAATTTACGCGGTTGCCGGTCATCTTCTCCAGCAGATCCATAACAAGCTCACGCTCATCCCAGATATGCATGAACATGCTGTCATGCCCGATGATGTGGCAGGCGATACCGAGCCACAGGAAGTGCGAATGCAGGCGCTCAAGCTCGGCGGTGATGACGCGGATGTACTGACCGCGCTTCGGCACCTCTATGCCGTTTATGCTCTCGACGCACATCGCGTAGGTAAAGGCGTGAGAGTGGGAACAGATGCCGCAGACGCGTTCGACCAGCACGAGGGTCTGTATCGCGTTGCGCTCGGTTGCGAGCTTTTCTATGCCGCGGTGGTTATAGCCGACAAACACATCCGCGTCGCGGATGACCTCGCCCTCGGTATAGAGCTTCGCGTGTATCGGCTCCTCCAGCGCGGGATGGTACGGGCCTATGGGAACTATATAGCTCATTACTGCTCCTCCTTCAGGTTTTTATCGACCAGTTCCTTCAGCGGCATGACAAGTATCTGACCCTTGCCCTGCGTTTCGAGCATGTCTTCGGGCAGGAACAGGCGCTTTGAAACGTCCAGTCCCTCAAACTCGATGCCCATCAGCTCGTTGAGCTCCCGCTCCGGCCATGAGGCCGCAGTGTCATAGATCTCCGAAATGCTCGGCACCTTCATCTCGCCTATAACGTGGTACGACTCTACCGCCGGATCGACCGCGTAGTCATAGGAGATGTCGGCCTCGCCGTCCTTGTTGAAGAAAGCGTGGATCATCACAAGGTAGCGTCCTTCCTTCCGCATCCGCTCCGCGACGGGTATTATCTCGTCCTTGCCGATAATGATTTTCTTATACTCCTGCATTCATTTCACCTCTCGTTTTACGCTTTATATAAAATACGTTTTCCCTTATCCATCAGCAGATGCGCGGCAGCTGTGCGCCGGTGAGCTTCTGCATTATTCTGCTGCCGCCAAGCTCCGTATGCATGACGACCTTGCCCGGATACTTCGCGCTGACCTCGCCGATCACCGCCGCGTCGCGCCCGAATTCATGCGCGCGCATCGCCGCGAGGACATTCTCCGCGTCCTCCGGCGGGACGACCGCGAGCAGCTTACCCTCGTTGGCGCAGTACATCGGGTCAAGCCCCAGCATATCGCAGGCGGCCTGCACCTCACCGCGCACAGGTACTGCGCTCTCGCGCAGCTCTATTCCAAGCTCCGTGCCCTCGACGAACTCATTGAGCGTCGTTGCGACGCCGCCGCGCGTCGGGTCGCGCAGGACGCGCACCGTGCCGCTTTCAAGTATCGCCGCGCACAGGCCGTTGAGCGGCGCGCAGTCGGACTTGATATTCCCCTGCATCATGCCGCTTCGCGCCAGCATGACCGCCGTGCCGTGATCACCGACGGTTCCGGAGACGATGACCTTGTCGCCCGCGCGTATCGCCTTTGGGCTGAGCCCCGGATATTTCAGAAAGCCGATGCCGGCGGTGTTGATATATATCTTGTCGCCGCGGCCGCGCTCGACTACCTTCGTATCCCCGGTCACGACCTGCACCCCTGCCTTTTCGCCGGCCTCGCGTATCGCCTCAACGACGCGTGCCAGCTCCGCCGCGGGGAAGCCCTCTTCTATTATAAATGCGCAGCTGAGATATTTCGGTTCGCCGCCGCACATTGCGATATCGTTCACCGTGCCGCAGACGGATAGCTTTCCGATGCTGCCGCCGGGGAAGAATATCGGGTCGACAACGAAACTGTCGGTCGAAAATACGAGCTTATCCGCGCCCGGTATCACCGCGCCGTCGCCAAGCTCGCTGAGCGCGGGGTTGGCCAGCGCCGGGACTATCATGCTCTCTATGAGGCGCGAGGTCTTTTTGCCGCCGCTGCCATAATCAAGAGTTATTATCTCGTCCATATCATATCTCCCCGCATTCCGCGCTAAATGCTCTGATATTTGTATGCCGCGGCGCACGCGCCCTCCGAGGACACCATGCACGGCCCCACCGGATCCTCCGGCGTACAGCGTGCGCCGAACAGCAGACATTCGCGCGGCGCGATCCTGCCGCATATCACGTCGCCGCATCGGCAGGGGCTTGGCCTGCCCTCGCCGTACTCCACGGCGAATTTCTTCTCGGCGTCAAACTCTGCAAGCTCGTCTCGCAGTGCAAGCCCGCTCGCATCAATCGCGCCGAGGCCGCGCCATAGGTCACGGCGCGGGACGAAGCACTCGTTTATTATCTTCTGCGCAAGCGGATTCCCCTCCGGGGCGACTGCACGCTTATATTCATTCTCAATTCTCGGCTCGCCGTCCGCTATCTGCTTTAAAAGCAGGTACACGGCGGTCAAGATATCCTCCGGCTCGAAGCCGCTTATCACCGCGGGCATATGGCAGTCACGCGGCAGGAACTCAAAGCCGCGCTCGCCGATTATCGTCGCCACATGGCCGGGGCAGAGGAAGCCCTGAATGTTGAAGTCCTCCGTCCGCATCAGCGCGCGCAGCGCCGGCTCCACGGTTTTCAGCATCGACCAGACCGAGAAATTCTTCACTCCCGCATCCCGCGCCGTCAGGACTGCGGCGGCAGTGCCGGGCGCGGTCGTCTCAAAGCCGACGCCGAGGAACACGACCTCTTTTTCGGGGTTCCGCTCCGCGATGTCTATCGCGTCGATCGGCGAATACACGATCTCGACCCTTGCACCGAGGGCGCGGCGGCGCTGCAGACTGTCCCCCGGAACGCTGCTGGGGACGCGCAGCATGTCGCCGTAGCTTGTTATTATGACGTTCGGCCGCATCGCAAGCTCCAGCACCGCGTCGATGACGGCGGCAGGAGTGACGCACACGGGACATCCGGGGCCTGAGAGCAGGCGGATATTCCCCGGCAGCATACTGCGTATGCCGGACTTGGCTATCGCCATGGTATGAGTGCCGCAGACCTCCATGATGCGCGTTTCACCCAGCGGGAGCGCGGCCATCTTCTCTATTATCCTGCTCACGGCAGCTTTATCGGAGGGCATTTTCAAGCTCCTCCCATGCGGCGATATCATCCAGCGCCTGACTCTCGGGCAGACGCTCGATAGCAAAGCCGGCATGGACTATGACATAGTCCCCAAGCTTCGGCTCCGGGATGAAATCGACCCGAATCTCGCGGCTGACCCCCATGGCCTCGGCCACGGCGGTCTTGCCGTTCACCTCGATTATTTTAAGCGGCACTGCCAAGCACATTTCTTATTTCCTTTCAAGCTGATGCTGCGCAACCATGAGCTGGCCGAGGGAGATGCCCTCGTCGTTCGTCGAGACGCGGCTGTGATGATACACGGTAAAGCCCGCCTCGCGCAGCCGCTCCGGCAGCCGCCTCATCAGGTACATATTCTGAAAAGTTCCGCCTGACAGCACAACACTGTCAAGCCCCGTTTCGCTCCTCGCCGCGCCGCACTGGCGGGTAGCCATGTCGATGAGCGTGTTCATAAATCTCGCGGCAATCGCGCCGACGTCATCGCCGCGGTTCATATCCGTGACAATGCCGCGGATCATATCGCGCCAGTCGAATCTCAGCGGAGCACCGTCGAGCGTATAGTTATACACGCCGTCGTCCGCCGAGGCGGCGGCCTCAAGCAGCACCGCGCCCTGTCCCTCGTAGGAGCAGCGGCGTTTTATGCCGAGTATCGCGGCGACGCCGTCAAAGAGTCTCCCCATGCCGGAGGATGGCAGGCAGTTCAGCCCCGCGTCCAGCATCGCGCCGTATATCTCCGCGTTTTCTATCCACGGGAAATCGCCCGCGTCAAAACCTGCGTCTCTCAGCAGCGCAAACGCGACTCTGTCCGTCTCCTTCGTGGCCTTGTCGCCGCCGATGAGCGGTATCTCGCGGATGCTGCCCCGGCGCTCAAAGGCAGAGCAATCCCCCGTCAGGCACTCCGCGCCCCACGTCGTTCCGTCCGTCCCGTAGCCCGTGCCGTCCCAGATAAGGCCGATGACCGGGTGGTCTATATTGTTGTCCGCCATGCACGCGGCCATATGCGCGTGATGGTGCTGCACTCGCACGACGGGCACATTATCCGCCGCTCCGCGCTCGGCAGCGTATGCCGTGGACATATAGTCCGGATGCATATCGCAGGCGAGGGCGCGCGGCACTATATCGAACAGCCTTTCAAAATGCCGTATCTGCTGTTCGTAATTTTCAAACGTTTCAAGATTTTTCAGGTCACCTATATGCTGGCTCTGAAAAACATAGTCCTCCTTCGACAGGCAGAAGCTCGCCTTCTGCTCCGCCCCGCAGGCGAGGATGCGGCTTCGGCTGTCGGCCACCTTCACCGGGAAGGGAACGTATCCGCGCGAGCGGCGCGCGGGGTACTCTTTACCGTCGAGCACCCAGCACAGCGAATCATCACAGCGGGTCTGTATTTCGCGGTCGTGCAGCAGGAAGCCGTCTGCGATGCCGTGCAGCTTTTCGACCGCCTCGGCGTTTTTATACATGATTGGCGTGTCCGAGAGATTCGCGCTCGTCATAATGAGCATGTCGATATTGTCCCCGAACAGCAGGTAGTGCAGCGGCGTATACGGCAGCATCACGCCAACGTAATTGTTCTCGCTGATGTGCTCCATGCCCGGCTTGCGCTTTTCAAGCAGGACTATCGGGCGGCGGAAGCCGTTGAGTATCTTCTCCTCATCGGGCGAGACGCGGCATATTTTCTTTGCCGTCTCCACGTCGCGGCACATTATTGCAAAAGGCTTCTCGTCGCGCTGCTTGCGGCGGCGCAGCGTCATGGCAACCTCAGGCTCCGCACAGGAGCAGGCCAGATGCATTCCGCCAAGTCCCTTGACCGCGATTATTTTTCCGTTTTTCACATATTCGCGCGCAAGCTCTATCGCGTCGCCCTCAAGCCGATTCCCCTCCGCGTCGAGGAAAAACACCTGCGGCCCGCAGACGGGACAGCAGTCGGGCTGGGCGTGATAGCGTCTGTCCTCGATGTCGTGGTATTCCCGGTCACAGTCCGGGCACATCGGGAACTCGCTCATTGAGGTCTTGCAGCGATCATACGGTACATCTTTTATTATAGTAAAGCGTGGACCGCAATTAGTACAATTTATAAACGGGTAGCGGTATCTCCGGTCGTTCCTGTCGCGCAGTTCGCGCAGGCAGTCGTCACAGATGCAGATATCCGGCGATATCAGTGTATTCCGGAACTCTTCCGTTTTGCTCTTGAGAATGCGAAAATCGGGATAATTCTTCAGCTCCGCCGTGAACTCCGCCTCGACGCTCTCTATCACCGCCAGCTTCGGCGCGCGCAGAGGCAGAGCCTCGGTGAAGCGTTCCAGCGTCTCGCGCTCACCCTCCAGCTCCAGCTCCACTCCGGAAGAAGTATTCTTGATAAAGCCGCGCAGGCCGTATTCCTGCACAAGCTTATGGATGAACGGGCGGAAACCGACCCCCTGCACAATGCCGTGAACGGCGATCTTCTCTCTTTCCAAAAGCAACGCTACTCCATTCGATTTTAGATCGTTAAATATCAAGCAATATTGTAATGCATATTTTAAATTTTGGCAAGTATTTCTTGTGCACTTTCACAAATGTTTGCTTTTTTTATATCAATTTAAGGTATGAGGACAGATATTTTGTCCATATTGAACAGTTTAAGCAAAGTATATATCCTTAACGGCTCTTTATCAAGAAAAGTAATTTTTTTCACACACTAAATCATACATATTTATAATATTGTATGATTTTTGGATATAAAAAAAGCCTTCGCCGAAGCGAAGGCTGTTAAAAAGTATCAGATTTTATTTCGCCGCGGCCTTTGCCTTGTTGCCGACGGCGGCAATTATCCAGAAGATGACGAGCAGAACGCCGGAGATTATGTACATCGTGTTCGGGTTTGCCTTGTTGAAGAAGGACTGGAGCTGACCTGCGAGAACGAAGGCCATGACGATGGGCACGACGAACATAATGCATACCTTATAGAATACGTCGAAGAACTTGGAGTTCTCACCGCTGTGTATCTCATCGAGCACATAATTGGGCTTGAGCTCCCAGCCTATCATCAGAGACATGAGCATTGCGCCGAGAGGCATTGCAATACCCTCAGACCAGCAGTCCATGAAGTCGAGGAAGCAGTCGTTCCATGCCTGATCGCCCCAGAACTTGAACACGCCCGATTTGCCCAGACCGTCAACCGCGACGAGAACAGCCTCAATGAGGATAAGAGCGGAGACCCAAAGGGTAACCCTGGTGCGCTCCGGAGACTTGCCCGCTTCTATGCGCTTGTCGATGAAGTGGGTAGCCATAACCTCCATCAGGGAGATTGCGGAGGAGATGGCGGCGAGGATAACGAGCAGATAGAAGATGATGCCGAACAGAGGACCGGTGGGACCCATGTTGTAGAAAACGTCCTGCAGGGTGACGAACAGGAGACCGGGGCCGCTGAGGGTTATCTCGGCATAGGGAGTGCCGTTTGCGATACCGTTTGCAACGGCTGCGGGGATGACCGCAAGACCAGCCATAATAGCAACGAGGGTATCAGCAAAGACGATGACGCCGGCATTTTTGACTATGTTATCCTTCTTTTCAAGATAAGAGCCGTAGGTGACCATTGCGCCCATTGCAAGCGACAGGGAGAAGAACATCTGACCGCCTGCGGTACCGAGAATTTCGATAAAGCCGGGGTTCTTTTCGATAAATCCCGCCTGAACCGCGTAGCCGGGGACGAACATGAACTTGAGACCTTCCGCCGAGCCGGGGAGGGAGAGTGCGCGCGCGATAACGATAACGAGCATGACAAACAGTGCGGGCATACCGACTTTATTGAACTTTTCAATACCGCTCGAGATACCGCCCTTGACTATGACCATGCAGATGCCGAGGAAGAGCGCCGTGAATATTGCAGCGCCGAAGGGAGCCTTGAGCATCGCGGTGAATACTGCGCCGCCGCCCGCGGTGCCGCCGAGACTGTTGCTGAGGTCAAAGCTGAGCTCCGCCATGTTAAGCGCCGTGTACTGGATGCAGTAGCCGCCGAGCACGGAATAAAAGCTCATAATAAGGAAGGGGGCGATGACGCCCAGCCAGCCGAGCCATGCAAACTTCTTGGTTGCCGCCTGATACGCCGCTATAACGCCTTTGCCGGTTTTACGACCGAGGGCAAGCTCGCTGCACATGATTATCATGCCAACGAAAACTGCGAGGGCAAGGTAAATGAGCAGGAACGCAAAGCCGCCGCTCTTACCCATCTTGTAGGGAAATCCCCAGATGTTGCCGAGGCCCACTGCGGAGCCTACTGCCGCCATGATGAAGCCAAATGTGCTTCCCCATGATCCACGATCATTCTCCATAATGAATCTCCTTTTCTCACATCAAATTACTAAAGTATATGCGATTATAACATTTCACTTGCAATTCGCCAAGTTCTGAATTATTATATATGTAATTAGTTTTTGTCATGGATTAATTTTACTATGGGAAAGCGAAATATTTAACTATGGATAGTAAAAAGATTTATGCACTTTTAGCAGCAATTGACTGCGGCAGCCTCACCGCCGCGGCGGAAAAACTTGGCTACACGCAGTCTGGGCTGACGCATATGATGAACTCGCTTGAGAACGAACTGGGGCTGAATCTGCTTGTCCGCAGTAAGAGCGGCGTGCATCTCTCGCCTGCCGGGCAGGAGCTGCTGCCCGCCATGCGCGCTTTCAGCGAGGCGGCAGACGGGCTTGAGCAGGCGGCGGACAAGCTGCGGCAGCACAGCTTCACGACACTGCGCCTCGGCGCGTACACGAGCGTCACGCGGCAGTGGCTCCCTGCCATTCTCGCCGCCTACCGCGACATCTGTCCGGACACCGAGGTCTCCATCTCGATGGGCGACAGCGTCGGCACCTACGAAGCCGTCCGCAACGACGAGCTTGACTGCGCGGTAGTGAGCTATCAGCCGCATCTGTGTCAGGGGCTGAGCTGGACGCACCTGCGCGACGACGAGCTTGTCGCAATCCTGCCCGCCGACTGCGGCGGGGACAACGGCAGCTACCGGGTCGAGAACTTCACCGGCCAGCACTTCCTCATGCCAAGCTCCGGCTTCGACCTTGACATCCTGCCCGCGCTCAGCGTCCACGGCAGGAAGGCAGCGCCCGTCATCCGCAACACGTATATGGACGACCCCTCGATCGTCTCGATGGTAGAGCACAAGCTCGGCGTTTCGATCCTCTCCAAGCTCGTCATGCAGAGCATCGACGGCGACGTGAACATTCTCCCGCTCGACCCGCCGGCCTACCGCAAACTCGGCATCATCACAACGCCGCATCACCTGAATGGGAAAAATGTGCGCCGCTTCATCCGCTGCGCGCAGGATACTCTCGCCAAGCTCTACAACGAGCGATAACGAAACCGCGCCTCCGATCTTTTGATCGGAGGCGCGGTTTTTACATATCAATGAGATCGAGCCGCCGCTCACAGCCTTGCTATATCGCCGAGCAGCGCATCGACTTCAGCCTGGCTCGTTGCCCAGCTCGTGCAGAAGCGCACGACTGTGCCCTTCTGCGTTGTGCCTTCCTCTTCAAAGTAATAGCCCTGAGCCAGCATTTTCTTTTGCTGCTCGGTCAGAATGACAAACTGCTGGTTTGTAAAGCTTTCGACCCAGAACGGTATTCCCTTGGCCTCAAAGGCTTTCCTGATCTGCATGGCAAATTCATCTGCCTGCTTCGTCTTCTCAAAATACTCGCCGCTCTCCAGCATGAGCGCAAATTGCAGCCCCATCAGCCAGCCCTTTGCCAGCACGGCGCCCTTCTGCTTCATATATGCCTTGAAGCGGTATTTGAGTCCTGCTCCGGTGATCACCAGCGCTTCGCCAAACAGCGCACCGCATTTTGTCCCGCCGATATAGAACACATCCGTCAGTTCGGCAAAATCACGCAGCGTCAGATCATTGTTCTCCGCCCCGAGACCGTAGCCCATGCGCGCCCCGTCCACAAAAAGATACATGCCGTATTTTCTGCAGACGCTGCTGATATCGCTGAGCTCACGCTTCGAATACAGTGTTCCCTTTTCGGTCGGGAATGACAGGTACACCATCTTCGGCTCCGTCAGATACTCCGGAGCACCGCCGCCGTAATATTCCGCTGCACACTCGTCGATCTGCCGCGCGGTTATCTTGCCGTCGGTGTTCGGAAGCACCAGTATTTTGTGCCCCGCGCCCTCGATGGACGCCGCCTCATGGCAATTTATATGTCCGGTATCGGCCGCAATAACGCTCTGGATCTGGGAGAGTGCCGCCGAGATCACAACTATATTCGCCTGCGTTGCGCCGGGGATAAATTTTATCAGCGCATCGTCTCTGGAGATCAGCTTTTTTATGTCGTCCTCGGCTCTGGCGCACCACTCGTCTTCGCCATAGCCCGCGTAGCTGGCCGTGTTGGTCGCAGCCAGCCCGTTCAGTATCGACTCGAACGCGCCATGGTTGTAATCATTATTGAATCTAATCATTTTCAGAAACTCCGTATTTTATTTATGCTTATTCCACGGATTTCAGCGACTCGGCCATATTCACGCGGTCGAGCTTCGGCCGCATGGAGAAGTTCGCCGCCAGCGCGAACACGACCGTCACCGCGAACGCGAGCGCATAGCTCAGCGCGCTTATGCGCACGTCGTAATGCATGTAATCCACTTGGATTATCGCCATCATGAAGCGGTGGAACAGCTTGCCGAGGAACAGCCCCGCCGCGCCGCCGAGGACGGACAGCATCAGATTCTCGCGCAGGACGTACGACGCCGTCTCCAGCGGATAGAAGCCGAGAACCTTTATCGTTGCGATCTCGCGCACACGCTCCATGATGTTTATGTTCGTGAGGTTATACAGCGTTATGAACGCCAGCGCCGCTGAGCAGCCGACTATCAGCGCTACAACGATGTCGAGACTGGCCATCGAATCGGCCATCATATCCCGCTCCTGCTGCACAACGGATACGTAGCTCACGCCCGTCTGCGAGCGCAGATACGCCGCAAGGCTTTCGCCCCCGTCTTCAGCGCCGGTCTGCAGGAATGCCGCGTTGTTCTCCGGCGAGCCTACGGTCTCCGGCGCGACGTAGACGTAGTGGTTCAGATAATTTTTGCATATGCCGCTGACCGTGACGCGCACATTTTGCTTATCCAGCTCAAGCGTCAGCGTGTCGCCGGTTTTTATCTTGAGCTGTTCGGCAAGCCCCTCGCTTATTATGGCCTCTCCGGCCTTCGGGAAGGCCAGTGCCTTGCCGTCATAGTGCAGGTCTATCACGCCCTTCATCGCGCTCTCATCCATTGCGACGAGCTGGGCTTCATGGCTGCCGCCGTCGGTTCTGACCGTGGTCTCCTCCTGATAGCTCAGGGAATAATTCTCCGTCCGGCTGCCGAGCAGGGACTGCAGCTCCTCGCTTTGGATGCGCGCCGGGTCATAGTTTACGACGACGTCGTACAGCATTACCTCGCCATATTGGAAGTCGAGTACGTCGCCGATCGAGTCCTTTATGCCGAAGCCGGTGACAAGCAGCGCCGTGCAGCCGCCGATACCTATGAGCATCATCAGCACTCTCTGCCGGTAGCGGAACGCGTTGCGAAGCGTCACTTTGCTCAGAAAGGACAGCTTGCTCCACAGCGGCTTGATATGCTCAAGCAGGATGCGGCGTCCGCCGTCGGGCGCTTTCGGTCGGATAAGCTCCGCGGGCTTCCCGGCAAGCTCCCGCCGGCAGGCGAGCCACGTGACAAATATTATGCCGATCACCGCGACGCCGAGACAACCGAGCCACATAGCCGCGCTGAAATAGAATCTGAGCTGCGTGTAGCTGTAAATTATCTCGTACGCTACCCAGACGATATACGGTATCGCGGTCACGCCCAGCGCGAAGCCGAGCACACAGCCGATAAACGCCGCGCTGCCCGAATACCACAGGTATTTGCGTATTATCGCGCCGGAAGAATAGCCCATCGCCTTGAGCGTGCCTATCTGGGTGCGCTCTTCGTTTATCATGCGGGTCATGGTCGTGGTGCAGACCAGCGCCGCGATGAGCGCAAAGAACACAGGGAACGCGTCCCCGACCGCGCTTACGATTGTTACGTCGTTTTCAAAGGTCGCACAGCCGGAATTCTCGTCGCGCGTGAGGACATACAGGTTGAGCTTCAGCTGCTCATCCGCGTCGGCCTTCGCCTGATCCAGCTCCGCCTGTGCGTCGATGAGCTTCTGCCGCCCCGCCGCAAGCTGATCCAGCGCGCTGCTGCGCGCGGCCTCAAGCGTCTTTCGGTTTTCCGCAACCTCGGCGGCGGCGCTGTCAAGCTCCGCCCGTCCCGCCGCTATCTGCTCGCGGTTGGCCTCTGCCTGCTGTTCGGCGTCGTTCAGCTCCGCCTCCGCGGCGTCAAGCTGGGCGCGCGCGGAATCTATCTGCTGCTGTCCCGCGTCAAGCTCGGCCTTTGCCGAAGCGATCTCCGCCTTTGCCGCGGCAAGCTGGGCTTCGCCGTCGGCCAGCTGTGCCTCCTGATCGGCAAACTGCGCGGCGGCGTCATCGAGGTTCTGCTGTGCCTGCGTGAGTTCGGACTGCAAACGCTCCAGCCGCGACTGGAGCACCGACAGCGTCAGCTCCCAGCCGAACTGCGACCGGTCGAGCGCGTCTATCGCCGCCTGAGTCGTGCTTATCTCGCTCTGGAGCCGGTTGACGACCGCCTTATACGGCGCAAGCGTAAGCTCCTTCGCGGCCTCAAGCTTGCGGCGCGCCGACGCCAGCTCCGCCTCCTGCTGTGCAATCTGCGCCTCGGCGGGTGCAAGCTCCGCGCGCCCCGCGTCTATCTCCTGCTGCTTTTCGTCCAGCAGGGCGCGGTTCTGCTCTATCTCCTGCCGCGCGGCAGGAATACTCGCCAGTCCGTCCTCAAGCTGCTTTTCCGCATCGTCGAGCGCGGCGCGGTTCTGCTCTATCTCGCTCTCCGCCGCCTCGATCTGCGCAAGGCCGTCGTTTATCTGGCTGAGCGCCGACGATTCGTTGGCGTAATACTCGTCCCAACCGTCGTTTATCTCAAGCTGTGCGTCGGCAAGCTTTGCGTCGGTCTCGGCGCGGAGCGTCTCATACCGGCGCGCGCCGCATCGGTTCAGAAGCTGCTGTATGCGCGGCTTCAGTTTATCCCGCGCGGTGTCGTACTCGCTTGAAAACAGTGCGCCGTCAAAATTGCAGTAGAGCAGTATTTCATGGTACACCTCGCTGTTGAACGCGGCGGCGGGCAGAATGATGAAGCCCTTGAGACTGCCGGAGCCGAGAGAGGTGCTGCCGCGGTCGTTGCTTATGTAGCGCGGCGATTTTGCGATGCCGACTATCTTATAACTGCGGGAGGTGAACATGTCGAGCGTGTCGGCGTCGTTATCCTCCGAAAGCTGCACGGTTTTCCCGATGTCCTTCTCGGAGAACGCGCCCGCGTCGGCAAGACATTCGCCGTCAGTCTCCGGCATACGCCCCGCAACCAGCAGCGGCACGGAGACGTTTTCCGTCACCGACATGAACCGGTACGGCTCCTCGGTTTTTCCGACCGCCGCCATCGCGTCGACGCCGTACGCCCCTTCGGCATACTTCACGCCGTCAAGCTGTGCGAAGGCCGCGCGGTCACTCTCCGTCAAGCCAAGGCTCGACATGAGCTGGAAGTCGAACATGCGGTTATCGCGCATATATTCGTCCACCGTGCTCTGCATGGCGGGCTGAGAGCTTTTCAGCCCCGCGAAGATGCCCACGCCCAGCGCCACGATCGCAAGTATCGCAAGGTAGCGCCCCAGCGAGGATCTTATACTGCGGAGCAGCATTTTCAAACCGTACTTATCCATCTTACCACTCAATATCCTCAACCGGGACTACCCGCTCGTTCTTCTCGACCGACTGCACCGTGCCGCTCTTGATATGCACGACCCGATCTGCCATTGCGCACAACGCTTTGTTGTGCGTTATGATGACCACGGTCATGCCGCTGCTGCGGCAGGTGTCCTGAAGAAGCTTCAATATCGCCTTGCCGGTCTGGTAATCCAGCGCGCCGGTCGGCTCGTCGCAAAGCAGCAGCTTCGGGTTCTTCGCCAGCGCGCGGGCGATTGCGACGCGCTGCTGCTCGCCGCCGGAGAGCTGTGCGGGGAAATTTTTGCCGCGCTCGCCGAGGCCGACCTGCTCCAGCACCGTCGCCGGGTCAAGCGAATCCTTGCTGAGCTGTGCCGCGATCTCGACATTCTCCAGCGCCGTCAGGTTCGGTATCAGATTATAAAACTGGAACACGAAGCCGACGTCAGTGCGGCGGTATGCGGTGAGCTGCTTTTTATCAAACGCGGAAATGTCCACGCCGTCGACCGTGACGCGCCCCTCACTGAGGCTGTCCATGCCGCCGAGGATGTTCAGCAGTGTCGTTTTGCCCGCGCCGGACTCGCCCACTATCACGCATATCTCCGCCCTGCCTATCGAAAAGCTGACATCATGCAGCGCGGTCACTGTGACCTCGCCCGCCTTGTAGTCCTTTCTTACATTTTCAAAATGAATGAAATTCTCGTCCATGCTTATCCCTTACCTCCGGCCGTTCCGGCCATGAATTCCGTTTCCGCGCCATCCGCGCCGCACACGGTGAACCTGCGTATCCTGCCCCCGGCCTCGTACTCGCTCTCGACGAGGTATTCCGGATTGATGTATTCCACGCGTCTGTATCCGCTGTACCCACATTCTGCCGCGCCGCCGTTTATCGCCGCGAGCGGCAGTACATACTGTTTCGCGTCCCCGTCCGGGTAGCGGATCTGCCACTCCCCGGCGCGGATATACAGCTCCGCCGCCGACGCGAGGGCGTGTCCCTCGTAGCTCTTCGCCGTGCCGCTTTGAAAATCGAGCTTATATATGCCGTAGCCCGCGTCCGTCTTCTCGGTGGCGTACAGCTCGCCGCCGAGTATCACCGGCGCGTAAGCCGGGACATAGCTCAGCTGGAGCGTTTCGCCCGTTGCGGTACTGGCAAGGTACAGGCACTCGTCGCGCCCGTCCTGATACACGATGTGCCCGTCGAACACGTACGGGTAATAGCACGGCCCCTGAAGCAGCAGGGTTTTTCCGCTGCCGTCCGGCTGCATGTGCCAGAACTGCGCCTCGCCGTCGCAGAAATACAGTTCGCCGTCGTATATCTGCATCCAGTCACAGCTCTCGTCAACGAGAACCTGACGGTCGCTCCCATCCGGCGCAATGCTTTCTATCTCGCCGCCGCGGCGGGTATTGACGTAATACAGTCTCCCGTCCAGCGCCAACAGGAACTCCGGCACGCAGTCATCCGCGAGAATCACGGACTCACCGTCGGGCGTGTACCTCGCAAGCACGGGGCGGTATTCGCCGTCAAAATCGAAGGTATACAGCGCGGACTCGTAGATGAGCGCGCGGTTTTTATTCATAAACGACGCCATCGCCGCGCTCTCGGCGTCCGAAAACGCCGGGACGTAGTCCGGCTCCTCGACGACCTGCGTGGCCTCCGGTTCGTCCGGAGCATCGGAACCGGCGCACCCGCAGAGGCCGAAGGCCAACAGCGCCGCGAGCAGCAGCGGTAAAAATTTTTTCATAGTGCAAATCCTCCCTGAATTTTGATTTTATCACAATTCCGCGGGCATGACAATTGCGTCCATGTGTAAAAAGTGTTAAAATCATATGAACATATTTGGAAAGCGAGGGGCACAATGAGAAAAGGTTTTAGGTTTGCAAGTTTTCTGCTCGCGCTGTGTATGCTGTGCGCGCTGCTCGGCGGCTGCATGGGCGCGAACGTCACCGCGCCGCAGCCCGCTGAAGCCACGCCGCAGGCAACTTCTGAGCCGTCCGCCACGCCGGAACAGACGCTCGACGAAGACGGGAGCTACACGAGCAAGGACGACGTCGCGCTCTATATTCACAGCTACTGGCACCTTCCGCCGAACTTCGTGACGAAGGACGAGGCGCGCGCCGCGGGCTGGAGCGGCGGATCTCTTGAGAAATACCTGCCCGGAATGTGCATCGGCGGCGACCGCTTCGGGAACCGCGAGGGCTTGCTGCCCGACGCGCCGGGGCGCAGTTGGACGGAATGCGACGTGAACACGCTGGGCGCGTCCTCGCGCGGCGCGGAGCGCATAGTGTTCTCCAACGACGGGCTTATCTACTACACCGGCGATCATTACGAAACTTTTGAGCTTCTTTACGGAACGCCATAAAATTTTTTCTAAAAATTTCGACAAAGTTCGACATATAGATAAAATTTATTGTAAATCTTTATGTCGAAGAATATTGAAATTAGTGGAAATTGTATATATTATGTCAACATTAAATCTTCGTCATTCGACAAGATTCTGTTGTTCTAAAAGTGTCAACTATGGTACGTTATTTGGGACGAAGCGGCAAAACATTGTTTAAAAGTACAGCAATATCCTAGACTTTGCAATATGGGAGGAGAATAAATTATGGAAACCAAAATTCGCGTACTTGTTGCCGATGCGAACCACGACTTTTGTACACTTATCAAGAACCTGATCTCCGCAGAGAGCGATATGGAGGTCGTCGGAGCCACTGACGACGGCCTTGAAACTCTTGCTCTGGTCGCCGAGCTTACGCCGGACGTGCTCATCATGGATCTGGCGCTGACCAAGCTCGACGGGCTTGAAGTCCTGCGCCGCATCCCGGAGAGCGGCGCGCATCCGCACGTAATAGTTCTGTCGGGATTTCTCAACAACAACGTGGTGTCCGCCTGTTCCTCGCTGGGCGCTGATTATTTCATGCCCAAACCATGCGACCCGCCGGCACTTCTCGGCAGAGTGCGGCAGCTTTCCGGCCACGGTGCAATCGCGTCCAACGCCGGTTACGACTGCAAGCTCGTTCCTCAGCCGACCAAGCAGGATGTGAACCTCGAAGCCGTCGTCACCGATATCATCCACGAGATCGGCGTTCCGGCGCACATAAAGGGCTATCACTATCTGCGCGAGGCCATTATACTGACGATAAACAACATGGAAATGATAAACGCCGTGACCAAGGTTTTATACCCTGAGGTTGCGAAGCGTTTCAACACGACGCCGTCGCGCGTAGAGCGAGCCATACGCCACGCGATAGAGGTCGCATGGGATCGCGGCGATGTTGAAGTACTCCAGAAGTTCTTCGGTTATACCGTAAGCGGTATAAAGGGGAAGCCGACGAACTCCGAGTTTATCGCCATGATAGCAGATTGTCTGAGCCTGAGAAGGAAGCAGGACAATCCCTGATCTTGCCATATGTGCTGACACATATTATGACTTGTTGAATGACGCTGACACGCCGAAAAGCCCTCGATTCTACCGGATCGAGGGCTTTTCATCACGCACGGGCAGCAGACAACGTGAAAATTTTACAGCATATCGCCGTTTAAAAATGCACCCCGTCGCAAAGACGGGGTGCATACGAAAAGAGGATAGATGTATTTCGGAAGCTTAGAATATTGCGACGACTGCGCCGTTGTAGCTGTCGGCGATGAAGGTCTTGACAGCGTCGGACTGGAGAGCCTTGACGAGAGCAAGGGTCTTTTCGCTGGTCTCGTCGCCCGCGCGGACGGCGATGATGTTCGCGTAGGTCTGAGCCGCGTCGCCGGAAGCGTCCTCGATTGCGAGAGCGTCAGCGACCTTCAGGCCGGCCTGAAGCGCGTAGTTGCCGTTGATGACTGCGATGGTGCCGGCGTCGCTGTTGGCGAGGACGGAGGGAACGGTATCGGCCTGAACGGGAGTGACATTGTAGCCGCCGTCGTCAACGATGTCGAGGTGGTTGACGCCCTTCTCGGCGCTCGCGTCATCGGGGAGCTTTATGAGGCCTTCCTGCTGGAGGAGGAGAAGTGCGCGGGTCTCGTTTGAGTCGTCAGCGGGGATGATGATGGTTGCGCCGGGCTGAAGCTCGGAGAGATCGCTCACGCCGTTGCCGTAGATACCGAACGGCTCATAGTGGATCTTTGCAGCGGAGACGAGGTCAGTGCCATTGGAAGCGTTGAAGCTGTTGAGGTAGGGGGTGTGCTGGAAGTAGTTTGCGTCAAGCTCGCCGTCTGCAAGAGCGGTGTTGGGCAGGACGTAATCATCGTAAACGACGACCTGAAGGTCGTAGCCCTCGGCAGCAAGAACGTCCTTGACGGACTCAAGGATCTCGGCGTGGGGGGTGGAGCTTGCGCCGACGACCAGCGGGGTCAGGGCAGCGGGAGCTTCAGACGCGTCTGCGGGAGCTTCGGTTGCGGGCGCCTCAGAGGCGGAGGGGGTGCTTGCGCTGCTGCCGCATCCGGCGAGAACGCCGAGTGCGAGTACGAGTGCGAGGATGATGGTAAGAGTCTTCTTCATTTTGTTTTTCTCCTTTTCAGAAAATATTTCGGCCAAGTGCCTTATATAAAAATGATGGATTACTTGTTGATTCTCTTGTCGGTCTTGACTGCTATATACCGGCCAAGCTCCTGAATCACCTGAACGATGATCCATATCAGAAACACGCAGATCCACGTTATATCGTCGTTGCTGCGCTGATGGCCGTAGATTATTGCGATCTGGCCGAGGCCGGTGCCGCCGATCGTGGCGGCCATGGCGGAGTAGCCGAGGATGGTGACGACGGAGATGGCGGCGCCGGTTATAAGCGCGGGCTTTGCCTCCGGTACAAGCACCTTGCAGATTATCTCAAAGTTGCTCGCGCCCATTGACTGCGCCGCTTCGATAACGCCGACGTTCACCTCGTTGAGAGAGCTTTCCACCATGCGCGCGACGTACGGCGCGGCGGCGACTATCAGCATCACGATAACGGCCTTGTTGCCGATCATCGTGCCGACAAGGAATTTTGCTACCGGAAGCATCGCGACCATCAGGATGATGAACGGAATGCTGCGGAAGAAGTTGACCACGAAGCCGAGTACGCTGTTGAGCTTCGGGTGCGGGGCGATACCCTTCTTATCGGTGACGTTCAGTATCACGCCGAGGGGCAGACCTATCAGATAGGCAAACGCGGAGGAGATGAGGGTCATATATACGGTTTCCCATATTCCAAGCTGTATGAGACCATTGTTCCACAGCTTATAAAACATTTCAGAAAACATCGCTTATATCTCCTCCTTCCAGTTCACACTGCTGCTGGACAGCCATGTGATTATTTTGTCCGCTTCCCTCTTGTCGTTCGGAAGCTCTATGACCATGTGTCCATGAAGGACGCCTTCAAAAATCCTTGTATCCGCGAACAGGATGTTGACCGGTGCGCCGCACTCCAGAACCATTCGGGAGATCAGCGGGTCGTTGGTCTTGTCCTTGCCGTCAAAGATGAGCCTTATGCGGCGGCCGCCGGCGGTGCTGATGACGGTGCTGTCCTTCGGGACTATCAGATCGCGCGCGATCTGCGACTGCGGGTTCGAGAACACCGCACTGACCTTGCCGACCTCGGCGATATGGCTGGAATCTATGACCGCGACGCTGTCGCATATCCTGTCGATGACACGCATCTCGTGGGTGATGACGACTATCGTGACGCCGAGCTTCTCGTTTATCTCCTTCAGCAGGTCGAGTATCTGGCGGGTGGTGTTCGGGTCAAGCGCGGAGGTCGCCTCGTCGCAGAGGAGGTATTTCGGCTTCGTCGCGAGCGCTCTCGCGATCGCCACGCGCTGCTTCTGTCCGCCGGAGAGCTGGGACGGATAGGAGGACGCCCTGTCCTCAAGTCCGACCAGCTTCAGAAGCTCCAGAGCGCGCGCCTGCGCGTCCTCCTTCTTGACCCCCGCAAGCTCCAGTGGGAAGCAGATGTTCTTTATAACATTGCGCTGCTCCAGAAGGTTGAAGCCTTGGAATATCATGCCAATCTGCTGGCGGAGCTTCAGAAGCTCCCTGCGGGGCAGCTCCGTGAGGCTCTTGCCGTCGATTATCACCTCGCCGCCGGTCGGGCGTTCGAGGAGGTTTATGCAGCGCACCAAGGTGCTCTTTCCTGCGCCGCTGAGACCGATGATGCCGAATATCTCGCCGTCCTGAATTGTGAGGTTTATGCCGTCAAGCGCGACAATCTCTCTCTCCGATGTTTTATAGACCTTGCTGAGATTCTTCAGTTCTATCATATCAACACTCCAAAAATAAAACAGACCCGAAAGCTCGTTGCTTTCAGGCCTGTTGTGAATACATTTTCCGCATCAGATCGACAGGTTTATGAAGCAAGCGAGCAATTTTTGGCGCACATCATCATGCACATGCTCATCATGCGCATCATACCCATCATCATGCTGTCAAAACGGACGTTAAACATGTGCTGCTCGCTCCTTCTTTCAAGAATGGCATGATTGTACGACCGTGTTTCTCATTTGTCAAGAGGGGCATCAATGAATAAATGTAATGTTATACATGCATAAACAAAATGGTTATGTGCAAGCTGCAACGCGAATATTATTCATCTGCAATGTATATTGAGCGGACGTACAAAATTGACGGAAACGTGCGGAAAATTTTTATGCCGGAGCAAAAAGCCGTTCCCGGCCTTGTCCAAAAGGGCGCGGCCGGGAACGCGTCATTCAGCCGACGATGAAGTACAGCACCATGAGGGCGCAGAGCACATACATGATGGGGTGGACATCTTTGGCGCGGCCCTTGACGAGCTTGACAAGGACGTGAACGATTATGCCCGCGCCGAGACCATTCGTGATGCTGCCGGTGAAGGCGGTGAACATGAGCATGACGCAGGGAGCTATGCACTCGTCGAAGCTGGAGAAGTCGATATCTACAAAGCCCTTGAGCATGAGGAAGCCGACGTATATGAGCGCGGGGCCGGTCGCGCAGTAGGGGATGGCGACGAACAGGGGAGCAAGAAACACGGTAAGGAGGAACATGACGCCCGTGACAAGGGAGGTCAGACCGCTGCGGCCGCCGGCTTCGACGCCGGAGGTAGACTCAACATAGGTGGTGACGGTGGTGTTGCCGGTGAGAGCGCCGACACAAGTGCCTATGGCATCAACGAGGAAGGGGCGCTCAATGCCGGGGAGGTTGCCGTTTTCGTCAAGCATGTTTGCGCGGCCCGCGACGGCCAGAACGGTGCCGAGGGTGGAGAAGAAGTCGCCGAAGAAGCAGACGAAAACAAGGATAAGACCGCTTGCGGTGAACACGTTGCTGAGGTCAAAATTGAGCATGACGTTGCTGAGATCGGAGAAATCGGGGACGGCGGCGACGCCGGAGATTTGGGTCACGCCGCAGGGGATGCCGATGAGAGTGATAGCGAGGATGCTGATGAGTATCGCGCCCTTGACGTTGAGAGCGTTGAGAACGATCATGAGGAGTAGGCCGCCGATGGAGAGGAGAACCGCGGGGGCGGTGATGTCGCCGAGCGCAATGCCATTGGCGAAGCTGCCGATGCCGGAGTTTTTGAAGCCGAGATACGCAATGAAGAAGCCGATGGATGCGGATATCGCGATCTTGAGGTTCTTCGGAATGACGCGGACGATCAGATCACGGAGTCCGAACACGGTAAGAGCAACGAAAATGATGCCGGATACGAGGGTTATCAGCATCGCGGAACCGAAGCTGATCGCCTGCGACTGGATCATTGCGCCGAGGATGAAATTGGAGCCCATACCGGTGGACAGTGCGAAGGGAAGGTTGGTGTAGAATGCCATGAGCATAGTGATAAGGCCGGAAACGAGGGCGCAGCTTATCATTATTGCAGATTTGCTGATGACGACGCCGTTGACATCAACGACCGCCGCATCGCCTCCGCAGATAGCCGCGGGCTGTACCGCCAAAACGTATGCCATGGTCATAAAGGTCGTAAGGCCGGCAATAACCTCTGTTTTGACATCGGTACCGCGCTGGCTGAGCTTGAAAAGTTTCTCCATGATCTTCTCCTTTTCTCTTTCTGGTTTGATTTCTGCTTACATATCTGCAAATACGGGGACAAAGGACTGGGTAGTGCCGTCCACAAGCCCCATATCTGTGATAACAACGCTGGGAAGAACGGGCAGAGCGATGATCGCACTGGCGAGCAGTGTGAGTGCGCCGCCGCTTATGACATCGACCGCCTTCTGAACCTCCGCAATATCCTGCGCGACCTCGGCGCAGGGCTTCTGACTCATCAGCCCTGCCGCAGGAAGCTCAATGTGCGTTTCGCTGCCGTTGTTTGCCGCGCACACGCCGCCTCCGCAGTTTCTGAGCGTTTCCGCGGCCAGCCACGCGTCGTCCGCGCTGCGGTAGCACACGGTGAGGTTGTGGCTGTCGTGAGAAATGGTCGAGGCAAGCGCGCCGGTGAGCAGGCCAAAATTCCTGTACACGGCGATGGTCTTGCTGCCTAGGCCGTAGCGGTTGGCACAGCATACAAAGCATAGCGACGCGTCGCCGCTGATATCCACGGCACCGTCTTTCACGGGAAGCTCGGTGGGCACCACATGGCGCAGTATGCGGCTGCCGGGGACGGGAGTCATAACGTTCACGGTCACGGTGCTGCCGCTGTACCCTTCGGGTACGCGCAGCCTGAAGGAGTCGGAGCCGCTGAGCTGCGGGATATTGACAGTATTGGGAAGGTCGTAAGCCTCGCCCATGCTGTCGCTGCCGAGATACTTTCCGTCCTCGGCGACCAACTCGCCTTCGACGAATACGGCCTTGGGGCGGCTGCCGTCCAGCGCATCGACAAGCTGGATATCGGCGATATAGCCCGGCGCGATCGCGCCGAGATCCGCAAAGCCGTATTCACGTGCGGCGTTCAGCGTAGCAAGCTTTATGACCTCTTTCCCGTCGAGACCGGCAGCGATCGCCTTGCCGACGACCTTGTTGATATGGCCGACGGTCAGCAGATCCTTTGCGTGCACATCGTCGGTGCAGACGGATACGAAATCGCGCCACGGCATGTCCTTACAGCCGTCGACGAGGAACGACAGGCTGTCTATAAGAGAGCTTGCGCGGAGGTTGATGTGCATACCGGCTCTGAGCTTTGCGCGGACCTCGTCCTCGGAAATGCTCTCGTGGTCGGATACGGGGCCTCCGATCAGATATGCCGCGAGCTCCTTACCGGTGCAGTAGGGTGCATGCCCCTGCAGGAACATTCCGCGCTTGACGCCCTCCTCGATTATGGAGTGCATACGCTCGGTGTCGTTGATGACGCCGACATAGTCCATTATCTCGGCAATACCGACGACATTATCCATGTCGAGCAGTCTGCCGATCTCGGCCGCGCCGAACTCCGCGCCGGCGTTTTCAAGGCCGGGAACGGACGGCACGCAGGATGGGGCGAGAACGTACTGGCGGAGCTTAGATTTTTTTGCGTTGTCAAGCATAAACTCTACGCCTTCAACGCCCATAACGTTGCCTATCTCGTGGGGGTCTGTGCAGATCGTGGTGGTGCCCCATGGGAGGATGGCGCGGGAGAGATTTTCGGGGATCATCATGGTGCTTTCCACATGTACATGCGTGTCGATGAAGCCGGGGATGAGATATCTGCCGCAGCCGTCGTAGTATTTCTTTGCGGGGAGGACGGGTTCCTGCCCTTCTTCGCGCACTAAAACGACAAATCCAGCCAGTATGTCTACACTGGCCGGATATATTTCACCTGTTATTACATTCAGAAACTGCACGTTGCCTATCGTGAGGTCGCAGGGGATTTTGCCCATGGCTGCCTGAATCAGCTTTGAGCGGTCCTTGGTCTTGATTACGCGCATATCGCTTTCCTCCTGAAAATGAAAATAAAAAACGGCAGAGAGCAAACCTCTCTACCGAAAAGCAAAGCTCACACAGCTGTTTCAGGCTGTGTGTGACTATACTCAACTCGGTAGTCGGGCAATTCAAGGGCTGCCCGGTAGAGACGCGGGGCCCATATGACTTCCCCGCCTATACCTGCTGTTAAATTTCTTTACACGCAGATTATAACATCGCAAGGGTGCGTATTGCAATTATCAAGATGAAACGAAAAATCAGCGCGATATTCCCTGACGAATATTGAAAACGCTGAAAATTTATTTCTTCAGCAGAAGAAAAGCAAAGGATATCCAAAAATGGCAAAAATCGCCGGAAGCGCCGCTCTTCTGACCCAAAAAATTCCAATTATGTTTCTGTTCGCTCGCCCATCTTCACCATGGCGGGCGGCGAAAAAGCCATAAAAAAATCGGTCGGAGCTTCCTCCGGCCGATAAAACTTACACTTTTGCTTTTTCCTCGGATATCACGACGCGGCTGCCGTGGACGGAGAGCCGCCCGCTGCAATACAGCGTCACCGCCTGACTCAGCAGCTTCCATTCCGCCTCCTCCATGACGCGGCGCTGAAGCGTTTCCGGGTCGTCGTCGGGCAGAACCTCAACGGCCTTCTGCAGGATAATGCCGCCCACGCGGCCGTCGCCGTCGGCGAAATACGCCGTCGCGCCCGTGACCTTCACTCCGCGCTCCAGAACGGCGCGGTGAATATCGCCCTCGACGTCCTCAAACGCGGGGTAGATAGCGGGATAGGTGCCGATGATGCGGTTCTTGAACTGATACGGTATCACTCCCAGCGGCAGATCGTAGCCTGCGAGAATGACAAGCTCCACGTCCATGTCCCGCAGCTTGTTCGCAACAGCCATGCTGTGGCTCGTCATCGTCGGGAACAGGTCAGGATCGACAACGTAGGCCGGAACCCCCGCATTCAGGGCGCGGCTCATCGCATATGCGTCCTTCTGCGGCGAAATGACCGCTACCAGCTCAAAATCCGGTATCTCTTTAAAATACATGGAATCCAGTATTGCCTGAAGCTTCGACCCATCGCCGGAAACCAATGCCGCCGCTCTGATCATACTCTCCATCTCTCCCACTAAAACACTTGTTTATTCCGTCGATCCACGCTATAATAAGGCGAGAACTTCTTAAGAATACTTTATTATACTTTATTCCGCGCGTATGGTCAAGATTTTGGAGGCACAGTTATGACGGAAATTTATCTTATTCGGCACGCACAGGCCGAGGGCAACCTCTACCGCATGATGCAGGGGCACTGGGACGGCTCCGTGACGGCGCTCGGCCTGAAGCAGATCGACGCGCTGGCCGAGCGCTTCCGCACGGTGCATGTCGATGCGCTGTACGCAAGCGACCTCTACCGCACCCGCCTGACCGCCTCCGCGATCACGCGGTATCACGACCTGCCCATGCAGCTGCGCCCCGCCCTGCGCGAGATAAATGTCGGCTCGTGGGAGGCCAGATTTTTCGGCGACGTGGCCTACGAGCAGCCGGAGGCCATGCACGATTTCATCTTCGACCCCGAAAAGTGGCAGGCGCCCGGCGCGGAGACCTACGCCGAGGTCGGGCAGCGCGCCTACGCGGAGCTTATCCGCATCGCGGAAGCGAACGACGGGAAGAGCGTCGTTGTCGTGAGTCACGGCGTGACCATTCTGTGCCTGCTGTCGCGGATCCTCGGCATCGGTCTCGGCGACAAAGAGCACCTGCCAATATGCGGCAACACCGGCGTAACGCTGCTGCACTTTGAAAGCGGCGCGTTCAGCCCGGTATTCATCAACGACGTCAGTCACCTGAGCGCGCTCGGCATGAAGCCATGGCAGAAGACGCCCGATATGCGCGGCGAGAGCTTCGATCCACGTGAGGACGCGGGATACTACAAGCGCTGCTACTCCGACGCGTGGCTCGCCGCGCACGGGAATCTCAACGGCTACTCCGCGGAGCCGTATTATGCCGCCGCGGTGCGGCACTATGAGCACGACCACGCGGCTGTGATAAAAATTTACGACAATGACAAGCCCGCCGGGCTTATCGACCTCGACACCGAGCGCGGCGCACACGCTGGCTACGGCTGGATCTCGCTTCTGTACCTCGCGCCGGAGTACCGCGGTATCGGCTGTGGGATACAGCTCCTCGGCCGCGCGATAGTGCACTACGAGGCGCTTGGCCGCCGCGCACTGCGGCTGCACGTCGCGGACGACAATGCCGCCGCGCTCGCGTTCTATCGGCGCTACGGCTTCGATGAACTGAGCTCTGAGCCGGGCAGCAGCGGAAGGCTCCTTCTGATGGAGAAGAAGATCGGAGGCCGCAATGTCTGAATTCGACATGCCCGCGCGGATAAAACGCCTGCGTCTCCCGCCGGGGCGGCGCATCATCGCGGTGTCCGACATTCACGGAAACCTGCCGTATCTCAAAGGTCTATTGAAAAAAATCCGCTTCGACGCGGACGATATTCTCATCATCGACGGCGACTTCCTCGAAAAAGGGCCGGACAGCCTCGGTACGCTCAGATACATCATGCAGCTGAGCGAAGCCGGAAACGTATACACGGTCTGCGGCAACTGCGACGGCTGGGATGACATTTTCCGTATGCCGCCTGAGGCCGACGAGCACCTGCTGCACTACATGATGCACAAGAAATGCGGCCTGCTGTGGGAAATGTGCAACGCCGCCGGTATCGACCCCTTCGAGCTGGAGGGGCTGTCCGAGTGCAAAAAGCAGCTTTTCAACAGCTTCACCGAGGAATGGAAGTTTATCTCCCGCCTGCCGCACGCCATCGAGACGAAAAACTACGTTTTCGCCCACGCCGCCATGCGGGACGACAAGCCCCTCTCCGCGCACACCGCCGGGGAGCTGATGCGCTGTGACGCGTTTATGAACACCGGCCGCAGTTTTGAGAAATGGGTCATCGTCGGGCACTGGCCGGTCGTGCTGTACGGTACGGACAGAGTCTGCGCGAACCCGATAGTTGACCGCGAGCACCATATCGTCAGTATCGACGGCGGCTGTGTGCTCAAGGACGACGGGCAGCTCAACGCCCTGATAATTCCGTGGGACGGAAGCGACAGCTTCGGCTATGTCTACTACGACCCCTTCCCCGTGCGCCGTGTGCTCCGCGATCAGGCCGAGGGCGGGCGCTCGTATTACATCCGTTGGGGCGACAGCCGGGTGCAGGTGCTGGAGCGGGGCGTGGAATTCTCCCACTGCCGCCACGTCCGCACCGGGTATGAGATGGATATTCTCACAAAATATCTCTTTTCCGACGGCGAATTTACCGACTGCAACGACTGCACCGATTACGTCCCGTCGCTCAGGCGCGGCGATCTCGTCAGCATTGTGGAGACCACGAGCCGCGGATATTTCATAAAAAAAGACGGCCTTTCAGGCTGGTATTTCGGAGAACTTGAATGAGTGAGCTTTTTGATTTTTTGCCAGTGTCCAAGGAGGACATGGAGAGCCGCGGCTGGTGGTGGTACGATTTTCTGATTGTCACCGGTGACGCGTACGTTGACCACCCCAGCTTCGGCCCCACGGTGATCGCCCGCGTTCTTGAAGCGGAGGGCTACCGCGTGGCCATCCTCGCCCAGCCGGACTGGCATTCAGCAGACGCGTTTCTCGCCATGGGCAGGCCGCGTCTCGGCGCGATGCTTTGCTCCGGCAATCTCGACTCCATGGTAGCGCATTACACCGCCGCCAAGAAGCCGCGCAGCGAGGATTTCTATTCCCCCGGCAAGAAGGCCGGTCTACGGCCGGATCACGCCGTCATTGTCTACGCCAACCGCGTACGCGAGGCCTTTCCCGGGCTGCCGATAGTCATCGGCGGGCTTGAGGCGTCGCTGCGCCGTTTCGCACATTACGACTATTGGGACGACAAGGTGCGCCGCAGTGCGCTGGCCGACGCCGGAGCCGACATTCTTGTCTATGGAATGGGAGAATACGCCTCGCGCGAGATCGCGCGGCGGCTGAAGAAGAAAGAGCCGGTCGCCTCCCTGATCGACATCCGCGGCACGGCGGTGCTGGTGAACGACCCGTCGGTCTGCGCATATCCGAGCGTGACGTTGCCGTCGTTTGAAGAGGTGCGGACAAATATCCGCGCCTACGCGGACGCAACGCGCATCGAATACGCCGAGCACGATCCGATACGCGGCCGTGCTCTGATACAGCAGCACGATAAACGGTGGCTCATCGTCAACCCGCCCGCAATGCCGCTGACCTCGAAGGAGCTGGACTTCGTCGCGGAGCTGCCCTACACCCGACAGTACCACCCGATGTACGAGCCGATGGGCGGCGTGCCCGGGCTTGAGGAGGTCAAGTTCTCGGTCATCCATAATCGCGGCTGCTTCGGCGGCTGCAACTTCTGCTCTCTGGCCCTCCATCAGGGGCGCATGGTCACGTCGAGGAGCCACGAGAGCGTTATCCGCGAGGTCACGGCGCTGACCAAGCTTCCGGATTTCAAGGGCTATATCAACGACGTCGGCGGCCCCTCGGCGAATTTCCGGCACTATTCCTGCCAGAAGCAGGCCAAGTGCGGTATGTGCGCGGAGCGGCGCTGTCTCGCGCCGACCCCGTGTCCGAATCTTGACGCCGACCACTCCGATTATCTCGCGCTGCTGCGTAAGCTCCGCGCTATCCCCGGCATTAAAAAGGTATTCGTCCGCAGCGGCATACGCTACGACTACATGCTTCAGGACAAGAACGACGATTTCTTCGCCGAGCTTGTGAAGTACCACATCTCCGGCCAGCTCAAGGTTGCCCCCGAGCACTGCATAGACTCCGTGCTCGACTATATGGGCAAGCCGCATATTGACGTGTACGAGCGCTTCATGGACAAATACAAGCGTCTCAACAACAAGTTCTGTAAGGAGCAATACATCGTCCCATATCTCATGAGCTCGCACCCCGGCAGCACGCTTCAGGACGCCGTGGCACTCGCGGAGTATCTGAACAAGATGGGACGCCAGCCCGAGCAGGTGCAGGATTTCTACCCCACTCCCGGCACGATATCGACCTGCATGTACTATACCGGCATCGACCCGACCACGATGAAGAGTGTCTATGTCGCCAAGACCTTCCATGAGAAAGCCATGCAGCGCGCGCTCCTGCAGTGGAAGCGGCCGGATAAGCGGCGCCTCGTCATAGAAGCGCTCAAGGAGGCAGGCCGTGAGGATCTGATCGGCTACGGTCCGGAGTGCCTTGTCCGGCCGGATGCGCCGCAGCAGCGCAGGCCCAAGAACGCCGCAGAAAAGCCGCCTGAGCCCAAGAAGCCCCAGAACAAGCAGGGTTGGGCAAAGGCAAAGCCCAAAAAGAATACCCGTCCGGGCAAGGGAAAGCGGTGACGGCATGGGAGAATGTCTGAAGATCGTTATAAAATATCTCCCGGTGCTGCTCGGTGTAATGAGCGTGATCTTATTCACGCTCATGGGCATAGACAAGGCCAAAGCCCGCCGCGGCTCGCGCCGCATCCCTGAAAAAACGCTGTTTCTGTTCACACTGCTCGGCGGCGGTATCGGCGGAACACTCGGCATGTACATATTTCACCACAAGACCCGCCACTGGTACTTCGCCGTGTTCTTCCCTCTCATCGCCATAGCGCAGATCGCGCTGTGTGCATGGCTGGTCATCAAATTTTAAAAGACGCGAAAAAATAAACGGCGGTGAAGCACAAACTTCACCGCCGTTTTTGTCATTTCTGATCCGTACGCCCGTCACAGGCCATGAGCCGGCCGTCAATTCAAATTATCCAAATCTTGCTATTTAAACAGTTCACGTGTCAAGCACACGTGCTTTTCTATATTCGCTCCATCCGAGACGCTGCCCGCAGCGGTCGCAGAACGCCGTATAATCGCGCTCCAGCGAGCATCCGCACCTCGGGCATACCGCATAATATGATGCGCAGAGCATCCTCTTGCTCGTTACCTGCATCACGCGCCGATAGCTTTCACAATCCGTATCCATTTCACATCGACAGATCATTTTCTGCCGCATGGGCGGTCAGTCGTCCCCATGCGGAACGTCTTCCCCTCTTTCCTCGAGCTGTGCTTCCAGCTCATAGAGTCTGTCGGAAATTACGGTCAGAAATTTGTTCACCGCTTGGAACTCCTTTTCGATAGGTTTCAGCAGTGGATGCAGATTTTCGCTTGGAGGCTGCTGCTCGGCGGGGTATGATACCAATTCAGCCGGAGTTATCTCCAGCTTCTCTGCTATAAGCTCTATAGTATCTGAGCGCATATTCTGCTGACCGTTAAGGTACGCCTGCAAAGACGACTTTCCTATGCCAAGCTCCTTGGAGAATTCGGTCAACGATAGCTGGCGTTCTTCCATCGCAGCCCTTATAGCTGCTGCAATGTTCTTTTGTATATCCAAGCCGATCAACCTCCCAGCTATAAGAATAGAAAAGCGCAGCCGTAAGGTAAATACCAGCTTTCCGGCTTATCGTACCGACTTTCCGGCGCGATGCCCGCGCGACGCCGCGCGGGAGCCGACAGCAACCGTCTGAGACCCAAAGTACCCAGTCAGGCCAAATGTTCTATGCATCCCGCCCTTGTTGATTTTGCGATCCCTTAAAACCAACAAACCTCCGACATCGCGGAGGTTTGCATAAACGCAGCTTTATCCGGCGAACCTTCGGATAAGCTGCCGCCTATTAGAATATAGAACATGTTATGATGTTTTGTCAAGCGTCAAAATTGCTTTAAAGATTCCATTTTTATGGCTTTTTCAATAATTTTCCGTATTAATTCCCTTTAAATGTATAAAAGCGAAGCTATCACGCGCAGTGACGGCTCCGCTTTTCATGTTCGGATAATTACGGCAGTTCCTTTATTACCAGGCCCTTGAGGCTTCTGTGGGTTTTCTTCAGGATGAAATAAATTCCAACCGCCGCGAACAGAACGCCCATGCCGAGATTGTTCAGCACAACCGACTGATATTCCGGCTCGTTGGCAAGCAGCGCCAGAACCAGAACCGGTGCGTCGCCGTATACGAAGCCGGGCAGAGTCCCGGCGGCGATCTCCTTGATAAGCGCTATTGTCTCTCCGCCGAAGGTGCCGAGTACGACGCCGAGCAGCGACATTATCAGCACTATCGCGATCTTGCCCTTGCCCTGTCTGCCGTGCAGGATGTCATAGCCTTTTACCGCAAACAGCGCGATTATCAGGCCGCCCACGACCGAGACGCGGCCAAGCATGTATATCAGCGCCCAGACGATCGCGCCGAGCACCGCGCCAAGGAATGCGCCCAAAAGACCCATGCCGTAATTGCCGGTGTCGTTCTCCTTCGCCGCGGCCTCTTCGCGGCGCGTGTCGCTCTCGATGCGCTCGCGGCAGGCTCTGTGCAGCTTCACGGGCGCGTCGTTGACGAGCAGCCAGCTCTCCGTGCCGTCGAAGGGCTGTCCGCAGCAGGAGCAGACATCCGCCTTCGTGGCGCCGCAGGCATCGAGTATCGGGAAGAAGAAATTGAAAAACTCGTCCATCTTCTTCAGCGTGCCGACGGTGTCGTTGAATACCACCACGATGCCGTCGTCCATAGTGGTCAGCTCTCTGACGCGGTATTCTTTCTGATAATTCACCTGTCCGAGGCGCGAGAAAAATTCGCTCTTCGCGTCCACGTCCCGTATGCTCGTGCTGAGCATCATGGTTTTGGTGCCGCTGCCGTCCCAGAACGCCGCGGAATAGCCGCGGAACGTACCATAGGCGAGGCCGTTTGCAACTTTCATGCCGTTTTCATTGGCAAGCTTTTTAAGTCCGGTGCCTATCATATCTTCTCTCCCTGTTCTATTATTCTATTTCCAGCACCTGCTCGGTGCCTTCCAAGTCGTAGTATACTGTAAGGCCGTTGTCGGTGTCAACACGTATATTCTCCGCCCGCTCCGAAAGCGTGCGCAGCCGCTCATACAGCGCCGCGGCCTCGCTGCCGTATTCGCCCATATTGTCCGAAGTCAGAAACAGCGTGCCGAACAGGCTGTTGACGACCGCGAGCTTATATTTATCCGTCTCGCTCAGGCGGATATTGCTCTCGCGGAGGAAGAACACGTCCGGATCGTTCCCGAAGGCGCGGCCGTTGAGCTGGCGGCGCGAGATGCTGTTGCCGATGGCCTGACGGGTCGAGACGCGCTCTCGGTTCGTATGGCGCATGATGAGGCTGTTGTCCCAGTCAAGCCCGACGTCGCAGCTTATGCGGCAGTAATCCACCAGCCCGAACGACGGCATCAGCGGCACACCGCAGCCGAGGATGAGCTTATCCCCGCACAGGCGGCGCAGCAGCTCCAGCGCGCGCGTCATGCGTCCGGCGCGGCTCTCGCGCGCATCGCCGAAGGGTGCGGCAGCGTAGAGGAAGTCGAGCTTCACGAGGTCAAAGCCCCAGTCGTCCAGCACAAGGCTGAAGGTCTGCTCAAGATAGCGCACAAATTCCGCGTTGTCGATGTCCAGCGCGTAGAAGCCGCCCCAGTTGCTGCCGCAGTACCACGGCTTGCCGTCATGCAGCAGGAGCCAGTCGGGGTGCTCTCGGAATATCTTCGAATCCTTCTGGCACACGAAAGGCGCGAGCCACAGTCCCGCAAGAAAGCCGCGGCCGTGGATATCCCGAACCGTGCCCTTAAGCCCGTCCGGAAACTTCTTCGCGTCCGTCTCCAGCCAGTCGCCGACGGCAGGCTCCCAGCCGTCGTCTATCTGGAACAGGTCGCCGCGCAGCATATGCTCCGCGCAGCCCGCGAGATCGCCCGTGATGCTCTCGGCGTCGATATTCTGATAGCGGTTATACCAGCTCGAATAGCCGCACAGCCGTTTTGCGCCGCGGCTTTTCACGCCCATCGCCGCAAACCAGCCGTCAAATACCGCGTCCTCGCCGCCCTCGGCATAGTAAAGCTCCAGCGCCGGGAACACCCCGCCGCAGCGGACACCCGCGCAGTCGCGCGATATGGTCAGTACGCCGCAGCGGCTGTCGTAGCGAAGCAGGGTATAGCCCGCGCGCTCATCGAGGGACGCGATGAGTCGATAATTCCCGCCGCGGCGGAAATAGCAGTAGCTCTCGCCGTGCATGACGCCGGGGGTCTGCGGGTAATCGACGAAGAAATAGTCGCCGTAACGGTCTATACCGAATTTGTCGATGACGAATTTCGGCATCTTCCCCATGCCGCGCGTAAAGCCGTGCCTGCCCTGCTCCGGGCAATACGTCCACGTCTGGTAGCCGTTGACGAAGAAGCGCTCGTCCTCAGCCATCGTGATATTCACACGCGCCGTGACGGCCTTCACCCTGCCCTCTGGCAGCACGGGTCTTATCCGTAGGCAGCCGGAGCGCAGCTCCTCGCTGCCGTGGATCCGGAAGCCGCCCTCAAGCTCGATCATGTAGTCCAGCTTCATGTGTTCCCTCCTGTATTTCAGTTTTTAAGGCTCTGCATCGGCGCGGGTATCCGCCCGCCGCGAGCCACGAATTCCGCACTTGAGAACGGGTGCACCCGCTGCACCGGGGCGGAGCCGAGCAGTCCGCCGAACTCCACCGTGTCGCCGACCTTGCAGCCCGGCGCGGGGATAAGGCGCACGGCGGTGGTCTTGCTGTTGACCATGCCTATCGCCGCCTCGTCCGCGATTATCGCGGATATCGTCTCGGCGCTCGTGTCGCCGGGGACGGCTATCATGTCGAGCCCGACCGAGCACACGCAGGTCATGGCCTCGAGCTTGTCTATCGTCAGCGCGCCGGAGGCCGCGGCCGCGATCATGCCCTCGTCCTCGCTGACGGGGATGAACGCGCCGGAAAGCCCGCCGACGGGCGAGGACGCCATCACGCCGCCCTTCTTCACGGCATCGTTGAGGAGCGCGAGCGCGGCGGTGGTGCCGTGGGTACCGCAGACCTCTAGCCCCATCTCCTCAAGGATGCGCGCGACGGAGTCGCCGACGGCGGGCGTCGGCGCGAGCGACAGATCGACGATGCCGAAGGGCGTATCGAGCCGGCGGCTTGCCTCCTGCGCGACGAGCTGTCCCATGCGCGTGATGCGGAACGCCGTTTTCTTCACCGTTTCGGCCACAACGTCGAAGGGCTGTCCCTTGACGGCCTTGAGCGCGTGGTGCACGACGCCCGGCCCCGACACGCCGACGTTTATGACCTTCTCCGGCTCGCCCACGCCGTGGAACGCGCCCGCCATGAAGGGGTTGTCCTCCACGGCGTTGCAGAACACCACGAGCTTCGCGCAGCCGAAGCCGCCGTTTGCGGCGGTCAGCTCCGCGGTGCGCTTGATGGTCTGACCCATGAGCGCAACCGCGTCCATGTTTATACCGGCCTTGGTGGAGCCGACGTTCACCGACGAGCAGACAAGCTCGGTCGTAGCCAGCGCCTCCGGTATGGCGGCTATCAGCTTTCTGTCCGCCTCGGTCATACCCTTCTGCACCAGCGCCGAGAAGCCGCCGATGAAGTTCACGCCCGTGGTCTTTGCGGCAGCGTCGAGCGCGGCGGCAAAGGGGACGTAATCCTCCGTCTCCGACGCGGCGGCGACAAGCGCCATCGGCGTCACGGAGATGCGCTTATTGACTATCGGGATGCCGAATTCCCGCTCTATCTCCTCGCCCGTTCTGACGAGCTTTTCCGCACAGCGCGTGATCTTGTCGTATATCTTCCGGCAGGCGGCCTTCGGGTCGGGATCGGCGCAGGACAGCAGCGATATCCCCATCGTTATGGTGCGGATATCGAGATGCTGCTGGTCTATCATGTTTATGGTTTCAAGAATGTCATTGCGGTTCAGCACGGCGCACCTCTCAGATCCTGTGCATGGCGTTGAAGATGTCCTCGCGCTGGATGCGGATGGAGAGATTCTGCTCCGTTCCGGCGCGCTCGAGCTGATCCGCCAGCTCCGAGAACGACACCTCGCAGGCCGAGACGTCCACGAGCATTATCATCGTGAAATACTCCTGCATTATCGTCTGGCTGATGTCCAGAATGTTGACGTTGTGGCTCGCCATCAGCGCGCAGACCGACGCGATTATGCCGACTCTGTCCTTGCCTATGACCGTTACTATCGCTTTCATATATCGTTCTCCCTGTCTATCTCAAATTCAAGCGTCACAGACTCCGTCTGCGGCGCGGATATCACGAGCCGCGCATGGCCGCGCTTGCCGATGGTCTTTACGTATGTGCCGCACATGCCGCCCTCTGCGGTGACGACCGCGGGGCCGATAAGCTCCGCGTCCCCGCTGAGCTTCAGCGTCACGGGGAGCTGGGCGTAGCTTGCCGTGTTCCCCTGCTCGTCGGCAATTCTTATGCGCACCGCCGCCGCGTCCCAGCTCTGCCGTTCGGTCAGGTGCAGGGCGCTTGGCGTGGCCTCCAGATGCAGCCGCTTGCCCGGAGTGCAGGTGTGCTCGCATGTCTTCGCGCCGTCCTTCCAGCCCTCGAAGCGCCACTGCGTCGCCGCGCCGCCCCAGTTGCCGACGTATTTGCCGTACAGCGCCACGCCGTCGTCAAAGCTGAGCTTATATCTCAGCATACAGGCGAGCATACGCAGTTTGTCCGCCAACGGCATATTCGCAAGGCCGTACTTTCCCGCCGAGACAAGGCACTTATGCAGCATACGCTCCTTCGCGCCGGTGAAGCCCTCCTTCGACTCCAGAAGCTCGCCGATGGTGTCATCGATGAGCACGGGGCCGTGCGGAAGGCCGCTCCAGCCCTTGGCCGCGAAGCTTGTGACATAGTCGCCGTTTTTATACAGCCGCACCTCGTCGGCGTTCGTGAAGGCGTATATTGCGCCGGGCTGACCGGCGGGGTAATCGCCGATATCCATCGTGCTGCCCAGTTCCAGCACCGGCCGCGCGTCTCCCTGACTTGCGTAGACCGCCGCGGCGGTCTTGGGGTTTCTGAACGCGTCCATCACGCCGTGATAGCATATCCTGTCGCCGGAGCCGAAGTCCTTGTGCGTCTGGTAATCGAACATGCACCAGCCGAAGCAGCCCGCGTGCTCTCCGTCCGCCGCCGCGTCGTTCTGCACGCGCGCATGGCGCAGTGCATGCTCCTGACGGCGCTGCCACGTGTCATAGCTCTTGGTGGGGAACATGTGCCCGTTGTGCTCCGAGACGATCAGCGCCTTATTCATATCCGGCGTGACGGTCTTTTTCGGCTTCACGCCGGGGTTATCGCCGGTGTGGGAGAAGTCGTTATACGAATACACGTCCTCAAGCAGGCTGCTTTTCTGAATATAGCGTACGCCCGAAGTAGGCCGCGAGGGGTCAAGCTCATGGGCAATAGCATTCGTGCGCGCGTAGAACGCGTCGTCGTCCACGCTCTCGTTTATTCTCACGCCCCAGAGCACGATGCTGGGATGATTGCGGTACTGCAAAATCATCTCGCGCAGGTTCTCGCAAGCCTGCTCCTTCCACCTTTCGTCCCCGATATGCTGCCAGCCGGGCAGCTCCGTGAACACCAGCAGGCCAAGCCTGTCGCACTCGTCGACGAAATATTGGCTCTGCGGATAGTGCGAGGTGCGCACAGCATTGCAGCACAGCTCCTCCTTCAGTATCCGCGCGTCCTCGCGCTGAAGCGATTCGGGCGCGGCGTAGCCCATGTACGGATAGCTCTGGTGCCGGTTCAGGCCGCGCATGAACACGCGGCGGCCATTGAGATAAAAGCCGTCCGCGCGAAATTCGATGTCACGGAAGCCGAACTTCACGCGCTGCACGTCGCCCGTCTCCAGCGCGACCTCGCAGGTATATAGCTTCGGGCTGTCGATATCCCATCTCTCCGCGGAGGGCACGTCTATCACGCAGACGTCTCCTGTGCCGTCCGCCTCCGCCATCAGGCGCTCCCCGTCGAGGATGCGCAGCTTCGCGTTCCGGTTCGCGCCGGAAACGGTGTAGCTGATGCGGGCGGTGCTGCCCTCGGTACGGACGAAGACGTCCTCTATGTAGTTTTCGTCCCGTATGTCCAGCCAAACCTCGCGGTAAAGTCCCGAATAGGTCAGGTAATCTATCACGAAGCCAAACGGCGGCAGGGCGGGATCCTCGCGGCTGTCGAGCTTCACGGCGATGAGGTTCTCCGCGCCGTACTCCACAAGCTCCGTTATCTCGACCCTGAACGCCGTGTAGCCGCAGCTGTGCTCCGCGGTGAGCGCGCCGTTGACATATACCCACGCGTGATGCGCCGCGCCGTCAAATTGCAGGAACAGTCGCTTGCCGCGGCTGCTCTTGGTGATGAACAGGCGCTGGCGGTAGCCGCAGACAGCTTCATAATCCTCCGGCCCGCAGTAGTGCAGCGGCAGCTCATGCGGATTATGCGGCAGGCATACGCGCTCCGCGCCGCCATCGCCGCGCGCAAAGCCGTCAGTCCATTCGGGTGTGAATTCCCAGTCATTGCAAAGGCTTATCATATCGAGCCTCCTGTTATTCCGTTATAATCTAATATATAATAACATTCAAGGCGGCTCCGTGTAAACAGAGCCGCCCCAAATTTATGCTTTTCACTTCTCAAAAATTTTCCGCACGTCCGCGCGCCGCCGCCACACCAGCAGCCACGCCGCGATAAACGCCGTCGCCCCGCATATCGTCACGCACAGCCGGTAGTCCAGCACCTCGCCGAGCGCCCCGATAGCGAGTGTAAACACTCCGCTTGCCGCCGTGATGAGCATATTCTGAAACGCGTTCAGCCTCGCGCGCAGCTCCTCAGGTATGTATGTCTGCATCGCGGCCTGACGCATGGTTGCGCTGTTTGCGCCGAGGAAGCCGACCAGCGCCCGGTTTGCAAGCATCAGCGGATAGGGAAGCCAGAGCAGGCACATATCCATAAGCTCATATATCAGGTACACCAGAAACGTGAAGCCGAATTTTTTCTCTTTGGCAAGCCGCAGCTTGTACTGCACCGCGCCGCCGAGCGTCCGCCCCGCGAACTCGAACACGGAGAAAAGCGAGTACATTGCCGCCGTAAAGCCCGGAAATGTCCTGAAAAACGCGACGAGTATCGAGGAATAGCCGCTTGCGACTCCGTTTGTGACCGCCATATATGAGAATATCCCGGTCACACCGCGCTCGTTTTTCAGGTATTCTGCCGCTTCTTTTATGTCCGCGCGCCACTGGCGGAGGGTGAACAGCTTCTCTCCGCCCTCCCGCCGGTGCTCGGTGATGTCGATGTTGCTCTCGATGAGCGCTGCCAGCAGCGACAGGCCGCCCTGCCCGATGAGTATCCACGCCGCGCCCACCGCGTCTAGCAGAACGCCCGCCAGCGGCAGCATCAGGACGCGCAGTATCGGATACAGCGTCGTCGACACGGCATAGCCCTGCTGCTCCATGCCGTCGGGGATTAGCTTCGGGTAGATGCTCTGGAAGGCCAGCTCGTCGAAGCTTTCAAGGCAGGCCAGCAGCAGCGAATAGCCGAGATACGCCGCGTAGGAGAACTCGAATTTCAGCAGGTACAGCCCCATCAGCGCGTAGAGCACGCCGTCTATCAGATCGCCCGCGACCAGAAAGGGTTTGCGCGGCAGTCGATCCATGACCGGCGCAAGAAACAGCGGCAGAACGAAAAACGGCACGAGCTGTATCGCAAGTATCAGTGCCGAGGCCAGCGTACTGCCCGTCTCATCGAACACCAGAAACGACAGCGCGAAGCCGCCCGCAATGCCGCCCACCGCGCCGAGCGCACTGGCCGCGGTCACAAGAGTAAAGTTTTTTGTCCACAGAGTCTTTTTCAATCTCCTCACCTCGCATATATGCTATCACGAGGTTAAGATATAATAAACCCGCTTGTTATGGGAAAGTTTTCTTATAGCAAGCGGGTTTAATCGTCATATTTTCAGTTTTATAGGAAATTCGTTCATAAGCTCATACGCAAGCTTGTATTGCCGGTTTGCGGTGTACCATTCAAGCAGCCACGGAAGATGAAAGCCCGCGTAGCCTATCGGAAGCTCCCGGCGGCAGCGCTCAAAGCAGTCGAGCAGCGCCGCGCCGTAATCGGCATCATGCAGATAGTCGGGGTTTTCGAGCCGGCAGCGCACAAGTCTGAGCATCGCCCCTGCAAGCTCTGCCGGGATATATGTCTCCTCCGCCGCCTCGGCCGCGTCCAGTGCGGCAAGCGCCTCCTCGCGCCGACCGAGCTTTTCGCAGCATATCGCAAGCTTGTGAAGATCCATCAGTCTCGGCTCCCTTACGGCGGAGAAGTATTTGTACGCGCCCTCAAAATCGCCCGTTTCAATCGCGGTCGCGGCGCGATTATACTCGATGTCTGCGAGATGCGCCGTGGCATTCAGCGCCCTGCAAAGCCGCTTTGCAATGAGGTAATGCGCGTTCATGTTCTCCACGTCGAGCAGGTTTGCATAGCAGTTTCCGAGGCGCGTCTGACTGAGCATCATAAGCCACGCCCGCCCCTCCTCCGCTGCCAGTGCATAAGCGCGCTGAAAGCTCTCGACGGCGGCGGTGTAGCTCCCGCCGCTCTCATACAGAACGTTGCCCGCCCAGTAAGAGCAGAGCGCCGAGGGGTAGATAGTGGCGGCCTCCGCTTCCCTATGCTGCATCAGCCTCAGCAGCGCGAGGCCGCGCGGCGAGAGATGCTGCTCCATTCCTGCGTCGACACCGGCATCCGTGCCGCCGCGCCAGTTTGCCGCCGCCTCCAAGACCGCAATGTCCGGCGCGGCAGGGCTTTGCAGCAGCGCGGCATTTTCCGGAGCGAGGGCGGATATTTTTTCTCTCAGCACCTCAAACTCGCCGGAGTAGGCAAGCTCGTACAGCTCGTCGATGCGCTCCGAAAGCCCTGGCAGTGCAGCATCGCCGCCGTACCACGGCAGTCCGAGCCGCTGATACAGCAGTCTCAGAACCTCCTCCGACGCCTCAACACGCCCCTGCTCGATCTTTGACAGATACGATGCCGCGCAGATTCCCCTGCACAGTCCATCCTGACTCCAGTCCCGCTGCAGCCGTTCGCGCCGGATAATAAATCCGGTCACCTTTTTGTCCATCCCCGCACCCTCTTTCGTGTATAATATAGCATCCCGCGCCGCTTTGCGCAAGGATGCGGAATTTTCCCTCAAATCCGCAAAAAATCCTTGACAAAACAGGAAAATCCGGTATAATTATATGGCCTGTCAGTATGGGCGGGCTATCCTTGCTCCCGTATGAGCGGGGGCCAAAAGACCAAAAGGAGGTGCAACCATGGCAAAAGCAAGCGAAAAGTACGAAGTAATGTACATCATCAATCCCAACTTCACCGAGGAAGAGACCGCGGCTGTTGTTGAGAAGTTCAAGGCACTTGTTGAAGCAAATGGTACTCTTGATGAGTTGGAGGAAATGGGCAAGCGCAAGCTCGCTTATGAGATCAACTATATCAGCGAGGGCTACTATGTGCTGATGAAGTTCACCAGCGGCGCTGAGTTCCCGGCCGAGCTGGATCGTATTCTCGGTATCACTGACGGCATTCTGCGTCGCCTGATCACCCTGCGTGCAGAGTAAGGAGCGCATCGATGCTTAATCACATTGTTATTATGGGCCGCCTGACACGGGATCCCGAACTCAGGTACACCCAGTCCCAGACGCCTGTGGCATCCTTCACCCTCGCTGTTGACCGCGATTTCGGCGGCCGCGACGGCGGAGAGAAGCAGACCGATTTCATCGACTGCGTTGCATGGCGTCAGACCGCCGAATTTGTCAACAAGTATTTCACCAAGGGCAGCATGGCAGTCGTTTCCGGCCGTCTGCAGATCCGCGACTGGACCGACCGTGACGGCGGCAAGCGCCGCAGCGCGGAGGTCGTTGTTGACAACATGTATTTCGGCGAGAGCAAGCGCCGCGACAGCGGCGATTCCCGCAGCGACAGCTACTCCAACAGTTACAGCCGCCCCAGCTCCGGATACGACGCGCCGAGAAGCGTGAATTCCGCTCCTTCCGCATTTTCCGAGCTTGACGACGGCGACGGCGAGCTGCCGTTCTAAAATTTTTGATAGGAGGATACAGCTTTGGCTTTCGATAAGAACAACCCCAAGAATCGTAAGCGCAGAAAAGTTTGCCAGTTCTGCGTCGATAAGGCCACGTCCATCGACTATAAGGACACCGCAAAGCTCCGCCGCTATATGTCCGAGCGCAGCAAGATCCTGCCTCGCCGTACTACCGGTGTTTGCGCCATGCATCAGCGTGAACTCACTGAGGCCATAAAGAGAGCGCGTCAGATCGCCCTCCTGCCCTACGTGACCGACTGATAATTTCGTACCAAAACAGCCCGAACCGCCTGGTTCGGGCTGTTTTTTTATAATACCTGATCCTTATCCGACGGGACATACACCATGATCGATTCTACCGGGCAGTCAAGTATCCTGCACAAATCATTTATCGTGGTTGTATTCAGCGGCTTGTTTTTCCGCAGCTTATCGATTGTGGAGCTGGATAAATGATGCTTATTTATGAGTGAATACGTCGAGTTATTCGACCCGCGCAGCGTCTCTCAAAACGGTTCATACGAAATCATAAAATCACCTGCCAAAATAATTCTATAAGGTGATCTTTATCTTGACTATGGTCGTTAAAACGACCATACTTTTTCATATAGATTCCAAAATTTATAGAAAGAGGGATTATATGAAAAAACCTGCCGCGATCTTCTTCGCCCTTGTGCTCGCTGTTATTATGTGCGGATGCTGCGCAAAACATAATTTTTCTCCCGCCACATGCACCACTGCCGCCACGTGCACCAAATGCGGCGAAACTAACGGCTCTGCCCTTGGGCATAACTTCAGCGAAGCGACATGCACCGAAGCCGGCATCTGCCGCCGATGCGGTGCCACGCAGGGCAGCGCGCTCGGTCATAAATGGGTCGATGCGGACTGTGAAACGCCGACGACCTGCTCCCGCTGCGGAGAGACGGACGGCAAAGCGCTTGGTCACAGTTGGACGGACGCCACCTGCACGGAGGCGAAGACCTGCTCCGTCTGCGGCAAAACAGACGGGGAACCCCTTGGGCACACGGTAGACGAATGGGTCACTTTAAAGGCTTCAACATGCACCGAAAGCGGCGAGGAAACGGGTACCTGCACTGTTTGCGGAGCTGAAGTCAGCCGCGAAATCAGTAAAGCGGCGCACGCGCCGGGTGACTGGATAATCGCTGAAATGCCCACGAAGTATGCCGACGGAACACGCGTAAAACTCTGCGCCGCGTGCGGCGCAATCGTTCAAACGGAAAGCTTCACCCTCAGCGACGAGGAACTGAAAGAGCTGTACAAGGAGAACTGCCGCAGCATATTGTATAAGGACTTGTCCAGAACTCCGGACGCATATATGAACGAATATGTAAAATTCTCAGGTACAGTCGTTCAGGTCTGCTACGAAGCCACATCGTCTCTCTATTATTCAACTTACAGGGTCGCCACTTCCGGCAGCTACGGCGATGTAGTTTATATATACGTTGACAACTACGGGAGCGGCTCACGTATACTCGAAGACGATAAAATCACGTTCTATGGCACGTACGGCGGCCTATACACATACACTACGGTTCTGGGCGATTCTCTCACCATCCCCTCCATATATGTAGAATACTTGGAGTAAGCCGCAGCTCTATTCCATAGAAAAGCCTTTATTCCTCATGTTCCTTATGCTATAATGGTTTTACATCATTCGGAAAACATCACAACAAGGAGGAACAACAATGTCCATTCGAGAAATCAACTTCCCGTCCGCCAACGGCAGGGACACCATCAAGGCATGGGCGTACACCCCGCTCGGCAAGCCGCGCGCCGTGATACAGCTCATTCACGGCTTCGGCGAGCATTCGCGCCGCTACCTGCACATGATAAGCAAGTTCCAGGCTGCGGGCTTCGTCGTCTACGCCGACGACCACATCGGCCACGGCAAGACCGGCTTCGACGGCGGCACCCTCGGCGACCCGCACTCCGGCGGCTACATGACCTATCTGCGGGACGAAAAATACCTGCACGACATCGCGCACATGGCCTACCCCGACCTCCCGTTCTTCGTATTCGGGCACAGCTGGGGCTCGATGCTCGGCCGCGCCTACGCCGCGCTCTACGGCGATGACCTCGCCGGACTCATGCTCTGCGGGCTGGTCAGCCAGTTCAAGGGCTGCGAGATAGAATACAACGATCCGGCCATCCGCGCCGCCGTCGCCGCTGACCCGTATCAGCCCTCCGGAGAGTGGTTCGGAAAGGTGTTCCTCGGCATGACCGACCGCATCGAGAACCCGAACGGCCCCGCGGACTGGATCGCCGTGAACCCCGACATCGTCGCCGACCACGCGGGAGACCCGTTCAACACCTTCGACACGACGCTGGAGCTGGTGTGGGATCTCGTCGAGCTGTACCACTTCATCGAGAGTCCGGAATGGGCGGAGAAGGTGCCGTCCGCGGTGCCGGTATACCTCATCTCCGGCGATCAGGACCCATGCGGCAACTACGGCGAGGGGCTGTACCATGTGGCAAACCTCCTTGCGGAGAGCGGCAACAAGGTCAGCGTCAAGGCGTACAGCGGCTACCGGCACGAAATTCACAACGAGCTTGAGCTGCGCGACGAGGTTGAAGAGGGACTTGTTGACTTCGTAAACAAAACTATCGGATAACCGGATATATAATTTTCTCCGCCGGAGCTGTGCAGCCCCGGCGGAGTTTTTACGCGTTTGTAAAATTTGCGCGTTTGCCCGCTCAAAGCGCCTGAAGTCATTGACTTTCGGAGTCTTTCCCGCTATAATCCTTTAAAAATATTCTTAAACGGAGGATGCATATGAAAGAGGTAAAGCCCCCGAAAAAACCGTTGATGTACTATTACAGTATAGCCCTGATGGTGCTGCTGCTGTTCAACTTCATCGCTGTGCCTTGGATGGCCGAGCGGCAGGTCAAGGAGGTCGACTACGGCACCTTTATGACCATGACCGAAGAGAAGAACATCAAAGAGGTCGAGATTGAGCCCAACCAGATCATCTTCACCAACAAGGACGGTAGCAAGATCTACAAGACCGGCGTGCTGGATGACCCTGAGCTGGTAGACCGGCTCCACGCCTCCGGCGCGGAGTTCGCCAGCGAGATCGTGGAGCAGATGTCCCCGTTCCTGAGCATCCTGTGCTGGGTGCTGCCGCTGATCATCTTCATTGCCATCGGCCAGTTCATGGCCAAGAAGCTGACGGATAAGGCCGGCGGCGGCGCAGGCTCCATGATGTTCGGCATGGGCAAATCCAACGCCAAGATCTACGTCCAGTCCACGCAGGGCATCCGCTTTGCCGATGTCGCGGGCGAGGACGAGGCGAAGGAGAACCTTCAGGAGGTGGTCAACTACCTCCACGACCCCAGCAAGTATGAGGAGATCGGCGCGTCGATGCCGAAGGGCATCCTGCTCGTCGGCCCTCCGGGAACCGGTAAAACCATGCTGGCAAAGGCCGTCGCGGGCGAGTCGAACGTCCCGTTCTTCTCGATGTCCGGCTCCGAATTCGTCGAGATGTTCGTGGGCATGGGCGCGTCCAAGGTGCGCGACCTGTTCAATCAGGCCAAGGAGAAGGCGCCGTGCATCGTGTTCATCGACGAAATCGACGCCATCGGCCAGAAGCGCAGCGGCGGCGGCCAGTACGGCGGCAACGACGAGCGCGAGCAGACGCTCAACCAGCTGCTCACCGAAATGGACGGCTTTGACGACAATTCCGGCGTCATCATCCTCGCCGCTACAAACCGCCCCGAATCCCTCGACCCGGCGCTGACCCGCCCCGGCCGCTTCGACCGGCGCGTCCCCGTCGAGCTGCCCGACCTCAAGGGCCGCGAGGAAATACTCAAGGTTCACGCGAAGAAAGTCAAGCTCGCGGAGAACGTCGATTTCAACACCGTCGCGCGCATGGCATCCGGCGCATCCGGCGCAGAGCTTGCGAATATCGTCAACGAGGCCGCTCTGCGCGCCGTGCGCGACGGGCGCAAGTTCGTCACGCAGTCTGACCTTGAGGAGAGCATTGAGGTCGTCATCGCGGGCTACCAGAAGAAGAACGCCATCCTCACCGACGCCGAGAAGCGCATCGTTGCCTACCACGAGATCGGCCACGCACTGGTGGCGGCGCGGCAGACCAACTCCGCCCCCGTGCAGAAGATCACCATCATCCCCCGCACCTCCGGTGCGCTGGGCTACACGATGCAGGTCGAGGAGGGCAACCACTACCTGATGAACAAAGAGGAGCTGGAGAACAAGATCGCCACTCTCACCGGCGGCCGCGCCGCGGAGGAGGTCGTGTTCGGCTCCATCACCACCGGCGCCTCGAACGATATCGAGCAGGCCACGAAGCTTGCCCGCGCCATGCTGACCCGCTACGGCATGAGCAAGGATTTCGACATGGTAGCGCTCGAAACCGTGAACAACCAGTACCTCGGCGGCGACACGTCCCTCGCCTGCTCTCCGGACACTCAGGCAAAGATCGACGCGCTGGTCATCGACCTTGTCACGCGCCAGCATGAGAAGGCCATCGGCATCCTCAAGGAGAACCGCGCCAAGCTCGACGAGCTGGCCGACTTCCTGTACAGCCGCGAGACCATCACCGGCGAAGAGTTCATGAAAATTCTCAACAAGTAATTTTGCGCCTATAAACCAATCCCGCTCGGAAGCTTCCGGGCGGGATTGGTATTTTATTTTGCGTATATCTTGCCGACGAGCCAGTTCGACGTCTGCCGCGGCAGCAGCTTCACCAGCACCGCCGCGCCCTTGTAGGCCGCGCCCATGGCGACGAGCGGCCGCGAGCTCTTCTTCAACGCGTATTTTGCGACGAATTTGCCCGCATACTCCGCGCTCATGCCCGAGCGCTCGTCGTGCTCCATGACGGCCACCGAGCGCTCGATGCGTCCGGCATACACGTCGTCCCCCGCGCCGGACTTTTTGCGCGCGTCGGTAAAGCCGGAGGCGATGTCGCCGGGCATTATCGCGCAGACGCTTATGTTGAACGGCTTCACCTCGTTCTGCAGTGCCAGCACGTAGGCGATTATCGCGGCCTTGCTCACGGAGTACCAGAGTTGGAACGGAATGGGCACGATACCAGCGATGCTGCTCATGCACACGATGCGCCCGCCGCCCTGTGCGCGCATATGCGGCAGCACGGCGCGGGTGACGTTGTCGGTGCCGAACACATTCAGCTCAAGCTGGGCGTGTGAATCCTTTGTGTCGGTCAGCTCCGCCGCGCCGGATATGCCGAAGCCGGCGTTGTTGACCAGAATGTCTATCCGCCCCTCGCGGCTGATGACCTCGTCTATCGCGGCACGAACCTGTGCCTCGTCCGTCACGTCGGCGGTGATATGTACGATGCCGTCCGCCGGTTTCTCGCGGCGGGACAGCTCATACACCGTGCAGCCCGCATCGCGCAGCGCCGCCGCGGTGCAGCGGCCTATGCCGCCGCTGCCGCCTGTTACTATTGCGATCTTTTTCATTTTTTGGTCTCCCAGATCAGATCTCAAGAATATATTTATCCCATGCGTTTATTATCGTAGTCCCGCCGCGCTGAAGCGTGCGGGGAATATCTGATCCGTAATTCATATGCACGTGGCCGTGAACATGGTACTTCGGCTGGTACTTGTCCAGGAAATCGTTGAAGCACTCAAAGCCGCGGTGCGCGAAGTCGTCCGCGTCGCCCCAGCCCGCGGCGGGCGCGTGGCTGAGCAGGATATCGACGCCGCCGGCCTTGGCGATCTGCCGCCCCACCTTGCGCAGACGGCGTTCCATCTGCCGCTCGGTATACTGATGCGGTCCGCGATTATACACCGGACAGCCGCCCATGCCGAGGATGCGCAGCCCCTTTATGGTCACGAGCTTGTCCTCGATGCAGTCGCAGCCCTCGGGCGGGGTCTTTTCATAGCGCCCGTCGTGATTGCCGCAGACATACAGCACCGGCGCGCGCCCCATCGTCACAAGGAAGCTCAGGTATTCGGGCTTCAGGTCACCGCAGGACAGGATGAGGTCGATGCCGTCCAGCCGCCCCGGCACGTAATAATCCCAGAGAAAGCTGTTCTCATGGTCGGATATCAAAAGCAGCTTCATACCTGCACCTCCCCTTTATCGGGGATTATCCAATCCCTGTACACGCCCAGCAGCCGCACGAGAGACTGCGCCATCGGCAGCAGCTCGTCGAAGCCGGGGATGCTCCCCTCCACGCAGCTGCACAGCCAATCCATATGCAGCAGCTCATCCGGAGAGAGCCAGCGCGTGCCGTCGTTTATCGCGCCGCCGCTCTGCGCGGTTATCTTCCGGTGAAACGGCATGATAAGCCCCGACGAAATGCCGCGCTTGAGAATATCCACAAGCTCCGCCATGCTGTCCGGGCAGTTCTCCGTCACGCGGACGTCGATGACGCCGCTGCTCATGCCCCACCAGTAGTTCACGGCCTTGCCGCTGTTTTTATAGCTCAGCTCATCCCAGCCGCCACCGAGGATGTTTTCGATTATATGCACATACATCTCGCCCCAGTTCCAGAATGGTGAGCCGATCGGGATCAGCGCGCCGCTGCCGTCCACGCGGCACAGCCCCCACGCGTCCTGCGGCTGCTCCGGACTCGGCACGTCGCGGTTTGAGATCATATCGACGCCCAGCGCCTTCAATTCACTTATCGGATCCTCCGACACGCTCGACCAGCGCAGGCATATTTTTATATCGGGATTCGTGAGCAGCGCGCCGAGCGCAAAGGCGTTTATCCCCGCCGGAACGCCGTAGATGGGGCTGCTCGCGATGTAGCCTATGCGGCCGGTTTTTGTCATCGCGCCCGCGACGGCGCCGGAGATGAACTTGCCCTCGTAAACGCGGCTGTAATAAGTACGCACGCCGGGAAACGGCATCGAAACGGAGCAGTTGAGTATCTTTATATTCGGGTGCTTCACCGCCGCCTTGCGGCAGGCGGATATGAGCCTCGGGGTGGTCGCGAATATGACCTGCGCGCCGTCCGCCGCGGCGGCGTCGATCAGCGCGTCCGCGTCATGTTCAGCGTCAATGTTATATACCCGCGTCGTGACTTTGTCCGGCATATGCCGTTCAAGATATTCGCGCCCGCGGTCGTGCGACATTATCCACGCGCTCTTCTCCGGCGGCAGTTCGTTGACGAACGCGACGTTCAGATGGCTCGGCAGGCGGATGCTGTCCATGAGCTTAGTCAGCACGCCCTTCACCTCGACGCTGCTCTCGGTGTTGACGGTTATGGGCGCGGGTCTGGCCTGCACCTCGACCTCCGGCCAGATGCCGGTTATGGAGCGCTCCAGCTCGGTCTGCGTCATGGCTTTCAGCTCGCCGAAGCTGAACACCTGCAGAAATATCAGCAGCGCGTCCCCGATCGTCTCCGGAAAGCGGCTGCCCTCGCATTTTTCAAGCGCAGTGCGGAACGAGTAATACGCGGCGGAAAAGCTGCGCCGCTCCTCCTCGCTCCAGACATGGTCAGCATCGAAGCCGAGCGCCGCCTGAAGCTTGACATATGAGCCGAGGCGGCTGAACGAGAGGATATACAGACGGCTGAGCTGATAAAAGCGCATGAACTCATAGTACAGCCTGACCTCGTGCTCCTGCGACCACGCGGGGATTATTCGCGTGACGACGGCGGGGATGCTCGGTGCGCCGAAGCTTTTCAGCACGCTGACGCGTTTGTTCCCCTCCTGCACGTAGAAGCGCCCCATATACTCGCAGCAGCGTATCGGGTCGCGGATGCCCTCGTCGCTGAGGTTCGTCTCGCACAGGCTTATCCACTTATGCGCAAATTCCGTCCCCTCGCCGAGCAGCGGCATGAAGTTTGCCGCAAAGGCGTTCTGCCGGCCGCCGGTCTTTGTGCCGACGATGTGCTCGGTCGGGATATTTATCGTGCCAAGCTCAACTCTGCCCGCAGCCATCGACTCGTCGAATATCTCGTCGAGCACCTGCGGGTACGGGTACTTCCCCTGTATCAGGCATTCCTTGCGGCATTTCTGCCCGGCCTTCAGGGCTATCGCATATTGCTCTGCTGCTTCTTGTCTGCTCATGGGCACTCTCCTTCCCGTCGCCGTAATGCTTATTCCGGCGCTTTAGTTTTACTATTATTTTCGCCAAAACGCAAGCGTGATTTTCCGCCGCGGGGCGCGCGGCAAGAAAATTTACCTCCCATTCATTTTTTGACTATTGCATAACACCTACAAAAATGGTATGGTATAATCACCAACATAGAAATGGAGCGTGATCAACTTGGTTAAGATCATCATGGGGCTGAAGGGTTCCGGCAAGACCAAAAAGCTGGTGGAGCTTGTCCGCGGTGCAGTCGCAAACGGCGACGGCGACGTTGTGTGCATAGAGAAGGAGCGCAAGCTCACCTATGACATTCCCTATCAGGCCCGTCTCATAGACGCATCTGCGTATGACATCGGCACTTATGAATTCTTCAAGGGCTTTATCTGCGGCATGCACGCCGGCAACTACGATATAACCCATTTTTATATAGACAACTTCTTCAAGCTTGTTGAAGACAAGTCTGAAGAATCCTTCGCCGCGTTCATCGCATGGCTGGACAAGTTCTCCGCGCAGGAGAACATCGAGTTCGTCCTGAGCTGCTCCGCCGATCCCGAAAAGGCGCCGGAGAGCGTCAAGCCGCTTCTCATCTGAGCATATGGCTAAGGAAAACGTCATGGAGTTCTTCGCGCGGTACGACGATGACGAAGCGCTGCGCGAGAGAGTGCGTCTGGCGGAGGAGTATTACCCCGGCAGTCTTGAACTGCGCGAGCCGCTGGTAGAGGCGGTGCTGCTGCCGATCGCGGCCGAACTTGACCTGCCGTTCACGGTGGGCGAGCTGCGCGCATATGAGACCAAGCTGAAGCTTGAGCGTCAGGCGAAAGAGGAAGTCGGCGAGTTTTCCTACTGGCTGCTTGACCACGGCTGGTCAAATGACGAAGCCCAATTCTGCGGCGAAAACGAAAAGGAATAACAAATATCCGCTCTGTGATCAGAGCGGATATTTTTACGTCTCCGGCTTCTCTTCCGGCAGCGTTTTTTTGGTTTTGCCGTGCAGGGCGTACTCCATGCCCTTTTTCAGCGGCTTATACAGAACCAGCGTCATCACAAAGTTTCCACCACAGTGGATAAGGTCGAACGGGATGCCGCTGACCCAATATGACAGTGCCATCGTCCAGCCGCCGATGAACAGATACGGTATCGAGCACAGCGCGCCGAATATCAGCCCGTGCACCGCCGCGACTATCGCCCAGACGAGCGCCGAGTCGTTTTTCCGCATCAGCACCGCCGCGATGCCGAGTATCGGCCAGAGGTACCAGTAGCAGAACCACCACATCGCGAAGCCCCAGAAGAAGCCCTCCAGCATTATGAACACCGCGATCGAATACATGCAGCGCCAGCCGAAAAACACGGCGGTCAGGATTATCAGCACCGCCGTGATGTGCACGTTCGGTATCCCCGACAGCGCGACCTGAAACGCGAACATCAGCGCCCCCATCAATGCGAGGACGCTGATATCCTTTGCGTTCAGCTTAGTATGTGTCGATGAAGGTCTCATAATGCTCGCCGTCAGCGATCATTGTGTCGTCCACGCCGGTCATCAGCATCTCGCCGTCCTTGGTGAAGCACCACCACTGGTTGAGATTGCTGTCCGCGGTCTCACCGTCAACGGTCGTTACGTAGAGTCCGTACTCGCTCTCGTCGCCGGAGATCAATCCCTCCTGCTCAAGAGCGCCGCGCAGATTCTCCGAATCCGTACTGATGGTGAAGTCCTTCTGCGTACCATCCACATGAGTCACCTCGAAGACGATGGTCTTGTCACCGGTGACAGGCTGGGGTGCGAGGTTCTTGTACGCGACGAATGCGCCGATGACCAGAACAAGCAATACGGCCACGGCAATAATTATGTTTCTTGTTTTTTTGGACATATTATCCTCTCCTTTCATATTTCGGAAATCGCACAAAGAAAAAGAGAGAACAGCGCAGCGGCCGAAGCCACCGCGATGCCCACAATTTGACCGGGTTCCGCGGTTCTTTGTACGACACAGGGCGCAGTTTTACGCCCCATCCGGGCAGGTTTTCTGACTTCGGGAGCCTGCGGCTCCGCTTCACAGTGACGGCCTCGCGGGAGAATCTCACTCCCATTCCCCTGTTAACTGCCTTCGATGAACAAGGCAGATCCCGATCCTATTTGCTTGCGCAGTGAGTATAGCACGAAAAAGTGACGTCGGCAAGAATTTTTCTTGCCGACGTCACTTCAGCTTATCAAAAAGTCCTGTGAGGACTTTTTTGACAAGCTTCATCCGCCGAGCATTTTGATAATATCAAAATGCTGCTTCGCTCCAAAAGTCATTGATATCAAAACTTTTGGACGGCGGTTTATTGTATTTGAGGTGAGCCTTTTCTCGCTGCGGCTCGGTCACGGCGCGGCTCTGACATGCCACCGGCATGTCATTCACTACCGCGCCGCCGCTGCGCTACCCCTCAAGCTCCCTCTGCTGCTCTCTTATCTGTGCCAGCTGCACATATTTTTGACCGACTGAATGACTTCAGTCATATTCCGCGCTTGCAAAGCATATCACGTCGCTTATCGCGTTCTGCCATCCCCAGTCGGGGCGGTTATACGCGCTGCCGTTCATGGCGATCGTCGCGGTGTGGCCGCCGTCGAGCGCGTACGCCGTGTCCACGCCCTTATCGTGCATGAAGCGCGCCTCGGTGCTCGCGGTGCAGGTGCCGTAATTCTGCTCGTAGCAGACAGTCATTATCAGGTAGTGCAGCTCGCCGCGCTGCCCGATGGCGCAGCGGGAATATTTGCTGTCCACCTCGCCGTAAACATAGCCGGAGCTCAGGTCCTGAAGCTCCCCGTTCTCGACGAGTATCGGCCCGAAGTTCACGGAAAACTCCACATCGTTATCGCTTATGAATTTCTCCGCGTCCTCCCATGTCTGGATGTCTCCGGGGCGCAGGAGCAGCATGTCCCCGCCGGAGGTGAACATGCAGGTATGCACGGCGATCGGAGAGAAGTATTGCAGCTCGCCGCCGTACACGCCGATCCCGATGCTGCGGCGGACGTAAAAGTCCCCGCTCACCGCCATGACGGCGTTATCCTCCGCGGCAAGCTCTGTCGCGGTCTTGAGTCCCGCGGCACGGTAGCTGTCGCCGCTTATCTTGCGCCGGAGCTGGGAGCCGTCGGCGAGCTTCACCTCGACGAACGAGCAGCCGCGCCCCTCTATGGCCTCCTGCCACGCGACGACAAGGATGCTGTCGTCCCTGTAATACCACATCTCGGAGTTGGGCATGAAGTCGATATCCGCGTTCCAGAAGGTCTCCTGCCCGTCGAGCAGCACCGCCGCCGCGTCTATGACGGCCTGCACCTCCTGCGGATCGGTCGTGACGCCGTAGCAGGCGGCCTTCGGCTGCGGGGGCAGCTCGCCCGCCTGGACAGAATAGAGCTTGCGGATATATTTCGCCTCACCTGCCGTCCGCTCTTCGAGCGCCGCTTCAAATCCGCCGACCTCGTCCGCCGCGTCAAAGGTCTGCACGGCTCTGGGCTGCGGCGGGGTGTGGACATATCCCATCAGCAGCGCAGCGGCGCCGATCAGAAGGATCAGCGTCGCTGCGGCGGATATGAGTACAAACGGTTTCTTCATCAGTCGTAATCCGGCTCCTCGCGCTCTGCGCAGGTGGTCTTATACATGAGGTACACGATGACGGCCATCATGGTGCAGGTTATGGTCATGACCGTGTAGCAGATGGGATACATGTTGCCGAAGCGCTGCACAAGGTATTCCGACGCGCCGGTTCCCACAAGCGTGAGCACATAGCCGATCCACATCGCCACATGGTAGCCGCAGCGGCCGTTGACCTTATGCGAAAGGCGCGAATAGTGGATGAGCGCCGCAAGGATGCAGACCGCGCTTGCGATCTGGACGATGCTGACGAAGGCGTTGAAGTGCATGAAGCTGGAGTCATAGCGAGTGCTGTCCATAAGCAACTCAACCGCGCTGTGGAAGGTGAGGAACATCCATGCGACGTTTCCGTCGCGCGGGCAGCCTTCCTTCATCGGCAGGCGGCGGCGCGCGAAGAAGAAGTACAGCAGCAGCACCGTCACGCAGAGCATCAGTATCGCCTGCACAAAGAAGGTCGCAAAGCGGTACTCGACGGCGCCCATGGAGTTTGTTATGCCGCTGCCTATCGGCAGATGCTGCAGAAGCGGCGTGGTAATGGCAATCTTGCTGCGGCAGGAGCTGTTGAACAGGGCGCTCAGGCGGATGAACACAACGATGAGCGCTCCGCCGGGGGCGACGCAGTCGAGCAGACGCGCCATATTCCCCGTAAGACCCAGCCCGCGCACAACGAGTGCGGCGAGGAAAGTGCCCAGCAGCGCGCCGGGCAGGCAGTAGCTGCCGGTGGAATAATCGGTGATGGCGCGGATAAAGCTCGTGTACTGCTCAAGGTGGCAATACCAATGTATCGCGCGGCAGAGCGGCACGGAGAACAGCAGCGCCAGCGGCAGCAGCAGCCACATCGCGGCGGAGCGTCCGCCGTGCGATATGTACAGCGAATAGCTGAGCGCAAAGCCTGCGGCGATACCCAAGGCGATGACTACCGCACTCCAATATATGACCGTGCTTCCGGTGCTGATTGCTATCGGATTCATGGGTTCACCTCCTCCGGCAGTGCCGTGGCAAAGTAGATTATATCGCTCTGTGTACGCTGGTTGCCCCAGTCGGGACGGTTGACGGTATGGCCGTTCATGACCATGGTAGAGGTCTGGCCGCCGTCGAGCGCATAGGCTTTGACAACGCCCTTACTGAAGATATACTCCGCAGCTTCGCTGACGGTCGCCGCGACGGAGTGGTCATCCTCATAGTTTATCGTCATGAGGATATAGTGCAGCTTGTCGCGCTGGCCGATGGCGGTACGGGAATAGGTCCTATTGTTCTCGCCGATGGGATAGCTGCCGAACTCGGCAAGCTGTCCGTTATCGACCATGACCGGCCCGAAAGCGACGGCAAAGGTAACGTCGTTATCGGTTATGAACTGCTGCGCTTCCTCCTGCGAACTCATCTCGCCCGCGCGGGAGAACAGCATGTCGCCGGAAGCGGTGAAGAAGCAGGAGTCAACGGACTTCGGCGCGAAGCGGTAAAGCTGGCGCTGATACACCGTGATGCCGAGCTGGCGGAAAATGTAATAGTCGCCGCTGATGGCAATGACGGCGTTCGCGGAGGCGGCCATATCGGTCGGGTAGAGCTGCACGTCGGAGCCGTAGCTGTTGTTGGCTATCATTCTGCGCAGCTGGGAGCCGTCTGCGATCTTCACCTCGGCGAAAGTGCAGACCTTGTTATTGATAAGCTCCTTCCACGCGATAGCGAGGATAGTCTCGTCATAGTAATACTCAATCTGCGAGCCAGGATAGAAATCCACGTTCGGATCCCACGCCAGGCTCTGCCCCTCAAGGAGGTCCGCGGCGGAGTCGATGACCTGCTGAACCACGGCGGGGTCGGTGGTCGTGCCGTAATTCGCGGGGTTCGGCTTCTGTCCGGCGAGGGCGTTCTCGTCGATCTTATACACCTTGCGGATATACGCAAGGTCGCCGAGCGCGTCGCTCGCGGCATTGTTTATGTATACGTCGAACTTGCTGACAAGATCAAGCTTGCTGCCCGACGCCGCGCCGACCGAGCTGCCGCTGTCGGGATGGATGTTATTGAATACCCAGACGAGAGACAGGAACGCCAGCGCGATGAACACCAGCGTTATAAAGCCCATTCCAGCGTTTCTCTCCTTCGCGCGCGGAGCCGGAGCTGCCGGAGCGGGTTTGCGCTCCGCCGGAACAGGGGCGGGGCGTCTGTCCGGCATTGCCGGACGCTGGGGCTGCGCCGCAGCGGGTTTCTGCTGCGGCGCGGCGGGGCGCTGCTGTACGGACTGCGCGGGGCGCTGTACCGGCTGCTGTCTCTGCTGCGGAGCGGCCGGACGCTGCTGGGCAGCTGCAGGCTTCGTCTGTGCCGCGGGTCTCTGCTGAGACGCCGCAGGGCGTGACTGTGCCGCCGGTTTCGGCTGCACGGCCTTGGGCTTTGGCTGGGAGGCAGGTTTTGCCTTGGGCTTATCCGAGTCGGAACTGAATTCGCGGAGGATATCGTCAAGGTCGAAGCCGTAATCTTTATCGCTCATTTCAGCTCCTCCTCTCAATTCACGGTGCCGCCGGTCAGGGCGCTAAGCATGGCGGAGTTCGGGATGATATACCAGTCTCCGTTGGTGTACTCAAGCTCCACCTCAAAGGCGGTCGTCGTATAATAATTCTGCGCGCGCTCAAGCACCGCCTGTACCGCAGCGGAGTACGCCTCGTCGGTCACGGCGGGAAGATAATTGTTATTCTCGTCGTACACCTCGCTGCGCGAGCGGGACTGCACGATGGAGTTGAGGTTCTCCTCGGTCTTGCTCTGCACATCATCGCCGATGGAGCTGAGGTCGAGATACTGGAAAACGACCTGCTGTTTCGCGGTCAGCCCATCCACGGTGCAGTCGCCGTAGAGCTTATAGGAATAGCTGGCCTTCAGCGCGTCATATGCGAGCACGGCCGTCTCGCTGTCGGGCGTGTTCTCAAGGCCGAGCGTGGAGTAACCCTCCATGTGCTCGTACGCGGCGGTATAGTTTCCGGCGGTCATATCGTCGAAAAATTCCGTGACGACGGCTTGCGGGTCGCCGCTGGGCTTGACTATGATAGCGCCGTGCACGCTGCCGTAGAAGCAGGCGAACAGCGCCGCGCCGGTGAGCAGCACAGACGCCAGCGCCCATGGGATGTTTATCTTGCGGCGTCCGCCCTTGCAGGACATGACCGCGGCCACGCCGCAGACGACGAGCAGGCAAATGCCGGCAACTGCAAAAATATTCATAACAGAGTCCGTACCTTCCTCAGTTGTATTCGCTTCGGGAGTGCTTGGGGTAGTGCCGTCCGATGCGGAAGCCGTCGGCGCGGGGGAATTGAGTGCCTCTATCGCGGCGCGTTCCGCGTCCTCGGCCTCCTGCACGCGGCGTATCGCCGTGTGATACTGCGCGTAATCGCTCATCAGGCTGCAATAGTCGGTCAGCGCAACGTAGCCGTTTTTCAGCGTATCCGTGAACATGACGATAACTATCGGATCGTCGGTATACACGATGGCGCAGTCGTTCATGTACAGCTTGGAGCCGTCCACGAGGTAGCCGTATTTATGCGCGACCTCGTACTCCTGCTCGTGGAACTTGAAGTAGTTCTTCGGCTCGGCCTTCAGCATGACGTCGATGAGGCCGGGGAAATTGTCCTTCTCCGTCTCAAGCAGGTTCAGGCAGTGGATCATCTGCCGCGCCGTGCAGAAATTGTTCTCGTAGAACTTCGCGTCAACTGTCTCCGCGTCCTCGCCCATGTACGGCGCGATCAGCTCGCGATAATGGCGGTATGTACCGAGGTTTTTCCACAGGAGCTTTGCCATGTCGTTGTCGGAGTTTATGATCGTCCACTCGAGGAGCTTCGAATACTTCACTCCGGCGATGGTGTCGTCCATGGTCATCTCGCCGTTATGTATCTTCTCGGTGTAGATCATGTTCAGCGGCACCTTGTACATGCTGCCCGCGACCAGATACGTGTCCCCGTTGAGGAAGTGCTCCTCACCGGTCACGGTGTTGCGGTAGCCGAGCGCGACATCCTCGGGGTCGATGTTGTGCTCCGTCAGGAATTGGTCGATGACCTCGTCCCAGGTCTTGTCCTTGAAGCGCTCGTCGTCCTCCCCGTCGGCAAACGCGGCGGGCAGCAGCGCCGTTATCATGCACAGCGCCGCAAAAAGGCATATAATTTTTCTCTTCAGCTTCATATCCTTCTCTATTCCTCCCCGTCTGATGGCAGGGCATAATAAACTAAGGTAATTATAGCCGTTCCCCCCTCTGATTTCAAGAGCAATAAGCTGTCTTAAGAAAAATTTGAGAAGGAATGGAACAAGCGCCGCAGAAACGGGAATAATATGAATAAAGGGCAGACGGCCAAAGGGGGGCTTGACGTGAATATACCGAATGCGCTGAGCATACTGCGGATACTGCTGACGCCGCTTTTCGCGGCGCTGTATCTGCGCGGGCAGACCGGAGCGGCGGTGGCGGTGCTGCTGCTCTGCGCGCTGACGGACGTGCTGGACGGATACATCGCCCGCCGCTTCGACATGGTGACGGAGCTTGGCAAGGCGCTGGATCCCGTGGCGGATAAGCTGATACAGGCGGCGATGATGCTCTGCGCCGCGGCGCGCACGCCGCTGGTGTGGCTGCTGCTGGCAGCGCACATCCTGCGCGAGACGCTCATGGCCGCGGCGGGACTGTATATGCTGCGCGTTCTGGGGCAGGTATACGGCGCGCAGTGGTACGGCAAGGTCTGCACGGCGCTGATATACGCGGTGATGATAGCGCTGCTGCTGTTTCCGGATATGCCGGAGCCTCTGGCCGCGGGCGGCGTTTTCACCTGCGTATTCATGGTGCTGATGTGTCTGGTGATGTATCTTGCCGATTACGCACGCGTCCTGCGTGGGGAGAAAAGATAGCTCAAGCCGCCCATCGCTTTTCGATGGGCGGCTTTTCTGATAAATGCCGTTATTTGTTTATGACGCTGTAATTCACGCGGTCAAGCGCGGCGTCTATATCTTCGTCGCTTGCGCCGTCGGGCAGATACAGCCGCATCGTCACGTAGGATTTCTCAAGGAAAGCATACGCATAGATCTCGTTTCCGTCCGCCAGCACGGTTAACACGGTGCCGTCCGGCGCGGTGTGCTCGCGCGCGTATAGCTCATCCGGAGCGTCGGCTATCTCGTACATCTCCATCCCGCTCGAAAGCGTGGTGTACGGCGAATTGTAGAGATACACGTCATTCGTACTGTCGCTCGCCGTGACGCCGTCAAAGTAGAACGACACGGCGAAGGTGCCCTCGTCGTAGTAATAGACCTTGTCGTAGCCGCTCGGCGGCTCGCGGAAGAAATCGCCCGTACAGAACTTGTCTGAGATAAACTGCGTAAGCTCCTCGTTCGGGATGTCCATATCCAAGGGCGTGTACTCCCGGCCGAACTTCTCCGCGAGCGATTTCGAGGTGTCGCTTGAGCCGAGCTGCGTGCTCTGCCCGCGCAGGGCGAGGCCGTATTTCGCCGCTATCTCCTCCAGCTTCACTTCGCCCGCGGCGTCTCTGGCAAAGTAGAAGTAGTCGTATTTCCCGAAGCCCTGCGCCGCGAGCAGCAGGTGATCCTCCCAGGCCTTGACCTCCTCGGATGGGGCGGAGCGCGTCTCGATGGGCGCAAGCTCGCCGTCCACGTACCCGTACAGCGTTATGGTGCAGGTTCCGTCGTCGCTATAATCTGTGTCGATAGCGGCGAGACCGTCGGGCAGATTCAGCATGAACGCGGGCGTGGTGTCGGGCAGCGAGTCACGGTATTCCTCCCATTCCGCCCATGCGAGCCGCGAGTTCTCGACCGCGCGCTTCACCTCTTCGGGCATGTAATCGGGCACCTCCTGCGGCTGTGTCAGCGATATCCTCCGCGCCTCAGGATTCACCGTCCGCTGGACGCTGCCGTCGGTCTGCTCGGCAAATTCGTACACCGGATTGTCCGTCGGATCCATCGCCATCGCCCGCAGGCCGAACAGATCAGTGGCGTAGGCCGCAGCGCCCAGCGCCGCTAGCAGAGCCACGATCGCCGCGATGAGCGCGGATCGGCGCAGCGTTTTTCTGCGGTGTTTATTCAAATTTATGACCTCCCTCGTGTCATTCCCCACCGTCCCGCCGTGCATCAGCTCAATGGCCTCGTCCACGGCGGCGGCGTCAATATCGTTCATGGCAAGCAGAAAATCGAGCGGATTCATATTAATTCCTCCTTTTCGAGGTAAGTCCGCAGCTTCTGCCGAGTGCGGTATAAAGAGGTCGTCACTTTGCTCTGCGAGAAGCCGAGCCGCGCGGCAATATCCGCAGTCGGCGCGAAGAGCCAGTAGCGGCAGATGAAAATGTTCCGGTCGTCGGCCGAGAGCGTGCGCAGGAATCCGTCTATCGCCTGCGTAAGCTCGCGGCGCTCGTATTCGCGCTCGACCACCGCGGAGGAGGCGAGCGTTTCGCCCAGCTCCTCCAGCGCGAGATCGGCTCCGCCGTTTTTCAACGCGGCGCGGCTGCGCAGACGCTTCAGGCTGAGGTTGCGTGTCACCGCGGCGATAAACGCGCGGAAGCGGGACGGGTGCTGCGGCGGGATGCAGTTCCACAGGGCAAGATATGTATCCGCGACGCACTCCTCGCTGTCCTCGCGGCTTGAGAGGATGTCGTCCGAAATTTTCCGGCACAGCCGCCCGTATTTCTCGTCCGTGCGGGCGATCGCCGTCTCGTCGCGCCGCCAGTACAGCTCTATTATCTTTTCATCATCCATAACGGCCTCCAAGGTTTCCGAAAGCGCTTTCACTTATAGAGTACCGGTTGCGGACGAATTTGTCACGGGAATTTCAAAAATTTTTCTTTAAATCACCTTTTCCGCGTCGAACATGCCCTGCAGCAGCTCAAGTCCGGGGCGGTAGAGCTGGTTCACGGTCCAGCAGCTTATCCCCGCGAGGCCGTATTCGTTCACCAGCTCCAGCCGCGCGCGGACACTGCGCGCATCCTCGAACCACACCACGCGCCGCACGCCGGCGGCGTCGGTGTACGTGAAGAACGGCGCCTGCGCGGTGCGGTCGAATTTTATCTCCGCCCCGGCCGAGGCCGCAAGATTCATCGCCGCCGCGTTTGAGATGACCGTCGCCGCGTCGCCCTGCCGCCATGGCAGCCGCCACGAGTAGCCGTAGTTTGAAAAGCCCATGAGAATTTTCCCCGGCGGTATCTCGCCCACGGCATATTCCAGCACCCGCCGCATACGGTTCACCGGCGATACGGCCTGCGGCGCGCTGTACGTGTAGCCCCATTCATAGGTCATTATTATCACGCGGTCGGCGTACCTGCCGTGAGCGGCGTAGTCGTGCGCGGTGTACAGCAGCCCCTCCTGCCCGGCGCTCTCCTTCGGGGCAATGGCGGTGCTGAGGAAGTAGCCGCGCTGGTGCAGTTCGTCGGCGGCGCGGCGGAGAAACTGGCTGTAACTGTTGCGGTCGTAGGGGTAGACATATTCGATGTTGAAATTGACGCCGTAATAGTTCTTCATGCGCAGCACGGAGAAGATATTCTCGAACAGCGCGTCCTGCGCAGTCTTATCCGTGAACAGCGCGTGGGCAATCTCGCCGGAGAAACCGCCGGAGCGGCCGAGATTGGTCACGGTCAGCAGCGGCGCGGCATTGTCCGCGTAGGCCGCCGCGATCATCCGCGCGTCCTCTATCGGCAGCAGTCCGCCCGCCGCATCCGCCTGATAACAAAACGGGCAGAAAAACGTCAGATACGGCATAGTCTCCGCCATTACCGCGTCAGATATGGCGGGGTAGGCGTAGGCGTTGACCTCTATCGCGCGTCTGTCCGCCGTGCCGCCAGGAACGAGCAGCGCCATGCCGGGCACAAGCCGCGCGGGGTCGTTGAGCTGGTTTATCCGCGCCATCTCCGCCGCGTCCGTTCCGTACCGGCGGGCGATGCCGTAAAGGCTGTCTCCGCCGCGCACAACATATATCTCCATAAGCTCTCCTTTCACGATCTCCGATTGCTGATATATTATATATATTCGTGAACGGCGCATTTTTGCAGGGCGATTCCCACGCGGGATAAAGCCTCTGCACCTTATGGGCAATATAAATAAGAACCTCCGCACACTGTCGTGTACGGAGGTTCGCGGTTGTGGATATAATTCGGCTTTATTTTCCGAATTATATTGTGATTGCGCCGGAGCTATTAATCTTTTAATACTATTTTGCTACCGTTTACTGTCACACTATATTGCGAATCAAGGTCAGTAATATGGGCATAGTACGTGACAAAAGTTTTTCCAAGAGCATTATCGGTTCTTTCGAGCGGATAAAACTCGGTATTATATTCGTCCGATATAGTTAACTTTTCACCATTTGTGTCAGAAACGGTCACAAAATAATCGTTTGTGTTCTTGTATTGATAAACATATACGACAACACTGCCGGAAAACTTCTGAACTATTCTTTTTGTCTCCCAGCCAATTCCTATCTTCCATCCATTTGCCGTTTTAGGTACGATCAGATACGTGTCAGAATCTTTTTTACGATCAATAATGAAGTCGCAATTATCTCCCTTAACCACAAGTTCAATATTTGATTTCCCTGAATTAAAATACTCATATGCTGCTTTCGGAGAATCAAAAGTCACAAAGGAATTTTCAATTGGCAGAAAGGCCAATACAGTAACCAATATCACAGATAAGCCCGCAAAAACATCATACAGAATATGTTTGCGCGCTGTCTTGGACGTCTTTATCACCGCAATTGAGCACACGAAAAAGATAAACCCAATTATCAACCTAATGATTATATACATTGTGCTATATCCTCCCGTTAATTGTCGGTCACTTCCGTAGTTTTCTCATTTCCAGATTACCAAATCCGGAGTTTTCTGTCAATGTTCCGCAGCGCGGGCGGGCAGGAAATTTCAGCGCTATTCAGCACGATTCCGGCCGTGATTTCAAATATATATTCGTGAAAATGCTGTATTTGCAATCTCGGATATATATGCTATAATATTCTATATATTTATAGTATCGGTTAACAAGGGCAGACACGCCTGACAGCGCGTCTTTCCGTCTCGTCAGAAGAAGCTTGCTCCGTTCCGCTTCCGCCTCGCGGCAAAAGCTGCACTCTGCAATCTCCTTCTTCCTTCTCAAATCAAACCCACTTCGTTGGGCTTTGATTTGAATTATAGAAGGGCGGCAGCCCGTCTGCGTCTCAAAAAACAAAAATCACTCAAAAATCCATCCCTGTCAGGTGCGAAGCAGTTTTGGCGGAGCAGAAATGTGGCCAGACGATGAAAAGGCCGAAGAGAATACTCTCCGTATTGTCAAGGACTTTGAAGAAGTAGAAGTATGGGTGCATTTCTGCCCGCCAAAACCGTGTTTTCCCTTGTCAACCGATACTAAGGAATCGAGGTTTATTTATATGGCACAGAACGTTATCCCCAAGCGCAGTGAAGTCCCTGAGGAATTCACTTGGAACCTCAAGGACATGTTTGAGAGCGACGAAGCATGGTTTGCCGAGTACGAAGCGCTCAAGGAAATGCCCGCCCGCATCGCGGCTTTTCAGGGCAAGCTCGGCGAGAGCGCCGAAACGCTGCTTGAATCCTTCCGCCTTGACGACGAGATAAGCACCCGCCTGAGCCGTCTCTACGGCTACGCGAGCTGCAAGGGCGATCAGGACACCGGCGACAACTACTATCAGGATATGCGCGGCAAGGCCATGAGCACCTACGTCGCCATCGCAAGCGCCGCCGCGTACCGCACCTCCGAGATAATGGCCATTCCTGAGGACACACTGAACCTGTTCTACACCGTGCAGCCGGAGCTGGAGACCTACCGCCGCAGCCTGTACCAGATCCGCCGCCGCGCCGCGCACATCCTCTCCCCCAAGGAGGAGACCCTGCTGGCCGCCGCGGGCGAGATGGCAGACTCTCCGGAGAGCATCGGCAGCGTATTCCGCAACGCGGAGCTGCGCTTCCCCGAAGTCGAGGACAAGGACGGCGTGAAGCATCAGCTCACCAACGGCTCCTTCGTCCCCCTGCTCGAGAGCAGCGACCGTGTGCTCCGCCGCAACGCTTTCGAGACTTACTACAACCGCCTCGGCGAATACAAGAATACCATCGCCGCGACGCTGGATGCGCAGTTCAAGCAGCTTCGCTTCTTCGCCGGCGCGCGCAAATACGAGACCACCCTCGCCGCGTCTCTCGACGCCACCGAGGTTCCCGTCGAGGTATATCTGAACCTCATCGACGCCGTCCACGCGAACATGGACAAGATGTACAAGTACGTCGCCCTGCGCAAAAAGCTGCTCGGCGTGGACGAGCTGCACATGTACGACGTGTACACCCCGATCGTCGCCGATGCCGCGGAGAAGATCAGCTATGAGGACGCGAAGGCGACTGTGCTCGACGCGCTCCATGTTCTGGGCGACGACTATGTAGAGCTGCTGAAGGAAGGCTTCAACAACCGCTGGATCGATGTCTACGAGAACGTCGGCAAGCGCGGCGGCGCGTATTCCTCCGGCAACTCCCAGCCGCACCCCTACGTGCTTCTCAACCACAAGGACACCCTTGACAGCATGTTCACCCTCGCGCACGAGATGGGTCACGCGCTGCACAGCTACCACAGTACCAAGTATCAGCCCACCTGCACCAACGACTACGTGATCTTTGTCGCCGAGGTCGCCTCCACCTGCAACGAAGTCCTGCTCATGCGCTATCTGCTCGGCAAGACCACCGACAAGAAGGAGCGCGCGTACCTCATCAACCACTTCATGGATCAGTTCAAGGGCACCGTGTACCGCCAGACGATGTTCGCGGAATTCGAGCTTGAGATGGGCCGCATGTCCGAGCGCGGCGAGGCGCTCACCGCCGATGCGCTCTGCGCGAAGTATCACGAGCTGAACAAGCTCTACTTTGGCCCCGACATGATTTCCGACGACGGCATCGCGCTTGAGTGGGCGCGCATCCCGCACTTCTTCTACAACTACTACGTGTTCCAGTACGCGACCGGCTTCTCCGCCGCGGTCGCAATTGCGAACCGCATTCTGGCCGAGGGCGCGCCCGCGGTCGCGGACTATAAGAAGTTTCTCTCCGGCGGCAGCAGCACCGATCCTATCAGCCTGCTGAAGATAGCGGGTGTTGACATGAGCAGCCCCGCCCCCGTCAACTCCGCTCTCCAGCTTTTCGGCGAGCTTGTCGACGAGATGGAAGCTCTCGTTGACTGAGCGATATAACAAAAACCACAGGCATCACGACAAAAACGTGATGCCTGTGGTTTTTCATTCCGTCACCGGCAGGCTGCATTGGCCGCCGGTGCAGATATAAAACTGCGCCTTTCCGCCGCGCGGCGCGCAGTCCGCCGTGAACGGCGCGGCCGCTGCGAGCGTCTCCGCCGAGGACGGGGTTTTCAGCAGCACCTCAAGCTCCGGCGCATACTTCGCGCGCACCGCCGCGAGCATGGCGGGCTCTTCCTCGTCCGCCGCCGCGCACACAAGCTCCTTCGTCGGGTAGATAAGCTCCATCATCGCGCACAGTGCAAAGGCCATCCCCGCGGGCTGCTCCGCGCCGTATCCGGCCATGAACTCCAGCTGTTTCTCCGCCGCCGCGCGCCAGCGCTCCTCGCCGGTCAGCCGCGCCATGCTCACAAATAGCTGCGCCGCCGCGCTGTTGCCGGACGGCATCGCGCCGTCAAACACCTCCATCGGCCGCGTTATCAGCTGCTCCGCGTCCTGCGCGGTGCGGTAGAATCCGCCGCTCGGGGCGGCGAAGCGCGCGGTTATCTGCTCCGCCTGCTTCGCGGCGGAAATTATATGCACGGGGTCGAAGCTCGCGCGGTACAGCTCAAGGAAGCCCAGCGCGCTGAACGCATAATCGTCAAGCTGCGCGGGGAAGCGGGTCTCCCCGCCGTATGCGCAGGCGCGCATATCCGCGCCGAGGCCGAAGCCTGAGCGCATGAACTCCGCCAGCCTTTCGGCGGCGGCGAGATACCGGCTGCTGTCGAAAGCTCGCGCTGCGCGTGAGAGCGCCATGAGCATCAGGCCGTTCCACGAGGCCAGAAGCTTGGTGTCCGCCGCCAGCGGCGTCCGCTCCGCGCGGTAGTCGCGCAGGCGCTCGCGGAACTCCGCATAACCCTCCGGGACGAAGCTCCAGCGCGTATTCAGCAGCAGGTTTGGAATGTTTTTCCCGTGAAAATTTCCCTCGTCGGTGATATCGTAGCACTCGCAGAAGTGCCGCCCATCGTCCTCACCGAGCAGCTTTTTGACCTCAGCCGGCGTGAAGAGATAGTGCGCCCCCTCCTCGCCGCCGCTGTCCGCGTCCTGCCCGCAGTAGAATCCGCCGCTGTCCGCGCGCAGCTCGCGCAGGCAGTAATCCAGCGTCGCCTCCGTGACCTGACGGTACAGTGCCATGCGGCTGTTCTGCCACGCCTCGGTATAGCATAGCGCAAGCATCGCGTTGTCGTACAGCGTCTTTTCAAAATGCGGCGCGAGCCACTCGCGGTCGGTCGAATACCGCGCGAAGCCGCCGCCGAAATGGTCATATATGCCGCCCTTGTACATCTGCCGCAGCGTATTTTCAAGCTCTTCCTTCGCGGCCTTGTCTCCGGTATGATAGGCGTAGCGCTGCAGGAATATCAGGTCATGCGCCGAGGGGAACTTCGGCGCGCTGCCGAAGCCGCCGTATTCGGCGTCATAGCTCGCGGCGAGCTGCCCCGCGGCTTTTTTCAGCAGCTCTTCATTCAGCGGCGCGGGCTCCGTCCGCGGCATCGCGCGCAGCACCGCCGTGGCGTCGCGTCCCGCGCGCAGCAGCTCTTCCCTACTGCCGCTCCATTTTCCGGCCACAGCGCGCAGCAGCTGCAAAAGCCCGATCCGCCCGCCGACGCCGTTCTTCGGCAGATACGTCCCCGCAAAAAACGGCTGCTGCTCCGGCGTCATTATGATCGTCAGCGGCCAGCCCGCGCCGCCGGTGAGCGCCTGACACACGCGGAGATACACCGCGTCCACGTCCGGCCGCTCCTCCCGATCCACCTTCACGGCGACGAAGTACCGGTTCAGCACCTCCGCGACCTGCAAGTCCTCGAACGATTCGTGCGCCATCACATGGCACCAATGGCAGGTCGAATACCCGATGCTCAGGAACACCGGCTTGTCCTCCCGCCGCGCCTTTTCAAAGGCCGCCGCGCCCCACGGATACCAGTCCACTGGGTTCTCCGCGTGCTGAAGCAGATATGGGGATTTTTCGTTTATCAAAGAGTTGCTCATGCCGCTCCTCCGAAATTCATATTATAGATTTATTATATCCGTTTCCCGCGGTTCTTGCAAGCGCGGCGAAAATTTTACAGCAGGGCTTGAAATGCGCCGCGCGCTGTACTATTATACATTTCATATTTCTAATTTAAATTGTTAAATTTAGTATCAGTTGTCAAGGTCTTTGAAGAAGTATGGGCGCATTTCTGCCCGCCAAAACCGTATCTGCCCTTGTCAACCGATACTAGGAGGCTGCAAGATGAAAATAACATGGCACGGCCACGCCTGCTTTTCAATAACTCACGACGGCTATACCGTCGTTATCGACCCGTACAACGCCGACTATACCGCGGGCTACCCCAAACTCCATCTCAAGGCCGACAAGCTGCTCATCAGCCACGAGCACTACGGCCATAACTGCCGCGAGGCCGTCACCCTGTCGGGGCGTCCGGAGTCGGACTGCCCATTCGAGATAAGCACGCTTGAGGTGTCGCACGACAGCGTATGCGGCATCATGCGCGGCATGTGCCTGATACACATTCTTGAGGTCGACGGGCTGAAGGCCGTCCACATGGGTGACGTCGGCACCCAACTCCACAGCGGCGAGATCGGGCGCATATTCGGCGCAGACGCGCTGATGATAACCGCCGGCAGCTGCACCGGACTTCCCGCGCAGGAATCATGGCGGCTGACGGAAGAGGTTTTCCCGAAGGTCATCATCCCCATGCACTACCGCGACGGCAACCGCGGCGCACGGCGGCTTGAGCATATCGACGCTTTCACGGACTACTTTGAAGCGCCGGAGATGATACATCATTATCAGACCAACAGCATAATTATTGACCACGATTCCGAACCGCAGGTCGCGGTGCTGAAATACATGGGTTGAGCCGCGCGGCGGCGATTGACAAAACAATGTCAGGAATATCAAGCTTTTTCGCGGCTTTGGGTATTTACTAAACCGCTGTTTTATGCTAATGTAAATATACCGTAAAAAGTGTAATATCATAAAGGAGGCAGAAAAATGGTTAATTATGCAGACAGAATGAATGAATTGAAAGCCTCGGACGTACGCGAGCTGCTCAAGCTCACCGCCCGTCCGGAGGTCATCTCCTTTGCCGGCGGCATGCCCGCGCCGGAGCTTTTCCCTGTTGACGATATCAACACCGCTACCGCCGCCGTCCTGCACGAGAACGGCCGCGCCGCGCTTCAGTACGGCCCCACGGAGGGCTACCTGCCCCTGAGGAAGCAGATCGCCGATCGCCTCGCCGCGAAAAACGGCATCCACACGGACGCAGACCACATAATGATAACTGCGGGCAGCCAGCAGGGTCTGGACTACTGCGCGCGCCTCTTCCTGAACCCCGGCGACGTGGTCGTGATGGAAAGCCCGTCCTACCTCGGCGCTATCAGCGCGTTCAAGCCCTGCCAGCCGAAGTTCGTCGAAGTCCCGACTGACGACGGCGGCATGATAATGGAGGAGCTTGACCGCATCCTCGCCACCACCGAAAACGTGAAGATGATCTACGTCATCCCCGATTTCCAGAACCCCAGCGGACGCACATGGTCTCTTGAGCGCCGCAAGGCTTTCATGGAGGTCGTGAACAAGTATGAGGTTCCCGTTATCGAGGATAACCCCTACGGCGAGCTGCGCTTCAAGGGCGAGTTCCTGCCCGCACTCAAGACGATGGACACCAAGGATCTCGTGATCTACCTCGGCACCTTCTCCAAGATCCTCGCCCCCGGCTACCGTCTCGGCTGGATATGCTGCGGTTCCGATATATTCGACAAGATGACGCTCATCGCGCAGGCCGCCGTGCTTCAGACCGCCACCGTCTCCATGATGGTCGTCTCCAAGTACCTCGATATGTTCGATCTCGACGCGCATGTCCAGAAGATCCGCGATACATACCGTCACCGCTGCGACCTGATGATCTCGACCATGGATGAATACTTCCCGAAGGAAGCCAAGTTCACCCGCCCCGAAGGCGGCCTGTTCACATGGGTCGAGATGCCGGAGTACGTCAACACCCGCGACATGGCGGCCGACGCGCTGGCGCTCAACGTTGCGTTCGTCCCCGGCGACGGCTTCTTCCCCAACGGCGGCAACTTCCACTGCCTGCGCATGAACTATTCCAACATGCCAGACGACAGGATCGTCGAGGGCGTGAAACGCCTCGCGGAGGTTATGAAAAAACACATCAAGTAAAAGGAACGGAATTCTATGGAGCTTGGTATAAAGGGTACTGCCGAAACGGTAGTCGTCTATGAGAATACCGCCGCCGCGGTCGGCAGCGGCGCGCTTGAGGTCTTTTCCACGCCCAGCATGATAGCGCTGATGGAGAAGGCGTCCAGAGAACTGGTGCAGCCCTATCTCGAAGAGGGACAGAGCACCGTCGGCACGCGCCTTGAGGTCTCGCACGTTGCGGCTTCCCCGATCGGCGCGCACATCCACGCGGAGAGCACGCTGGTTGAGATCGACCGCCGTATGCTGACCTTCGAGGTGAAGGCATATGCAGACGGAGAGCTGATCGGCGAAGGCCGTCACCAGCGCTGCATCATCTACGCCGAGCGCTTCATGGAAAAAGCGCTGGCAAAGCAGAAAAAGGCTTGAATCAAAAGCTCCCTGCGGGGCATCCCGCTGGGAGCTTTTTTATATTTCAACTGCTCACGCTTCAAATATGATCGGCCGGCCATCGGATCTTATGCGGCTGTCCTTGACCGTGACGCGCGAGCTGTCTATAAGGTTCTCGTATTCGCCGTCCGGCGCCTCGATCTTTACCTCCGCGCATTCGGAGCGCAGGCTGAACACGCCGAAGAAGCGCTTCCCATCTCCTCCGCGTTCGAGCACGGCGATATTGTGCTCGTCGTCCGCCGAAGCGACGAAGTAGTCCGCGCAGCCGAAGCGGCGCTTTATCCCATGCAGCCGCGCCAGCAGCGCGCTCATATCGCGCCCCGTATCGCGGTCGATCGGCTCCCGCTCAAACAGGCTCGGCAGATGGCTGTTCTCAAACTCCTGTCCGGCGTATATCAGGGTCGTGCCCTTGAGAAAATACAGGAACGCCGTGTAGTTCACGAGATCGCACTCACGCTCCACGGACGAGCATATACGGGGCTGATCGTGATTTTCAAGGAAGCGCAGCTTGTTATAATTTGCCGGATATACGGCCTCTTGGAAATTCAGCATGTCGAGATAGTGGCTCAGCACTATCTCCCCGCGCAGATATTTGTCAAAGGCCTCGCGCACGTCGTATTCATATTCGATGTCGAAGGCTTCGAACTCGTCATAGTCCAGCGCGGAATATATCCCCTGCCTGCGCGCAAAGCAGCCGAAGCCCCGATGCACGGTCTCCGCGAGCCATATGCAGTCCGGATTGACCTTTTCGACCGCGGCGCGCGCCTCCAGCCAGAACTCCAGCGGCACGAACGACGCCACATCGCAGCGGAAGCCGTCGACTATCCCTGCCCACATCACGAGCGACTCTATCTGATAATCCCACAGTTCGCGTTTGCCGTAGTCGAGATCAATAACATCCGCCCAGTCGCCTATCTTGTTGCCCGGACGCCCATCCGCGCCGTGGTAGAACCACTCCGGATGCTCCCGAAACAGTGTGGAATCAGGCGAGGTGTGGTTATATACCACGTCTATCATGCATTTCATGCCGCGCGCGTGTATCTCGTCCACGAGTGCGCGGAAATCCTCCATTGTGCCGTACGCAGGGTTTACCTCGCGGTAATCGCGATTCGCGTAGGGACAGCCGAGACTGCCTTTCTTCCCCTCTACACCGATGGGATGAATGGGCATGAACCAGATAATATCCGTCCCCAGCGCCTTGATGCGGTCAAGATCGGGAATCACCGCGCGGAAGGTTCCCTCCGGCGTATGGCTGCGGACATAGATTGAATAGATAACCTGTCTCTGAAGCTTTGGATCGGTATGTGCGGCCATGGCTTTCTCCTCCTTGATTTTTTCTGAGCTATAAATTATAATAATCAGAAATTACGGTTTTTTCAAGTATAAGCTGTAAATATAAAGAAAGAAGATCATAACTTATGGACAAAACTTATTCCGATTACGCGGCCTCAAAAACCGTAGAACTGCTTGGTATCGACAGTCCCACCGGCTTCACCGCGAAGGCCGCAGAATGGGTGAAGGCTCAGTTTGAAGCCCTCGGCTACACTGCAAGCATCACAGAAAAGGGCGGCGTGCTCATCGAACTCAACGGCGAGAATGCTGCAGACGCGCTGCTGCTCGAGGCTCACACCGACACGCTCGGTGGAATGGTGGCCGAGATCAAGAGCAACGGCCGCCTCCGCCTGACTAATCTCGGCGGGCTGTGCGCCGCAAACTGCGAGACTGAGAACGCGCGGCTGTACACCCGCGGCGGCGCGGTCATCGAGGGTACGCACCAGCTCTGCAATGCCTCCATCCATGTCAACGGCGACTTCGCCGACACCAAGCGCAGCTTCGACACGACCGAGCTTGTGCTGGATGAGGACGTCAAGTCCGCCGAAGACACCCGCGCGCTCGGCGTCGAGGTCGGCGACTTCGTGTGCTTTGACCCGCGCACGAGGATAACAAAATCCGGATACATAAAGAGCCGTTTCCTGGACGACAAGCTCTCCGTCGGCATTCTGCTCGGCCTTGCGAAATACATGAAGGACACCGGCGCGAAGCCTGAGCGCCGCGTCTACGCGCACATCACCGTATACGAAGAGGTCGGCCATGGCGGCGCAGGCTCCGTTCCCACGGGCGTGACCGAGGCGATAAGCGTCGACATGGGCTGCATCGGCGACGGGCTTCAGTGCACTGAGAGACAGGTGTCCATCTGCGCGAAGGACTCCGGTGGCCCTTACAGCTACGAGGTGGTCGGCAAGCTAATAGACGCCGCAAAGGCCGAGGGTGCGGACTACGCGGTCGATGTATACCCGCACTACGGCTCCGACGTGGAGGCCACACTCGGCTCCGGCTGCGACATCCGCCACGGGCTTATCGGCGCGGGCGTCTACGCGAGCCACGGCTACGAGCGCAGCCATCTCGACGGCGTTTACAACACGCTGAAGGTGCTGAAGGGCTATCTCAAAATATAAATTTATATTATGTTGAATACTCTGCGCGATTCTGTTATAATTCTTCTATAAAACTCCAAATGCGAGGAGATAAAAATGGCTCTCGATCAAAAATATTTTGACGACATCAATATCGACGTCGTCAAGAAAAAATATTATAACGCCAACAAGGTCAACGCCGTGCTGGAGGATATTCGCGAGCAGGCGCTGCGTCTGGAAGAAGAAAACAGGAACCTGCGCGAGCAGCTCGAATCTCTCAGCAGCCGCAAGGAGGAGATCGGCGACGCGATACTCTCCGCGAAAACCGTGTCCCAGCAGATCATATCCGACGCCTGCGTCCAGAGCGAAAAGCTCCTCAACGACAGCCGCCTGAAGGCCAAGCAGATAATCGCTGCCGCACAGGAGAAGAAGGAGCACCTTCTCGCCGAGGCCGCCGAACGGCAGGAATACTGCGTGCGGCAGGCGGAAAAGCTGTACTCCGGCATGCGCGAGCGTCAGCTTGAGAGCATCGAGGTGCTGGACGACGACTGGCAGAGCTTCCTCTGCGGACTGATGGACAGCGAAGGCTCCGGCCCCTCGGAGGAGGAGTTGTCCGCCAAGGTCGGCGCGATCGCGCGCGAGCTTGCGGAAATAGACGACGCCGAGTAACTCGACAATATTAAGCAAAAAATCTCCGGTCGGATGACCGGAGATTTTTTTTGCCTTTGATCGAGAATTACTGAAGCTTTTCGAGATAGTCCACGATCCTGCCGACCGTATAGAGCTGAGCTGCGTCATTATCGGAGATGGCGATGCCGAACTCGTCCTCAAGGGACATGATAAGCTCAACAACGTCCAGCGAGTCCGCGCCCAGATCGTCAATAAGGTTGGTGTCCATGGTTATGGATTCGGGGTCAAGCTCAAACTGCTGTGCCAGAACGGATTTAACCTTTTCAAACATTGTTATTCCTCCAGTGTTTTTATACGGACGTCAGGCCCATTCACGGCTCTGCGGCTTGTTCCCGCCTTCGGGCTTGACATAGGACACGACAACGCGGCGGTTCGGCTCTACGCCAGTGGAGCTGGTGGTAACGCCCTCGTAATTCTGAAGCGCGGTGTGGATGACATGGCGCTCATAGGAATTCATCGGTTCAAGAGCCATGCTGCGCTTATACTTGATGGCTTTCTCCGCCATCTTCTCGGCAAGCTTGGTGAGGGATTCCTCGCGCTTGCTGCGGTAATTCTCGGCGTCAACGCTGATGTGCAGATGTTTCTCGCTGCCGCGGTTGACAACGTAGTTTGTGAGGTGCTGTATCGCGTCGAGCGTCTCGCCGCGGCGGCCGATTATCGCGCCCATGCCGCTGCCGGAAAGCTCAACGTTGATCCCGCCGTTATCACGCGCGGAAATGGCGATGTTCGCCTTGACGCCCATGCGGTCTAACAGGCCGGTCAGGAACTGGCGAACTGCGGCATAGTCGGCAGGCTCGTCCGCCGCCGGAGCGCTGACCTCGACCTCGACCGCCTCAACGACCACGGTCTCCTCGGCAGGCGCCGGTTCATCCTCCGCCTCGTAACTCACGCGGACGACCGCAGGAGATGCGCCAATGCCCAAAAATCCGGACTTGGCACGTTCGAGGATCTCCACGGATACGTCGTCGCGGTCAAGACCCAGCTCCGCGAGAGCGGCGTTTATCGCATCGTCCTCGGTACGGCCGGTCTTTTCCAAAGTTTTGATCATATCGTAATTCTCCTGTTATTCTTCTTTGTCCTCTGCGGGCTCTTCCGCGGGAGTCTCCTCCACGGCGGCTTCGGCTTCCGCTTCGGTGTTCTGCTCGGCCTGAAGCGCGGTGTCCTCGCTGACGAGCACTTCCTCGGCGACGGTCTCGTCTATGGAGGCTGCTCCTTCGGACTCTGCCGCGGCGGCGATCGTCGCCTCTTCGGCAGTTTCGGGATGCTCGAAGCGATCCTCAACGTAGGCGCGGCCGCGTGCATAGCGGCGGTTGCCGACCTGAGAGGCGGGCTTCTCATTTTCCTTTATGCCAAGGCGCTCGCGGCGCGCGGCGCGCTCCGCCTTATCGAGGGCGGCCTTACGCTCGTCGCTCTTCTGCTTCTCACTGGCCTGGATTTTCTTCTTGCTGGTGTTGACGTTCTTCTCGGTCTTGCCTTCGGCGCGGAGACGTTCGGTCTCCAGACGCTTTGCCTCCAGCTCCTTTTCACGGGCGCTGCGAGCGGCCTGACGGATCTTGTCCTCCTCGTCGAGCTTCTTCTTGTAGACCTTGGTCAGCGTGTAGTCACGGATGATGCCGAACACACTGTTTGCAATCCAGTAGATACCCATTGCGGCAGGCATGACGAAGCAGATCCAGATGGACATGAGGGGCATGACGATGTTCATGCTCTTCATGGTAGCTGCGGCCTGATCTCCGGCGGCGCCTGCGGAGGGGGTTGGGTTGATGGCATTGCTGATCTTCATGGAGGCCCAGGAGAGGAACGCGGAAATGATCGGGATAAGGAACAGTCCCAGAGCGGGCAGCCAAACTGAGGTATCGCTCCAGTCGGTGTTGAAGAAGAAGTTCCACTTCGGCTGGTCGCCGAGGTTGAGACCGAGGAAGCTGAAGTCAATATTCATCAGTCCGTCGATCTTGCCGGCAAGAGCCGTCTGGATCTCATCCCAATGCTGATGGGCGAGGTTTGCGAGCTTTATCTCCGCATAGGCGTCAGCCTTGGCGGGGATAGTGTAAAGTCCTGCGCTGACAAAATAGTCCTGAAGCGTGGTGACAACGCTCTCCGCAGCGAACATCATACGGGTGATGGGCTGGCGGATGACGGCATACAGCGCGATGAGGATGGGGAACGGAATAAGAGACCAGAGGCAGCCGGACATGGGGTGGATGCCCTCTTCGCGGTAGAGCTTCTGCATCTCCTGATTGAGCTTCTGGGGGTTGCCTTCATGGCGGCGCTGAAGCTCCTGAAGCTGGGGCTGGATACGGGTCTGGCGCATCATGCTCTTCTTGCTCTTGGCCATGAACGGGGAAAGGATAAGGTTGACGACCAGTGCGAAGAGGATGACGGCGACGCCGTAGTTGCCAGTAAGCTCATAGAGCTTGACCATCAGCCATGCAAACGGTTTAGTGATTATCGCCCACATAGTAACTCCTTAAATGTGTGTAGATAGGGGTCGATCCCGTCAGGGCACGGGGTCATAGATGTCATAGTCATCCGAATGGAACGGATGACAGCGCGCGATGCGCTTCAAGGCCAGCCAGCCTCCCTTGAGCGGGCCGTATTTTTCGATCGCCTCAAGCGCGTATTGCGAACAGGTCGGGATGAAGCGGCAGCAGGGCGGACGCGCGGGAGATATCCTGCGCTGATAAAAGCGGATAGCGGCGAGCATGAATTTCTTCACGGCTTCGCCTCCCGTCTGAGGGACAGCTTTTCGCAGGCGGCCATGAATGCCGCGTCCATGCGCGAATACTCCGCGCCGACACAGCGGCTGCGTGCGACGATAACGATATCCCATCCGGTTTTGAGCTGATGCGAATTCAGCCGGTATATTTCCCTCAGGCGGCGGCGCACCCGGTTGCGCACGACGGCATGACCCAGCTTTGTAGACACCGTGTAGCCCACACGGTTATGGTCAAGGCCGTTTCGCCGGCAGTAGACCACCATGAACGGGGTCACTGCGCTCTTGCCTTTGGAATATAAGCGTCTGAAATCGCTGTTTTTCTTCAGCGTGCATCTGATGTTCAAAGAGACACTTCTCCCATGCTATACTTCGTCAAACATGCATAAACACCTAAAGGGCGGATCGCTCCGCCCTAAAAATATTATGCTTTGACCTGTTTCACGAGTGTGATCAGTAGCTGAGCTTTGCTCTGCCCTTTGCTCTGCGGCGAGCGAGAACCTTGCGGCCGTTCGCGGTCTTCATTCTCTTGCGGAAGCCGTGCTCCTTCTTGCGCTGGCGCTTCTTCGGCTGATAAGTACGAAGCATGATATGCACTCCTTTCAGGTGTAATACTCAACATCGGGCCGGGCCCCGAAGTAGTTGACATATAAAAATAGCCACTTGGCGACAACTGCCGCCGAGTGGCTATTATATACTAAAACATCAGGTTCTGTCAACCAAAAAATCGATTTTTAATGCCGGAAACGGAGCTTTCCGCGCCGGTCAGTCGAAATGGATGATGCTGCGGGTCAGCTCGTCGGGCGTGACGTTGGGGTTATGGTAGCGCTCGCGCGTCTCGGTCGCGCCGCCCATGGATATCGCCTGCTTGGGACAGTACTGGAGACAGCTGAGGCACTGGATGCAGTCCTTGCCGAACTTGGCTTTGCCGTTGACGATGGTGATGTTTCCCTTGGGACACAGCTTTGCGCACTGGCCGCAGCCGATACATGCGTCGCTCACCTTGAGCTTGCGGCCCTTGAGCTTGGACAGCAGCGGCCACGCGGCGCTCTCGACGGCATTGACGCTCATCTTCGGCGGCTGCTTTCTGCGCTTGAAGGACAGCGCGTCGATCGCGATCTGTATCGCCTTCTCCTCGGAACGCTTCTGCGCCTTCTCCGGAGAGATCGGCGGCATCATAAGGTTGTGCGGGAAGAGCCAGATGCAGGAGCACTGGTGGGAGACGCCCGCCCAGTAGGTCAAAGGGATGATGCTGTTGAGCTTATACAGGCCGCAGCCGATATAGCCCGCGTAGCTGCAAACGCCGAAGGTGTAAGCCTTGGGGTTTACCTTGATGGTCTTGGCGTACTTCTCCACATCGCCGGGCAGGCCGCCCGCGTAGCACGGGAATACGAAGCCGACGCGCTTTGCGGCGCTCACGTCCGTCACGGCGGGAGCCTTGCGCATCATTATAATATCGGTGTCACCCATGCGCTTTGCAATGTTCTTTGCGATGTCGAGACAGTTGCCTGTGCCGGAGAAACAGAAGATCACGTTTTCGCTCATGTTTACCGCTCCTTTGTTATTTATAAAATTAGTTGTCTGCATTGTACACCAAAAGCATTTGTGATACAATAGTCCCGCAACGAATGAAACAAAAGGAGAAAAAATGTACCACATCAAGCATGATAAGCGCGCGGAAAGCTCGGTCGAGCTTATCTGCACGGCGGTGCTGGAGCTGCTGGAAACAAATCCCCTCGGCGAGATAACGATAAGCGACGTGCAGCGGCGCTCGACCGTCAGCCGTTCGACCTTTTACCGGAATTTCGACAGCCTTGAGGACGTGCTCGCGCTGCTGTGCGACCGCGGCTTTGACGAGATCGCGGCAAGAAGCGGGGCGCCGGTGTATATCAGGGTGTTCCACTACTGGTTCAACAACGCCGCTGTGCTGGAAGCCCTCGTCCGCACCGGACGGGCGGACATCCTGGCCGAGAGTCTGAAAAAGCTGCTGCTCCGCTCGAAGGAGCTGCCGGGCATGGACGAAGCACGGCTCGATTACTTTGCCGCGAACACCGGCTATGTCATGACCGGCATCCTCGCCACATGGCTCAGGCGCGGCAGGCGCGAGAGCGAAGAGGAGCTCGCGGATATTCTGGCCGACTGCTTCGCCGCCGCGGGCGCGATGGTGATGCTTGGATGATATCTATACCAACTCAAATATCGAATCGTCGTTCTCGACCCAGTCGCTGACGGGGATGGTTATGTATTCGGTCTCGCCGGTGCGGATTATGACGCGGTCTATGCCGGCGTTAATTATCTGGCGCTTGCACATTGAGCATGACATCGCGTCGTGCAGCAGCTCGCCGGTGCGCGCGTCGCGGCCGACGAGATATATGCTCGCGCCGATCATATCGCGGCGGGAGGCGGAGATTATCGCGTTCGCTTCGGCGTGCACGCTGCGGCACAGCTCATAGCGCTCGCCCGACGGGATGCGCAGCGTCTCGCGTGTGCAGCGGCCAAGGTCACTGCAATTGCGGCGGCCGCGCGGCGCGCCGTTGTAGCCGGTGGAGATTATCTCGTCGTTGCGGACGATTATCGCGCCGTATTTGCGGCGCAGGCAGGTGGAACGCTCCAGAACGGAGTCGGCTATATCAAGATAGTAGTTTTGTTTGCTGGTGCGGTTGTCCATGGTTTTCCCTCCGGATTCTTTATATCTTAAATATACATTAAATATTACTATAAAGTCAATGACATGTTGCCAATCTTGGCGCGAGGTGTTACAATCACGCTATGAACAGAAATTATCAGAAGGAACTGGACCGTATAATCCAGAAGCGCGGCAAAAGAATGCCGCGGGTGCTGCTGCACAGCTGCTGCGGCCCCTGCTCCAGCTCGGTGCTGGAATATCTCACACAGTATTTCGACGTGACGCTGCTGTGGTACAACCCCAATATCTATCCGAAGGAGGAATTTGACCGCCGGTTCAAGACTCAGGTGCAGCTCATCGAGAGCATGGGCTTGGCGGACAAGGTCAGCGTACTGGCCGAGCCGTGGAAGAGCGCAGACTATTACGCGCGCATAAAGGGGCTTGAGAACGAGCCTGAGGGCGGCAAGCGCTGCGCCGAGTGCTTCAGGCTGCGCCTGCTGGAAACGGCGCGCCTCGCCAAGCACTATCAATTCGACTATTTCTGCACGACGCTGACACTGTCGCGCCATAAGGACGCGGTGCTCATAAACGGCATCGGCGAGGAGATAGGCCGCGCCGTCGGCGTGAGCTGGCTGCCGTCGGACTTCAAGAAGCGCGACGGCGAAAACCGCTCGATAGAACTCAGTGAAAAATACGGACTTTACAGGCAGCTCTACTGCGGCTGCGAATTTTCTCTGCACCGCCGTGAAGAGACGGCGGTGCGCATGGTAAAAAACTCGGAGGATTCTAATGAAGAAAACAGCAACACTTAAACTCGCAACAGCCGCGGTCGTCGGCGCATGCTACGCCGTGCTAACAATGATTCTCGCCCCGATAAGCTACGGCGCGGTACAATTCCGCGTATCCGAGGCGCTGTGCATACTGCCGTTTTTCATGCCCTGCACCGCGTGGGGGCTGTTCGGCGGCTGCATCATCGCAAACCTGCTCACAGGCAACATATTCGACATAGTTTTCGGCTCGCTCGCAACGCTGGCCGCCGCGCTGATAACCGCCGAGATAGGCCTCCGCGGTCATGATCTGGGCAGGAAAATTCTGGCCTGCCTGATGCCGGTGCTGTTCAACGCCGTCGTCGTCGGCGCGGTGATAACGAGCGCTTATAACGGCCTCAACATATTCTCCCACCCCGCCGCCTTCGGGCTCAATGCCGCGCAGGTCGGGCTCGGCGAGGCTGCGGTGCTGTTCGTCATCGGCCTGCCGATGATGTACTACCTCCCCGGGCTGAAATTCTTCAGGGAATTTACAATAAAACTAAATGACTAAACCATAGGCAAGAAACGAAAGGAGACGTATATGAAGGTCAGAAAAGCGATAATCCCCGCCGCCGGTCTTGGTACGCGCCTGCTCCCGAACACCAAGAGTATCCCGAAGGAAATGCTTCCGCTGGTTGATAAGCCGGTCATTCAGTACATCGTCGAGGAGGCGGTGGCCGCGGGCGTTGAGGAGATACTCATAATCACCAACCGCGGCAAGAACCCCATCGAGGACTATTTTGACTACGCGCCAGACCTTGAAGAGCGCCTGATCCATGACGGCAAGAGCGACGAGGCCGCGACCGTCCGCGCAGTCGCGGACATGGCGGACGTGTTCTTCCTGCGCCAGAAGGAGACGAAGGGTCTCGGCCACGCCGTATGGCGCGCGAAGAGCTTCGTCGGCAACGAGCCGTTCGCGGTGCTCCTCGGCGACGATATCATGCTCAGCGAGAAGCCCGTTCTCAAGCAGCTTGTCGAGGCCGCCGAGGCCAACGACTGCAGCGCCGTTGCGGTGCGCGAGGTGCCGGACGAGCTTATCACGAAGTACTCCTCCGTCAAGCTCATCGAGCAGCTCTCCGAGCGCGTGTACAAGATCGGCGACATGAACGAGAAGCCGACGCTTGAGGAGAAGTTCTCGAACTTCGCCATCCTCGGCCGCTACGTGCTTACCCCCGCGATATTCGACATTCTGGAGCACACCGCTCCCGGCCGCAACAACGAGATACAGCTCACCGACGGCATGAAGGAGCTGTGCCTCCACGAGCCGATGTGCGCCGTCGATTTTGAGGGCAGACGCTACGACACCGGCAACCTCAAGGGCTACCTCGAAGCGATAATCGACTTCGCGCTGAAAAACGACGAGGCCGGAGAATGGCTGCGTCAGTTCATCATCGACAAGGCCGAGCTGCTGAAGTAAACTTTTTTCTTGACAAATTTCGGCGGCAGCTATATACTCGCATTGTAATTTAACATGGGGGGCTGGATATTTCCGGCTGAGATGGAGCCAATGGAGGCTCCGGACCCTAGAACCTGATCCGGATAATGCCGGCGTAGGAAACAGAGTATTGCAATTTTCCGCAGGTTCTTATTTTAAGGACCTGCGGTTTTTCATATTCTGCTTCCCCAAATTACAAAATCGCAATTTAGGAGGAAAGAAACATGAAAACCAAATCTCATCTCAAGCTCCGCGCGCTCTGCGAGGGCGCCATCATGGTCGCTCTGGCGTATGTGCTGAGCTTCATCAAGCTCTTTGAGCTGCCGCAGGGCGGTTCCATTGACATCGGCATGCTGCCGATATTCCTGTACTGCGCCCGCTGGGGCTTCGGTCCCGGCCTGCTGGCCAGCTTCGTATACAGCTTCCTGCAGCTTCTGCAGGGCGGCGGCTTCGTTATCGGCTGGCAGTCCATCCTCGGCGACTACATCGTGGCCTACACGCTGCTCGGTCTGGCCGGTCTCTTCCACAAGAACCCCTACGGCTACTTCTACGGCGTTCTTGTCGGCGGTCTTGCCCGTTTCCTGAGCCACTACATCACCGGCGCAACCCTTTGGGCAGAGTACATGCCTGACACCTTCTTCGGCATGACCATGACCTCTCCGTGGTTCTACTCCGCGCTCTACAACGGCAGCTACATGCTCGTCGACATGATCGTGTGTGTAGTCGTCGGCTGGGCGCTGTGGAAGCCCCTCGGCAAGTACATCCGCGGCGAAGATCTGCAGAAATAAGCCCCCTGTCTGTGAGTTTAATGTGAGGAAAAATCCGGCGGTTCCGCACCGCCGGATTTTTTTATTTGCCCGTTTCCAGCGTTGGTAATAATGACGATAAAAACGGTCAATAATTCTGATATATTGCTCGAAATTTGTGTAGTTTTAAGGCAGTTAGATATTGTTAATCTGTTGACATTTTGGCCTTATCCTGTTAAAATGTTGAATTGCACGGAGGGAAAACGCCCTTCGGAAACACAAAATGCCCGCTCAAGTACAGCGGGAAAATTGAGGAGAACAATATGAAAAAATTTGTTACTGCAATCATCCTTGTATGCATGATGCTCAGCATGGCCGCCTGCGGCGGCTCCTCCGAGGCTGAATACAAGCTCGGCATGGGCGTCGTTGTCAGCACTGATTCCTCTTCCGATAACAACGCGCAGGTCGACGCGACCGTCGCCACAGTTGTTACCGACGCGAACGGCAAGATAGTTCTCTGCCGCCTCGACTGCGCGCAGAACAAGATGGACGTCACCGGCGGTGCCGTTGACACCGCGAAGACCTTCCTCACCAAGCGTGAGCTGGGCGACGACTACAACATGGTCAAGTACTCCGACGCCACTCTTGAGTGGTACCAGCAGGCCGAGAACTTCGAAGCCTACTGCGTCGGCAAGACCGCCGATGAGATAGCCGGCATCGAGACCAAGGTCAACGAGGAAGGCTACAACGTCGCAGTTGACGAGACTCTGTATGCGAGCTGCTCCATCAGCATCGAAGACTTCATCGGCGCTGTCGTAAAGGCCTGCAGCGACGAGAAGGGTCAGACCTTCAAGGCTTCCGGTGAGCTGAAGCTCGGCCTTGCCGCCATCACCACCGCCGCTGAGTCCACCCCCGCGACCGACACCGATCCCGCAGCCGTCAAGATGTACACCGATTTCGGCGCCACCGTCGTCGGCGCGGACGGCAAGATCCTCGCCGCCATCACCGATTCCATCCAGCCCGTCGTCAATGCCGACAAGGAAGGCAAGATCGTTGACAGCACCTTCAAGGGTACCAAGCGCGAGCTCGGCTCCGACTACGGCATGGTCGCCTACGGCAATGCTATCGCCGAGTGGGATGCTCAGGCTCAGGCATTCGCAAACTACACCGTCGGCAAGACCGCCGATGAGGTCAGAGCAATAGAGACCACCCAGAACGACCACGGCTATTCCGTCACCGCAGACGAGACTCTGTACGCTTCCTGCACCATGCAGATCACCGGCATGATGGCAGTTCTGGCTCAGGCAGCCGATTACGCGCGCTGACAAAATCAACACCCCTAGGAGATGAAGGTATTGAAATCAATAAAGCGAGGCTTCGCGCTTATCTGCGTAATGGCGCTTGCGCTTAGCCTGTGCGCCTGCTCCGGCAAGGCCGCGAAGGCGGAGCCGCAGGGCAAGAGCTACTTCAGCTATTTTGATACCGTCTCCTTCGTATATAGCTATGCAGGAGATTCGGCAGAACAGTTTAACGACCGTTCTGCCGAAGTTTCTGGTATTTTGGGCGAATATCACCGGCTTTTCGACATATACCATGAGTATTCCGGCGTCAATAATCTCTGCACCGTCAACCGTCTCGCGGGCGGCGAAGCGGTCAAGGTAGACAAGAAGCTCATCGACTTCATGCTCTACGCCAGGGAGCTGTGCGAGGCGACAAACGGCGAGATGGACGTGACCATGGGCGCCGTGCTGTCTCTTTGGCACGACTGCCGCGAGGCGGCGAGCAATGACCCCGCGTCCGCCAAGGTTCCGACATTGGAGGAGCTTGAGGCCGCCGCGGAGCACACCGGCTTCGGTCTGCTTGAGATCGACACGGAAAACTGCACTCTCCGGCTCACAGACCCCGAAGCTTCGCTCGACGTCGGCGCACTTGGCAAGGGCTACGCCACGGAGCGCGCAGCGGAATATCTCGAATCCGTCGGCGCGGAGAGCTACGTGCTCAACATCGGCGGAAACATCCGCATCATCGGCACAAAGCCCGACGGCAGCGGCTGGAACACCGGCATACGCGATCCGCAGGATCCCGACGGCAGCTTCGCCGTCAGCCTCGATCTTTCGGACACGGCCTGCGTCACCTCCGGCACCTATGAGCGCTACTACATGGTGGACGGAGAGAAGTACCACCACATAATAGATAAGGACACTTTGTACCCTGCAGATTACTTCGAGTCCCTGACCGTCGTCACGAAGGACAGCGGCCTTGCCGACGCGCTAAGCACGGCGCTGTTCTGCATGAGCTATGAGGACGGCCTCGCCCTCGCCGAAAAGCTCGGCGTGGACGTGCTGTGGATATTCCCCGACGGGGGCATCCGGTACACATCGGGGCTTGAAGCCCGTATTGTCAAATAAAAGGAGGTAGGTGTCAAATGAACCTCAAAAAGAACATTTCATCCCTGAAGCTGCCCCATTATAAGGCGACCGCCGGTATGGAATCCGTCCGCGTCGCGCCGCCGAAAGAGGTACTGCTGCCGATGAACATGCATTCCGGTCAGGCGGCGGAGCCTGTCGTCGCAGCCGGTGAGCATGTATATCTCGGCCAGCTGATCGCGCGCGAGGAGGGGCGGAACTCCGTTCCCGTGCACGCTACAGTTTCCGGCACCGTCAAGGCAATCGAGCAGTATGAGAGCGAGCCGGGGCGCAGCGTTGCCGCGATTCGCATAGAAAGCGACGGCAAGATGGAGAAGGATCCCGCCATGGCTCCGCCCAAGGCCGAGAATCTGGACGAATTTCTCACCGCCCTGCGCGGCAGCGGCATCGTAGGTCTCGGCGGCGCGGCCTTCCCGCTATGGGCGAAGCTGGACGCTGCCCGCCGCGGCCACATCAAGACCGTGCTTGTAAACGGCGCGGAGTGCGAGCCGTTCATCACCAGCGACCACCGCACCATGCTTGAGCATACAGACCTCATCGTCAAGGGCATCGCACTGCTCAAGCGCTATCTTGAGTCCGAGGAGTTCATCATCGGCATAGAGAAGAACAAGCCCGACGCTATCGAGAAGCTGACCAAGGCGTTTGCCGACGACCCGGCAGTCACGGTCAAGCCCCTCAAGAGCGTGTACCCGCAGGGCGCAAAGCAGGTGTTGCTGTATAACGCCGCCGGTCTCGTCGTCGGCGAGGGGCAGCGTCTTGCGTCGCTGGGCTACATTATTATAAATGTCACCACGCTTGCGAAGATGGCGTATTACATGGAGACCGGCATGCCGCTGGTCGACCGCTGCGTGACCGTTGACGGCTCTGCCGTCAAGGAGCCGAAGAACCTCGTCGTCCCCGTCGGTACGCCGATAAGCTATCTTATTGAGAACTGCGGCGGCCTCAAGGAGGAGCCGGGCAAGGTCCTGTACGGCGGCCCGATGATGGGCAAGCCCGCGTACTCGCTGGAGCAGCCCGTCCTCAAGGCCACGAACGCTATCATCATCCTGAACCGCAAGGACTCCCGTAGCCTTGAGCCGACGCCTTGCATCCACTGCGGCCGCTGCGTCGAGAACTGCCCGCTTGGCCTGAACCCGACCGCCTATGCCGCCGCGCTTGAGGTCGAGGACGAAAACGAGCGCTTTGAACTGCTCGACAAGGGCAAGGTTCAGATGTGCATGGAGTGCGGCTGCTGCTCCTACGTGTGTCCCGCGCATCGCCCTCTCGTGCAGAATAACCGCGACGCGAAGCGCTTTGTCCGCAAGGTCAAGGCCGACCGCGCCGAGAAGAAGTAAGGGGGAAGCACAATGGAAAATCTGATTCTCTCACCCGCACCCCATATCCATACTAAGGACTCCAGCCGCCGCATCATGCTCGACGTGATAATCGCGCTGCTGCCCGCGACCGTTGCCTCCGTCGTCATCTTCGGCATGAAGGCGCTGCCGGTGCTGGCCGCCTGCGTTATCGGCGCGGTCGTCTCCGAGTTTCTGTTCAACCTCGTCACCGGCCGCAAGCAGACCGTCGGCGACCTGAGCGCGGTAGTCACCGGCCTCCTGCTGGCGCTGAATCTCAGCATCAACGTTCCCGTGTGGCAGTGCGTCATCGGCGCGGCGTTCGCGGTCGTGATAGTCAAGTGCCTGTTCGGCGGACTGGGTCACAACTTTGCAAACCCCGCCATCACGGCGCGTGTATTCATGCTCATCGCGTTCTCCGCCGTCGCGGGCGGCGCACAGCCCGCGGGCGTGGAGCTTGTCTCCTCCGCGACTCCGCTTGAAGTCCTCGGAAACGGCGGCTCCGACCTGCCGACTCTCTGGGAGATGTTCATCGGCCTGCGCGGCGGCGCCATTGGCGAGACCTGCGTCGCGGCTCTGCTGCTTGGCTATGTCTACCTCGTGTGCCGCAAGGTCATCAAGTGGTACGTTCCGGCCGCTTTCGTCGGCAGCGTGTTCGTGCTGTACCTGATATTCACCGGCGATATCACCATGGCAGCGTATGAGATGATGGCCGGCGGCCTCTTCATCGGCGCGATATTCATGGCAACCGACTACGTCACCACGCCCATCACCTCCAAGGGTAAGGTCGTGTTCGCGCTCGGCTGCGGCGTCATCACCTTCATTATCCGCTTCTTCTGCTCCTATCCTGAGGGCGTGTCCTTCTCGATACTCATTATGAACATACTCACTCCGTTCATTGAAAAACTGACCGCGAATAAACCGCTGGGAGGTTCTAAAAATGGAAAATAAAAAAGAATTCTCCAAATCGGTGCTGGCGCTTGTCGCCATAGTCCTCGTCGCAGTCCTGCTGCTGACCGGGCTGAATTTCATCACCGCTCCGCTCATCGCCGAAAACGGCAGCGCGGCGGCCTTTGCCCCGCTCTACGCCGTCATGCCCGACGCCGCAGGCTTTGACCAGCTCTACGACGCGGCCGATCCCGGCAGCTCCTCGCTGGCAAACATCCCCGCGAGCGTGCAGAGCATCTACGGCGAGACCGGCGGCATGGGCTACGTCCTGCGCCTGTCCACCTCCGAGGGCTACACCAAGCAGCCCATTGAATTCACCCTTGCGATAGACGCCGAGGGCAAGATCTCCGGCGTTGAGCTGACCGCCTACCCCGAAACCAAGGACATGGGCAAGGAGACCTATCCCCAAACCTACCTTGGTCAGGACTCCACGCTGGCAAACGTGTCTCTCGTTGCGGGCGTGACCTACTCCTCCACTGCGTTTAAGAACGCTGTCGCGGACGGCTTCGCCGCGCTCATCGACAACGGACTTATCGGCGCGGGCGTCAAGGGCGACGAGCAGATCCTTGTCGAAATGCTCGCCGAGGTGTACCCCGGCATCGTCAGCCCGACCGGCACTCCGCAGTATGAGGAGCAGGAGATCGCCGACGGGCAATACACCTACATCGTAAAGAGCCTCAAGGCGCTGAACGACTCCGGTTTCGCGCTCATCATGAAGAGCGGCGAGAGCACCTATATGGCCGTCTGCAACGCCTTCGGCAGCGTGAAGCTAGTGGACATTGACGGCAATGAAGTCAGTGACGACGCGATGGCCGCCGAGGCCAAGGCCTACGCCGAGGCGAACATCGTCTCCCACTCCGACGGCGACCTGAACAAGGTCAAGCTTCTTGTGCCCGACGCTTCTGACGTCACGGCGATAAGCCTTGATGGCGTGTACAATTCCGTCACCTGCGCCTATAAGGCCGAGGGCGTGGGCTATGTGTTCGTCTCCAGAAGCTACGGCTACTCCAACGAGCCCATGGTCATCTACTACGTCATCGACGATAACGGCGCGATAGTCACCATGACCGCCGACGAGCTGATACTTTTCAAAGAGTACTTCACCAGCTACCAGCTCGATGAGAGCAGCTACAAGGCGGGCTTCACCGGTCTGACCGGCGACAGCTTCACCGGCGACGAAGCACTCATCTCCGGCGCGACCGTCAGCTCCGACGCGATACGCGTCGCGACTGAGGACGCCTTCGCGGCCTTCGCCGCAGTCAATGAGAATGGAGGGGAGATAGGATGAAAAACGATGTCCGTGCGGCAATAGCGGAAAATCCCGTGCTGGTTTTGTTCCTCGGCGCCTGCCCCGCGATGGCTGCGAGCACCAGCGTCATCTCCGCTCTCGGTATGGGCGCGGCGGTGCTGGTAGTGATGCTGCTGTCGAATATGCTCATATATGCCCTGCGCAATGCGATTCCCAAGAGCGCCCGCCTGAGCGCAAATATCCTCATCATAACCGCAGTTGTTTCCGCAGTTCAGATGCTTATGAATGCGCTGCTGCCGAACGTTTATCAGATGCTCGGCGTGTACCTCGCGGTCGTGGCCGTCGACCTCATGGTCTACGGCAGCGCGGAGGATGCCGTGGAGCGCAGCTTCGGCAAGAGCATCGTCAACAGTCTGCTGACCGGCCTCGGCTTCGCAGCGGCGATGTTCGTGATGGCGGCGGTCAGAGAAATTCTCGGCAGTGGCAGCTTCGCGGGTCACGGGATAGCGTTCTTCAAGACCTATAACATCCCCGCGCTGCTCCAGCCCCACGGCGGCTTCGTCGTGTTCGCCATCCTGCTCGCCGCGATTCAGGCTTTAGGCGGCGGGAAAACTTCCGGCAAGGGCACTGCCTGCGCCGCGGCCGGTCTCTCCGGCGATACCGTGAAGGAGGGGGAATGAGCCATGAAAGCTCTGCTTCTGATAATGCTTGGCGGCGTTCTCGTCAACAACTACGCGCTTGAGAAGTTCCTCGGCGTCGGCCCCGTGCTCGGCGGCAGGAAATACGGCTCCGCCGCGATGGGCTTTTCCGTTGCCGCGGTCATGCTGCTCGCCGCCGCTGTCACTTGGCCGCTCTACCGGCTGCTTGTGCTGCTCGGCGCGGAATATCTTGAGACGCTGATATTCGTGCTGGTCGTGCTGCTGGTCGTATACGTTCTCGGCGCGATGTTTGCCAAGTCCGGCAAGCCCGTCGGCGCGTACTTCCCGCTCGTCGCGCTCAACAGCGCGGTGCTCGGGCTCGCGGTGAACAACATCACCGAGGGCTACACCTATGTCGAAGCGCTGTTCGCCGCGCTCGGCGCGGGTCTCGGCTTCGTGCTGGCGATGGTGCTGTTTGCCGGCGTAAAGTCGAAGATAAACGAGCGTTACGTGCCGAAAGCATTCCGCGGCCTGCCCGTGATGCTCCTTGCGGCCTCGATAATCTCCCTCGCGTTCTACGCGTTCAAGTAAGTGCATATTGCTGCAGCCCCGATGCTATCATCGGGGCTGTTTTCTTTGCAATGCCACAGAGCCTGTGGTATAATATCCTGACTAACGCAAAGGAGACTTCCATGGAAACGATAAATCAGATACTCGCCCGCGAGCTTGGCCGCGAGCAAAGTCATATAGATAACGTCATAAAGCTGCTCGACGAGGGCAACACCATCCCCTTCATCGCGCGCTACCGCAAGGAGCTGCACGGCGCGATGGACGACACGACCCTCCGAAAACTCGAGGATCGCCTGACGTATCTGCGCAATCTCGACCAGCGCCGTCAGGAGGTCAAAAAGGCTGTCGACGGACAGGGTAAGCTCACGCCGGAACTCTCCGCTGCCATCGACGCGGCCGCGACGCTCGCGGAGGTGGAGGATCTTTACCGCCCCTATAAGCAGAAGCGCCGCACCCGCGCGACCGTCGCCCGCGAGAAGGGACTCGAGCCGCTGGCGCAGCTGCTCTATGCGCAGGAGCGCAGCTGCCCGCGTCCGGAGGACGCCGCGGCAGACTTCGTCGACCCCGAAAAGGGCGTAGAGACAGTTGCCGACGCCCTGCAGGGCGCAAATGACATCGTCGCCGAGCTCCTCTCGGACGACGCGGCCATCCGCAAGACGCTGCGCACTCTGCTCATGCGGCAGGGGCACCTGCGCAGTCTCGCGGTGAAGGAAGAGGACTCCGTCTACCGCCTGTACTACGACTTCGACCAGCCCGTCGCAAAGCTCGCCGACCACCAGATCCTCGCCATCAACCGCGGCGAAAAGGAGGGCTTCCTCTCCGTCACGGTACTGCTCGACCGCGACACGGCGCTTCCGGTGCTGCGCCGCGCCGCCGTGAAGCCCGGCTCCGCCGCGATGGAATTTATGAAGAGCACCTGCGAGGACGCCTACGACCGGCTGATCTACCCCTCGCTCGAGCGCGAAGCGCGCGCAGCACTCACCGAGCGCGCCTGCGAGGGCGCGATAAAGAATTTCGGCCTGAACCTCAAGCCGTTGCTCATGCAGCCGCCCGTGAAGGGCAAGGTCACGATGGGGCTTGACCCCGGCTATGCCCACGGCTGCAAGGTCGCCGTCATCGACGGCACCGGCAAGGTGCTCGACACAGCGGTCGTGTACCCGACCTTCAGCGCCGGTAAAAAGGCCGAAGCCATACGCATACTCTCCGGCCTCATCCGCAAGCACGGCATTGAGCACATCGCCATCGGCAACGGCACAGCCTCCCGCGAGACGGAGCAGATGACCGCTGAGATGCTGCATCAGCTCGGCGGCGGGCAGTCCTACGCCATCGTCAACGAGGCGGGCGCGTCGGTCTACTCCGCGAGCCAGCTCGCCGCAGAGGAGTTCCCCGACTACGACGTGAACCTGCGCAGCGCTGTCTCCATCGCGCGGCGGCTGCAGGATCCGCTGGCGGAGCTGGTGAAGATCGACCCCAAGGCCATCGGCGTGGGGCAGTATCAGCACGACTGCCCGCAGAAGCAGCTCGACGAGACGCTCTCCGGCGTGGTCGAGGACTGCGTCAACGCGGTGGGTGTGGACGTGAACACGGCTTCCCCCTCGCTTCTGCAGCGCGTCTCCGGCCTGACCAAGACCACGGCAAAGAACATCGTCACCTACCGCGAGGAAAACGGCGCGTTCACCTCGCGCAGTCAGATAAAGAAGGTACCGAAGCTCGGCCCCAAGGCGTTCGAGCAGTGCGCGGGCTTCCTGCGCGTGCCGGAGAGCAAGCAGGTGCTTGACAACACCGCCGTCCATCCGGAAAGCTACGACGCGGCGCGGCGCCTGCTGGAGCTGTGCGGATACACGCTCAAGGACGTCGCCGCGGGGAACCTCAAAGAGCTACCAGCGCGGCTCAAGGCGGCAGGCGACGAGAAGGCCGCGGGGTTCTGCGGAGTCGGCGCGCTGACGCTGCACGACATCGCTTCCGAGCTTATGAAGCCCGGCCGCGACCCTCGCGACGAGCTGCTGCCCGTGCTTCTGCGGTCGGACGTGCTGGAGATAAAGGATCTCAAGCCCGGCATGGTGCTGACCGGAACTGTCAGAAATGTTATAGATTTCGGCTTTTTCGTCGATATCGGCGTTCATCAGGACGGTTTGGTTCACATTTCGCAGATATGCGACAGGTTTATAAAGCACCCCAGCGAGGTCGTCGCCGTCGGCGACATCGTGAAAGTTGCGGTGCTTGATGTGGATGAGAAGAAGCACAGAATTTCGCTGACCATGAAGATAAAGGATGAGGTGTAATATGGCGACGTTTGATGATTTTGAAAAGCTCGACATCCGCGTCGGGACGATAATCTCGGCAAAGAATTTTGAGAAGGCGCGCAAGCCCGCGTATCAGCTCGAGATAGATTTCGGCGATGGGATCGGCGTGAAACGCTCTTCCGCGCAGATAACGGGGCATTACGCCGCGGATGAACTGCCCGGAAAGCAGGTGATTGCGGTCGTGAACTTCCCGCCGCGGCAGATAGCGAATTTCTTCTCCGAGGTTCTTGTCCTCGGCACGTATTCCGAGGGCGGCGTGGTGCTGATAAAGCCGGACAAGCCGGTCAAAAACGGCGACAAGCTGGGCTGAAAATAGAAGAAAGCAACAAAAAATCAGACAGGCAAAAGCCTGTCTGATTTTTTATGCGGTTTGGATCAAGTGAAATTACTTGATGTTGCCCTGGTAGTCAACAGTGATGGTCTGGACGGTGGGCTCGGTCTCGGTGTCGTTGGAGACGGTAACAGTGCCGTCGAACATTGCAGCGACGAGAGCGGCGTAGTCATCCTTGGTAAAGGTGTCGGACCACTGAGTGGACTCGTAGGGGATCTGGACATAGTTGGCTTCAACATCGGTGCCGGAGACGAGGCCGAGGGTATTGATCTTGCCTGCGTACTCTGCCCAGTTGTCCTTGAGAATCAGCTCGCCGAGAATGGCCTTAACGGTGGGAGCAAGACCCTTCATAGCGGAGGTAACGGTCATGCCTTCGCCGTAAGCATCAATGGTGGGAGCCTGGTCAACGTCAACGCCGATGACCTTTCCGCCGACCTTTGCAGCTGCCTCAGCAGCAGAGATGTAGATGCCGCCGCCGCAAGCAAAGACGACCTCAGTGCCGTTGGCATACCAAGTGTCCATGTAAGCGGTAATGTCAGCGTCGCCGGAGAACTGGTTGCCGTAGACATAGTTGACGGAGACGTCAGCACCAAGCTCGGTTGCAGCAGCGTCAGCGCCCTGAACGAAGCCATAGCCGTAACGAACAACTGCGGGAACCGCCATGCCGCCGAGGAAGCCGAGCTTGGTGTAGCCGAGCTTAACGGCTGCATAACCAGCCATGTAGCCGCACAGCTCTTCCTGGTAGACAGCGCAGGTAACGTTCTCGGGGATCTGGTAATCGCCGAGGTCGCCCTGAGAGACGTCCAGAGCGATGAACTTGACATCGGGATAGAGGTCAGCGACCTGAGTGATGGTCTCGCCGAAAGCGTAGCCGGGCATTACAACGACGTTGTAGCCGTCTGCAACTGCTGCATCGACCATTGCAACACGCTCTGCGGTGGAGTCGCCGGCGGGCTTGTAGTACTTGAACTCAACGCCGTTGGCTTCGCAGAACTCCTTGCAGCCTTCGTAGGTGGTCTGGTTGAAGGACTGGTCGGTGATGTCGCCATAGTCGGTGATCATTGCGACCTTATAGGTCGTGGCTTCAGGCTCTTCTACGGGAGCATTGCTCTCCTCAGCGGCAGGAGCCTTGCTCTCTTCTGCGGGCTTATTGCCGTCCGCCGGGGTGTTGCCGCAGGCGCACAGAGCAAAGACCATGCACAGAGCAAGAACGAGTGCGAGAATCTTCTTCATGTTTTTTCCTCCATAAAATTTTTTGGATAACATCCGTACGATTTCGTACAGCATACATTATAGCACGTACTCCGTTATCAAATCAAGGCCATAATTGACGAAAACTGTTAATTTCTATGACTATTCCGTAAAAATTACGCTTTTATTTCGACGCCATCTTCGCCGCGGTGTCCAGCGCGATCTCGATCATCTGCGTCAGCGACTCCTGCCTGTCCTCCGGGCTGAGCGCTTCGGGGCGGTAGAGGTGGTCGGAAACGGTGCAGATGCAGAGCGCGCGCTTTCCGGCGTAGGCGGCGTTCATGTAAAGTCCCGCAGCCTCCATCTCGACGCCGAGCACACCCATGCGCTTCCATGCGTCGTTGCGGTTCCAGCCGTCGGCGGAATAGAAGTTATCCGAGGAGAGGAGATTGCCGACTTTCATGTCCACGCCGTGATCCCGCGCGGCTTCGACCGCGGTGGAGAGCAGGGTGTAGTCCGCGATGGGGGCGAAGGTGCCGCCAAGGTTGAACTGCTGGCCGTAGTTGGAGTTGGTGCATGCGCCCTGACCGGCAATGATGTCCATCAGCTTCAGCTCGTCGCTCAGCGCGCCGGCGGAGCCGATGCGGATGATATTGTCCACATCGTAGAAATTGAACAGCTCCCAGCTGTAAATGCTGATGGCGGGAATACCCATGCCGGAGGCCATCACCGTTACGGGGACGCCCTTCCACGTGCCGGTGTGTCCCTGAACGCCGCGGACGTTATTGACAAGGCGGGCATCGGTCAGGAAGTTCTCCGCAATGAACTTTGCGCGCAGCGGATCGCCGGGCATGAGAACGGTTTTTGCAATGTCTTCTTTCTTCGCGTTGTTATGTGCGGTAGGTATGGGCATAAGAATCCTCCTTGTTATGATTATTCTTTTTTCAATTATACCGCGAAAACCGTAAAAGTCAAATTGAAACCTGAGCCTGCATGTGTTAAAATGAGTCGAAAGAAAAAACCGAAAGGATAAAATCATGGATATAATGGTAATCGGCATCGCCGGCGGCACCGGCAGCGGCAAGACCACCATCACAAAAAAGCTCGTCCAGCGCTTCGGCGGGGACGTTTCCGTGATCTATCACGACAACTATTATAAGGCGCACCACAATATGCCCTACGAGGAGCGGGCAAAGCTCAACTATGACCACCCGGATTCCTTCGACACCGATATACTCATCGAGGATCTCAAGCAGCTCCGCGCGGGGCACAGCATCAAGTGTCCGGTCTACGACTACTCCATTCACGACCGCACCGACCGTACCATTACGGTGAAGCCGGCGAGAGTCATCATAGTAGAAGGTATTCTCATTTTCCAGAGCAAAGAGCTATGTGACCTTATGGATATCAAAATATACGTCGACACCGACGCGGACGTGCGCATCCTGCGCCGCATCGTGCGCGATGTGCGTGACCGCGGCCGCAGCCTTGACAGCGTGGTGAACCAGTATCTCACCACCGTCAAGCCCATGCATGAGCAGTTTGTGGAACCGAGCAAGCGCAATGCGGACATCATCATTCCGGAGGGCGGCTACAATCAGGTCGCGCTCGAAATGGTAGTGGAGCGCGTGCGGGCGCATCTCGGCGCGAAGTGAGGAGAAGAGATGGCAAAGCTATATTTTAAGTACGGCGCCATGGGCTCGTCGAAGTCCGCGCAGGCGCTGATAACGCAGTTTAACTACGAGGAGCTGGGCATGACGGTCTGGCTCATCAAGCCCAGCATCGACACGCGCGACGGCGCGGACATCATCCGCAGCCGCATCGGCCTTCAGCGCAGCGCGCAGATAATCACGCCGGAGCAGAACGTCGCGGATGAGTATCACGCCGCCGGGAAGTACGACGTCATCATCGCCGACGAGGCGCAGTTTTTCACGCCGGAGCAGATAGACCAGCTCCGCGGTATCGTCGATAACGAGGACGTCCCCGTGCTGTGCTTCGGCCTGCGGACGGACTTCCTGACCCGCTGCTTCCCCGGCTCGCAGCGGCTTCTGGAGCTGGCAGACTCGATAACCGAGATAAAGACCGTCTGTGCCTGCGGCCGCAAGGCGACTGTGAACGCCCGCATCGGCGAGGACGGGCGCATCATAACGAAGGGCGATCAGGTGTTCCTCGGCGGCAACGACAGCTATGTCGCCATGTGCCATAAGTGCTGGGCGGACAAGATAAGAGCCCAGCAGAAATAACGGCTGCGCAATTCCGCTCGGACATAAAAAATCCGGGCGGGATTTTTTATGCATTATCCGACGGTTTTTGCATAATTCTATTTGTAATTTGCAGGGCGCTGTATTATAATGAAGTATCAATCGTTTTTCGACTTTGGTACACACATTTAGGGAGGTAGGGACTGTTGGAGACTCCATATGCAATAGAGATGCTTCACATCACCAAGCGATTCCCCGGTATCGTCGCCAACGACGATATCACGCTTCAGCTCAGGAGGGGTGAGATTCACGCTCTGCTCGGCGAGAACGGCGCGGGTAAATCAACTCTGATGAGTGTGCTCTTCGGCCTGTATCAAGCCGAGGAGGGCATCATCAAAAAAGACGGCGTCGAGGTCCAGATCAAGGACCCGAACGACGCCAACGCCCTCGGCATCGGCATGGTGCATCAGCACTTCAAGCTGGTCGAGTGCTTCTCCGTGCTCGACAACATCATTCTCGGCGTTGAGCCGAACAAGCACGGTTTCCTGCAGAAGCAGGAGGCGCGGGAAAAGGTTATGGCGCTGTCCGAAAAATACGGCCTCGCCATCGATCCGGACGCACTTATCGAGGACATCACCGTCGGTATGCAGCAGCGCACCGAGATACTTAAGATGCTCTACCGCGACAACGAGATACTCATCTTCGACGAGCCGACCGCCGTGCTCACCCCGCAGGAGATCGACGAACTGATGCAGATAATGAAGAACCTCTCCGCCGAAGGCAAGAGCATACTCTTCATTTCCCACAAGCTCAACGAGATCATGTCCGTCGCGGACAGAGTCACCGTTCTGCGCAAGGGCAAATGCATCGGCACCGTCAACGTCAAGGACACGACCAAAGAAGAACTCAGCCGCATGATGGTCGGCCGCGACGTCGAATTCGTCGTACATAAGGACGAGGCCAAGCCCGGCGACGTTGTGCTCAGCGTCAAGGAGATGACCGTCGCCTCCAAGGTGCACCACAACAACGCCGTCAAGGGTGTGTCGTTCGACGTGCACGCGGGCGAGATCGTCTGCATCGCCGGTATTGACGGCAACGGCCAGACCGAGCTCGTCTACGGCATCACCGGACTTGAGCCGGTGAAGTCCGGACACGTCGAGCTCTGCGGCCACGATATCACGCATCTTCCCATCCGCAAGCGCTCGCTTCTGGGCATGAGCCACATTCCGGAGGACAGGCACAAGCACGGCCTTGTGCTCGACTACCCGCTTGAATACAACATGATCCTTCAGCGCTACTTTGAGCCGGAGTTCACCGGCAAGGGCGGCTTCCTGAAGCGCCCCGCCATCCGCGCTTATGCCGACAGGCTCATCGAGCAGTACGACGTGCGTTCCGGTCAGGGCGCGGTCACGATTGCGAGAAGCATGTCCGGCGGCAACCAGCAGAAAGCCATCGTCGCCAGAGAGCTCGACAAGAAGCCGAAGCTCCTCGTCGCCGTTCAGCCGACGCGCGGGCTGGACGTCGGCGCGATAGAGTATATTCACCGGCAGCTGGTCGCCACGCGCGACGCGGGCGGCGCAGTGTTGCTCGTCTCGCTGGAGCTGGACGAAGTCATGAACGTTTCCGACCGTATTCTGGTCATGTACGAGGGCGAGATCGTCGGCGAGCTTGACCCGAAGAAGACCACGGTGGAAGAGCTTGGCCTGTACATGGCAGGCGCGAAGAGGGAGGGCAAAAAAGCATGAAGCGTATTATGAAAAACAGCGCGGTGCAGTCTCTGCTCGCATCCCTCGCATGTATCATCGTCGGCCTGCTGATTGGCTACATAGTCCTGCTGTTCATCAATCCCGCCGGCGCGTGGGACGCGATACTCACCGTTATCAAGAACTTTTTCTATTACCCCAGCAAGCCCGCCGCGCTCAAGTATTTCGGCAGCACGCTGGTGAAAACCGTGCCGCTGATGCTGTGCGGTCTGTCCGTTCTGTTCGCGTATAAGGTCGGCCTGTTCAATATCGGTGCCGCCGGCCAGTACGTCGCCGGCGCGGGCGCGGCACTGTATCTGGCGCTGGCGCTGAATCAGCCGTGGTACGTCTGCGTCATTGGCGCAATGCTCGCCGGCGCGGTGCTCGGCGCAATCTCCGGCGCGCTGAAATCCTACTGCAACGTCAACGAGGTCATCTCCTGCATCATGCTCAACTGGATAAGCCTCTATGTTGTCAACATGATCCTCACGACCGTCAAGGAGACCACCAGCCCCTACACCTTCACTCTTTCCAGCACCAATCCCGCCGCGCTGATACCGAGCCTCGGCCTCGGAAAGCTCTTCAGCAACAACCAGTATGTCACGATCGCGCTGCCGATAGCTATCCTTGTGTCCATACTTATCTGGGTTGTGCTTGAAAAGACCAAGTTTGGCTATGAGCTGCGCGCGACCGGCAACAACAAAAACGCCGCAAAATACTGCGGCATGAACGAGAAGAGAAACATCATCCTCACGATGGTCATCGCGGGCGCGCTCGCGGGACTTGGCGCGGCGCTGCTGTTCCTCACCGGATTTGAACAGTGGCAGTGCAGCCAGTCCTCCGTGCCGGGCATGGGCTTTAACGGCATTGCCGCCGCCTTCCTCGGCGGTCTGAACCCCATCGGCAACATCTTCTCCTCCTACTTCATACAGCACATCACGAACGGCGGCGCATACGTCGACAAGACTATGTACTGCGCCCAGATCTCCGACCTGATATCGGCCATCATCATCTATCTGTGCGGCTTCGTCGCCTTCTTCAAGTACTTCATCAACAACTGCATCGACCGCAGCGAGGAGCGCAAAGCGCATAAAAAGGCCGCGGAGGACGCCGCCGAAAAAGCCGGCGCTATCAAGGAAGGAGGTAACAAGTAATGGTACTTCTGCTTCAATACACGCTTATTTTTGCTTCCGTTCTTGTCCTCGTCGCGCTGGGCGGCTGTTTCTCGGAGCACTCCGGCGTTATCAACATTGGCCTTGAAGGCATCATGGTCATGGGCGCGCTCGGCGGTGCGCTGGCGATGAAGTTCCTGCCCGAAACCGTGCCCGCCGTAGTGATGATAATCGTCACCGTCGTCATGGCGATCGTCTTCGGCATGATATATTCGACGCTGCTCGGCCTCGCCTGCATCAATTTCAAGGCGGATCAGACCATCGTCGGTACCGCCATGAACATGCTCGGCACCGCCGCCGCGACGGTCATCGTCAAGGCGATGAACACCGCCGAAAGCCCCGACAACGTCTCCTCGACCGTACAGTATATCAACGCGAAAAAGGCGTTTCTTGTGAACATCGGCAGCTTTGAGTTCAACTGGTTCATGCTGCTGGCCGTCATCGCGCTGGTGTGCAGCTTCATCACGCTGTACCGGACGCGCTTCGGTCTGCGCCTGATGGCCTGCGGCGAGCATCCGCAGGCGGCGGACAGCGTCGGCATAAACGTCTATAAGATGCGCTGGGCGGGCGTGCTGATCTCCGGTCTGCTGGGCGGCCTCGGCGGCATAGTGTATATCACCGCAGGCGTCAGCGAGTGGAAATTTGAAAACGGTGTGGCCGGCTTCGGCTTCCTGTCGTTGGCTGTCATGATATTCGGCCAGTGGAAGCCCATCCGTATCGCGCTCGCGGCGCTGCTGTTCGGTATGTTCCGCGCGCTGTCGAACGTCTATACCGGCTTCGATTTTCTGACCGCGCTCAATATGCCCAGCACAGTATACAACATGCTCCCGTATATCATTTCGCTCATCGTGCTGGCCTTCACCTCCAAGAAGTCCCGCGCGCCGAAGGCGGAGGGCATCCCCTACGACAAGGGTTCGCGCTGACCCGCGTATATGTGAAATTGAACACCCACGCTGCAAAAGCAGCGTGGGTGTTTTTTTGTGTGGTGCGAGTTTAAACAGGACGGCATAGCGGCCGTCCAGCTTTACGTTATGCACAGCATGAAAATCGGCACACCAGACAAAAACAACCTGTCATTGCCCTTAAAGGGACTAGGCGGCAAATTAATGAATCGTGGTATGCCACCGGCGCGAGACCAGTGCGCGAACTTACACCTCAGGCGGGTCGTGGCAATCCGCATCCCCTTTACACAGCATAAAAACGCACTGCTGTCTCAAAGAGAAACGGATTGCCACGTCGCTTCGCTCCTCGCAATGACAGAGGTCTTCTATATGTGGCCTTTTCTTTTTCCGACTGGCAATCTCTGTACACTGGTGACGTTGCCTTAAGAATCGCCCCTCTTTATCAAAAACGCCAAGTACAGCGGATACGTATAGAACGACAGGACAATTGCAGCCACAAGGACTGCCAACGTGCCAACCAGCCAAGCGGCATCGTCTGACATGCCGGAGAAAATCAGCCGCGCGACAATATATGATGCTGCACCAATGGCAATATATGAAACAGTTCGGTCAGTGCGGCTCGCTTTAGGCGCTGCAGTTCCCCGCAGTTTTCTTCCTACGGAAATCCAAAATACGCCCGAACAAAGCGCCACTATCGCTATGGAAACCAGATATACAACGAACGGGCTTACCTCAGCAAAATGCTCTCTGACCAGCCATGCCAAAATAACGGCAAAAAGGACAGCAAGGTATGCAATCACGCTTCCGCCATAGAAAAGCGCTCCGCGCAATTCCGTGCTGCTGCGGCAAAAACGCCAATATAAAACCAAAAACAAGATAGAAATTCCTGCCGCCAAACACAAAATGACTGTTGAAAATCTGGTGACCATCACCATAAGGCCGTTCAGCAGCAGTACAAGAACCATACTGTTGTTCTGCCACTTGCTCTGTATGAGATTTTTCGTAAATGGCTTGGAGTCTATGTAGTCCAGTATTGCGTCCTCACTCATGTTATCATCCGCGTCCTTTCAAATTTTCTCGAACAAAGAAGAATAAATATAGAAACAAAACTAAATAGGAAATCGCAATCAATAAGGAATTAAGTCTTTCTGTTTAAATACACCGAAATCGGAACACTCGCGCCATTCCAATAGTCTATCGCCATGTTCAAATGCTTAGTCAGCAGCTCTTTATATTTGCTAGGCCGAAGTTCCCTGCGGAAGATACGGTCAAAATCGTCAATTGCAATAAGGAGACTCGAAAATCTCAGCCACTCCAAATCTCTTATGCAGTCATCAAGTGCCGCCCAGTTCCAGCCGAAATAGCTTGGAAAGCGCATAGCTGCTGAAATTTCTTTGTAGAAATCTTCAAGCGTCCTGCATAGATTTCCCCGTATAAGAGCTACATATGCGCCGTTCTCTTCGGCCTCGCACATTATCGTATATAGCTGTTCGTCGGTATACGAAGTTTCTTGCAGCGTAAAACTCCCTCCTATTCTTCCCATTATCCCTCACATCGAGAGTACCAAATACTGCCGCGCGTGTCAACAATTTTAGCCCTCATGGGCAAAAACTCCCCGCCGCGAAGCGCTTCGCGGTGGGGAGCTGCATCATATTCAATTATCCCACAGGACGCCGCGCTTATAATCCTCAAAGAACCTGACGAAGGTATCGAACAGCTCCTTGGTCTCGCCGTGCAGACCGGTCTCCCGATGGTAATATGCGCAGACGCTCTCCGCGTCGGGCAGGTACGGCAGCGGGAAGATATCAATATTCCTCATATAATCGCGCTGAAGCTCCGGCGCGAGCATATCCCAGAACAGCTTTGAATAGATAAACACGCCGAGCCCGCCGTTCGCAAGTTGGAACGCGTTTTCGATATTCGTCAGCTCGCAGATGAACTGCGGGTTGATATCATAATACTTCAGATAGCTCGCCAGCGCGCGCCCGCCGGAGGACTGGCGCGGTATCTTTATAAACGGCGCGCTCTCAAAATAGCTGAGGTCTGCGCCCTCGGCAAACTCCGCGCGCACCAGCTCGTAATTTTCACCGGCAAGCTCGCGCATTATCTGCTTCGGCACGACCAAAAGCTGATCCTTCTGGCACAGCGGCACGATCTCATAATTATCCGGCGTACTGCCCAGCGTCCCGATGACGAGGTCGACCCCGTCGTGCGACACGGCCTTTTGCAGCACCTCCGGCGATTCCTCGCTGAAGCGCACATAGGTGTCCTCATGCTCATGGAGATAGTGCGGCAGCACATGCGGCAGAATCGCACGCGCGACCGTGTGCTCGATGCCGACATGCACGGCGTGCGAGCCGGCGAGGCTCTTGCTGGAGTTCTCCTCATACTGCCGCTTCAGCTGAAGTATGCCCTTCGCGGTCTGCAAAAACTGCCTGCCGTCCGGAGTAAGCACAAGGGGGCGGCTGCGGACGAACAGCGAGGTGTCCAGCTCCTCCTCAAGCTTCGCTATCTGCTTGCTCAGCGACTGCTGCGATATGAACAGGTGCTTCGCCGCCTCCGAAAAGCTCTTCTCCTCGGCAACGGCTATAAAGCTTTTGAGTATCGTAAAATCCATTTTAATTCCCCGACCGCCGGTTTCTTACGCTCCGGCGGTCTTTTTCATCCGTTTTCGGGACGAGTATATCACTCCGCCTGTCAATAGTCAAACTCGCACCTGTGCATATTTAAGGGCGCGGAATCGCCCGAAAAACGGTATGTTTCTGCATAAATCGGCGCAAAATTCGTTAAAAATTCATCATTATTCAAAATCTCCGGTGCAGTCATATCTCTTTTGCACAAAGCATCCCCGAAAAAGTTTGCTTTTTTAGTGCAAATAGTAAATTCAGCAATTTACTATTGCAAAGTTAAACTTTTGGTTGTATTATATACGCACACAAGGGCGTAATGCAGGGCATGGGCTACTAAATAATTATACATCTCTCCGCGCCTGAGCGACATATTACGGAGGTAAACAAAATGAAAAAATTTATTGCTATGCTGTTTGTTGTATGTATAGTCTTCTCGCTGTGCGCCTGCGGGAGCAGCGGCGGCAGCGGCGAAAGTCTGACCTTTGCTACCGGCGGTGAATCCGGCACCTATTACGCCTTCGGCAGCGTTCTGGCTCAGTACGTCTCCAACAATACCGACATCAAAATCACCGCGGTCGTCGGCAACGGCTCTCAGGCCAACGTTGAAGACCTCGACTCCGGCGCCGTGCAGCTCGGCTTCTGCCAGTCCGACGTTATGAGCTACGCCTACTCCGGCACCAACCTCTTCGCCGAGTCCGGCGCAGTCGACAGCTTCTCCGTCGCGGCGGCGCTGTACATGGAGCAGGTCCAGATCGTCACCACCAACCCCGACATCAAGACCGTTGAGGATCTCAAGGGCAAGACCGTTTCCATCGGCGCTCTCGGCTCCGGCGTTTACTTCAACGCAGTCGACGTGCTCGGCGTGTACGGCATAGACGCAGAGAAGGATATCACCCCCGTTTACCAGAGCTTCGGCGACAGCGCTGAGAGCCTGAAGGACGGCAAGATCGACGCGGCATTCATCGTCGCCGGCGCACCCACCACCGCCATCACCGACCTTGCGACCGCCGGCAGCGTCTACCTCGTCAGCATCGACGACGAGCACATGGACACCCTGCTCGCCTCCTCCCCCTACTACGCGCGCAGCATCATCTCCGCTGACACCTACGGCACTCCCGACGACGTCCAGACCGTCGCCGTTGCAGCAGTCGTCCTCGTCCGCGACGATGTCTCCGCGGATGCGGTCTACAAGTTCGTTTCCACCATCTTTGAAAACTCCGGCAGCATCCAGCACGGCAAGGCCGAGGAGCTGAGCGTTGAGTTCGGTTCTTCCATCACCGCCGTTCCCTACCACCCCGGCGCAGCGAAGTACTTCGCCGAGAAGGGCATCGAGGTTGCCACCAAGTAATTTAAATCAGGCAAGTTAAATTTAAAGAATCGCTGCGGCGTCCGCAAGGATGCCGCAGCATGAATAATTTATATCCACGTAAAAAACACGTTAATTTTGAGAGGAGCGGATCACATGTCTATTTTCAAGAAAAATCCCGGAGGGAGCGCGGCGGAAGCTCAGGCCGAAGCCCAGCGCGAAGAAGGATCCGCTCTTGACGCAGAGACCCTGATGCGTAAGTTCGACAAGGAGTCGAACACCCGTATATGGGAGGGCACGCCCGCAATAATCGTGCGGATCATAGTGGTCGCGTTTTCGCTCTACTGCATTTGGTCTACGCTGTTCAGCGTGGCGGCGCTCGAGAAGCGGCTGACCATGTTCATGGCGCTCGTCACCATAATGGGCTACCTGACCTACCCCGCCAGCCGTCACCATGTACGCCACAATTATATTCCGTGGTACGATTTCGTGCTGATGGCCGTCGGCGCGGGCTGCTTCCTGTTCTTCTGCCTGAAGTACGACTCGCTCGTAAAGGTCCTGACCAGTGCGTCCAAAATGACCCCGACCTTCACGATAATCGGCATCGTCGGCCTGCTGTGCCTGATGGAGCTGTGCCGCCGATGCGTCGGCATCCCGATCCTCTGCGTCGCGGGCGTGCTGCTTGTCTACACCTTCAGCACCGGCATGGGCGTCGAGCGCGTGCTCTACACCCTGTTCTACACCACCGGCGGCGTCCTCGGCACTCCCGTACAGGTCTGCGCAAAGTACATCGTTGTGTTCATCATCTTCGGCGCGTTCCTTGAGCGCACCGGCATCGCCGAGTTCTTCATCAAGCTTGCAAATTCCCTCGTCGGCGGCTTCTCCGGCGGCCCCGCCAAGGTCGCGGTCATCTCCTCCGCGCTCTGCGGCATGGTCTCCGGCTCTTCCGTCGGCAACACCGTCACCACCGGCTCCGTCACCATCCCCATGATGAAAGAGACCGGCTACAAGCCGGAATTTGCCGGTGCCGTCGAGGCTGCGGCCTCCACCGGCGGCCAGATAATGCCCCCGATCATGGGCGCCGCCGCGTTCCTGATGGCGGAGTACATGAACGTCACCTACGCCGAGGTCGCGCTGCGCGCCATTCTCCCCGCGGTGCTGTACTTCACCGGCATCTTCGTCGCCGTCCACCTTGAGGCCAAGAAGCTCGGCCTCAAGGGCATCCCGCGCAATGAGCTGCCGAAGTTTTCGAAGCTGCTCAGCAAGATATACCTCCTGCTGCCGCTGGTCGTCCTCGTCTGGCTCGTCACCACTGGCACCCGCACCATGGCCTACTCCGCCACCATCGCTATCCTCGTCGCCATCGTCGTCAGCATCATTGACCGCGACGACCCGATAACCTTCGGCCGCATCCTTGAAGCGCTCGAAGCCGGCGGCAAGGGCACCATTACCGTCGCCGTTGCCTGCTCCATGGCGGGCGTCATCTCCGGCTGCATCACCGCGACCGGCCTCGCCTCCAAGATGATCTCTGCGGTCGTTTCCATCAGCAGCAGCGTCACCGTCATCGACCCGACGATGGTCGCCCTGTTTCTGACCATGATCTGCTGCATCATCCTCGGCATGGGCGTCCCTACCACCGCAAACTACTGCATCATGGCCTCCACCTGCGCGCCTATACTCATTACAATCGGTGTCCCCAAGATCGCGGCGCACTTCTTCGTGTTCTACTTCGGCATCGTCGCCGACATCACTCCCCCCGTCGCGCTGGCAGCCTACGCAGGCGCAGCCATCGCCAAGGGCAATCCGATGAAGACCGGCGTCAACGCAACCAAGCTTGCGATCGGCGCGTTCATCGTCCCGTACATCTTCTGCATGAACCCCGCGATGCTGCTCATCGATGTGTCCGCGCTGTCGATAATCCAGATCGTCATTACCTCGTTCCTCGGCATCTTCGGCGTCGCGGCCGCGATAAACGGCCATCTCCTGCGCAGGATGCACCCCATCACGCGCATAGCGGCGGCCGCAGGCGGACTTCTGATGATGGATCCCACGCTCATCACCGATATCATCGGTCTGGTGCTGCTAGGCGGCGTGTTTGCATGGCAGTATTTCAGCAGGAAGAAAGCCGCAGCCGCAGTATAAAAAGGCATGAAAAAAGCTGTTTCCAAATTGGAAACAGCTTTCAAGGCGTCGACAAAGTTCGACGCCTTGAAAACTTATTCAGGAGTATTCAAAAATACTCCTGAATAAGGATGTATTGAACACAGAAAGGGGACTCCCGTCCCCTCTCTGCACTCTCCCCATGCAATTCTATACATCGCCGACAGCTTTGTCTAC
>QRFC01000024.1_pt1 | contig 161486 bp, 170 predicted proteins | sample 1861061 | NCBI WGS metagenome assembly QRFC01 (sample SAMN09711282, study PRJNA482702) | Human gut metagenome, whole genome shotgun sequencing project.
TTACAATTATTCTTTCATATTTTACATTGGTATTTGGTGAACTATTGCCAAAAAGAATAGCTAGGAACAACCCAGAAAAAGTGGCATATAAAACAGCTAATATATTAACAGCTTTTTCTAAAATTAACTATATATTTGAAAAAATATTAGTAGGGTCAGAAAACTTATTTGCGAAGATATTTGGAATAAGGAATGAACCAAACGAAAAACTCACAGAAAAAGAAATAAAAATGATAATTGCTGAAGGAAAAGAACAAGGAATATTTGATGAAGATGAGAGAAAACTTTTATACAAAGCATTAAAATTTGATGATGTAAAAGTTAAAAATATTATGATTCCAAAAGAAAAAATAACATTTATTAGTATGGATTCTCCAGAAGAAAAAATACTTGAAACAATAAGAAAGTGTAAATATACAAGGTTTCCAGTATACTCTAAAACAAAAGATAATATAGTTGGGGTATTGAACATTAAAGATATTCTATTAAACAAGGAAAACGCAAACATTAATCTAAAGCAAATGCTAAGAGAACCAATATATGTATCAGGAGAGGAAAAACTAGACAATATATTTAAAGTAATGCAATTAAACAACAAACATATAGCTATAGTAAAAGACGAAACTGGACATGCAGAAGGCATGATAACAATGGAAGATATAATAGAAAAGCTAATGGGAGATATATTAGACGAATTTGATAAAAAATAATATTAAAACACCACCTTGAATTCAAGGTGGTGTTTTTGGAATTCCCCTGAAAATCAGGGAGGGATATTTAAACGAGTCTTACGTCGAGTTTTTGTTTTTCCATTAATACTCGGCTTGGCAGAATTTTTGCCAGGAACGTGAGGCACAGACTGCTGAGCAGGAACAACAACCGAGGTGATCCAAGGCTTTGTCTTTAAATCAGCATCTGTAAACTGAGGCTCTTTCCGTTTACTCATAAAAATCCTCCTTTAAATTAAATGTTCACATTATGTGAAGCTTATATATTATAACATAAAAAAACATGAAAAGCTACATAAATAGCTAAAATAGTTCGTTTTTCAATAAAGTATTTTTATTTTTGTTTTCTATTTACTTTCAAACAAAAATAGTGTATCATATAAAAGAGAAGAAGGTGAAATATGGAACAACAGTACATATTAAGAAATGCCAAATCTTTTGAACCAGTACACATATTTGAATGTGGTCAATGCTTTAGATGGAATAAAGAGGAAGATGGAAGCTATACTGGAGTAATAAAAAACAGTGTTATAAATGTTAAGAAACTTGGCAAAAATGTGGAATTCACGGGAGTTTGTGATAGAAATATAAAAGAAATATGTGAAGAATATTTTAATTTACAAACTAATTATGAAGCAATAAAAGAAAAGCTTTCAAACATAGATATATACTTAAAAAATAGCATAGAATATGGTAATGGCATTAGAATACTAAAACAAGATTTATGGGAAACTCTTTTATCATTTATTATATCTGCAAACAATAACATTCCAAGAATAAAGACAATAATAGAAAGAATTGCAAAAAAATATGGTAATAGAATAGAATACAGAAATAAAATATATTACACATTTCCAACACCAGAAATGCTACAAAACGCTAGCATAGATAATTTTAGAGGCTTGGGACTAGGCTTTAGGGATGTAAGAATTTATGAAACCGTACAAAGAACTTTAAAAGGAGAAATTGATTTAGAAAAATTAAAACAAGAAGAAAATACAGAAGTTTTAAGAAAAAAACTACTTGAAATTCCTGGCGTAGGACCTAAAGTTGCAGACTGTGTAATGCTATTTGCACTAAATAGATTTGACGTTTTCCCAGTAGATGTATGGGTAAAACGAGTTATTTCAGAATTGTACTTCAATAAAAAGGAACAAACACCAAACGTAATTCATGAATTTGCTGAAAAACAATATGGCAATTTGGCAGGTTTAGCACAGCAATATCTTTTCTATTGGAGAAGAGAAAACTCTATATAAAAATTGGAAGGAGATTTATATGATACAAAATATAGAAACATACATACTTTTATTTACAATATATGCAATAATTGGGTGGTTAATGGAAGTTAGCTTAAGTTTTATACAACACCATAAATTTGTAAACCGAGGATTCTTAATTGGTCCATATTGCCCAATATATGGATTTGGAGGAGTTACTATAACGATACTTCTTAGCAATTTTATGAAAACGATAGATAATGTAAGTTTGGTGGACAGTATATGGATTTCTACAATAGTAATAATGTTCATATGTGGAACATTAGAATATATAACCAGTTGGTTAATGGAAAAACTATTTCATGCAAGATGGTGGGATTACCATAGATTTAAGTTTAATATTAATGGAAGAGTGTGCTTAGAGACATTATTACCTTTTACAATTATAGGCCAAATAATATTAAGATTTGGAAGTCCAACATTTTTAGGGATTATTGGCAATATACAACAACCATGGTTACATATAATTACAGTAGCAATTCTTGTAACATTTGCAGTAGATTTATCTGTTTCATATAACATAATACATTCATTTAAGAAGATTTCTAATGAGGCGAAAGATAACACAGAGGAAATAACCAAAAAGGTTAAAGAGATTATTAGTAAGTCTTGGAGAGGAAGAAGACTTATATCTGCTTTCCCAAATGTGGATATAGATGTAATTAGAGAAAAGATTAGAAAAAAAATAGAAGAAAGCAGAGAAAAAATTGAAGCTAAAAAAAGAAAATTAGAGCAAAAACTTGAGAAGAGAAAAACAAAATAATATAAAGAAAAAGGGGATTTTAAAATGGATTTTTTAATGGTAGCAGGAATTATTTTAGGAATTATAATACTTGTAATTTTAGGAAAATACAATGGATTGGTAAGAGCTAAAAAACATGTTGAACAAGAAAGGTCTAGTATAGATGTTTATCTAACTCAAAGATTTGACTTGATACCAAACCTGGTAGAATGCGTAAAGGCATACACAAAGCATGAAAGTGAAATATTTGAAAAAATTGCAAAAATGAGAACAGAATATATGAATACAAAAGACTTACAAAAGGGAGAAATTCTAAACAATGAATGTAATAGATTGGTTGCAACACTTGAAAACTATCCAGAACTTAAAGCAAGTGAACAATTTTTATCTTTGCAGCAAAAACTAAGCAAAATAGAAAGTCAACTTCAAGCGGCAAGAAGATTATACAACGGAGCAGTAACAACATATAATACAAAAATATCAGTGGTTCCAGACAATATAATTGCAGGAATGTTTGGATTCAAAAATGAAAAATTATTTGAAATTGAAAGTACAGAAGCTAGAGAAAATATTAAATTAGACTTATAAGAAATCTTCTATAAAGGGGTGAAGTAATTGAAATCATTTAACGAAGTATATGAGCAAGTACATAAAGAAAGTTTTGAAGAACTAGAAATATTGAGAAAAAAGTCAAAAAAAAGAATTTTTATAACTTTGCTGGTTGTAGGAGTTTTTATAGCATTTATAGTATTTTTTCTAAATAAGGCTGATATAGGAGAAATTATGTATGGAGGTCAAGCAATTTTTGTGACTACTTTTTGTGCAGCTATTTTTATTATTATAATTACCATTATATGTGCTGCTTCTAAAACAAAATATACGCCAACATTTAAAGAAAAGGTAATTGGTCCATTTATTAAAAATATTGATGAAAATTTACAATATAGACCTAATGAGGGAATTTCATCTGTAATATATAGAATGGGAGAATTCGAGGGATATGATAATTATTATACAGAAGATTTAATAATAGGAAAGTTAGATGAAAAGTATAATTTTCAAATGGCAGAAGTAAAAACAGAAGAAGAATCAACAGATTCAGATGGAGACACGCATACATCAATTGTATTTTATGGGTTATTTGGAAATATTGAATGTGCAAAAAATATTGGAACCAAATTTAAAGTACGTTCAGATAAAGGCATTTTTGGAAAAATGTTCAAAGGAAAGACAAAAGTAGAAATGGATTCTCAAGAATTCGAAAAATATTTTGATGTATATGGAGATAACAAAATAATAGTAATGCAAATATTAACATCTGAAGTAATGTCAACAATGATCGACTTTATACAGCAAAGTAAAATCAAATATGAATTAACAATAAATAAAGACCAAATATACATAAGATTTCATACAGGAGGATTATTTGAACCAAGCTTATTTAAGAATTCATTAGATTACAGCATGCTAAAAAAATATTATGATATATTAGACTTTGTATTTAAAGTAACAAGAGAAATAAATAGTGTAATAGAAAAAACAGATATTTAAATTTTTAAAATATGTAATATTTTTAAGATTTTTCATAAAAACTATTGACAATTGAGTAACCATTCAACTATAATATAGTAGAAAACAGTTGAATGATTACTCAATTGTTGCGTAAAGGAGAATATTTATGGTATGTAAAATTGATATGTGCGATTGTAATGTAATACACGACGAAATTGTAGAAGCAGTAAAAGGACAGATGCCAAAAGAAAAACAAATTGAAGTAATTTCGAATTTCTATAAAATATTTAGTGATTCTACAAAATTAAAAATACTATGGGCATTAAATGTTTCAGAAATGTGTGTATGTGATTTAGCAGTACTCATAAATGTGACAAAATCAGCAATATCACATCAACTAAGAAGCTTAAAAGAAGCAAACTTAGTTAAGTATAGAAAAGAAGGAAAAAACGTATATTATTCATTATCAGATAATTGCGTTAAGGAAATAATTGAAAAAGGTATCATTCACACAATAAATAAAATATAGTATTGGGGGAAAATAGTAATGAAAAAAGGTATAATCAAAATTACAATATGTTCAATATTTTTTATATTAGCAAACATAGTTAAACTTGAATGGTTGCAAATACTATTCTTCTTTGCAAGTTACTTATCAATTGGTTATGAGGTAATCTTTGAAGCATTTGAAGGAATTAAAGAAAAGAAATTCTTAGGAGAAGATTTTTTAATGAGTATTGCAAGCTTAGGAGCATTTGCAACAGGAGAATATCCAGAAGCAATAGCAGTAATGCTATTTTTCCAAGTAGGAGAAATGTTTGAAGAATATGCAGAAAATAAATCTAAAAAATCTATAGAAAGTCTAATGGAATTAAAACCAGATAAAGCATATGTAAAAAGTGGAACAGAAGTTATAGAAAAAACTCCAGAAAAAGTAAAAATTGGGGATATAATTGTAGTAAAACCAGGAGAAAGGGTACCACTAGATGGTATAGTAACAAAAGGAGAGGCTTTAATAGATACATCAGCTTTAACAGGAGAATCAGTTCCTAGAAAAGTAGCAGAAAATTCTGAAATATTAAGTGGAGTAATAAACACAAATGGAGTACTAGAAATAAAAGTTACAAAAGAATTCCAAGAATCTACGCTAAGCAAAATTTTAGACTTAGTAGAAAATGCAGGAGAGAAAAAGGCAACAACAGAAAAATTCATTACAAAATTTGCAAAAGTATATACACCAATTGTAATTATTTTAGCATTATTAATATTTGTAATACCAACAGCAATATTACACAAAGACCTTGCAACTTGGGGATATAGAGCATTATCTTTCTTAGTTGTATCTTGCCCTTGTGCCCTTGTAGTTTCTGTACCACTTAGCTTCTTTGGTGGAATAGGTGGAGCATCAAGAAAAGGTATTTTAATAAAGGGAAGCAATTATCTTGAAATATTATCAAATGTTCAAACAATAGTATTTGATAAAACAGGAACACTAACAAAAGGAAATTTCAGAGTAAAAAGCATAGAAGCAGTAGGAGATAAAGATGAACTACTAAAAATAGCAGCACATGTTGAAAGCTTTTCAAATCACCCAATAGCAAAATCTATACAAGAAAGTTATGTGGAAGAAATAAACAAAGAAATAATTACTGAACATAAAGAGATATCAGGACATGGAGTAACGGCAAAAATTAATGGAAAAACAGTTTATTTAGGAAACAGTAAATTAATGGCAAAACTTGGCATTAATGTGAAAGAAGAAACAAGTTCAGCAACTGTTGTGTATATAGCAATAGATAACCAATATGCAGGAAAAATAGAAATAGCAGATGAACTAAAAGAAGACTCAAAATTAGCAATAGAGAATTTGAAAAAGCAAGGTGTAAAACAAACTGTAATGCTTACAGGAGATAGAAAAGACGTTGGAGAAGATGTAGCAAAACAGTTGGGAATGGATAAAGTATTTACAGAATTATTACCTACAGACAAGGTAGATAAATTACAAGAAATTTTAGATAATAAAAACGGAAAAGTTGCATTTGTTGGGGATGGTTTAAATGATGCACCAGCACTTGCAATGGCAGATGTAGGCATTGCAATGGGAGCATATGGAACAGATGCAGCAATAGAAGCGGCAGATGTGGTTATTATGACAGATGAACCTTCAAAGATTTGTGATGCAATAAAAACTGCAAGAAAAACAATTAAAATATCAAAAGAAAATATTGGTTTTGCAATAACTGTAAAATTAATAACATTGCTACTTGTATTCTTAGGAATAGCAACAATGTGGCAAGCAGTATTTGCAGATGTTGGAGTAACTGTTATTGCAACATTAAATGCATTAAGAACATTAAAAAAATAAGAAATTTTAATTTATAAAATAATATATTATAAAAATCCTACTAGTATAAAATTATGAAGGCGAAGCGGTTCGAGTGGATGGAGCTAGAAGTCCTAAATGAATTTTATGGAAATAGTTCGCCGTGAGAAAGGGTGCCATAAAAGGCATATAGGACTTCTGCAAACAGGAATTGAGACAAGCAAGCCAAATAAGTTTATACTAGTAGGATTTGAAATATTCAATTTGTTTTGAAAACTTAATATTTACATTAACATTAAAAGCATTAAAATGCATTTAATGTTTTTGTTAAATCTCAATTACTTTATCTTTTAAATAATTCAAAATTCCACTTTCGGTTTTAAAAGCAAAAACTAATTTGTAAGAAGTAAGTTCTTGAGTTTTCTTTCCAAATTTCTTGTTAATCTCATTTTTTCCGTACTTGCCATCGCCAATAATTGGAAAGCCAGCATGTGCAAGATGTGCTCTTATTTGATGAGTTCTGCCAGAGTATTCTAATAGTACTTCTAAAGTTGAAGTATTATTTTTCCTACTGGTTTCTAAAACCTTATATGATGTAACGATTTTTTTATAGCCTGTTTTAGGCACGTCTGAAATATATACCATAGATTTTTTACTATCTTTAAATAAGTAAGCAACTAATGTATCTGCTTGTTTTTTTGGAATTCCATAAACAATGCATTTATAGTATTTTTTTATTTCCTTTTGTTTGAATTTTTCAAGTAAAATGTTTAATGATTTTTCAGTTTTTGCAAAAAGCACTAGTCCAGTAGTGTTTCTATCTAGCCTGTGGCAAGGTTTAATAAACTCATATTCTTCTTGTAATATTGTTGTTAAACTCTTAGAAGCATCATCTGATACAACTTCAATGCCATTAGTTTTATTAATAACTAAAATATTCTCATCTTCAAATACTTTTTCTATTGAAGGTTTAGAAAAGAGATATTCATCTGCTATAAAAACAGCAATTTCATCATTTTCATAAATGCTTACATTTTCTTTTATGCGTACACCATTAATTTTTATATCCTTTTGCCTAAGAGCTTTATTAAGCATATTAATGGAAAGCTCTGGGAATGAAGCTAAAATAAAAGTATTTAATTTCTTATTATTATATTTTTGTGGAACAATTAATTTTCTCATAAAAATCTCCTATGTAAATATTATAAGACATTTTTCAAAATAATGGAATAGGTAGAAGAAATTTACCTTGATATTTTGCATATTATATGATATTATATTGAAAATTAATGGAGGGTTTAAAATGGGAAGAACAAAACTTGCAGATAGAGTTTTACCTACATACACAAAGGGCGAAGAAATTTTTAATATGGTATCACATATTGTTGGGGCACCACTTGGAATAGTGGCACTTGTTTTAGGAGTAATTTTCTCAGCAAAACATGGAAACGGATATGGTATAGCCTCAAGTATTGTTTATGGCTTAACTTTAACAACATTATATACAATGTCTAGCATATACCATGGTTTGAAGCCAAATCTTAAAGCAAAAAAAGTTTTTCAAATAATAGATCATTGTTCAATTTTCTTACTTATAGCAGGAACATATACACCATTTGCTTTATGCACACTAAGGGAATATAATGTAGCAACAGGTTGGACAATTTTCGGTATAGTATGGGGACTGGCAATATTACGGTATAGTATTAAATTCAATAGATTTGAAAGAATTTAAAGTATTTTCTATGATATGCTACTTAGTAATGGGTTGGTGTATTATATTTAGAATTAATGTAATAATAAATAGCCTTGGAGCAGTAGGCTTCTCATTACTACTAGCAGGTGGAATAGTTTATACTGTTGGAGCAATTTTTTATGGACTTGGTAAAAAGCGTAAATGGATGCATTCAATTTTTCACTTAGGTTGCGTAATTCGGAAGTTTGTTACAATTAATTTGTGTATTAATATATGTAGTATAAAAAAGTCGCTAAACAGCGACTTTTTGCTATTTATATAATGGATATTTTTCACATAAAGCAGTTACTCTAGATTTTACTTCTTCTAAATTTTCTTCTTTTACTACCATATCTATTAAATTTGCAATTTCTATCATATCTTCTTCCTTAAAGCCGCGAGTTGTTACAGCAGGTGTACCAATTCTAATACCACTTGTAATGCTTGGCTTTTCAGTATCAAATGGAACAGCATTTTTATTTACTGTAATACCAATATCATCAAGTTTTGTTTCTAATGCTTTACCTGTAATGTGTTTGTTACGCAAATCAATTAATATTAAATGGTTATCTGTACCACCAGAAACTAAGTTAAAATCTAACTCTAATAATCTATTTGCTAGAGCTTGAGCATTTTTTATAATTTGTTCTTGATATGTTTTAAATTCGGGCTCTAATGCTTCTTTGAAACATACAGCTTTTCCGGCAATTACATGCATTAGTGGTCCACCTTGGTTACCTGGGAATATTGCTTTATCTATAGCTTGACCATATTTTTCTTTGCAAAGTATTAAGCCACCTCTAGGTCCTCTTAGGGTTTTGTGTGTAGTTGAAGTAACTACATCTGCATATTCTACTGGGTTTGGATGAAGATCAACTGCAACTAAACCTGCAATATGAGCCATATCAACCATAAAATATGCTCCGAACTTTGTTTGCAATTTCTCTAAAACGTTTAAAATCTATAATTCTTGCATAGGCACTAGCTCCTGCTAAAATTAGTTTTGGCTTATGTTCTAAAGCTAAACGTTCAACTTCATCGTAATCAATTCTTCCGGGTTTCTTCATTTAAACCATAAGGGATAAAATTATATAGCTTTCCAGAAGCATTTACTTTACTTCCATGCGTTAAATGTCCACCATGAGATAAATTCATTCCTAAAACAGTATCACCAGGTTGTAATAAAGCTGAATAAACAGCCATATTAGCTTGTGCACCAGAGTGTGGTTGAACATTGGCATATTCTGCATTAAATAGCTTTTTAACTCTATCTCTAGCTAGATTTTCTACAACATCAACATACTCACAACCACCATAATATCTATTACCAGGGTACCCTTCGGCATATTTATTTGTTAAATAACTTCCCATAGCTTCCATAACAGCAGGGCTTACAAAGTTTTCAGAAGCAATAAGCTCTATTTTATTTCTTTGTCTATTAAGCTCTTTCATTACTGCATCATAAATTTCAACATCTTCATTCTTCAAATTTTCAAAACTAGGCATAAAAATCAACCAACCTTTCTTCTTGTGACATTATACAACAAAAAAACACAAAAAGTAAATAGGGCAAAATGTAAAACTTGATAATTTTCTATTTACAAAATTAAAAAAATATGATAAAACTACAAGTGAAAAATTGTAAAAAGGAGTGAAAGTATTTTGAAGATAAAAGATGTAAATGAATTACAAAATTATGCATGCAAAATAAGGCAAGGTGTAATTGAAGAGGTATATTGTGCTCAATCAGGACACCCAGGAGGTTCATTATCAATAGCAGAAATACTTGCAGTACTTTATTTTAATCAAATGAATATTGATGAGAAAAATCCAAAAGCAAAGGAAAGAGATAGATTAGTCCTTTCAAAGGGACATACTTCTCCAGCACTATATAGCACTTTAGCTTTAAGAGGTTTTTTCGATACAAAAGAATTAAAGAATTTTAGAAATATAAATAGCAATTTACAAGGTCACCCAGATATGAAAAATATTCCTGGAGTAGATGCCTCAACAGGTTCTTTAGGGCAGGGATTATCTATTGCAAATGGAATGGCACTTGCTTCTAAACAAGATAGTGAGGGAATTAGAGTTTATTGCATTTGTGGTGATGGAGAAATAGAAGAAGGGCAAATTTGGGAAGCTGCAATGACATCATCTCATTATAAGCTAGATAATTTATGCTTAATAGTTGATAACAATAATTTGCAAATTGATGGGGCAGTTAGTGATGTTATGAACATTTACCCAATTGATGAAAAATTCAAAAGTTTTGGGTTCGAAGTAATAAATGTAGATGGGCATAACATTCCAGAACTTATTTCAGCTTTTGAACAAGCCAAAAAAGTTAAAGGAAAACCAACAGTAATTATAGCAAACACAATAAAAGGAAAAGGTGTATCTTTTATGGAAAATGAGGCAGGCTGGCATGGAAAAGCACCAAATGAAGAAGAATATAAACAAGCAATGAAAGAATTAGGAGGTGCTGTATAATGGACGAAACAAGAAAAATTGCAACACGCCAAAGTTATGGAGAAGCTTTAGCAGAGCTTGGAGAGAAAAATGAAAATGTAGTAGTTTTTGATAGCGACTTATCAGGAGCAACAAAGACATCAATTTTTGCAAAAAAATTCCCAGAAAGATTTTTTGATATGGGAATTGCAGAACAAGATATGATGAGTACAGCTGCAGGTATGTCTACTTTTGGCAAAATCCCATATGCAAGTACGTTTGCTGTATTTGCAGCAGGAAGAGCATATGACCAAATAAGAAATAGCATATGTTACCCAAAAATGAATGTTAAAATCTGTGCAACACATAGTGGAGTAACAGTAGGAGAAGATGGAGCAACACACCAAATGTTAGAAGATTTAGGACTAATGAGAGGACTTCCAAATATGACAGTTCTATGTACTTCTGATGATACAGAAACTCGTTGGGCAGTAGAGGAAATATCTAAAATACAAGGTCCAGTATATGTAAGACTTTGTAGACTAGCTACACCAGTAATATATGATGAAAATCAAAAGTTTGAAATAGGAAAAGCAATTCAAATTGGGGAAGGAACAGATGCAACAATATTTGCAACAGGAGTTGTAGTTTCAGAAGCAATTAAGGCAAAAGAAGAACTTGAAAAACAAGGAATAAATATTAGAGTGGTTGATGTTCATACAATAAAACCTATAGATAAAGAAATGATAGTGAAATGTGCAAAAGAAACTAAAAAGCTAATTTCAATAGAAGACCATAGCATAATAAATGGTCTAGGAACAGCAATTGCAGATGTTTTAACAGAAGAATATCCATGCAAACTTATAAAACTTGGAGTAAAAGACGAATTTGGAAGATCTGGTAAAGCAACTGAACTCTTGGAACATTATGGTTTAACTGCAAAACATATTGTAGAAGCTGTTCAAGACAATTAAATAGTAGGAGGAAGCTAATGAATAAGAAGGGAATTACACTTATATCATTGATAATTACCATTATAATACTTTTAATATTAACGGGAATAAGTATTGGGGCTATAAATTATGCAAGGGTAAAAGATTCCGCTAAAAAAGTAACAAATAGAACAGAAAAACAAATAGAGGAACATGAGCAAACTGTAAATGAAGTTAGAGATATGATATAAAATATTAAGTTGAAATATGTCAAATTTATGACATTTTATAAAATAAATACTTTTTTATTGCATTTTTAATAATTTATTATTATAATAAAAGGGTAAAATATCATTAAAAAAATGAGGGGAAGAAATGATAGAATTTAAAAACGTATCAAAAACGTATTCAACAGGAACAGAAGCTGTACATGATGCAAGCTTTAAGATAGACAAGGGTGATTTTGCATTTTTAGTTGGACAATCTGGCTCAGGAAAATCAACACTTATAAAACTTATATTAAAAGAAGAAGAACCATCAAGTGGTACAATTATTATTAATGGTAAAGACACTACATTTTTAAAACCAAAACGTGTACCATATTTAAGAAGAAGTATGGGAGTTGTATTCCAAGACTTTAGACTTTTATCAGACAAAACAGTATATGATAATGTTGCATTTGCGATGAACATAGTAAAAGCAACACCAAGGCATATAAGAAGACAAGTACCAATGGTACTTTCATTGGTAGGTTTAAGTGGAAAAGCAAAAGCATATCCAGATGAATTATCTGGAGGAGAGCAACAAAGAGTTGCACTTGCTAGAGCATTAGTTAATAACCCATCAATGATAATTGCAGATGAGCCAACAGGAAACCTAGACCCAGAAACAGCTTGGGACATTATGATGCTTTTAAATGAAATTAACCTAAGGGGAACAACAGTGGTAATTGCAACACACGCAAAAGATATAGTAGATAGAATGAAAAAAAGAGTTATTGAGATTGAAAAGGGCGTTATAGTAAGAGATGATAGAAAAGGTGGTTATAACAAGTGAAGTATAATATAATAGGATATTTCCTTAGCGAAGGATTTAGAAATGTATTTAAAAACAAAAAATCTACAATTTCATGTTTAGGAATAATGTGCGTTACGATGCTTATGTTTGGTGTATTTTTCGCAATAGGAAAAAATATAACACATATCGTAAGTAATCTAGAAGATGCACAAGCAATAAGGGTAAACATACAAAATGATACATCCGAAGAAGATGTAGTTAAAATGAAGGATCAAATATTAGCAATTGATGGTGTGGCAGATGCAAAAAGAAAAACAAAACAAGATGCTTTTAATGAAATGAAAAATAAACTAGAAGGATACACTTCATCAATGGAAGGAATTGAACCAGATTTCTTATTTGATTCTTATATAGTGACATTAACAGATTTAGACATGAATGATAGTGTTCAAGAACAAATAAGCAAACTACCACATTTTAGAAGTATTACAAGTAGTAATCAAACAATCAATACATTATCAACAGTTGGAAAATGGATAAGAATTTTTACAGGAACAATTTTGGTTGTACTTATATTAATATCAATATTTATTATTGCAAATACAATTAAACTAACAGTTCATGCAAGAAGAAAAGAAATATCAATTATGAAGTATGTTGGAGCTACAAATAGTTTCATACGAGCACCATTCATGATTGAGGGTGTAATTATAGGAATTATGTCTAGTGCAATATCACTTGGAATTGTAGGTGCGCTATATAATTGGGGAACAATAAAAATGGCACAATCAGAAACAATACAAAAAATTGGTGTTAATATGTTACAATTTAAAGACTTATTCTCAAGTATATTAATAGTATATATTATTTTAGGCGTAGGAATAGGAATTATAGGAAGTAGAATTTCAATGAGAAAATATTTAGACGTTTAAAAAGAAAGGAATTAAAAGTGAAAAAAACATGCATTACTGTAATTACAATTTTAACCATCTTAAACTTTAGTACAATAGTGCACGCTGTTGATTCTGAAATAACAGAAAATCAAAATGAAAACAATCAAAACCTAGAACAAAGAAGAATTGAACTAAGACAAAAAATAGAAGCAGAAGGTAAAAACCTAGAAAACATTAGCGTAGAACTCACAAAGAATCTTGAAGAAATAAACAAACTAGATGAAAATATATATGAATATGAAGAACAAGTAAAATCCATATCTGCAAGCTTACAAAATGTTGAAAAACAAATAAAAGAGGCAGAAACATACCTTACAACATTTGAAATAAGATATAATCATCAAAAAGAACTACTGCAAAAAAGAATTGCATATTGGTATGAAGCAGGTTCTACAAGGTATTTGGATGTTTTATTAAACTCAAAAAGTATATTAGATTTTATAGACAACTACTATTTGATAGGTGAAGTTGTTGAATATGATAATAATTTGCTTAAGAGTATTGAAAAACAAAAAAAACAAATAGAAAATATAAAAGAAGCATTAAGTATTAACAAAGAAAACTTAAAGGTAATTAAAGCAGAACAAAAAAAAGTTGCAGTTTCTTTAGAAAATGCAAAAGTAGTAAGAAGCAGTTATATAAATAGTTTAACAAATGATGAAATAGAAACAAGAAAAAGAATTGAGCTATACCAAAGTGAACTGGATTTAGTAGATCTAGAAATACTAATGACAGCACTTGAAAATACAGATACAACAAGATATGTAGGTGGAACATTTGCATGGCCAGCACCAGGATATTATACAATAACATCTCCATATAGTATGAGATTACATCCAATAATAAAAGTGTATAGACTTCATACGGGAATGGATATAGGGGCACCAATGGGAAGTTATGCAATAGCTGCAAATGACGGAATAGTCACTAAAGCAACATACTCATACTCATATGGTAATATGGTTATGATAGACCATGGAGGAGGAGTTTCAACACTATATGCTCATGGCTCAGAGATACTTGTGAGTGTTGGAGATACAGTAAAAAGAGGAGATCCAATTTTAAAGGTGGGATCAACTGGTTGGTCAACAGGACCACACTTACACTTTGAAATTATTATAAATGGAAATACTATAGATCCATATCCATTTGTAACAAGAGAAGCAACACAAGAAAGTGAAACAACACAAACAAATGAAGGACAACAATAAACAAAAAAGGAAGGGAATTTGTATGTTAAAGAAATTTTTAAAAGCATTTGGTATAATAGCTTTAGTTTCAATTATAGTTTTATCAGGGAATATTATGGTTGCATTTGCAGTATCACAGTCTGATTTGGATAATATTAACGACCAAATAGATAAAACTAAAGACAACATAACAGTATTAGAGGAAAAGCTTTCAGGAGTAATGAAACAAATACAATCATTAAATGCTGAAATTGCAGAATATGAAAATGATATTGCAGACTTAGATACTCAAATTGATAGCTTAAATGCACAAATAAGCGAGGCAGAAATAGGAATTAAAGATGCAGAGGAAAAATACAATCATCAATTAGAACTATTAAAAACAAGAATAGCTGCATTATATGAAGCAGGAGATACAACTTATTTAGATGTATTGCTTTCTTCAAAAAGTATAACGGATTTTATAGATAAATATTATACTATATCTGAAATACTTGAAAGCGATAAAAACCTTATGGGACAAATGGAAGATACAAAAACAAAGCTAGAAGAATCAAAACAAGTTTTAGAAACAGGAAAAGAGCAAATTGAAGCTTTAAAGAAAAGTAAAGTAGATACAGCAAATTCTTTAAAACAATCACAAGCTGTAAAACAAACATATGTAGATCAACTAAATGATGAGGAAAAAGCATTAGAAGAAGATCTAGAGCAATTTGAACGAGATAAAAAAGAAATTCAAGATGAGTTAAGACGTATTGCAATTGAGAATAATGGTGGAAAGGAAGTTATTCCAGGGGATCCAACTAGTGCAGGATACATATTTCCAGTAGAAGATTGTGGATTTTACAGTATTAATAGAAAATACTATCCATCATACCCAGGACACACAGGTACAGATATTAATATAGGTGTTTATGGCAAAAGGGTACTTGCTGTTAAAGCAGGAACAGTTGTTACTTCAACAGCATTAAGAAATTCTTATGGAGAGTATAGAAGCTATGGAGAATATATAGTAATAGATCACCATGATGGTACAATGACCCTTTATGGACATATGTCTCCAAACTCAAGAACAGTTTCTAAGGGCGACGAAGTTACACAAGGACAGGTAATTGGAGTTGTAGGAACTACAGGTAATTCAACAGGTTACCACTTACACTTTGAAGTTAGAATAAATGGTAGATGTGTAAACCCATTACCATATTTACAATAATAATATTAAAAATTTAGAATAGAATATTAACAAAAGAATAAAGGCGAGCAGCTATTAATAAGCTCGCCTAATTTAGAGAATTTAGGAGGAAAATAATGGAAAACAACAAGGCAAATAAAGTTTATAAAGTTGTAATGTTAATACTTATAACTGCAATAGTAACATTTATGATTACATCAATAGGGATGTATAATTATTTTGTGAAGACAAACCAAGGCAGAATAGCGGTTGTAGAAAGCATAGAAAAAAACGGAGACGATTATTCAATGCTAAATGCTAAACTGCAAATAGTTAAAGATTACTTGAACGATAACTATATTGGAGAACTTAATTTGGATCAAATGATTGAGGGAGCAATTAAAGGCTATGTTGAAGGAGTTGGAGACGATTATACAGAGTATTTGTCAAAAGATGAATATGAAGAACTAATTGTAAATGTTACTGGCGACTTTGTAGGAATAGGTGTATATATTTATAAAGATCAAGATGGCAATTTAATAGTGCTTGCACCTATGGAAAATTCACCATCAGAGGAAGCAGGAATTGAAGCAGGAGATAGAATTTTAGCAATTGATGGAGAAAATTGCAATGAAATGGATATAAATGTAGCTTCATCTAAAATAAAAGGAGAAGCTGGAAGTACAGTAGAATTAGAAATTCAAAGAGGTACAGAGACACTTAAGAAAACAGTTACAAGAAGAACTGTAGAAATTAGTGATAGTGCTTCTAAAATATTAGATGGAAATATAGGCTATATAGTACTTTCAACATTTGATACAGACTGTTCAAAGAAAATAAAAAAATATATGGAAGAATTCCAAAGTAAAGGAATAAACTCTGTAATTTTAGATTTAAGAAATAATACTGGGGGAGTAGTAGAGGAAGCTGTAAAAATTTCTGAATTGTTTATTGATAAAGGAAATACAGTATTACGTTCATATAATAAGACAGAAAAGGAAACAATAATAAAATCTAGTAGTGGTAAATATAAAGATATAAATCTTGTAGTTCTAGTTAATGATTATTCAGCAAGTGCAAGCGAAATCGTTACAGCGGCATTAAAAGATAATAAAGCAGCAACTATTGTTGGAATAAGAACTTATGGAAAAGGCGTAATGCAAGAGATACAACCATTATTTGATGGGGCAATAAAAATTACAATAGAGGAATTTAAAACACCAAATGGGGATAAAATAAACAAAGTAGGCATAAAACCGGATGTAGAAATTGAAATTGACAAAGATTCAAATGAAGATCTTCAACTACAAAAAGCAATTGAAATATTAAAATAAGAGAGGAATATATGAGTTTAGAAAAAAAACAGGCAATACGCTTTCATACAATGGCAATAATATTAATAATAATTTTTTGCATGGCAATAACACCAAAAACTTTACAAAATGATACTTTTTATACAATAAAAATTGGTGAGTATATTTTAGAAAATGGCATAACAATGCAAGAGCCATTTTCTTGGCATAAGAATTTAGAATATACATTCCCACATTGGGCATATGATGTATTTATTTATTCAATATACAACATAGGTGGAATGACAGGTATTTATATTTCAACAATAATACTTGCATCAATTTTAGGTATGCTACTATATGCCGTAAATGTAAAACTTGCTAAGAACAAAATAATATCATTTGTGTTAACTATTGGAACAATGTATTTAATGAAACAATATATATGTGCAAGAGCACAACTTGTAACATTTATATTATTCATATTAACAATATATTTTATTGAACGATTTTTAGAAACTAAGAAGATAAGGTATGCAATAGGTTTAATTATAATTCCAATATTAATTGCAAACTTACATGTAGCAACATTTTATTTTTACTTCATTTTGTACTTGCCATATATTGCCGAATTTGTATTATACATTTTTGCATATGCAAATGTAATAATAAGTGGAGCAAAGGTTGATTCTATAAGAAAGAAAATACAAAATCAAGGTGCGACAGAGGAATTACTTGAAAAACTTCAAAAGGCAGAGGAAAAACATAAGAGACTAAAAGAAAAAGAAGATAATAGAATTGAAAAACCATACAAAATAAAAATGACATATCATGACAGTATAAAAATTTTAATAATAATAATGCTAATATGTTTGCTTACAGGATTCCTAACACCACTTGGAACAACACCATACACATATTTAATAAAAACAATGCAAGGTATTAGTACAAAAAATATAAACGAACATTTACCAACAGTACTTGCTGAAAATAAAAAATTATTAATAACATTTGCTGTATATATTGCAATAGTTGCATTTACAAAAATTAAAGTAAAACTATCAGATATATTCTTACTTGGGGGATTAGGTCTTTTGGCAATACTTTCAAGAAGACAAGCATCTATGTTCTATTTAATACGGAGTAATTCCATTAAATAGAATGTTAGTTCAGTTAGATTTAGAATACAATAAAGAAATTATAAAAAAAATAGAGAAAAAAACTTCAACATTTTTAGGAATTGCCATAATTTCAGCAATAGTAATTACAATTGCAATATTCCAATATAAACCACATAAAGATGATGCATATATTGATGAAAGCTCATACCCAGTACAAGCTACAGAATGGATGAAGGAAAACTTGAATTTTGAAGAAGTAAAATTATACAATGAGTATAACTATGGTAGTTATTTAATTTACCAAAATGTACCGGTATTTATAGACTCAAGATGTGATTTGTATTTGCCAGAATTTAATGAAAATGTATATGTTTTTAGAGACTTTTTAAATATGAATAATATGAACATAACAAATATGGAAGAAAAAATAGATGAATACGGATTTACTCATTTTATAGTTTCAAATGGAGTGAGAATGAAAATGTATTTAGACTTAAAACAAGATGAATATAAAAAAATATATCCAACAGAGGAAATTGAAGATAACAACTTCTCAATTTATGAAAGGATAAAATAATATGAAAAAAAGACTTGGAATAATTGCTGTAGGTGTAATAGTAGATCAAATATTGAAATTAATAATTTTTAATACAATTGGAGCATCAGGACAAACAATAAATTTAATACCAGGTATATTACAGCTTACTTATGTTGAAAATACTGGTGCTGCATTTGGATTTTTTAATGCAAGATTGTTTCTAATAATTTTTGATATATTAATAATGTTTTTCATAATAAAAATATTATTAGACAAGAAATATCCTTTAAATGATAAAACTAAAACTGGATTATGCTTAATAATTGCAGGTGGAATAGGGAATCTAATAGATAGAATTTTTAGAGGATTTGTTATCGATTATATAGATATAACACAAATTATAGATTATCCAGTATTTAACTTTGCAGACATTTTGGTAGTTGTTGGTGTAATTTTAATAATTGCTACAATCATTGTAAATACAGTAAAAAGTCAGGAGAGCATAAATGAAAACGTATAAAGTAGAAGAGATAGGAAGGCTAGATAAAGTAGTGAGTAATCTAGAACAAAATATGTCTCGAGAAACAATACAAAGAATGATAAAAACAGGGAAAATTCTTGTAAACAATAAACAAGAAAAGGCATCATTCAAAACTACAGTAGGAGATTTAATAACTTTAGAAGAAGAAATACCTGAAGAAATAGAGCTAAAACCACAAGAAATGCCACTAGATATTATTTATGAAGATGATGATATGCTTGTAATAAACAAAGAAAAAGGTATAGTTGTGCACCCAGGGAATGGCAACCCAGATGGAACACTTGCAAATGCAGTAATGGCAAAATGCAAAGGCTCTTTATCAGGAATAGGCGGAAAGATAAGACCGGGAATAGTTCATAGAATAGATAAAGATACTTCAGGTTTAATAATAGTTGCAAAAAATGATACAGCACATATAAATTTAAGCAAACAAATACAAGATAGAAAAGTAAAGAAAACATATATAGCCTTAGTAAGGGGCGTTATAAAGGAAAATGAAGCAACAATTAATATGCCAATAGGTAGAAGCAGTAAAGATAGAAAAAAGATGGCTGTAACAAAAGATGGCAAAGAAGCAATAACACACTTTAAAGTGTTAAAAAGATATAATGGTTTTACTTTATTAGAAGTAAAAATAGAAACAGGAAGAACACATCAAATTAGAGTACATCTATCTGAAATTGGATACCCAATAGTTGGAGATGAAGTTTATTCAAATGGAAAAAATCCATTTGGAGTAAAAGGTCAAATGCTACATGCAGAAAAGTTAGAACTAAAGCATCCAAGAACAGGTAAAGATTTAACATTTGAGGCACCTGTGCCAAAATACTTTGCGAATATAATAAATCAATTAGAAAAGGAATAAATATGGAGAAAATTAGATTACAAAAATACTTAGCAGAAGCTGGAGTTGCATCAAGAAGAAAGAGTGAAGAATATATAACTCGGTGGTAGAGTAAAGGTTAATGGAAAGTTAGTTACAGAGCTTGGAACAAAAGTAGATCCAGAAAAAGATAAAGTAGAAGTTGATGGAGTACTTTTGGAAAAGCCAAAAGATACTCATACATATATTTTACTTAATAAACCAATAGACTGTGTAACAACAGCAAAAGACCAGTTTGGAAGGCAAACAGTTTTAGATTTAGTAAAAACAAATAAAAGATTAGTACCGGTTGGAAGGTTAGATATGTACACATCAGGAGCACTAATACTTACAGATGACGGAAATTTTGTATATAAAATAACACATCCAAAACACGAAATTACAAAAACATACACAGTAACTTTGAAGGGAATTGTAACAAAAGAAGATGTGCAAAAGCTTGAAAATGGTGTGGATATAGGAGACTTTGTAACAAGCAAGGCAAAGGTAAGAATATTAAAAACAGATGAAGAACAAAACAAATCTAGACTTGAAATAACAATACATGAGGGAAAGAATAGACAAGTAAGAAGAATGTGTGAGGCAATAGATAGAAAGGTACTTGCACTTCATAGAAGCAAAATTGGTAATATAGGTGTAAAAGACCTAAAATTAGGTACGTGGAGATACCTAAAACAAATAGAAGTTGACGAATTGTTAAAAAATTGATAAAATATATATGTAGGAGGGGTTTTTATGGTATCAGATGAAGAAATTAAAACCAATGTATCTCCATTCGCAATGAGAGAAGGAGAAATAAAAACTTTTGATGGAAAAGATGGATATGTTTCAATAAACCAAATAATTAATAAAATCAATATTGGACATATAACAGATATTCATTTCCAAATATTAGAATTAGTAAACGAGTTTGAGTTTATAACCTCAAGACAAATATTTCAAATACTAGAGGCAAGAGGGGTTGATATAAAGTCACAAGATAAACTAAATAATAAATTAGAACAATTAATAAAAACTAAAATTCTTACAAGATACTATTTTACAGCAGAAGATGGAAAGGGAATTTACAGAATTTATTCATTGGAAAAAATGGGAAAATACCTTTTAAACTCAAGAGGTGTTGAATGTAAATGGCAACCAACAGATAACACAAAACCAGTTGCAATGATAAAGAAAAGACTTGCTGGAAACCAAGTGATAGTATCATATTTAAGAAAAGTAAAAGCATTTGATAGCTATACAGTAAAACCAGTTTTAAATGGAAAACAAACAGGGAAAGTATTCAAATTACATGCAGGAATTAAAGTAACAAAAGCAGGAAAATCTGCAAGTTTAATATTTGAAGCAGTAAGAAGAGAAGAAGACTGGGAAAAGAAATTAATAGACAGAATGAAATTACTAAAAGACTTCTATGAAAACTTTGTAACATTTGATTCTGGCTATGATATTAAACCACAACTAGTATTATTATGCGAAGATGATAAACACACAGTAGAGGCTTTTAAAACAATTGTTACAAATAAACTTGAAATATCAAATGCAAATATATACTTTACAACAGACTTGAAACAAAATTTACCAAGTTTAACCAATTCATTAACAGAGTTTGTACTAGATGAAGAAACAGGTAAATATAAAATTCAAGAATTAAATTTAAAAATTTTAGAGTAAAAAATAAAAAAGCGACTTTTAAGTAGTCGCTTTATTTTTTTATTTTTTTTTCTTTTCACCTAAGTTAAAACTAACTGCATCTTCATTATTAAATAATACACTAGAATCTGTTGTGTCAGTTTGAATTGGGTCAATTTCAACATCCTCATTATCGAAGTCAATATAATTTGGATTAAACTTATTCTTCTTAACCTTTTTAGTTTCTTCATGTGCAATACCACTATTAAACTTATCAAAGTTGTATTCCTTAAGTTTATGAGGCTCTTTATATTTAGACTCTAAGAAATCTAATGTTCCATAGTTTACAACGTTTTTGCCTTTACTATCTTTCATTTTGTAAATACATGTTTTAAACTTCAAACCTTGTATTTTTGCAACTGACATAATGTCTTTCCAACTCCAGTTTATACCATCAATTTTGTCTGGTGTATAACTATTAGATGCAGACCATTCACGTCTTTGTCCAAATTCTTTTTCCCACCATGCATATTCTTCTGGAGTACAATTACCAAATGTAATTTTTGTTGGGCAGTTAGATAAAAGTGTTTGCATAAATGGACTAGATGCACCACCTAAGCTAGATAGTGTAGGTACAGCAAGTATTGTTCCGACTCTATATTTTCTATATAATGTAACCATATCAGAGAAGAATGGACTTGCATATTTATCGAATTCATCAACATATAAGAAGTATGGAATTCTTGTTTTATCTGAACCAGGTCTACCTTCAACAGCACACATAAGTAGTGTTAAGAAGAAACGACCAAATCCTGCATGTGCAGTACCACCAATATCTGCAGGTCTTGTACATAATAATACAACTTCGCCATCTTGTAATACTTTATTAAAGTCTAAGTTATTTGTTCTGTTACAAATTATATCCCTTACACTTCCAGCCCTTAATAAATTTTCAAGTTCAGCTGTAGCGAAGTGAACATATCTTTCCATATCTTTACGCCCAGTAGAATCTTTATAAAAGTGTTGCTCAAAGTATGCAAGTTGGAATTTATATTTTTCCACTAAATCTGGTTCTTTCTTTAAGTCTTCGCATAAGTCTTCTACTAAGTCAAAGTTTGTTAAACATTCCAAAACATCTTCTAGGTTAGGTAAGTCACCATTATGGCGTCTTGGATATAATTCACCTAAGAATACACATATATTTTGAATTGCTTGGTAAGCTAAGTCTTTCATATATGCAAGTTCAGCTGTAGCACTTGCAGCATTGTATAAACCTTCTATTGTTAAAGCAATCATTAAACCTGCAAGAGATGGAGTAGGTAATGTAAATGGGTTTAGACCAATTGATGTTGAATCAAGAGGGTCGATAACATGTACTGGAATACCAAAGTTTTTAGCAACATCTGCAATTTTATAAGTTTGATCTGGGTCTGGTGTAACAGATGCTAAACCTAAGTTTTTATAAACTATAGTACCATCAGACATTGTTCCATAAATTAATTTACTCATAGCAGTTTTGTATGCTTTTTCTCTGCCTTCAGCAGGTGTAATCATGCTAAGATTAAAATGGCTATTCAAATATTCTTTACCATATGGGCAATTTAAAACAGCCAAGCCATTTTTAAGTGCATTGTAGCCCATTTCTTTTGAAGTTTCATTAAAGAAATACTTTTTCTCTAAATCTCTAGCCATCATAGGTTCCATAACTAAAGCAGATTTTCCTGTACCAGAAGGACCAACTATTAAAGTTGTTTCATATCTTCTTTTTTCAAGTAGCTTAACAGGTTTACCTGTAGATCTATCTGTACATAAGGTTATTTCATAACTATATGGCCCAACACTATCTGGTGGGTTTGTAATATCAATACCACCAAAGTCCAAAATAGAATCCTTGTAAGAGTTTGGGAATATTGGGTCATTAATCTTTTTATATAACCAGAAGAACAATTTATAAAATGTTGTTAAGATTATATAAATAGGTGTTAATGAAAGTGCTCTTTTTGTAGCCTTAGCAAAACCTGCAAGTAATGCATTTGAGTTAGGTACAGAAAGTACACCAATCCAAGCCAATCTATTTAACCATTGTATAACCATTGAAATTCCAATTATATAGAATGCAACCCAGAAAGCATAAAAGTAAGAAATTTTACTTTTATCTGATTTTGAAAATTTTGAAGGGATTGCAAATGCATAAGCAAACACAGGGCATGCTAATGCCAAAGTATATCTAATTGGTCCCCAATAACTAACCGACATTCCTGTGAAGCATAAAAAAAGTAGCTCTACAATTCTATCTACTAATATATATGCGGTTAATAAAGTAAGGATATATGTAAAAAATGTGTTTCTATCTGTTTTTAAAACCTTTAAAAATTTATCTAATAATTTCACTGTTTGTTCCTCCAAACCTAATATATCTATACATATATATTATCCTATAAAACACGAAAAAAAACAAGTCTTTTTAGTAATTTTATTACAAAAATTACCATAAAATTGTAGTAATTATATGGAATGGAGGCTGATTTTTGAAAAATAATAAGCAAAGCTTTATGCAAGGCGTAATGGTACTCATGTTATCCCAGATAATTATTAAGATAATGGGGTTAGTATATAAAATATATTTAACAAACAAAAGTGGCTTTGGAGATACAGGAAATGCCATATTTTCAGCAGGCTTTCAAGTATATGCAATGTTTTTGGCAATATCATCAATAGGTGTTCCAAATGTAATATCTCAGTTAATATCTGCAAAGGTAGCGGTAGGAGATAACAAGGGTGCATACAGAATATTTAAAATTGCAATATCTATTTTTGGTTTAGTTGGCTTTTTAGGAACTGTTATTTTATTCTCAAATGCAAAGTTAATTTCTAATGTGTATTTAGGAATACCAGAAGCTGAGATGACTATAATAGCACTAGCTCCATCGGTTTTCATTGTATCTATTCTAGCTGTACTTAGAGGCTATTTCAATGGTAGAGAAAGAATAAAAGTTACTGCAAATTCACAAAGTTTAGAGCAAGTTTTAAAAACAATTTTTACATTTGCTATTGTAGAAATATTTTCATATGTTTCAAAAAACAATACAAGTATGATGGTTGCAGGAGCAGCAGTTGCAAGTACTTTATCTACCTTTTTTAGTTTTGGATATTTATACATATCATATATAAAGAACAAAAGAGAAATATGGAAAGATGTTCTAACATCAACTGAATGTGAAAAAGAAAGCATATCAAAAATAATTAGAAACATATTAAGCATATTTTTCCCAATAGCACTAACATCACTTCTAGGTTCTTGTAATAGAAGTATAGATGCATTTACAATAGTAAATACTATTAACAAATTTATGACAACAGAAGATGCAAAATTTCAATATGGAATATTAACAGGCAAAGTTGAAGGTTTAATTGTATTACCATATTCATTTAATATTGCATTTGCAACAACGCTAATACCTTCAATTGCAGCATCTCAAGCAACTGGGGAGATAAATAAGGCAATACAAAGAATAAAATTTTCAATACTTGCAACAATATTAATAGCATTGCCGTGTACAGGTGTATTTTTCATTTTTGCAGATCCAATACTTAAATTATTGTTTCCAAATGCATATTTAGGCAAAACAATGTTAAAACTATGTTCATTAAGTATAGTATTTGTTGCAATAACTCAAACAATAGGTGGAGTTTTGCAAGGATTAAAAAAGGTGAAAGAACCAGCAATTGCAATTGGAGCAGGAGCAATTGTAAAACTTGTATTAAATCTTATCTTATTACCTATTGAAGGTTTAAATATAAATGGGGCAATAATTGCAACAATTGCAAGTCATATAGTAGTGTTTAGCATAAGCTTTTATTATTTAAAGAAATATGTTAGCATAAATTTTGGCATTATTAAATTTATAATAAAACCAATACTTGCAACAGTGGGGATGATTATAACGGCATATTTAATATATACAAGATTTTTGAATATCAATTCACAAAACATAAGACTTATAATATCTTTATTTAGTGGCATGGGAATATATATTATGTTAATCACAAAGCTTAAAATACTATCAAATGATGAAATTTGCATGTTACCATATGGAAATAAATTTATAAAAACAAAAAGAGCTAAAATATAGTAAAATAGCGGGTTGTAGAGCCTGCAAAAGCTGAAAGTATTGAAAACAAAAGAAAAATCAAAGAAACATCAACAAAAAAAAGAAGGATTTTAGCTAAATATGGCGAATTATCTAATTAGTAGATGTGATTTCTACATCAATACAAACTTTATAGGAGGTAGTTTTAAATGAACAAAGCTGAATTAATCGCAGCAATAGCTGCAAAAACAGGAAATACTAAAAAAGGAGCAGAAGCATCTGTAAACGCATTCGTAGATGTAGTAACAGAAGCATTAACAGAAGGAGATAAAGTTCAACTAGTTGGATTTGGTTCTTTTGAAGTAAGAAAAAGAGCAGCTAGAAAAGGAAGAAACCCACAAACTAAGGAAGAAATCAAAATACCTGCATCAAAAGCTCCAGTATTCAAAGCTGGTAAAGCTCTTAAAGATTTAGTAAACAAAAAATAAGGTTTATATAAATTAAGAAAGCGACCTAAAATTAAGGTCGCTTTTTCAATAACTAAAAAGGAGAACCTATATGGAACAGATTTTTTCAGTAAAGAATATAGTTATATATTTAATCTTAATAAATATAATTGCATTTTTGGCAATGTATATAGATAAAAGAAAAGCAAAAAAAGGTAAAAGAAGAATTCCAGAAAAAACATTATTTATACTTGTAGGGCTAGGTGGAGGAATAGGAGGAATTCTTGCAATGTACCTATTTAGACATAAAACAAAGAAAACAAGATTTGTAATAGGCTTCCCGGCCATACTAATATTTGAAGTTTTAGTAGTTATAGCAATACTTGTAGCCAACAAATAGCAAACAAAATTGCTGTGCACATAAAATGAAAAAATAAAAAAACAAGTAGACAAAGAAATATTAAAAGACAAAAAACGACAAAAACAGAACGTTACAACACGAGTTATTCACAGAGTTATCCACAGTATCCACAGGCAAAAAATAAAATAGACAAAAGGTAACATAAAAACATAATAAAGAGTTAAAAACAGAAATTAATAAAAAAACAAGAATTACTTGACAAGAAATACACAATAATATACAATTAATGATGTAAAATTATTCTAAAGAAAAATCAAGGAGGATTTTAAAAATGGAGAGAAACAAAGGTATAACGTTAGTTGCGTTAATAATTACAATAATAATAATGCTAATTTTGGTAGCAGTAAGTGTAAATGTATTAATAAAAAGTGACTTAATAGGAATAGCAGAAAAAACAACAGGTAAATATAAAACAGCATCACAAGAAGAAGGAAAGGGAGAAACAATAGAAATAGGTGGTAAAAAGTATGCTTCAGTAGATGAATATTTAAAAGAAAGAGGAATGACAACTGAAGAAATACATAATTGGACAAGAACAGGGGATAATCTAGAATGCAAACATTGTAATACAAAATTAACAATAGGACAAGAAATAGATTATACAGACAATGGCAAAGGCACTTCAAGTATAAGTGCGGAAAAAGCAAGTGGATATATAGGAGAGACAACAACAGGAGAATTAAATGAAAATGTAAAACTAGCATCATTAAGCGTAAAAGGAAAAATAAAGGTTGCGGCACCAGAAGCTGGAGCAGTAACTGATAATCGACCTAAAATAACACAAACAATAAATAGAGATGCAAATACAAAATGGGTAGTATTAGGAATAGAAAATACAGATAAAGATATAAATGAGACAAACGAAACATTATTAATAACAACAAAAAAACCAACAACAGGAACAATTAAATTATATGGGGCAGCAGGGTATAATAATAGTATAGAAGAAATAAATAGAATGTGTAAAGAATTATATGGAGAAGAAGCCAGAGGAATGACAATAGAAGACGTAAATAATTGTTTGCAATATACACCAGCAGGAGGAATGTATTTTGATAAAGACGGTAATACACAAACAACAAATAATTTAACAACTAAATTAAATGAACTACCCACAGAAGTTTGGAATGCAATAAAGGGAAGTTATAAAACACCGGATGGGAAAGACACAGAAGAAAATTTTGGAAAAGTTTTATTAAATGATTATTGGTATAGTGCATCAGGAAACGAAACATTTACAGATAAAGAAAAAGAAGTAATATTTGGAAACTCAAATGGTAATAGATACTGGTTGGCTTCTCGTGGGGTTTGTGTGCTTGCTGGTCGTGGCTTTACTGGCTTTGGTCCAGGGGGTGTGCTGGGAGATACAGTGAACTCTTCCAACTATTTATTCGATTCTTATGGCGTTGGGACTGGCTATGAGCTTTCTCTTCGAGCAGTAGTTCCTCTAAAATCTGATATTCCAGGGATCGTAGAATAAATTCAGGAGAAGGACTACATTTGATAAATTAAGAACGCTAAAGGGACATATGCTTATGTCTCTTATTTTTGCAAACTCTTCAAAAAAATCTAAAAAACTATTGATAATACGAAGAAAATAGTATAAAATATATGTCGTTAATGAAAGGAAAGTGATGTAGCAATGGAAAAATCAATGGATAAGATTGTTAATTTATGTAAGAGTAGAGGATATATATACCCAGGGTCTGAGATTTATGGGGGACTTGCTAATTCTTGGGACTATGGTCCTTTGGGAGTAGAGTTTAAGAATAATGTTAAAAAAGCATGGATGAAGAAGTTTATTCAAGAGAATAAATATAATGTTGGACTAGATGCTGCAATATTAATGAACCCAGAAACTTGGGTTGCTTCAGGACATGTTGGAGGTTTTAGTGATCCTCTTATAGACTGCAAAGAATGTAAAACAAGACATAGAGCAGATAAGTTGATAGAAGACTGGCTAAAAGAAAACAACAAGGAAGAAGTTGTAGATGGTTGGTCAGATGAAAAAATGGTAGATTTTATACATGATAATAACATTAAATGCCCAGATTGTGGTGCAAGTAATTTCACACCAATTAGAAAATTCAATTTAATGTTTAAAACATTCCAAGGAGTAACGGAAGATACAAAATCTGAGTTATATTTAAGACCAGAAACAGCGCAAGGAATATTTGTAAACTTTAAAAATGTATTAAGAACAACAAGAAGAAAACTTCCAATGGGAATTGGTCAGGTAGGTAAATCATTTAGAAATGAAATAACACCAGGAAACTTCTTATTTAGAATTCGTGAATTTGAACAAATGGAATTAGAATTCTTCTGTAAACCAGGAACAGATATGGAATGGTTTAAATATTGGAGAGTATTCTGTAAAGACTGGCTTTTAAGCTTAGGAATGAAAGAAGAAAGTTTACGACTAAGAGACCATTCACCAGAAGAATTATGCTTCTACAGTAAAGGCACAACAGATATAGAATTTAAGTTCCCATTTGGTTGGGGAGAATTATGGGGAATAGCAGATAGAACAGACTATGACCTAAAACAACATATGGAACATTCAAAAGAAGACTTTACATATTTAGACCAAGAAACAGGAGAAAAATTCGTTCCATACTGTGTAGAGCCATCATTAGGCTGTGATAGAGTTGCACTTGCATTCCTTTGCAATGCTTATGATGAAGAAGAAATTGCAGAAGGAGATGTAAGAACAGTATTACACTTACACCCAGCACTAGCACCTTATAAAGTAGCGGTTTTACCACTATCTAAAAAACTTTCAGCAAAAGCAGAAGAAATATATGCAAACCTATCAAAGAAATACATGTGTGAATATGACGAAGCAGGAAGCATAGGAAAGAGATATAGAAGAGAAGACGAAATAGGAACACCATATTGCATAACAATCGACTTCGAAACAGAAAACGACAACTCAGTAACAATAAGAGACAGAGACACAATGGAACAAGTAAGAGTAAAAATAGATGACTTAGAAAAATGGATAGATGAAAAAATAGCATTTTAAAGTATAATATAAAAGCAAAGAGCCTTAAACAACAAAGGCTCTTTGTTTGTATTTATAAACTCCATTACATCTTCTTTAGCTGGTTTTGTCCAGATTAGCATTTTAAAATCAACTCTTTCATTTCATCATTTGTAATAACATCGCCATTTTCAATGGCTTTCAAACCTTCATGAACTTTGCAGTAAATCAAAAAATCATTTAAAGTATTTTGTTTAGATGAATAACTTTTCAAATTTGTTATGGGTTTTATTAATTTTTGTTTTTCTTTCACAGCACATCACTTCCTTATAAAATATTTAAGAAGTAACAGTGCTCATAAATACTACATGCTAATAGTATAACAAACAAGACTACAAATATCAACCAATTAGTAAAAAATATTAAAAAATTCTCTTGAAATTTATTTCAAAATATGATTTAATACTAAACGTAATTGGGAGAAGAAGCTTAAATACTATTTAAAATTTAATTAATAAGAAAGACTAGCCAAACGCAGGAGTTTTGTATTTAGAGAAAATCGAAGACCCCCGGAACGCTTCGTTAGGCGTCTCCATCGTGGGTTCGATTTTAAATAAATACAAAAGCTCCGATGAGATTTGGCGAACTTTTATATAGGAAATTTGAATAGTAACAAATTTTACAAAAACTTTTGAAAAAAGTATTGACATTTTTTAAATATGATATATAATACTACCAAACAAAAGTTTGAAACAAATTAGGAGGAATTTTATGAGTACAGATAATTTAGAAAAGAAAAAAGCATTAGAAGCAGCATTAGGACAAATTGAAAAACAATTCGGTAAAGGTTCAGTTATGAAACTTGGAGAATACCAAGCAATGAATGTTGAAGCAATTCCAACAGGAGCATTAAGCTTAGACATTGCACTTGGAATTGGTGGTATTCCTAGAGGAAGAATTATAGAAATTTTTGGACCAGAATCTTCTGGTAAAACAACACTTGCACTTCATGCAATAGCAGAAGCTCAAAAACTTGGAGGAGAAGCAGCATTTATTGATGCAGAGCATGCTTTAGACCCAGTATATGCAAAACATTTAGGTGTTGATATAGATAATTTAATAGTATCACAACCAGATACAGGTGAGCAAGCTTTGGAGATAGCAGAAGCATTAACAAGAAGTGGAGCAATAGATATTATAGTTGTAGACTCAGTTGCAGCATTAGTTCCAAAGGCTGAAATTGATGGAGATATGGGAGATGCACACGTTGGTTTACAAGCAAGACTTATGTCTCAAGCATTAAGAAAACTTGCAGGTGTAATTAACAAATCTAAAACAGTTATAATTTTCATAAACCAATTAAGAGAAAAAGTTGGAATAATGTTTGGAAACCCAGAAACAACACCAGGTGGTAGAGCCCTTAAATTCTATGCATCTGTAAGATTAGATATAAGAAAAATTGAAAATATTAAAACAGACGGAGAAGTTACAGGAGCAAGAGCAAGAGTAAAAGTTATAAAAAATAAAGTAGCACCACCATTTAGAGAGGCTGAATTTGATATAGTATATGGTAGAGGTATATCAAAAGAAGGAAATATACTAGACTTAGCAGTTAACTTAAATTTAGTAGAAAAAGCTGGTGCATGGTTTAGCTACAATGGAGAAAAAATCGGACAAGGTAGAGAAAACGCAAAAACATATTTAAAAGAACACAAAGAAGTTGCACAAGAACTTGAAGAAAAGATTAGAGAAAACTTTAGACAAGCATTTGAAAAGAGCCTTGGAGATGAAGAAGAAGACCCAGAACAAGAAGTAGAACCAGAAGAATAATAAATTACAAAGAAGTCGCAAGACTTCTTTGTAAATATATAGAGCTTTTAGGAGGAACAAATGGAGAACTATATTGAATTTGACAAACTTAAGACAAAAGTGTTAAAATATGCATTGTACAAAAAAAGAAGCGAAGCAGAAATTAGAAGAAAATTTGCAGAAAACTCTGGAGAAATGCTAGATGAGGTTATAGAAAATCTAAAAGAAAATGGCTATATAAATGACTTTTTATACATACAAAAAACAGTAGATGAATTCCAAAGACTTAAAAACTTATCAATAAAAGAGCTAGAATATAAGCTACTTTCAAAAGGTATAAATAAGCACGATTTAGAAGATTATATATCTCAAAACAAAGAAGATTTATTAGAATATGAAATAAATTCTGCAAGAAATATATTTATAAAAAAGCAAGCAACAATGGAAAAAGAAGATGTTGTACTATATTTAAAGAAAAAAGGATATTTAAGTGAAAGCATTACACTTGCACAAGATTAGAGGGAGAAAATAATGGCAATGAATGATATACTAACTTTGGAAACAAAAAAATATAACATAAAACTAGAAAACTTTGAAGGTCCACTTGATTTACTATGTCACTTAGTAGATAAAAACAAAATGGAAATAGACAAAGTAAATATAACACAAATAACAGATCAATATATTGAATACCTAAATGCAATGGAAGAATTAAATCTAGAAATTGCAAGTGAATTCATAGTTATGCTTTCAACCCTTGTGTATTTAAAATCTAAACACCTTTTACCAAAAGAGGTGGAAAATGAAGAAGAAATTACTGAAGAAGAACTTATTAGAAGAATTATAGAATACAAAAAATATAAAGAAATTATAAAAACTTTAAGAGAAAACTATAATGTATATTCTAAAAGAAACTTCAAATTGCCAGAAAAAATTGAACTTCCAAGCAGAAAGTTAGAGAGAAAATACGAAAAAGAGGATATTGTACAAAGCTACAAGTTTTTAATAGAAAAAAATGAAAACAAGAAAAACAAAAATGCAATAAACATTGAAAAAATAGCAATACTAGAAACAGTAACAGTAGCAAGCAAAGTAAAAGATATATTTAAAGAACTAGTAAAAAAACACAAATTTATATTTAGTAAATTATGTACAAGCAAGAAGTATACCAAGCTAGAAACAGTAACAGCATTTTCAGGCGTTTTAGAATTAAGCAGAAGAAACAAGATAATAACAAACCAAGAAAAAAACTTTGGAGACATATTAGTTGAGAAAAAGTAAGCAATTTTCTTGCTTTTTATAAAATATTGTGTTACAATAATATGGTCAATAAAAAAGTAAAGTCAAATGAGAGGAGAACAAGCATGAAAACAGTTCTAATTATAATATATGTAATAGTTGCATTAGTATTAACAGTATTAACTCTAATGCAATCAAAAGATGATGATGGTATGTCAGCAGCTATTACAGGAGGTTCTTTCTATGAGAAAAATAAAGGAAGAACTAAAGAAGGTAAAATTAGAAGAAATACAATAATTCTAGGTGTTGCATTTATAGTACTTGCAATAGTACTTGGAATATTTTATTAATCTAAAAAATACCATTAACCCATATTACAACATTTGGGAATATAAGGCCGTATAGTAGCAATTATAAACGTAACAATACCTGCAAAGGTATTGTTATTTGTTTTTATCTCATAAATTCCAAAACTAACAGCTCTAACAAAAAAGTATAATGAAATAATTGCAAAAATTATAATCATAAAACTCCTCCTAAAGTTTATTATATAAATAGCCACTTTGAAGTTCAGAATGAACAGTTACTTTAAAAAAAGCATTTGGGTAATTGTTTTCCCAATCTGAATCCAGCCAGTCTTGCCATGTTGCGTATTTTGGAAGCAAATATTCTCCAAACCCTACAATATCTGATTTTAATGCCTTTGATGTTTTATATAAATATGAAAGAACATGTGCCTCAATATTATCACAAAGAGCTTCATTTAAGGTGTTCATGCAAGCTTCATTAGATAAATCTATAGAACTATAAATTGTAGGTATGTTCCCAGTTAGCCAGATTTCACATTCTATAAATGGATAGTTATTAACCAAAGAAACTTTTCTTTTGGTTTCCTTGCTTAAACTAATATATAAAGAAATGTTGGTGCTAGGTTCGAAAGGGTTTGTTATATTAATTGTTGCGTTTTTTAAATCATTGGTTATAATTAAATGACATAATGTTTCTATGTTATTTAATTCACCAACTAACTTATCTCCACGAAACACGGCAAGCCCCATACTTTCGACATTGTTCTTAGATTCAATAGGTGTTCCGACCAGCGATATAGTCATCATCAAGTAGAGAAGCATTTGGGTTAACTCTGCTTTGAGTTTCTTTTGTATTAATTCCAGCTAGTATTGCAGAAGCATTTGAAGATGTATTCAAAATGTTGTAATAAAAATCAGCAAGTGCTACATCATCAAGATATCCAGTGTATTCGCTAGAATTAAAGTTTTGCTCAAAATACTCAGCTGGATTTGATTCAAAAACAGGTTTTGAATTTTCTAAAAAATCGTAAGCATCACATTTACTTATTATAATACTGCAATCAGGTCTAAGCTCTATGTTATTCATTAAAGTATAAATTACATCAGAAATACCAGAAGAGGAATATTCTTCAGAAATTATAACAGCTTTACAATGTGAAAGGTTAACTTGTTTACTTATATAGCTATTAATTAAGCTAATTCCAGAATCTATACTTGAGCAGTCAACAGATAATATAGTTGAATTATCACTAGAAGAACTACCAGATGAAGAACTTGAAGATTCAGAGGAGTTTAAAACAGCAAATTGAATGCTAATTTTTACATCATGTGTGTCTGATGTATCTATTCCAAGTGCAATAGCATAAGCCTTATCTTCTATACCTCTGGAGCTTGAACAACCAGTAAAAAGAAAGATAGAAATTGAACAAATTAATAGCAATAAAAATACTTTTATTCTCATTTTTTATCCCTTCTTTTTTTGAAATTAGCAAAAACTAAAATCAAAAAGCTAACTACAAATATTAATAAAACAGAGTATGGCTTAAAAAAGTTTTTAGTAAAACTACCTACAGTTGAAAGATTTTTGAAAAATAGAGTAAACCCAAGCATAACTAAAGAAACACTACCAATTATTTCTTTGGAATTGCTAAGTTTAAAACTCTTTTTTATCATGTACGATATTAAATAAACATTAAGGCTTACAAATGATAGGAATGCTAAAAGCCAAATAAAAATGAATATAGCATCAATTCTTTGGAAGAAACGGCCAAGTGTTGCAAACCTTGCTATTAAATACAACGAAAGTGCTTCATCTGCTGTAAATGAATATGCAAATGTCATTGTTAAAGCAAGTGTAGTTAAAATAAAATACAATGCACATGAGATTACAGAAAATAAAGTTACTTTTTTAAAGTCTTTTGTGTCTTTTAAAAAAGGAGGTAAGAAGTACAAGTAAGCAATAATATTAAATGCAAAAACATTTAAAGACTGAGTAACAAATGTGTTTTTTACACCATAGCCAAAAGCAGGGAAAAGCCTTTGCCAAGTAAAATCTCTAATTGAAATAGAGAACAATAAAACAATTGATAATACTGCAATTGGTATAACAACTAGGTTTGTACCATAAATTGCTTTTAGGCCAATTTTGCTAGAGATAATTACAGGTATAAATGTAATTAATAATAAAACTAAATAGTTGTATTCTGGGTAATATATAACATGCAAATCATTTACATAATACCTTAGAGATATTGCAGAAAATGACATGAAGAGCACAATAAATAAAATAGCCATAATTCCTTTAAGCCATGAACCACCTAAGTACTCAGAAACATCTAGAATATCATAACTTATAAAACGCTTGAAAAGAAATATTGCAACTAACATAAACAATATTGATAGAATGCTTACATACAAAACATTAAGCCATGAACCAGATCCACAGCTATTGAAAATAACTGATGTCATGTTAAAAATTATGTTGTTACTAATAACTGCCAAGCTTAGCCCCATAGCTTCAACTTTGCCAAGTTTTTGCATATCATTCATTAGAATTCTCCTTTCATTTTGTTATAGATTTACTCCAATATTTCCATTTCCTACTTATTCTAGGTTGTTCCTTAGGACGCTTTGTGTTTAAAAAGTCACTACGGTTTTCTCGTTTCCATATTGAGTGTATAAAATAAGATATAGATGTATTAAAATTCGTAACAGGTATATATGGCTCTAAGTAAGATACACCGAAAGAGTTTAAAGCACATAAAATAGAAAACTGTGTAAACAAACCAACAGCAATACCTAAAAAGCCTGCAATATAGCCTAAAAAAATGTATAGAAATTTGTAAATTCTAAAAGTAAAATTAAGCGAAAAATCAGGTATAGCAAATGAGCAAATACCAGTTAATGCAACAATTATAATAGATATTGGACTAACTAAATTTGCATTTACAGCAGCATCTCCCAAAATTAATGCACCAATAATTCCGTATTGTTGGACCAATAGGGTTAGGAATTCTAAGCCCAGCTTCACGTATTAATTCAAAAGATATTTCCATTAATAAAACTTCAAAAATTACTGGGAAGGGAACACTATTTCTTGAACCTGCAATTGCGAATAGAAGCGGAGTTGGAACAAGTTCTGTGTGAAAGTTTAAAACAGCAATATAAAGCCCAGGAAGTAGAAGTGTTATAAATGCAGCAATAAGACGAATGGTTTTTAGCAAGTTAGCATATTGGTGCTTTAAATTAAGATCTTCTGGAGAAGATAAAAAATCAATAAAAACACCAGGAACAATAAGTGAGTAAGGCGAACCATTAACAAGTATTACAACTCTACCTTCAAGTAAATGGTTTGCAGCTTTATCAGGTCTTTCAGTAGAAATAATTTGTGGGAATGCAACTTTGCTATCATCTTGTATAAGTTGTTCAATATTTCCGAGATGAAATAACATAATCAACATCTAGGTTTGCAAGACGGTATTTTACTTCTGAAATTAGAGAGGAGTTTGCAATATTTTTCATGTAGCATACTGCAACCTGAGTTTTACTAGCTTTTCCAACTGTTGTACTTTCAATAATTAAATCAGGAGTATTAATTAATCTTCTTAAGATTGAAGTATTTGTTCTTAATTTTTCAACAAATGCTTCTTGAGAACCTCTAACAACAATCTCATTTTTAGGGGTATCAATGCCTCTTGCAGCAAAACCTTTAACATCAATGGAAAATGCAATATTTACAGTATCTATAAAAAGTGCACAATTACCAGAGTTTATTGCACTTGCGACTTCTGAAAATTTAGAAACTTTTTGAACACTGTTTTGTGGAAGAAGCTTATCAAAAATATAATCTTCAACACTAACTTTTTTTATCTTTTTGTATTCAACGCCACTTTTGGTTTGTGCAGGTTTAAATGAAGAATTGGTTTCCATTAAAGGTCTTAAAAGAAAATTGTTTACAAGCTCAGAGTCAATCATCCCATCTATACCAACAAAAAGAGCGGAATATTTCTTTCCTAAGATATTTAGGGTAAATGGACGAATGATAATATCACTATTAATTAAGCTGTTATATTGAACCTTAATGTATTCATAATTCTTATCTAAAGATTCAAATACATCATGGTCTGGCAAAAATGAATCTGGCAAGTCAACATCTTTAGAATTTGCATTGTTTTCATCTAAAACAAAATTATATTTTACATTAGGAGTGTATGAAAAACATGACTTTAAAAAAACAATAAATTTATTCATAAAATGAGTTTTTCCATAAAAAGAAAAAATATTCCAAAATGTCTTGACTATTTTATAACTATTTGATATTATGATGCCATAAAGGTGGAGGTGATATAATTGAAAAAAACACTAAAAATAATAGCAATAATTGCAATAATGTTAGTAGCAGTATTTGCACTAACTGGCTGTGGAAACAAGTTAGTAGCAACAAAGGATGTTGAAGGTACAGAATCAGAACCAAAACATTCAGAAAAAATCGAAATATCTTTTAAAGATGATAAAGTTAACAAAGTAAAAATGACATATACTTTTGATAACAAAGATGACACTAAGAAATTTGTTGATAGCTATAATGCAATATTAAGCTTAGCAAGTGCTTTTGCATCAGAAGATGAAAAGGTTTCTTTACCAACAATGGAACAAAAAGGTAAAAAAGCAATAATGGAAATGGATGCTAAAATGTATTCTGAAATGAGTGGAGAAACAGAAGCTGGCATGACAAAAGATGAAGTTAAAGCAAGCCTAGAAAAAGAAGGATACAAAGTAAAATAAAATACTTATGAAATACAAGAAAATCGGAGAGATCCGGTTTTTTTGTGTTTTTGCTTGCATAAAATTAATTTATGTAATATAATACATCTATTCACTAAACTTTTAAGTGAATTTGAAAACTTGAAGATCCCTAAAAGTAGGGATAAAGGAGGTATTTTATGTGTGGTATTGTTGGATATATAGGAACTAAAAATGCAACACCAATATTATTACAAGGATTAAAAAGATTAGAATACAGAGGTTACGATTCAGCTGGAATTGCTGTAATTGAAAATGGAAAAATTGAAGTTAAAAAAGATAAAGGAAGAGTAAGTAATTTAGAGGCAGTACCTGGAATAAATGATTTAAAAGGAACTATAGGAATTGCACATACAAGATGGGCAACACATGGAAAACCAGCTAAAGAAAATTCACACCCACATACCGATATGGATGGAACTTTTGCTGTTGTACATAATGGAATTATAGAAAATTATAATGAGTTAAAAAATATGCTAATAGAAAAGGGGTATAAATTTGTATCGCAAACAGATACAGAAATTATACCGAACTTAATAAACTATTATTATAAAGAAGATCATAAAAATGATGAATTAAAAGTTTTAAGAGCTGTAAGAAATGCATGTATGGATTTAAAAGGAAGCTTTGCTTTGGAAATAATCTCAAGCAACGCACCAGAAAATATGATAGTAGTAAGAAAAGACAGTCCATTAGTTATAGGAAAAGGACATGGCGAGAACTATTTAGCATCTGATATTCCAGCAATTCTTTCATATACAAAAGATTTTTACTTTATAAATGATTACGAATTTGCAGTATTAACAAAGGATAATGTAAAATTTTATAATACAGACTTAAATGAAATAAAAAAGACAACTGATAGTATTGAATGGGATAGTAAGGGTGCTGAGAAAGACGGATATGAACATTTTATGCTAAAAGAAATAAATGAGCAACCAAAGGCTATAAGGGAAACAATAGGCACAAGATTAAATGGTTCAAAAGTTTGCTTTGACGAACTAAATTTTTCAAAAGAATACTTAGAAAGTTTAAACAAAATATATATTGTAGCATGTGGTACAGCTATGCATGCTGGATTAGTTGCAAAAAATATTATAGAAAAACTTTGTAAGATACCAGTAGAAGTTGATATTGCATCAGAATTTAGATATAGAGATCCACTTATTGATAACAAAACATTAACAATATATATTAGTCAATCAGGCGAAACAGCAGATACAATAGCTGCCTTAAAACTTGCAAGAGAAAAAGGGGCAAAAACACTTGCAATATCTAATGTTATAGGAAGTTCAATAACAAGAGAGGCAGACTATTCAATATATACACATGCAGGACCAGAAATAGCAGTTGCTTCAACAAAAGCATATACATCACAAGTAACAATGCTAACTTTAATTGCTTTATACTTTGCAGAAATTCTAGAAAGAGGAGACATGGAAAAGGTAGAAACATTAAAGAAAGACCTATTAAAACTACCAGAAAAAGCTGAAGAAATACTAAAAAATACAAGCAAAATTCAAAAATTTGCAAAAAGAATTCATAAAGAAAAAGATATGTTCTTCTTAGGTAGAGGAGTAGATTATGCAGTAAGCTTAGAAGGTTCTTTAAAAGTAAAAGAAATATCATATATTCACTCAGAAGGATATGCATCAGGAGAATTAAAACACGGACCAATTGCTTTAATAGATACAGGTGTAACAGTTATAGCAACTATGACAGATAAAAACTTACTAGAAAAATCTATAAGTAATGTGCAAGAAGTAATTTCAAGAGGTGCAAAAGTGTTAGCAATAACAAATCAAGATGTAGAAAACAAGGGATTTGATACAATAATTAAAATTCCAGAAGTAACTACAGAAATTTCACCAGTACTTTCAATAATACCTTTACAACTACTAGCATATTACATCTCAACAGAAAAGGGATTAGATGTAGATAAACCAAGAAACCTTGCAAAATCAGTAACTGTTGAATAACTAAGAGGAGTGAAGAAAAAATGTACGCATACATAAGTGGAAAAATTGCAGATAAAGCAAACAATTATGTAGTAATAGATAATGGAGGCATGGGATATAAAATCTTTATGTCTCCATCAGTAATAGAAAAACTACCAGATGTTGGAGAATTCCAAAAAATACATACTTACTATTATGTAAGAGAAGATGTTATTAGCCTATATGGTTTTTTAACAAACGAAGAACTTAGAATGTTTGAGTTATTGCTTTCAGTAAGTGGAATAGGTGCAAAATCAGCAATACAAATATTATCTAGTATTACACCTTCAAGCTTTGCTTTAGCAGTAATTTCAAATGACGTTTCAAAAATAGTAAAAATACCAGGAATAGGAAGTAAAACAGCTGCAAGAATAATATTAGAATTAAAGGATAAATTAAAAACAGAACAAGCAATAAGCAAAAATGAGCAAGTAAAAGAAGCAATTCATGAAAGCGAAAAAGATACTGAAGCAGTTGTTGCTCTACAAGTTTTAGGATATACTAGAAAAGAAATTGAAAAGGCTTTGGAAAAATTTGAAACACAAAATTTAACTGTTGAAGAAATAATTAGAAAGGCATTATCAATACTTGGAAAATAAGGAAGTGAAGCAGTATGGAGCCTTTAGCACATAGAGTTCGCCCAACAAAGCTAGAAGAATTTGTTGGGCAAGAAGAAGTTTTAGGAAAAGATAAAATATTATATAGAACAATAAAAGCAGATAGGTTAACAAGCGTTATTCTCTGGGGACCAACTGGCTGTGGTAAAACATCAATAGCCAAAGTAATTAGCAATACAACTAAATATAAGTTTATTCAATTAAATGCTGTAACAGCAGGTGTTGCAGATATTAAACAAGCTGTTGAAGAATCTAAAAATAGTTTATTTAACCCATCAGGAAAATGTATTTTATTTATAGATGAGATACACAGGTTTAATAAGCTTCAACAAGATGCACTGCTTCCATTTGTAGAAAATGGAACAATTATATTAATTGGTGCAACAACCGAAAACCCATATTTCTCAGTAAATAAGGCGTTAATCTCAAGGTCAATGGTAGTAAAGTTAAACCCTTTAACATATACGGATATTTTTAAAATCTTAAAAAATGCTTTAGCAAATAAAGAAGGGCTTGGAAACTATAAAATAGATATTGAAGATAGTACTTTAGAAGCCATCGCAAAATTATCAGGTGGAGATGTAAGAACAGCATTAAATACACTAGAACTTGCAGTACTTACAACAGAAATGAATGGAGACGGAACAATAAAAATCACACAAGAAATTGCAGCAGAATGCATGGGTAAGAAAAAAACAATGTTTGATAAATCTGGAGATAGTCACTATGATAATATAAGTGCATTTATAAAATCAATGAGAGGTAGTGACCCAGATGCAACAGTTTTTTATCTAGCAAGAGCAATAGATGGAGGCGAAGATCCAGTATTTTTAGCAAGGAGAATTGTAATTGCAGCATCAGAAGATGTTGGACTAGCCAACCCCAATGCCTTAGTGGTTGCAACATCAGCAATGCAAGCAGCAGCAAATGTTGGTATGCCAGAAGCAAGAATAATACTTGCAGAAGCGGCATTATATGTAGCATTATCTAAAAAATCAAATTGTGCATATATGGCAATAGATAAAGCACTAGAAGATGTAAGAACAAAAGATACAGGAGAAATTCCAATGCATATTAGAAACGCACCAGCAGAAGGCATGAGTCAGTTTGGATATGGTGTAGGATACAAATATCCACATATTTACCCAGGACATGTAGTGGAGCAACAATACTTGCCAGACAAAATGCTTGGAACAAAATATTTTATAAAAGATGATACTGTAGAATAGTGAAAAAGTATTGTAATTAAAGTTTTTTTTTGATATAATACCGAATGAAAAGGAGGAGGTTAATGGTAACTTTTGAAGATGTGAAAAACAATCCGGAAGTGCAAGAATTAATTGTTGGGGCACAAAAACAATTAGATGCATTAGGATACACAGAGCATGCACACAGGCATGTAAGCATAGTTTCAAATAGAGCAGGAAAAATATTAGAAACTCTTGGCTATGATGAGCATAGAATAGAACTTGCTAAAATTGCAGGATATTTGCATGATATAGGAAATGGCGTAAACAGAGTAGATCATGCACATTCAGGTGCAATACTTGCTTATACAATTTTAAAAGACATGGGTATGGATATAAAAGACAGAATGGAAATAATGTCTGCAATAGGAAACCATGATGAAGCAACAGGAACAGCAGTTAGCGATATTTCAGCAGCATTAATTTTAGCAGATAAATCAGATGTGCATAGAGACAGAGTCGTAAATAAAAATCTAACTCGATTTGAAATACATGATAGAGTAAATTATGCAGTAACAGAAGCAAATCTAAGAATAAGTAAAGAAGAAAGAAAAGTAACATTAGACCTTACAATAGATACCAATATATGTCCAGTTTTAGACTATTTCGAAATATTTATGGAAAGAACAATGATGAGCAAATATGCAGCAAAATATTTACAAATATGGTTTGAACTAGTAATAAATGGTACCAAGTTATTATAATTTTGCAAAACAGAAAGGAATGAAGAAAAGTGAAAAAACACAAAAAAACATTAACAGTTGTTATAATTCTAATTGTAGCTCTACTTATGTTTGCATCATTTTTTGGAGTATACAAGAAAAACGAAAATGGAGAGAAAGTTAGTCTTTTACCAAATTTAAAGTTAGGAATGGAATTTGGTAAAACAAGAGTAATTACTGCAAGAGTAAACAATAATGTAAACAAAGTTGTTTATGATGCAGAAGGAAATGTTGTAAAACAAGAAGAGGGTGTAGAATATACAGAGGAAAATGGATATAAAATCCAGGAAACACCAATAAACGAAGAGTCTGCAAAAACAGTAGAAAACTATAAAAGAGCAAAAAAAATAATTGAAAAAAGACTTAAAGGAAATGGCATAACAGAATATACAATAGACCTAGATGAAACTAATGGAACAATAAAACTAGAAATACCAGAAAATGATAAAGCAGATGAAGTTCAAAGCATAATGAAAAATTCAGGAACATTTATATTATTAGATGGCGAGACAATTGAAACAGTTTTTGATAATAGATACTTAAAAAAAGCAGATGTAGTATATAGCCAAGGAACAACAGAAACAGGAGTATTTTTACAACTAGAATTTAATGAAGAAGGAACAAAAAAGATTCAAGAATTAAATAACATTTATGTTGAAACAACAGAAGAACAAACAAAAGAAAATGGAGAAACAGAAAATGTTACAAAGTCAAAAAATGTTTGGGTAATACTAAATGATAAATTTTTAGGAGCAACAGTTCTACCAAACATAGTTTACAATGACAAAATAATGTTGACTTTTGGCTTATCAAACAATACAAGTGAAATACAAACAGCAGTAAAAGAGGCACAAAAAGAAGCTGTATTATTAAATTCAGGTGTAATGCCACTTTCATATGAGTATTCAAATGAAACAAGAGAAACAAATATTACTGAAAATAAACTTTTCATTTATGAAATTGCTATAGGAATAGTTTTTGTAGTTGCATATATTTATTTAGTTGTTAAATTCAAGGCAAAAGGATTTATAGCAGTATATTTCCAAGTTGGTTATTTAGGAATATTATTATTAATTTTAAGATTAACTAGTGCAATAATTACAATAGAAGGACTTGCTGGAATAGTTATAGCAATGGTATTAGAATACATTTTCACATACATTGTTTTAAGAAACCTAAGCCAAAATACAGAAGGAATGTATAAAAAGGCAAACTTGGAGTTTTTCTTAAATACACTTCCAATATATATTATTGCAATTGTGTTTACTTTTGCATCAAGAGTAAATATTAGTAGCTTTGGAATGTCTCTATTCTGGGGAATATTACTAATTTATGTATATAATTTTATATTTCCAAAGTATATTTTTGAAAACTTAAATGGGAGGTCAAAATGAAAACATTTAAAAAAATATTAATAATAGTATATGCAATAATAATAGCAGTTGGAATATTTATGTTAGTAAGAAGTGGCTTAAATTATTCTGAAAACTACACACAACATCTTTTACTAGAAACAACAAAACAATATACACTATATATTGGAATCTCAACAGCAATAATACTTATATACTTTGCAATAAGATATTATAAAAAAGGAGTTCTAAAGGTACTTCTAACATCAATACTAGGAATTGTTGGAACAATTATCTTTGCTCTTGCAATAATGGCAATACTAAGAATGCCAATAACAAGATTATTCTTCCCAATAATGCTTGGCTCTTATGTTGCAAGTATTGTAGCTATCTCTGCATATTTTGAAGAGAACACTTAAAATGTCACAAAATAAAAAATCCCTTAATATATTTATATTAGGGATTTTTTAGGAGATGATAAAAGTGTTTAAGAAAGTTTTAAAATCAATTTGTAGATATAGAGAAAATATTACAATTGATGAAATGATAGAAATAATAAAGAATAATGAAAACGTTGTTCTATTAGATGTAAGAAGTTCTCAAGAGTTTAAAGAAGGACACATCAGGCGGAAGCATTAACATACCAGTTTATGACCTATTAGGTCAAGCCACAAGAAAATTAAAAAAAGAAAGCATTATAATAGTATATTGTAGTGCAGGAATAAGAAGCAAAAGAGCAGTTCAAATTCTACGAAAATTAAGATATAAAAATTTATATAATATAGAAGGTGGAATAGAAAATTTATGAATGAAATTTTAGAAAAAGCGAAACAAAACATGTTATTAAAAGAAAAAGAACTATCACCATATGCATGTAAATCTGAACAAGGAATATGGTTAAAAGAAGATAAAGAGGATATAAGACCAATATTTTTTAGAGATATAGATAGAATAATTCACTCATCAGGATATGCAAGATATATAGACAAAACTCAAGTATATTCATTTATTCAAAATGACCATATAACAAGAAGAGTTTTACATGTACAACTTGTTTCAAAAATTGCAAGAACAATTGGAAGAAGCTTAAGACTAAACGAAGATTTAATCGAAGCAATGGCATTAGGACATGATATAGGTCATACACCATTTGGGCATAAGGGAGAAAGCCTACTAAATTCAATTTGTGAAAAAGAAAATATAGGTTACTTTTGCCATAATGCGCAAAGTGTAAAAATTCTGCAAGACATTGAAGGTTTAAATATTAGTATGCAAACATTAGATGGAATTTTAGCACATAATGGAGAAATTCTAAAAAATAAATATGAACACAATATAGAAAAATCAAGAGAAGAATTTGAAAGAGATTTGTATGGTGCATTCCACGAGAAAAATTACAGTAAAAAGATAATACCAATTACAATAGAAGGAAGTGTAGTAAGACTATCAGATGTTATAGGATATATTGGCAGAGATATAGAAGATGCAATAACGCTTGGAATTGTTGATAGAAACGAAATACCAGAATTTCCAAGAAAAATACTTGGAGATAATAACAGACAAATAGTAGATACATTAATAAAAGATGTAATAGTAAACAGCTTCGATAAGCCATATTTAAGCTTTTCACAAGAAGTTTTTGAAGCATTAATGGAACTACAAAACTGGAATTTTGAGAAAATATATAACTCAGAAAAGGCAAATGCAAACTATGATAAAATAGAAAAATGTTTTACAAGACTTTACTATTTCTACTTAGAAAAATTAAGCGAAGTAAACCCAAAAGAAGAAATAACTAAAAACACAATAACAGCATCAGAAAGAACATTGTATCATTTTGTAAATAAAATGATGGAAAAACCAGATGAAAATATAAAGAGAATAGTAGTTGATTATATAGCAGGACAAACAGACAAATTCTTTTTAAATGAGTGTGAATTATACTTGGAGTAAAATGTTACAAAAACATTACAGAAATATTACGGTTATAAAACAAATTGCGAAAAATATTGCAATTTGTTTTTTTATGTGATTTAATAAGATTAAAATAATATTAAAAAGGAGAATTCATAATGAGAAAAATAATGCCTTGTAAATTGTTAGCGAGTGTAGTCTTACTTGCTATATTACTAATCATACCAACTTTTGTAGATGCTTATAGTGGAGAGATTGATCCAAAGAATTATATTTCTTTGCCAGTGTATTTAAATAGTAAAGATGGAATAATTAATAGTACTATATATATTAGTAGTTCTGCGGGTAATTCTTATAATTTGTACTATAAAGTTATGGAATTGAAAGAAAGTGAATTTAATGAAATTAATATGAAAAAAAATGAATATGAAGAAACAGTTGCAAGTGCTCAAGATGAAGCTAACAAAATTGCAGCTGAAGAAAAATTGAAAGTTGATAAAGCTAAAGAAGAATGCGATGCTATAGAAAATGATTCAACAAAAACTGAAGAAGAAAAAGCAGAAGCAAGAAAAGCATACAATAAGGCAATAGATGAGTACAATGCAAAAGCTAAAGAACTTAATTCAATGCTAGATGAAAAAGATAAACAAGCAAAACAAAAATACTATAGCTATTTGCCATTTAGTGATGACAATTGGACTCAAACAACAGATAAAAAAATGAAAATTAACACTTCAGACTTTTCAGAAAAAGCACATTTTATATTATGGGCTAAATTGAGCAATTCAGAGGGAACATATTATGAATATCGTATGTATTCAATAGATGTACCTAAAAATGTTACTTTGAGCTTAGATAAAACAACAGCTGAAATAAAAATTGGGAATACATTACAATTAAAACCAACAACATCTTCAAATAAGAGCATAACGTGGACAAGTGATAACGAAAACATTGCAACTGTAGATAGTTCCGGATTAGTATCTGGAGTGGCAGAGGGGGTTGCAACAATAACTGCCGAAGTTGAAGGACAGAAGGCAACATGTGTGGTAACAGTAAAAAAATCAACAGAACAAAATGAAGAAGATTATGGACTAAAATGGACAGACTTTTCATCTGCACGTATTACGCTAGAAAGTAATGGGAAAATACGGGGCATTAGGTACAAGTTACCATATAATAGTAAAGGGAGTAAATCTATTAGGAAAGAGTGAAAATTTTGGCGATAGATATCAAATATTTGTGACTACAGACAAGAATTATACTCCAGAATTAGAAAGAGAAGAAGGATATAAAATAAATGACTGGAAGAGAGCAAATACAAACAAGGCACCTGATTTGTATGATGTAAACAAAGAATTAGGGTTATATGTTACTTGGGAGCTATATGAACAAGCAGGCGAAAAACTATATGTTTGGATAAGAGAAAAACAATTAAATAGTACTAATTTAAAATATGAGTATAAATATCAAGTGAAAGCAGTTGAGGTTAATAGATTACCACAAATGCCATTAGGAACAAGAATATCTGGATTTTTTACTTATGAAGAAACTGACTTAAGACTATGCGATTATTATGTACCAGGTAACAAGACAATTAAATATAAAATTGGAAAAATTACAGATAAGAGCATTTTGCGTTCAATAAAAAATGGAGAAAGTGGGTGTCTAAGTAAATTAATGGAGTATGCAAAAAATGCAAACAATGGTTATAGTGGAGCAGCAAAAACGGGGCAAACAGATGAAATAGTTAGTAAGCTAAACTTATCAGATGACGAATATTATTATGTGTATATGGAACTAGATACTGAAAATGGAAAATACTATCCTATTGAAGACGTTAGTTTGTGCCAAGCCCAATATCTTTCAACTATAAATAAGTGGTACTTATATAATTATTTAGACAAAGAGTTCGTTTGGAACTTAGGAGAGAAACCACAAGAAGACAACAACACTACAGTTGATAACACAATTTCAAAAAATGTAATTCCTAATACAGGAAAAACTTTAATTATTTCACTTCTTGCAATAGGAATTGCTACACTAGGAATTTTTGGATATAGGAAGATGAAAGAATATTATTTTATAAAATAGTATATTAAGAAATATGATTTAAAAAATTGAAAAAGGAGAATACAAATGAACGAGAAAAAAATAAGTTTAACAACAGCTATAGTGTTGCTCATAATGTTATTATTAACATTGATAATTGCTGGAGGAGCAATATATATTGTAAAAGATAAAAATGGAGATAACAATAAAAAAGTAAAAGAAGAAACTAAACAAAATTATGTAGAAAATAAGAAGCAAAATGAAAATAATACAGAAACAAGCAGAACGGATATAGACAAGAGTGTATCTGAATTAGTAACAGACGCGAAATTTGATTACAATACAGGAATAGATAGTTTTACATATAGATTAGAAGATTGGGAAACAAAACAAATAAAAACATATACATATAAGGCAAATAGTACAGAGATTGAAGGAGCAGACTTAAAAACATCAAAATTTCCACATGTAAATATAGACTCAGATTATGCAAGAAAAATAAATGCGGAAGTTGAAACTTTATTTGATGAATATTTTGAAGATTTCAAAACAGAAATAAAACTTATTAGAGATACGGAAGTAATAGATGATATAAGTGAAAGAACTAGCGCAAGATATCGCGGAGACTTTATACGCATAGAAAATAATATTGTATCATATTCAACATATAAAAATGGTAACGTATTATCAATTGTAATAAAAGAAGGTCCATTTGCACAAGTGGGTAATAAATATACAACATATAATATTGATTTAAACACAGGTAAAGAAATAAATTTTCTAGAAATATGTAATACACTAAAACTTGATTCAACCGAATTGTATAATAATGTATGTGAACAAATGGAAAAAGTGTTAAAAGAGGAATATACTGAATATTATGATTATCCAAATGATGAAAAAATAGTACAAGAATACAATGATTATGTGAAAGAGAATAAAGAAATAATTTCGAATAGTTTATTTGTTGTTTCAACAAAATTTTTTATAGATGATAGTGGTAAGCTAAATGTTATATGTAAGATTTCACATAATGCAGGAAAAGGCTCAATGGAGTGTATATTGCCTGTACAATAAAAAAATTAAAATATCGAAGGAGGAAAATTTTAGAGATGAATGAAAAGAAAATAAGCTTAACAACAGCTATATTGTTGTTTATAATATTTATTTTGATAATGGCAATTGTTGGAGGAATTGTCTATTTTGTAAACTATAAAGAGGAGAATGATAAAAAGGTAACAGGCAGGGAATATAACAATGTGATAAATAATGACAAACCGAATACAGATACAAATACAAGTTTAAATTTTAATATAAACGAAAATTTAATGAGTGAAAATAATACAAGTTCAAATCTTCATTTGGATTTTAATTTAACAGGTGAAAGTAATTACTTAAATAAAAGTGTATCTGAATTAGTAACAGATGCCAAATTAAGCTATAAGACAGGAATAGACAGTTTTACATATGGTTTGTATAATTGGTCAACACAAAAAGAAGACAAATATACATATGAAGCTAATAGCCTAAAAATAGGGGAAGCAGACCTAGAAACATCAAAATTTCCATATGTAAATATAGATTCAACTTATGGAAGAGAAATAAACAATGAAGTAGCGGAATTGATTAAAGAATATTTTGATTTGTATGTAGATTCAATAAAACTTATAAGGGATACAGAATCAATACAAGATATGAATGAAAAGAAACAAGCAAGATGGAATTTGAATGATGAAAGAATAGCAAATAATATTGTAAAATATAATGCATATAAAAATGACAATATTTTATCAATTGTAATTGTTGAGGGACCAATTACCAATATTGAATATAAATACAAAACATTTAATATAGATTTGAATACTGGTAAAAGGGTAAATCTTGAAGAAGCTTACAAAAAATTAGGGTATACCCAAAGCGAATTAGAAGAAGATCTTTTAAAAGAGGTTTCTGAATTAGTAAAAGAGAGATGTGAAGCTAATGACATATTAGACAAACATGAAGGGCTAATGTCTTATAATGAGAAGAGAGTTGTAAGTACAATAGAAAACGATAATGCTAGCTATTTTATTGATGAGAATAAGAATTTAAATATTGTAGTTATGACAAACCAACCTTGGGGAAAAGATAACCATGATATCTTATACACAGTAAAAAAATAAAAAAGTTTTAAATAACAAAAAATCAAATCGACAAAATGTAGAATTTTGTCGATTATTTTTTTCGCCAAAACTTCCCATTTTTCATCGAAGGAAAACCCAAAAAAAACTAGAATATATAAGGTATACAATTAAAATAGGAGGGATAATTTTGAAGGTTACATATAATGAAAAGGACAAGCTCTTGACATTAAAACTTACAGAAGAAATAGACCATCATTCTTCTGAAAAGATTAGAACAAGAGCTGATTTTGAGATACAAAAATATATACCAAAAACATTAGTAATAGATTTTACAAATGTTAATTTCATGGATAGTGCAGGAATTGGAATGGTATTAGGCAGATATAAGATGTCTAGCATGTTTGGAGGAAAGATGTTCATGAAAAATGTATCTCCAAGTGTGAAAAAAGTATTTGAAATGGCAGGAGTAACCAGAATAATACCAATAATTGAAGAACAAGGAGGAACAGAAATTGGAAAATGTATATGAAAATAAAATGAGTTTAGAATTCTTAAGCAAATCAGAAAATGAAGCATTTGCACGAATTACAGTAGCAAGTTTTGCTTCGCAGTTAGATCCAAGTATAGAGGAAATTTCAGACATAAAAACAGCCGTATCAGAGGCAGTTACAAATTGCATAATTCATGGCTATGAAGAAAAAATAGGAACTATACATATTGAATGCAAATTATATCAAAAGACAATAGAAATAGTAATTATGGATAAAGGAAAAGGAATAGAAAATATTAGTCAGGCAAAAGAGCCTTTGTTTACAACAAAGCCAGAACTTGAAAGATCAGGCATGGGCTTTACAATTATGGAAAGCTTTATGGACGAGTTAAAAATAGAATCTGTAATAGGAGTTGGTACAAAAATTACTATGAAAAAAGTAATTAAAGATGAGTAACGGAGGAATTATGTACGAGATAGAAACAGAAGATATTGTAAATGCGCAAAATAAATCAGAAGAAGCAATGTCTAAACTTATTGAACAAAACAGTGGGCTAATTTGGAGCATAGTAAAAAGATTTTCTGGACGAGGACATGGCATAGAAGACTTATACCAAATAGGCTGTATTGGATTAATAAAGGCAATTCAAAGGTTTGATGTAAGCTATAATGTACGAATATCAACATATGCAGTACCATATATTATACGGAGAAATAAAACGATTTATAAGAGATGATGGACCAATAAAAGTAAGTAGAAGCATAAAAGAACTTGCAACAAAAATAAACGAAATTCAAAGACAAAACATAAATAAAACAGGAGAAGAACTAAAGGTAAATGAACTTGCAGCAAAACTTAATGTATCAAAAGAAGAAATTGTAGAAGCATTAGATGCAATAAGAAGACCAGAATCTATAGACGAAGAATTGTATGATGAAGCAGGAGGAGAAACCAGAATTTCAAAAATTAGTACAAATAAAGACGAAACAGGAACATTAGTAAATAAAATATGTGTTCATGAATTAATAGATGAATTAGATGAAAGAGAAAGAAAAATAATAATACTTAGATATTTTAAAGGAAAAACTCAAAGTGAAGTTGCTATAAGGCTTGGCATGAGCCAAGTTCAAGTTTCAAGAATAGAAAAAAAGGTACTAACAAAGATGCGTCAAAAAATTGCTTGAAAGGGGAAAAACAATGCGAAAAGTTTTAATATATATTTTGGGTTTTGTTTTATTATGCTTTTTAATACCAATTATATTTACAAAAAGACCAGAAAAAGCAGTAGTAGCAATAAATGAAGCAAGCAAAGAAAGTGATAATAATCAAAATGAAAATAAAACAGATACAAAAACACCTACAATAGTAAAATTACTACATGCTGAAACAGGAGAAGTAGAAGAACTAGAAATGGATAAATACCTATATGGTGTAGTATCTGCAGAAATGCCAGCAAATTTTGAAAAAGAAGCTTTAAAGGCGCAAGCAATAGTTGCAAGAACATATACAGAATATAAAATATATAAGGGAAGCAAACACGAAAATGCAGATATTTGCGATGATTCGAAGTGTTGCCAAGCATGGATTTCTAAAGAAAAGCGTTTTGAAAAATGGAATGAAGTAGACCGAGAAAACAACTGGAACAAGATTACTTCAGCAGTGGATGAAACATCAGGCAAAATAATTACATATGATGGAGCTCCAATAAATGCATTTTTCCATTCAAATAGTGGTGGAACAACAGAAACTGTTGCAAATGTGTGGGGCGGAAGTAATTACCCATATTTGCAAAGTGTAGAAACATCTGGAGAAGATAGCTATACACAATATGCTTCAACAGTTACTTTAACTAAAGAGGAAGTGCTTCAAAAAATGCAGGCAGAATATCCAGGAACAACCATAGACTGGACACAAGAAAAACCAATACAAATTACTGAATATAACGAAAGCGGAAGGGTAAAAACAATACAAATTGGAAATAAAAGTATTTCAGGAGTTGAAGCAAGAACAATATTTGGTTTAAAATCTGCAAAATTTAATGTGCAAGTTGGAGAAAGTGTTCAATTTGATGTTGTAGGCTATGGGCACGGTGTAGGGCTTAGCCAAACAGGTGCAGATGCAATGGCAAAAACAGGAGCTACTGCAGAACAAATAATAAATCACTATTATACAGGAGTAAAAATAGAAAATATTTGAATAAAGTAAAAAAATTGGTACATAATTAAACTAAAGAAAGGGAGGAATCCAAATGAGAAAGAAAACAAATAGTGGTTTTAAAAAAGTTTTAATGATATATGGAGGTGTGTTACTAGTATTAATAGCAACATGTGTTATTGTATATATTGTATATAACAATAAAATAAAAGAATCTGCAAAACAAAGCCTACTTGCCGCAGAAAAGCTAACAGAACTTGTCCCAAACACAGGAGCATTAGAAGAAGCAAGTACAGAAATTAGTAAAACAATAAATGAAGTTCTTGAAGAAACTGCATCTGAAATAAATCAAAATGACGAAGATGAAAATACACAAGAAAACAATCAAACTGAAAACGTTGAAGTTCAAGAGCCAGTAGTAGAACCAGAACCAGTAAAAGAATTGGAATTTGCATATCCTGTAAATGGAGAAATATCAAAGCCATTTTCAATAGATAATTTAATATTTTCAGAAACATTACAAGAATGGGTAGTACACAAAGGAATAGATATAAAAGCACCAAGAACAACAGTAGTAAAATCAGCAGAAGAAGGAACAGTAAAAGCAATAAAAAACGATCCAAGATATGGCTTAACAGTAATAATAGAACATAGAGATGGATATAAAACAATATATGCAAACCTACTTACAACAGAGTTTGTAAAAGAAGGCGAAAACGTGAACAAAGGGCAGAGCTTAGGAACAGTAGGAAACTCAGCATCATTTGAAATAGCAGATGAACCACACCTACATTTTGAAATGACAAAAGATGACGAAACAGTGGACCCAAAGATATATTTAAAGTAAAAAGCAAGACATGGGAGAAAACGCCCCATGTCTTAGTTTTTTCATGAAAAATGTTTATTTTATTCCAATTTTGTGGTAAAATAGTAAAGTACGATATATTTTAAATGTAAAAAGGAGGATGTATGTTAGAACTTAAAAATATATGTTTCGAAAGAGATAATAAAAAAATCTTAAAAAATATAAATTTAAAACTTGAAAATGACAAGTTTTATGTAATTACAGGACCAAATGGTTCAGGTAAGTCTACTTTGGCAAAAATAATCATGGGCATTAATAAACAAGATAGTGGACAAGTTATTTTAGATGGAAAGGATATAAGCAATTTACCTATTAACGAAAGAGCAAATATTGGAATTGGCTTTGCATTTCAACAACCAGTTAAGTTTAAAGGAATTACAGTATATGATTTAATTAAACTATCAGCTGGTAAAGATATAACCAAAAAAGAGGCTTGCGATATTTTATCTAAAGTTGGTTTATGTGCTAAAGAATATGTAGATAGAGAAATTAATAGTTCACTTTCAGGAGGAGAGCTAAAAAGAATAGAAATTGCAACAGTTGCAGTTCGAAATTCAAAACTAACAATATTTGATGAACCAGAAGCGGGAATAGACTTATGGAGCTTTAATAACTTAATAAAAATCTTTGAAGACATGAGAGAAAAAACAAAAGGCACAACATTAATTATATCTCATCAAGAAAGAATATTAGATATTGCAGATAAAGTAATTTTATTAAACAACGGAGAAATTGAAAAAATTGGAGAATCAAAAGATTTAATGAAAAATATAATACCAAAAACAAATTGCTGTAAGTTAGGAGGAGATGCCTAATGGAAAATGTTGATAAAGAATTATTAAAAGAAATATCTGATATAGATGGAGAAATTAAAGGAGCCTACAATATTAGAAAAAACGGCAAAGGAATAGAAAGAAAAGTAACAGAAAACGTAAATATTGTAACAAAGCAAGATAAGCCAGGAATAGATATATTTGTTAAAGAAAACACAAAATTTGAATTTGTTCATATTCCAGTAATCATAACAGAAAGTGGTTTAAATGATGTAGTATATAACGATTTCTATATTGGAAAAAATGCAAATGTAGTAATAATTGCAGGTTGTGGAATACACAACGACCACCACAAAGACTCTCAACATGATGGAATTCATAGATTTTTCTTAGAAGAAGGTGCAAAAGTAAAATACATTGAAAAACACTATGGAGAAGGTTCAGGAGATGGAAAAAGAATTCTAAACCCAGTAACAGAAGTATACCTAAAAGAAGGTAGCAACATGGAAATGGAGACAGTTCAAATAAAAGGTGTAGACTCTACTATAAGAACTACAAAAGGAGTTTTAGAGAATAATACAAGTTTGGTAATACTAGAAAAAATAATGACACATGGAAATCAAACAGCAAAAACATCTTTTAATGTAGAGCTAAATGGAGAAAACTCAAGCACAAAAGTAACATCAAGGTCTGTTGCAACAGAAAATTCAGTACAACAATTTGAATCACATGTAGAAGGAAATTCAAAATGTTTTGGACATGTAGAGTGTGATGCAATAATAAAGGATAGTGCAAAAGTAATTGCAATTCCATCAATAATTGCAAATAATGTAGAAGCAAACTTAGTGCATGAAGCAACAATAGGCAAAATTGCAGGAGAACAATTAATGAAACTTATGACACTTGGATTAGACGAAAAACAAGCAGAACAAGAAATAATAAATGGATTTTTGAAATAATTTCCTTTTACCTCTTGTTTTTTCATAAAATTTGTGTTAAACTAAATGATAGTGAGTTTTAATAACAGTTTTAGGAGGTGCTATAACAATGGCAAAATGTGATATATGCGACAAATCAGTTAATTATGGAAATAAATTAAGTATAACACGTTCACATATAAGTAAAAGAACATCAAGAACATTTAAACCAAATATTAGAACAGTAAAAGCAATGGTAGATGGACAACCAAAAAAAATCAATGTTTGTACAAAATGTTTACGTTCAGGAAAAGTTACAAAGGCTTAATTACAAAAAATAGAGCAAGTTTTAACTTGCTCTTGTTTTGTATATGTAATTTAAAATTACATTATTCTAAAGAGTTTAGTTCAGAAAATTTTTATTTATCTTTTACACCAAAAATAAGCTTAACAAAACCCCTTAAAAACTTAGGAACTTTTTTTACAACAATAGTCATATTTTTAACACACTCCTTTTAATAATATCAGCAGCAAAGCCAAGAGATACCAAGGCATACAACCACAGCACCTATAAGAAATAACCAACCAGTAAAAGGAAGTAATATCACGAGTAAAATTCCTAAACCTAATCCAATTAAACAAACAGCTAAAGTTTTCTTAAAAATTCTCATAACATTCCTCCCAGATATAATATAATATTAAATTTTATGTAAAATTGTGAAAGAAGGTGTAAATGCTAATAGACCTAATATATCCACCAGTATGTGGCATATGCGATAGAATTTGTAAAAAACATTTATGTAAAGAATGTGAAATAGATTTAAAAAAATACGAAATAAATGAAATAGAAAATGCTAAAGGCGATGAAAGCAAATACTATGATTATCAAGTAAAAACCTTTAAGTACAAGGGAAAAGTTAGAAGTAAAATAATAGATTATAAATTTAATGAGAAGTCTTATATGTGCCATACCTTTCAAAAAATGATAACAAAAAATGAAAAAATATATAGTTTTTTGAAAAAGTATGATATAATATTATACGTTCCTATGTTCAAAAAACAGGAATATAAAAGAGGATATAACCAAACCTATTTAATAGCTAAAGAAATAGGAAAAACTTTAGGAATACCAATAGAGAAAAACAATTTAACAAAAATAAAAGATACAAAAAAGCAAAGTACACTAACCAAAGAAGAAAGAAAAACAAATGTGAAAGATGCATTTGTAATTAGGAAACCGGAAAGAATAGTAAATAAAAAAGTTATATTATTTGATGATATTTTTACAACAGGAAATACAGTAAATGAGTGTAGCAAGGTTATAAAAATGGCAGGAGCAAAAGAGGTTGCAATACTTACCATTGCTGTAGATTAAACAAAGGAGGTAATAATGGAAGACTTAGTTGAAAGCATTTTAGATTATGTCAGATCAGATTATACAGATTATGCCATAATGATAAATGGAGAATGGGGTAGTCGGAAAGACCTATTTTTGGAATAACAAAATAAAGCCAAAAATTGATGGAATGCAATATAACGGAAAAAGGTTTACAAGTATTTACATGTCTTTATATGGTATATCAAACCTTGAGGAAATAAGCAAAAAAATATTCATTGAAACAACACAGTTAATGGATAAAAATGTAAAGAAACACATAGAAACAACAGGAAAATACTCAATTCCCGAATATGCAAAAACAGGTTTGAATATGGCAAACTCATTTGGTGCAAATACAAATGAAAAAATTAATTATGAAAAATTCTTTGCAACAGATGATAAAGTATTGTGCTTCGATGACCTAGAAAGAGCTAATGTAGACGTTATAGATATTCTAGGTTACATTAACAACTTTGTTGAACATGACCACATAAAAACAATAATTATATGTAACGAAAAAGAACTTTCAACAAAACTTAAAAATTCAAACCTTGAAATGAAAACATTTATTGCAACATATCTTTTAGACAAACAAGGGGAATTAGCAAAAGATGATGGCAAACCAATGGTTGAAAGAATACAAGAAAAAATAGAATATGTATTTGATAAAGCAAATGACTATGAAAGAATAAAAGAAAAACTAATAGGCGAAACATTCGAATACAGACCAGAATTCAACTATATAATAAATGGAATTTTAATGAGGTACGAAAACGACAAAGACCTTATAAGATTTTTAAGAGAAAACACGCCATATATAATAAATACATTTAACAAAAGTGGAACGAGAAACCTTAGAATACTAAAGCATTCATTAAATGACTTTAAAAAAATTTATGAAATGGTAAACAAATATTATCCAAACACAAATTATAGAGTTTTGCAAACAATGCTTATATTTACAATAGCAATTTCATTTGAAATTAAAGCAGGTAAAATTACAAAAGATAAATTTGTGTATATACAAAATAACGAGGAATACAAAGCAACAGTAGTATCTTCAAAAGTATTTATGGATAATAGGCAGTTCTACATTAAAGAATTTGATAATAACTATTACTATAACTTTAAGGCAGAATATAGATTTTTCAAATTTATTGAAATGTATGTTAGAACAAGAATTTTTGATACAAGACGTTTTAAAGAAGATATGGAAGACATTATAAATACAGTAGATACAGAGAAATTACCAGGATACAAACGTCTACTCACAGAAGAATTCTGGAAGATTTCAGATGATCAATTTCCAGGTGTAATTGAAAATGTAATGTCTGATGTTAAGCAAGGAAAGTTAAGTTTAATAGACACAACTAAGTTATTTATATACTTCACGTACTTCGTACAAAGAGGACTAATCAACTATAGTATGTCTACAATAAAAACATTATTTTTCAATGGTATGAACCTAGCATCTTTAAACTCTGTGTATGTAGAAAACGCAGAACAAGAACTAAATAGCTTGGCTTTGGGCGAAAAAAACTTAGACATAGATGATATTCTAGCACATTTTTATGTTTTAAATAATACATTAAAAGATAAAATGTATACAGAAAAAGCAAATGAAGTATTTAAATATATACCAATGAAAATGGAAATATTCTATGAAAAATTTGATGAAGAATGCATGGAAATACCAATATTAAAATACTATGATCCACATCAACTATTCCAAAGAATATCTTGTGCAAGTAATGAAGATATAATGGGAATAAAAGAAAAACTGCTAGAAAGAGCAAGAAAACACAAAGGTAAATTACAACCAGAATTGAAAAACATAAAGAAGCTAAGAGAAATAGTAGAGCAATATCTAAAAGGCAAAGAAATAACAATTAAAACAGTAATGCTTGTGGAATTACAAAAGGATTTAGATACAATTATAGAAATAATGGGAAATGAAGAACATTAAAAGCTTAGATTGGAAAGGAAGATTAAAAATGGAAGAATTAAAACTAAAATACTATTTTGAACATATGGATGAATTCAGTGAAAAGGAAATTTTTGAAGACTGCGAATATGTGTGGGAACCACTAAACAAAACAAAAGAATACTTAAACAAAAAAATAGTAGAACCAAATATTAAAGAAAATAAAGCCGAGGTTGGAGAATTTGTTTCAATCTCAGGTAATTACTCAATTGGAGAAGGTACAAAAATTGGTGCAAATGTTACAATAATAGGACCAGTAATAATAGGCAAAAATGTTGAAATACAAGCAGGAGCTTTAATTAGACCGAACACAATTATTGGAGATAATTGCGTAGTTGGGCATGGCTCAGAAATTAAACATGCAATATTACAAAATAAATCAAAAGTAGCAAGCTTAGATTTTGTTGGGGATAGCATACTTGGAAAATCAACAAGAATTGGAAGTGGATGCATACTTGCAAATAGAAGATTTGACCAAAAAAATATAGAAATAAAGATTGATGGAAAAAAATATGATACAGGAACAGATTTCTTTGGTGCAATCGTTGGAGATAGTTCTAGATTTGGAGCAAATTCAACAAGTTTACCAGGAACATGTGTTGGACCATATACATGGATTTTACCAATGGTGCAAGTAAGAAATTTTGTACCAGCAGAAAAAAGAATTTTCCCAAAAGCAGAATATTGGGTTCAAGATAACCCAAGAACAGAACTAAAATAATTAGGAGTTTTTATGAAGAAAAAATGGCAATATTATGAACAAGATAAAGACATTGTAAACAAAATAGCAGAAGAACATGGTATATCTACACTTCTTGCCAAAATTTTAGTAAATAGAGGAATTGTAGATAGCAAGCAAATAAAAGTATTCTTAGAGCCACAACGACATGACTTCCATAACCCTTTTGACATGTTAGACATGGAAATGGCAGTAAATAGAATTATAGAAGCAATAAACAATAAAGAAAAAACTATAATATATGGAGATTATGATGTTGATGGAATAACAAGTATCACAGTTCTAAAAAAGTTCTTAAATGAAAGAGGGCTAGACGTAGATTACTACATACCAAACAGATTAGAAGAAGGTTATGGCTTAAATAAAGAAGCAATTGAAGAAATTGCAAAAAAAGGCTATAAACTTATGATAACTGTAGATTGTGGAATATCAGGAGTAGAAGAAGTTGAACTTGCAAACAGCTTAGGAATAGAAACAATAATAACAGACCACCATGAACAACTAGATGTATTACCAAATGCTTATGCAATTATAAACCCAAAACGTAGAGATAACACATATCCATTTAGAGGGCTAGCTGGTGTAGGTGTTGTGTTTAAAGTAATACAAGCAATATCAATGAAACTTAACCTTGATGAAAAGGAATATTTGAAATACCTAGACATAGTATGTATAGGAACAATTTCAGATATAGTTCCACTAGTTGATGAAAATAGAGTAATTGCAAAACTAGGCTTAATGCTTGTAAAATGCACAAAAAATGTTGGGCTAAAAGAATTAATAGAAGAATCTGGATACAAAACAATAGATTCTGGAATGGTTTCATTTGGAATTGCACCAAGAATTAATGCATGTGGAAGAATGGGAAAACAAGAGGAAGCATTAGAATTATTCTTAACAGATAACCCAGAGAAAGCAAAAACAATAACTAAAAGATTAAACGAATACAATATACAAAGGCAAGAAACGGAAAAGCAAATTTTTGAGCAGGCAATTTCAGAACTTGAAAAAGAAAACTTAGAAGAAAAGAGTAGTATAGTACTTGCTGGAGAAAACTGGCATCATGGAGTAATTGGAATTGTTGCTTCAAGAATTACAGAAAAGTTTTTCAAACCAACAATACTAATATGCATTGAAGATGATATAGGAAAAGGCTCAGGCAGAAGTGTTCCAGGGTTTGACTTACATGAAGCTTTAGCTCAAAGTTCAAAATATTTAGAAAAATATGGTGGACATGAGATGGCTGTTGGTTTATCTTTAAAAAAAGAAAATATACAAGAATTTAAAAATCACTTTGAAGAATATGCAAAATCAAAAGGCGTTAAGGATATAGTTCCAATTATTAATGTAGACTCAGAAATAACCAAAAAAGATATAAATAAAGCCACAGTGGAACAAATAAAACTATTAGAACCTTTTGGTGAGCAAAACAAACAACCATTATTGATATATAAAAATTTGAAAATAGCATCAATAAGGGCATTATCAGAAGGTAAACACTTAAAACTAATGCTAAAAGATGAAAATGAAATAATAAATGCAATAGGTTTCAACCTAGGAGAACTTTCAGAAGAATACTTAATAGGAGATAAAGTTGATGTGGTTGGAACACTAGAAATAAACGCATATAATGGACAAGAACAAATACAAATAAACTTAAAAGATATAATGAAATCAATTTAGAACAAATAGAAAGGATAAGTAGCATGGAAAGCACAAACAAAACAATTGGTGATGTAATAAAAAGAATGAAAATGAATAAGAGAAAATTTAATAATGCTTTAATATTAAAGGCGTATAATTTCGCAGAAGAACATCACCGTGGGCAAAAAAGAATGTCTGGAGAAGACTACATAATACATCCTGTGGCAGTTGCCTATATTCTAGCAGACCTACAAATGGATGATGCAACAATTTGTGCAGCACTATTACATGATGTTGTTGAAGATACAGATGTAACAAGTGAAGACATAACAAAAATCTTTGGCGAAGAAATATCTGAAATGGTTGCAGGTGTTACAAAACTTGGAAAAATAAAATATGTAACAATAGAAGAACAACAAGTAGAAAATTACAGAAAAATGTTCCTAGCAATGGGAAAAGATATAAGAGTAATACTTATAAAACTAGCAGATAGACTTCACAACATGAGAACACTTTCAAGTTTAAAAAGAGATAGACAAATAGCTAATGCCAAAGAAACAATGGAGCTATATGCACCACTTGCAAATAGGCTTGGTATATATTCTTTAAAATGGGAACTAGAAGACTTAGCTTTTAGATATTTATACCCAGAAGAATATAGAGAACTTGTATTAAGCATTGAAAAGAAAAGAGAAGAAAGACTAGAATTTATAGACAAAATAAGAGATGAAATTCAAGCAGCTCTAAAGAAAGAAAAAATTATTGCAGAAGTTACAGGCAGGGCAAAACACTTATATAGTATTTATAGAAAAATGCAAAGAGACAACATAACAATAGACCAAGTGTATGACTTATTTGCACTAAGAATAATAGTAAACTCAGTAAAAGACTGTTATGCAGCATTAGGAGTTGTGCACGATTTATACACACCAATGCCAGGAAGATTTAAAGATTATATAGCAGTACCAAAACCAAACATGTACCAATCAATACATAATACTCTAATTGGTCCAAAAGGAACACCTTTTGAAATACAAGTTCGTACATGGGATATGCATAGGGTAGCAGAATATGGTATCGCAGCCCATTGGGCATATAAAGAGGCAAATAAATTTAAAAAATCAAATGTAGTAGTTGAAGAAGATAAACTTGCTTGGCTTAGAGAAACACTAGAATGGCAAAAGGATATGCAAGATCCAACAGAATTCTTAAGAACTTTAAAAACAGAACTATTTGAAGATGAAGTTTATGTATTTACACCAAAGGGAGAAATAAAAACACTTCCAAGAAATTCAACACCTATAGATTTTGCATATAGTATACATGCAGAAGTAGGACATAAAATGATAGGGTGCAAAATCAACAGTAAAATGATGCCAATAATTACAAAATTAAAAAGTGGTGACATAGTAGAAATTCTAACATCAGAAACAGCAAAAGGACCAAGTAGAGATTGGCTTAAAATTGTAAAAAGCTCAAGTGCTAAAACTAAGATACAACAATGGTTTAAGAAAACAGAAAGAGAAGATAACATAGAAAAAGGAAAAGACATATTAGACAAAGAAATAAAGAAAATTGGTATGTCACATAGCGACTTATTTAAACCAGAATGGATACAAGTTGTACTAAACAGATACAATTACAACACAGTAGAAGATATGTATGCAAGTATTGGCTTTGGTGGAATATCACCAAATAAAATAATAACAAGATTACTAGAAGAATACAAAAAAGAACATGAAGAAGATGTTATTGAAGAAAAAATACAAGAACTTGTAACAGAAAAACCAAGAAAAACAAAATCACCAAAATCTGGTGTAATTGTAAAAGGAGTAGACAACTGCTTAGTAAAATTCTCTAAATGCTGTAATCCAGTACCAGGAGACGACATTATAGGATACATAACAAAAGGTAGAGGTGTTTCAATACATAGAAAGGATTGCCCAAACTTAAAAGATTTATTATCAGAGGAGGAGAGAATTATAGAAGTAGAATGGTTTGACCAAACAGAAAAGGCCGAATATAATGTAGATATACAAATACTTGCAAATGATAGAACAGGTTTACTTTCAGATGTTGTAAGGGAAATTACAAATCAAAAAATAAACATAATGGGAGTAAACACAAGAACAAGTAAAGATAGAATTGCAACAATAGATGCAACACTTGAGGTTCAAGACATTGGACAATTAAATCAAGTACTAAAACAAATAAGAAAAGTAGATAGCGTATATGACGTAACACGTAAAAATTAAAAAGGGGAGATATTTATGGCAAAAACATTAGCAAAAACATTACCAGGTTTTATGGAACTATTACCAAAAGACCAAATACTATTTAACCAAATGAAAGAAACAATACAAAAAACATATGAAAAATTTGGTTTTCTACCACTAGATACACCAGTAATAGAAAGCACAGAAGTTCTTCTTGCAAAAGCAGGTGGAGAAACAGAAAAACAACTATATTCATTTAAAAAGGGAGACAGCGAACTAACATTAAGGTTTGACTTAACAGTGCCACTTGCAAAATATGTTGCACTATACTCAAACGAACTAAGCTTTCCTTTTAGAAGATATCAAATAGGAAAAGTATATAGAGGAGAACGTGCACAAAAAGGTAGATACAGAGAATTTTATCAATGCGATATAGATGTTATAGGAGATGGAGAAGTAAACATTATAAATGATGCAGAAATTCCAAGCATAATGTATGAAGTATTTAAAAACTTAGGGTTAGATAACTTTACTATAAGAATGAATAACAGAAAAATTCTAAACGGATTATTTGAAGATGTAAATGCAAAAGAAATATCTGTTGATGTAATGAGAATAATAGACAAAATAGAAAAAATAGGAGAAGAAAAAGTAAGAGCAGAACTTAGAGAACTTCAAATGCCAGAACAGAGTATTGAAAAGATAATGCAGTTTATTGGAATTCAAGGAACAACAGATGAAAAATTACAAAAACTAGAAAATTTAAACATTGAAAATGATACATATAAAGAAGGCTTATATGAATTAAAAGAGGTTATTAAATATATTAGATTATTCAATGTTCCAGAAGAATATTTTACAGTAGATGTAAGTATAGCAAGAGGCTTAGACTATTATACAGGAACAGTTTATGAAACATTTTTAAATGATTATAAATCAATAGGAAGTATATGCTCAGGAGGAAGATACAGCAATTTAAGTGAATACTATACAGATAAGAAAATGCCAGGTGTAGGAATGTCTATAGGTCTTACAAGATTATTCTATGTTTTAAATGAAATAGGACTAATAAAAACAGAGAAAAAATCTATATCAGATGTATTAATCCTATCAATGGTAGACGACCTAAAGCCAGCAATAGAAACTGCAAATAAACTAAGAGGAGCTAGGGTAAATTGCGAAATATATTTTGATAATAAGAAAATAAAAACTAAATTCAAATATGCAGATAAATTACAAATACCATATGTAATTGTAATTGGAGAAGATGAAATTAAAGCAGAAGAAGTTACTCTAAAGAACATGCAAACAGGTAAGCAAGAAAGAATGAAACTAGAAAAAGTAATAGAAAAACTTTGCAAATAAGGAAAGGAAGATATAAAAAATGGAAAGAAAAAGAGGATTTGAAATAGCAAAAGGATTTGAAAAGTGGAATATTAATTTACCAGTAAGAAAAACAAAATGTTCAGCAGGATACGATATAGAAGCTGCTGAAGATACAGTTATACCAAGCTTTAAAAAAGGTATGAAACCAACACTTGTAAAAACAGGCTTAAAAGCATACATGGGAGAAGATGAAGTATTAATACTTGCAAATAGAAGCTCAAACCCAGGCAAAAAAGGACTAATCCTTTCAAATAGTATTGGAGTAATAGATAGTGACTACTATGAAAATCCAGATAATGATGGGCATATAATGTTTGCATTTTATAATATTAAAGATGAAGATATAGAAATAAAAAAAGGAGACGCAATAGGACAAGCAATATTCCAAAAATTTCTAGTAACAGATGATGACATTGCAACAGGCGAAAGAAAAGGTGGCTTTGGTTCAACAAGTAAATAAATTTTATGAAACATATTGAAAATATTATAAATATGTAATAAAATTTATTCAAATGTAAAAGGAGTGAAAAACATATGAAAAAAGAACGTGGTGCAATAACTTTAATAACACTTGTTACAATATTATTTATGCTTGCTTTTCTAGTAAGTACATTTACAATAATTATGAATAGAAGACAATCACAAGCAGAAATAAAAAGAGAAACCAAAGAAATATATGAAAGTGATGTTGAGAATGCTGAGCAAGTATATAAAAGTTATTTTGCAGGAGAAAACGAAATAATACCAATTTTAAATACAGACAATTTATTAAAAGTATGCAAAATTATACAAGAAGATACAGATGGATATATATTTGCAAAAGACAAAATATATAAATGCACTGCAAGTTCAAACTATAAACTTGAAGCAAATTTAGTTTTAAATGATGCAGACTATATAGATAAATATCCAGAATTATTTGGAGAAAAAAGTTGGATAGAGACAACAGAAACTGAAGTAACAAAAACTTTAACAAATCAAGTAACAAACTTTGGAACAGTAGGTTCTAGTACATATGAAGCACCAGCAACAGGAACATATACACTTCAAGTATGGGGAGCACAAGGCGGTTCATATAGTACAACATATTATGGTGGAAAAGGTGGATACTCTATCGGAACAATAAGCCTATCTCAAGGTGATAAACTAACTGTAAATGTTGGAGGACAAGGAACTTCTGTAACATCTGCCAAAATTGGTGGAACAGGTGGAAGCAATGGAGGCCGGAAGAGGCGGAAATGGTTCAGACTCATCAAAGGGTATAGCAGGATCTGGTGGAGGAGGAGCGACTGATATAAGAATTCGGAGGCACTGCTTTAGGCTATAGAGTAATTGTTGCTGGTGGAGGCGGCGGCGCAGGAGGACCTGGTTGTAATGGGGGTTCTTCGCTTTCTGCAAATACGTCAGCAATTGGTGGCTTAGGTGGAGGAACTAGTGGTGGCACTGGAAAAGATTCAGGACAAGCAAATTATGGCGGAAAAGGTGGAAGGGGTGGCTCAGCTGCTTCAGGAGGAGCAGGTGGAGCCGTTTCAACCAAAACCACTACACAGTCAGATAATACTTATTATGCTGGAGGTGGCCGGAGGTGGTCGGTGGCGGTTGGTATGGCCGGTGGCCGGAGGTGGTCGGAGGTTCTTTAACAGGATCAACTCAAAGAGGAACTGCAGGTTCTGCAGGAAGTCTTGGAACAGGAGGAACAGGAGGAGCTTCATATTCACAAGGTGCAAGGGCTTATTATGGATCTGGTCGGTGGTGCCCGGAGGCGGTGGTTCAGGCTTTGTATGTACAGCAACATCAAGACCAAGTAGTGGCTACTATGTAGATTCAAAGTATAATTTAAGCAATGCAACAACATATGCGGGATCTTCATCATTTACATCAACATCAGGAGGCACAGAGACAGGACACTCTGGAAATGGTTATGCAAAAATAACACTAGTTTCAGGAACAGCAACTGAGACAGTTCAAACCACTACAACTGTAACAGGAATTAGATGGAATGGAATATTAAGAACTGCAAACTTTGACTATGGAGAAAAATATATTAAAGAAACAGACTTAAAAAATAATGTGTTAAAACATAATGGAATTAACACAGTTACTTATATAGAAGGAACAGGCACTCAATGGATTGATACAGGAATTCAGCCAGATACAAACACTAGATTTGAGATGGAATTTGCATTAACTAATACTACTGAAACAAGAGCAATAATGGGAGCTAGAGTAGCAGTTAGTCAAGTTTCAATGGATTTATTCTTTGTAAATGGAGATTTAAGATGGGATTATAACAAAAGCAAAACTTCTAGTAGCCTTACTTATACCGCAGGAAATATAATTCACGTTGAAAAAGGAATAGGAAAAATAGATATAACTTCAAATTCAAAAACAAAAACGATTACAAGCTCTGATACAATTAGTGTTGCAAAAAATATTTACCTATTTAATATTTCTCAAGGAGGAACAGCAGAAAACAGATTTGGAAAATTCAAATTGTATTACTGCAAGATATGGCAAGGGGATACACTAGTTAGAGATTTTGTACCAGTGCTAGACACAGAGGGAAAAGCTTGCTTATACGATAATGTAAGTAAAGAATATTTCTATAACTCAGGTTCAGGAGAGTTTAGTTATCAATAAAAATAAAAGCCAATTTCAAAATATAAAATGAAATTGGCTTTTAACATTTTAAAATAAATAGGAACTATTTATTTAACATTTGACTTTCAGCTTTTTGAATCATTTTCTTAACCATGTTACCACCGATTCTACCAGCATCTTTTGCAGATATATCACCATTATAACCATTCTTTAAGTTAACACCTACTTCTGTAGCAACTTCATATTTGAATTGATTTAAAGAATCTTTAGCTTCTGGAACTAATGTTCTGTTTGAATTTGTGTTTGCCATTTCTTTTCACCTCCTAGGATTTTAAAAAAAATTGTTAAAGCAATTTCATGCTTTTCAACATTTATGATGTGCAAAATATTAAAAAATAAACTAGTAATTTTTTGAAAAATTGGATAAAAATTATTTTAAAAATAAATATTACAAAAATATTACATAAATATTAAAAATATATGACAAAATTTAAAAGTTATTGTATTTTAATGCTTTTTGTTGTAGAATTATAATAAATAAAATAGAAATTAGGAGGAATAATTATGCCATCAAATCCAATGCAAAGAAAAGTAAGAAATTCATTTTTATTAGGAGTTTTAGTAATGCTAGTAATAGCAATTTTAATAGGAGCAATTGTATACCTTGTTGTAATAAAACCAAAGGCAGACAAGGAAAAAGCAGATGCAACTCAGTATGACTATGTTTATAGACTAAAATCAGGAAAAAGTGTAAATTCTGGAGAAGAAATAACAGGTTCAATGGTTGAAGCAGTTGAGATACCTGTAACTACAAATAATACAGACTTTATTAGAGCAAAACGTACAGATCAAACAGGCAAATTAGTCGATGTTGCTTTCACATCTGGATATAAAAGTAAAGTTGCGTTAAAAGAAGGAACAATTTTAACAAAGAGTATGTTAATGTCTACAGAGGATGAGGATATAGAAAACTCTTTAAGATATATGGAATATAATATGATAACAATGCCAACAACACTAGAAGAAGGGGATTATATAGATATAAGACTAAGATTGCCAAACTCACAAGATTTAATTGTAATATCAAAAAAATCTATAGTAAGTATATACAATCAAACTGTGGGATTTAACTTAACAGAAGATGAGATACTACTATTAAACAGTGCTATTGTAGAATCATATAAGATGACATCTTCAGAATTATATTTAGCAAAATATGTAGAACCAGGAATGCAAGAGAAATCTGTATATACATATAGCCCATCAGAGGAAGTTGTAAATTTAATACAATCAAATCCTAACATTGTAGCAACAGCAAGAGAAAGTATTGCAAACAAATACCTAAACTCAGGAAATATAAGAAATCCAATTAATAGCGCATTGTCTCAATATGCAGAAGATGCTAAATTCAATGTTGAGTCAGAAATGCAACAACAGATTACAAATGCAAAACAAGCAAGAGAAAGTTATTTGTCAGGATTAGAATAAAAAATGTAACTTAGGGAGGAAACAACTTGAAAAAGATAGGTTTTATAGGAGCATATGATAAAACAGATTTGCTTATATATATTGCCAAATTACTTGTTGAAAATGATGTAAAAGTTTTAATCGTAGATGCAACTACTTTGCAAAAAACAAGGTACACAGTACCTTGTATTATGCCCAGTAGAAAATACATAACAACATATGAAGACATGGATATTGCAATAGGCTTTGAAAATCTCCAAGAAATAATGAACTATGCTGGAACACAAGAGTTTAACTATGATATTATGCTGTTAGATATAGACAACAGGGAAGCTTTTGAAAATTTTGAAATGTATACTTCTGATAAGAATTATTTTGTGACCGCATTTGATAATTATTCAATAAAAAAAGGTTTGGAAACTGTTGGGCAATCTGAAGAAAAAATGCTAATGACTAAAATTTTATTTTCAAAGAACATGGACAGAGATGAAGACGAATATCTAAATTTTTTATCTTTCTATTATGCGGTAAAATGGAGTAAGGAAAAAATCTACTTCCCATTTGAAGCAGGAGATAGTTCTGTTATAGTGCAAAATCAAAGAAATGCGAGAATTAGCTTTAAAGAATTATCAATGCAATATAAAGAAGGTATTTTAGAAATTATATCTCAAATTGCACCAGAAATAAGACTTGGTGATGTGAAAAAAATGCTAAAAAACATATAAACTAACGGTTTTGTTAGGCAAGGGAGGAAAAATGTCAGTAATCGCTTTTTATGGAAATGATAAAATAGAAACAGCTCAAACTGCATCTATGGCAGGAATATCAACATATCTGTCAATAGAAGAAAATTATAAGATTTTATTAATAAATACTAAATATAATGATACTGGACTTCAAGATTGCTTTTGGGCACAAGCGGGAAATGAAAAACCACGAACAGACTTAGACACAGGAATAACAGGCGTAATAAAAGCAATTGCAAGTAACAAAACAACACCTGAAATAATAACTAATTATACTAAAACTGTTTTTAAGGACAGATTGGAGATATTAACAGATAATAATATCCCAAGGGATACCTATGAAAAACAAAAGGAATACATGAAAGGTATTATCAGAATGGCAAATAAATATTATAACTTGGTGTTTGTGGATATAGAAGGAAGTTTAGAAGACCCATATGTGCAAGAAATATTGCAAGAGAGCAATTTAATTGTGGCAAACACAACACAAAGAATGAAAGCATTAAAAGAATTTTTAGCAAATAAAAGATTATGCCCTGCAATAAATGAATATAATCTTATGTTTCTATTAGGAAAATACGATAAATTCTCAAAATATAATGCAAAAAATTTACAGAGAACAGAGAGATTACCAGAGATATATGGAATTCCCTATAATACATTATTTTTTGAAGCATGTAATGAGGGAAATTTAGCAGATTTTATGATTAACTATAGAAAAGTTAAACAAAATAGTGTACAAGCACCAATTATTGAGTCACTATCACAAGTTGGCCAAAGAATTATAGAAAAACTAAAAGAATTACAAGTACAAGTATAATAAAGAGAGGAGTACTGAACTAATATGAATATAGTAAATATACTTTTGATATTAATGGTACTAATAATATTTGGAATACTAATTTATTATATGATTAAGAAAAACAAAAATGCCGAAGCAGAGGAACAAGTTGTAGATGAAAAATCATATACTTTAGACAGTATGCTAGATTTTATTAAACAAAGACTAGATGAAATTACAAAGGTAAACTTGTATGATATAGGTTTATCAGAAGAAGAATTAAAAAGAAGAAAAGCGAAAAAATATGAATTGAGAAAAGCTTTAAAAGGATGTACATATGGAGATGTAAACGACAAAAAGTATGTTAAGGAATTGATTTATGATTTATTATACAAGGAATATGGAGTAAATGAAATTAACATATCTAAAGCGATTCCATTTGATGTACCATCTCTTTTAACAGCACAAGATAAGTTTGATATTCTTCTACATATGTATAAAAAAGACTTTGGGTATGAGGCCTTAACACAAATGATTAAAAAATATAACTTGGCTGTCTTAAAATATGTTGAGGGAGAATCTAAACCAAGTTATGTTATTACAGAAGAAGAAATTAGTCAAATTTATGAGCAAGAAAACTTTAAGCTAGATTTTGCTGATAAATTGAACATTGTAACACAAAGAATTTATCAATTTTATAAAGGATATAGTTCTATTGACGAAATAAGAGATATGAACATAGATGGTGTTTCAGGTGGTGTATCTGGTCTCCCAGAAAGTTTTCTAAGCCAAGTTGCACAAACAGATGGCGACTATCTAGAGCAAATATCAGAGCATAAAGTTCCAAGAGCATGTGATAGTATTTGGATATTCTTCCAAGGTAAATCTATTAGATTAGCATTCCTTTCTTTTGGAAAAGAAAGTGAGCTAAAAAGAGTTTGCCAAAATATCTACAAGTATAACAACCCAGGACAGTTATCAGATACAAATGGTTATAAGATTAATGAAATGAAAGATGGTTCTCGTGTCGTTGTTGTTAGACCAAGTATGTCTGAAACATGGGCATTCTTCGTAAGAAAATTCGACGTAAAGAGAGCAACACTAGAGCAAATAATTACAGTAGATGGAAAAGAAGAAGCAATTAACCTTTTAAAATTCCTTGTAAAAGGTGCTAGAATATTAGCACTTACAGGTGAGCAAGGTTGTGGTAAAACAACAATGCTTATGGCTATGATAGAAAACATATATGAAACAATGAACTTACGTATTACAGAAACTGCATTTGAGTTACACTTAAGAAAAATATATCCAACTAGAAATATCCTTTCAATGAGGGAAACAGAAACTATATCAGGTCAGGAATGTTTGGACGTTCAAAAGAAAACTGACGGTAGCGTTAACATAATCCGGAGAGGTTGCAACAGACCCCGTAGCATCATGGATGATTCAATCTGCACAGGTTGCATCTAAGTTTACATTATTTACTCACCACGCTAAAACATTCCCAAACTTAATAACAGCACTAAGAAATTCAATGCTAAGAGCAGGAACATTTACAGATGAAAAAATCGCAGAAGAACAGGTTGTATCAGTATTGAACTTTGATATACACTTAGTAAAAGACTTTAGAGGAAGAAGATATATAGAAAGAGTAACAGAATGTATTCCAATTGAAGATAACGGAGAATACACATATGATTACAGAAAAGAGAAAACACTTGAAGGAAAAGTTGAAAAATTTATGGATAACGCAACAAGATATTTCCATAAAGTTACAAACAAAGAACTATACACATATGTAAATGTCATGGAATATCATAACGATGCCTATGTTTTAACAAATAAAATATCAGACACAAACATTAGAGAAATGAGAAACAATATGAATACAAAAGATGCTGAAGAATTTGATGAATTTATAGAAAGAAACTGGGGCAAGAAAACAAGTAAAGTAGCAAAAAAATGAGGTGAAAACTAAATGTCAAATAATGTAATATACATTATATTAGGAATAACAGGTGGATTATTTGCTTTGATTATTGTTGCATATTTAATAATTCGCTCAAAAGCAAATAAGGGCGATATGAAGAAAATTAGACAATTAAGAGCAGGAACAAAACAAAACAAATACTCAATGGATGTAATCTACCAAAAATTATATAATTTTTATACATCTGTTCCAGTATTTAAAAGATATGTACTAAAAATTAGAAGAAAACTAGAGATTATACATATGCAAGATGAATACAAGACAAGAATGCAAACAGCAAATATTATTACAAAAGCTTTGTGTATTATAATTCCTGTTACAATATTGGTAATTGCATTCACAAAATCAGATCCATTACTATTAGTTATATTATTGCTATTTGAATTATTCTTGATTGAGACACTTATGTCTGGAATGATAGACAAGTATGATACAAAACTTTTAAAACAACAAATTGATTTCTTTGCCGAAATAAGACATGCATACCATGAATTTAATATGGTTGAAGAAGCAATTTATCAAGTATCACAAAATGATGAACTTGAAGTTTCTGTACAAGGACAAAAAATTTATGAAATATTAATCTCTGAAGACCCAGAAACAGAACTTGAAAAGTATTATGATGTTGCGCCAAACAGCTTCTTAAAAGAGTTTGCAGGAATATCATATTTAACAAGAGAATTTGGTGATAGAACAGATAAAGATGGAGCTTCACTATATCTTAAAAACTTAAATAACATTACACAAGAAATGCAACTTGAAATATTAAAAAGGGACAAGTTAGATTATGTATTCCAAAGTTTATCAGTTATAGCAATTTTACCAGTACTATTTATGGCTCCACTAAAAAATTGGGCAATAAGTAACTTTGCATTTACTGCACAGTTCTATGATGGTAAAGGTGGACTTATGGTGCAAATTGCCTTGGTAGTTCTTACATTTGTATGTTATTATTTAACTAGAAAAATCAAGGATACAGGAGGAATAAAAGTAGATTTTAAAGACCAAAGTAAAGTTTGGCAAATGAAATTATATAGTAAACCATTTGTAAAGAAGATAGTTGATTTAATAATACCTAAAAAGAACACAAAGGAACATAGAGTTGTTACAAACTTAATGAAGGAGTCTGCAACAAAACAGAAAATAGAAACCTTGTATATAAACAAAATTGTAATTGCAATTGTAGCAATAGTTATTGTAATATTATTATTTTCATTTGGACATAAGGTTGCACTTGATTATATTTATAATGAACCAACTTCAGACTACAATTTATTGGGCTCTATGACTGACAAAGATAGAGCTGAAGCTATGAAAGTTACTGAGGCACAAAATGAAGTTTTGAAGAAATTTAAGGGCAAGATGGGTGTCACATCAGATGAAATAAAGGCATATTTACCAAAGACAGAGTTTTATAAAAAGGCTACTGAAGCTGAACTTAAAAAGGCTACAGAGCAGATAATGAGCAAACTTGCTGTTGTAAATAAGGAAAATTTTCAGTGGTTTGAATTGTTAATAGCATTTATCTGTGGATATTTAGGATTCTGTAGTCCTACATGGATGTTAATTTTACAAAAGAAATTAAGATCCCTTGAAATGGAAAATGAAGTAATGGAATATCAAACAATAATATTAATGCTTATGAAAATTGAAAGAGTAAATGTTGAAATGATATTAGAGTGGCTTGAGAGGTATTCAAATATTTTTAGAGAACCAATTTCTAAATGCTTAAATAACTATGAATCAGGAGCGTGGGAAGCATTAGAACAATTAAAAGATGAGATTGCTTTTCCTCAGCTAGAGCAAATTATAGAGAGTTTACAAGCGGCAGTTGAAAAAATACCAATTTCAGAAGCCTTTGATGAACTAGATAATGAAAGAGAATATTACCAAGCAAAACGTGAGGAATCTAATGAAAAACTAATAAAAAGAAAAGGAATGATTGGAAAGGTAGTTGGATTTGCTCCAATGGTTGGATTATTTGTTGGATACCTAATTGTACCATTAGTTGCAATAGGAATGTCAGCAATGACAGAAAGCTTCAATTCAATTGAAATTAATACAATGTCTTAAGGGAAAGGAATGAAGTTATGGATAATGCAGCACAAGCTTTATTAATAGCGGGTGGAATTTTACTTGGAATACTTACTATAACAATGCTAGTGTATATGTTTAGTAATATTTCGAACATGGGAAATGCCCAAAATTTAAAACAGGAAGCAGAAAGATTAGCAGCTTGGAACAATGAATGGGAAGCATATAATAAGCGTTTACTTTACGGAACAGAGGTATTAACTGTAATTAATAAAGCAGAACAAAACAACAAAGAATATAACGAAAATGATAGATATAAGGTAAAAATTTTTATACAACAAGGAAATGGTGCTGAGTTGAGTGATGCTGAGTATAAGGATTTTGTCAATAACACAAAAACATCAATTTATACGTGCGAGAGTGTAACATATAATGAAGAGGGTAGAGTAAGCACTATGACATTTAGATTTAAAGAATAGGAGATTGATGTAATATGGAAAATGCAACACAGGCATTAGTTATAGTGGGAGCAGTATTCCTTGCGTTGATAGTTCTATCGATTGGAGTTTTATTACATGGTAAACTTAATCAAACTTCAGAATCATACGTTACAAGGTTAGACACCGTTGAACTACAAAAATACAATAGTAAATTTTTAATTTATGAGGATAGAAATAACTTAACAGCACAGGATGTTGTAACGGCAAGAGGAATTGCCAAAGAAAGAGATGTTGGTACAAGAGTATTTTTAAAAAATGAGGATATTACTGATTGGAATGATTCTCAAATAAATGATTTTTTATCTAAAAACATATTGCTAGATAAAGCAGGTCATACTGAAAACGTATTTCGTTGCAAAAATATAGATTATGATGAAGAAGGAATGGTTATATCAATAATATTTGAAAAAATATACTAAAATATTGAAAAAAAAAAAGAAAAAATGTATAATTAGGTTAGGTGAAATATGAAAAAGACAGTACTAATTATTGCAATTCCAATTGTAATTATATTATTTTCAATATGTGGATTGTTTATAACTCAAAAGACTACTATTAGAAACATAAAAAAGTATAATAGTCAGTATGAGTACTATATAAACAAAAGCATATATGGCACAGAATTAGTAACTCTTATAAATAAGGTTATAAATGAAAATGAAATAAACAAAGTTGAAAAAGATGAAAAAGGATTTTTCATTGAAAATAATGAAAATAGTATTAAAATAAATATAAAAATGAATACAAATGGTAAAACATACCAAATGGAAACCTTTTATAATAATGATATAACTAAGTTTGTAGAAAACTTTAATTTGGTTAAATTTAGATGTAATAAAATTGAATATCACAAAAAATCAGGAAGAGTAAGTAAACTGTATTTTGAAGAAATTTTAGAGTAACAAATGATATTAACTTTTAGAGCAAGAGCTCTAGAACCAAATAAATATTAGAATCAAATGGAGGTGAAATATATGGAGAATGCTTCAAAAGCTTTAATTATAGCTGGTGCTATTTTAATTTCTATATTATTAATTTCAGTTGGTGTTTTAATAATGAATTCAACAGGTGATACACAAAAATCAGTTGAAGATCAATCAAAGGCTATAGCGATAAGAACATTTAATGCTCAATTTACACCATATGAGGGTAGTGATCAATCTGCAAGCCAAATAAGAGCTTTGAAATCAGCAGTACAATCAAGCAATGGAACAAATGTTGATCATCAAGTTGTTTTCGAATTAGCAACTGGTGTTACAATTACATCTAAAGACAAATATAATGTTGAATTGACATATGGATCTGATAATAATAATAAAGGTTATGTTACAAAGGTAACTGTTAGCAAATAAAAAAAGATAGTTTTTGGGATAAGTTAAAGCTTATCCTGAATCAAGTATATAGTATAGATGCTATATACTTGATTCAGGACAAGAAAGAAGGAGGAAAAAAATGGAGAACGCAACAGATGCATTAAAAATGGCTTTTGCAGTTTTTGTTTTTGTAATAGCACTATCAACAGTTTTTTCTCTTATGACTAAAACCAAGGAGGTTGCTGATACTGTTTTATGGTATTCAGATAAAACAAATTATTATGATTGGGCAGAAGAAAATACGGATAATGGTAGAACGGTTGGAGAAGATGTAGTAATTTCAGCCTTATATACAATTGTAGAAGAAAAGCTATATATACAAATTAAAGACGGAACTACAACAACAACATTTGCACCAAGTATATTACCAGCAGAGGTAGAAAAAAGGCAAAAATATATTAATGATAACTTAAATTCAGGAAGCAATACTTATAAAGAAAGAGTCATGGAATTAACAACAGGAGGAGTATTTAGAACAGCAGAAGATGGAACTAAAATAACAATTCAACCAGGAACAACAAAAGCATATGTAATTTTTGAAAAACAATAATAACTAGGAGGAGATAAGATGTCAGATACTTTTATTACAATAATGGTCGTAATGGTTGCTGTTGTTGCTTTATTCATTATTCCAGTAATGGCAACGGCCAATCAAAACGATAAAGTAACACAAACTGCAGTACAAACAATAGTTGCAGAATTTGTAAATACCTCAGCAAAAGAAGGAAAAATAACAGAAGAAAATTATGATGAATTTATTCAAAACTTATATGCAACAGGAAACTCTTATTCTATTGAACTTGAAGTACAAATTCTTGATGATAATCCTGCAAAAAAAGGACAAAACATAAATAAAATTGGAGAAAATATTTATTATTCAGAATTTAAAAACTCTGTGGAAAGTAAATTAGAAACAGATGGCGTTTATAAACTAAAACAGGGAGATTACATTAAAGCCAGAGTACAAAATACTAATGTAACATTTGGAACACAATTTAAAAACTTTATTTATAGTATAGCTGGAAAAGATACAATAGCAATAGAAGCTAGTAGCTCTGCATTAGTTACAACAACAGGAAAATAAAAAGTAAGTTTTAAAGGGCAGAACATTTAGTGTGACTGCCCTAATTTTAAAGATAACAGGAGGAAAGGCTTATGTCTGATACACTAATGGCTATTATTGGAATTTTTATAGCAGTTATACTAATGTTTATATTACCACTTTCAATAATGGCAAATAAAAATGATGAAATAGCACAAACTGTTGTGCAAGTTGCAGTTTCTGATTTTGTTGAAACAGTAACAAATCAGGGGAGAATAACTGAGTTTGACTATAATAAACTGGTTCAAAAAATAAGTGCAACAGGAAATGCTTATGATATACAAATAGAAGCACAAATAATAGATGATAACTCAAGAAGAGCAACATCTACAGCTGATAGTTCTCAAACAGGTGAGTATAAGTATTATTCTGTTTATACAAATACAATAATGGATAAAATAAGAAATGACGGATTTTATGAGTTGAAAAAAGATGACTACGTAATTGTAAATGTAAAAAATATAAATATAACATTAGGAACACAATTTAAAAACATGTTTTATAAACTAGTCGGAAAAGATACATATACAATAGGAACATCATCTTCTGGAATAGTAGTAAATTCAGATACTAATGTAGAAAAATCAGAAGCAATAACACCTAATAAACCAATAACAGCTGAAAAGGATGTTACAATAAAAGCAAAACAAAAGATAAAAGAATCACAAGTAATATCTGGAAATTTAGATATTGTTGTTGTTTTGGATTGTGAAGATACAACAATGCCATATCATAATAACCATAATGATAGCATAGTTTTTATGAATACATTAATTAATGCAGTAAAAGGAAAAGGAAATTTATCTTTTGTATTAACATGCTATCCCAATAAACTATATACAAACTTATCGGATGTAAGTTGGATATATGATGCTCAGGAAAATACAAATTCTGAAAATTATAAGCAAGCTATGATTACTGCATTAAAGAATGTAAAGGATAAAACAGGTAATAGATGTATAGTTTTTCTATCATGGAATGCAGATGCAACACCAAGATTAAATGAAGCGGTAAATGTTATAGCATCAAATTCAAGCAGTTATGATATTTTTTGCACAACTCCTTGTTGTAATAATAAGAATCAAGGCTCTTTATGGGCATCAAAACTTCCTTCAGACAAATGGGGAGGAAATTTAGTAGGAACAGGTATTAACGGAAGATTCGAATCGCTACTAAAAAAAACCGTTCTTGTTGATAAAGTAGTTGACCTACCAGAAAAAACAATTACTAGTAATGGTTTGAAAATAAAATTAGATAAATATGATGAGACTTATCCAGTAAATATTATTGTGGATAGCACTTCATATGAAGTAGGAAGAACACTACCATCATATGTGCTATATTTTGATACTGAAATAAATGCATATGTAATAGATATTAAATTAGTTAAAGAAATTTTAAACATAACAGACTCTCTATGGGCAACTACAAATATACAAGTAGATTATGTACAAACAACATAATTAAAAGGCAAGAGAAAGGAATAAAAATATGAAACTACAAAATTTAGCAATAATATTTTTAGTTATAACAATACCCTTAATTGTAATTTTGTCATATTATTTGAACATGCAACAGCAAACATTAAAGTTGCAAGCAGAATACGATACAAAACTTGCGGAGGCAACAAAGGAAGGAATAAAGGCTTTCGAGGTAAATACAGTAGATTGGTCAGAATGGGTAAGTGAAGTAAATAGCCAAGCAACAAGAAATAATGTACAAGCAGTAATAAATACGTTTATAACAAGTTTATCAAACAACCTACATTTATCTGGAACAGCAAAGGAGTATATGTTAAATTACATACCAGCAATAGCCGTAACAATGTATGATGGATATTACATTTATGCTCCAACATATGTGCCAGTTACAGCTACAAATAGTAATGGTGTGCAAATGTTTTATGAATCTGGTACAGCTAATAAAATAACTCTATCAGATGCAGGAGAAATTTTATATGAAGCAGATGTAGATAAAGGAATAACAGGGCAAACATATACATATACATACACAAATGAAGCAATGGAAACAGAAATTCAAACTTTTTCAAACTTAACAACAAATATAAATGAAGCCAAAATGGAATACAGAAATATTCTAAATAACAAAATAGCATATGCAGCGAGGTATAGAGATACAGCAAATAAAAGTAGAACAAATGTTGTTGTTAATTACACTTTAGATAACAGAATATATGTATATGGAAAAGTAAATGGAGAAGTTGTAAATAAAGATGGATATTTAATTTATCTAGAAAGCAATATACTACCAAGAGCTTATATACCCAATGCATATTTAAGTAATCCAAAGGATTCGCATATAATAGTTGATCATAAAATAACTGGTCTAGAATGTGACAATACAGAAATAGAGCCAGAAATACTAGAGGAACAGGTTTTATGCAAGGAAGATAGTCAATATGTAATTAAAACTTTTAAATATATATATGATATAACACACGAAAAATTATATTATGATGAAATTGCAGATAATTTCTTTACAATAGATTCAACAACTAAAGAAAAAAATTTTATAAGTAATTCGAATAACATAAAAATAGGTTCAGAAGATTGCAGATATAAATCTGTTTCAATTCTATGGGGAGATTCAGATGGAACAACAGAATATAAAAAAGTATATCAAGCAATAAATGGAAAAGATAAAGGAAAATGGTGTATAAGTATTAAGCCAGAAAATGCTCAAACAGACAAACACAAAGAAACAATAGATACAGAAATAAAATCAGAAAAACTAAAAGACTTAGGGCTTGATGATATAAGATACAGTACAATATATAGAGATTTTAGTGCAATAAATTATTATGTAGAAGCATATGCTTTTACAAATTGGGTAAAACAAAACTTAGGAAATAGAAACCTAGAAATAGTACAAAAAAAATCTAACAATACTATAGAAAATCCAATAATACTTAGCTCTAATATATTTAAAATAAGTGCAACTAATGATCCGGAAGATGAAACATCAGAAATAGTACAGCATAAAAAAGGAGTAATGAGAGATGCTGTAACAACAAACTTGAACTTGGCTATATCAAATTATAATGGTCCAGGAGAGACTATATATAAATTGCCAAAACTAACAGATAGTGACTGGGAACAGTTATTTAGCAATATTTCTTTAATAACATTCTTCCAAGGTGTGCCAATAGGACTAAAAACATACAACAACTATGCAATAGCAACAAGTACAACAAATAGGGAATATGTAGACCCAGGAGAACTATATTTTAGTGGAGATGATATTAACTATCATAGAGTAAATTGTGAAAAGTGTGGAAATGTAGTTTACACTGGTTATAGAAGTGTAGAATATGTACAAAAAGAGTTTTTAAATGGAACTGATAATATATATTATTATCAACATAATGATAATAAAAATGGAACATCAAGAACAGCATGTTACTATTGTGCAGTAAATAAATCAAATTACAAGCAAACATCAGATAAAAAAATAGCATATTTGCAGGAAAAATCATATAACGAAGCATTAGCAAGAGAGAGATACTATCAAAAGCAAACTTTAGATGGAAAAATAGGAATAACAATATTTTATCATCCAACATATGAAGTTGGAGGAGAAATAACAGCAATAAATGACATCCCAGAACCACAAGACGCCGAGATTGGTGTTGCTGCAGAAATTCAGGGTAAAAATCCTACACCAAATATAACTACAAATAATAAATTTATAAAGTATGTATTTGTTGGTTGGACTGATGTACCAAATTCTACTACTGTAAAATATCAAGCTGGGGAGATGGCGACTTTTTATGAGGATGTAGATCTTTATGCTGTTTGGAGAATTTCATTAAGTGAATTAGATTGGACAAGAGATTTTAAATGGGGAAAAGATACACCAAGTTATTGGGATGGTGGAGATCATGAAGTTTATGATGGAAGTATATCAAACATAAGAATAACTGAAGCTACAGAAGGTGCTAAAGTTGAAATGACAGGAAATAGTCAATTCGAAGGTAAAGGAGCAACTTGGGCAACATTTAAATCAGAATTTATATCAATACAAGAGTTTCAATTTACATACCATGTAAATAAGGGAGATAGCTTTAATGCAGTTGGATTTATGTTTAATGTTATTGATCAAGGTAGCTATTTGGAAGGATATATGTTTAGTATAAACTTTACAGGAAAACCAAAAGAAGAGGCAGGAGATACAGGATCAATATTTAAATTTAGATATAATAAAAATAGTAATACAAAAAATATAGAATCACTTACACGTGTTGGGTCAGCTTTCCACATAAATGTTTCCTCAAATAGGTATAGTACAACAAGTGGTAGTATGAGCATAAAAGTTCAGGAAAATGGATATTTAGTTACTGGTACAGAAATGACGGGTTCAAGCTTCATACCGGTAGATAATCCTCAACCAGATACATTTGGCTTCATGTCAGATCACTATTCACATGGTTGTGAGCAAATTGGTTATTATAAAATAGACAATATAAAAATTATTGCAGTAAGAAACAAATAGTATAACAAACCGTTAAACTGGTTACCCTACTTATAGGGTGACCAGTTTTGAAATTTTTAAAAAGAACTTTATTAATAATATTCCTCTTAATAACTTTAATATACACAGTAAACATATCCAACATACCGAAGAAAGTAATTTTATTTGAAAACGAAGAATTATCTTTAGGTGAAATTCCAGGAGTTACACTAAAAAACACACAAAGCACAACAATAGAAACATCAATAAATAGTCGGAAAAACTAAACAAACATCAATAACAGTAAGTCTATTCAACTTAATAAAAGTAAAAGATGTTGATGTTACAACAGTTAAAGCAACAAAAGTTGTACCGCTAGGAAATATAATTGGACTAAAGCTATACTCAGATGGTGTCTTAGTAATTGGCATGACTGAAATAGAAGGCAAAAAACCATATGAGAATACAGGCATAAAAGAAGGAGACTTAATAATAGCCGTAGACAACATAACAGTAACAACAACAGAAGACCTAATAAACTGTGTAAATGCTTCAAATGGACAAGATATCAAGATAAAATATTTAAGAGATGAAACAGAATATACTGCACAAATGGAGCCGGTAAAAACGAAGGAGAATAAATATAAGATAGGCTTATGGGTAAGAGATGGGGCTGTTGGTATTGGAACTGCAACATATTACGAACCAGAAAGTGGCAAAATTGCAACACTTGGGCATGGAATAATAGATAGAGATACAGATAAGTTAATTACAATAGAACATGGAACTTTGCATGGAAGCACAGTTACCAAAATAAAAAAGGGTGAAGAAGGAACACCAGGCGAAATTAGGGGAATAATTGATGAGGATAAAAATATAGGCACAATAAACTTAAACACAAAGTTTGGAATTTATGGAACTTTAAGTAGTTTAAATGAACTTGGTATAGATAAGCAAAATAGCCTAGAAGTGGCTTTAAAAAGCGAAATACAAACAGGTAAGGCAAATGTAATACTAAGCTTAGATGGTGGTCCAAGAAAAGAATATGAAATAGAAATTAAAAAAATATATAAAAACAACAAAGAAGATAATAAAAGCATGTTAATAGAAATAACAGACCAGAACCTAATAGAAAAAACAGGTGGAATTATACAAGGAATGAGTGGAGCACCAATAATACAAAATGGTAAATTTATAGGAGCAATAACGCATGTGCTAGTAAACAACCCACTTCAAGGGTATGCAGTATTTGGAGAAACTATGATAAAACAAATGAATAGGTAGCTTTAAATTAAAAGCTACCTATTTTAAAACTATCTACAGTTGTTATTTGTTCTTTCGTTTTGATTGTTATTGTTTTCACTGTTTCTATTGCTATTTTTGTTTTTTTTGTTGTTTTTATTATTTTTATTCTCTGACATTGAAAAATACACCTCCTAGAAATTTATAATAATATTATTAACTACAAGTGGCAAAATATACATTACATTTGCACAAAAACAATAGGCGAATTATGTAAATAAAAGAAGGTGTAAAAAACTTTATGTCGAATAATATATAGTAGGAAAGGTGCTAAAATATGGTGCGATATAGTGAAGCTTTGATTGATGAAATTAAGTTAAATAATGATATAGTAGACATCATATCACAATATGTAATATTAAAAAGAAGCGGTAGAAATTTCTCAGGATTGTGTCCTTTTCATAAAGAGAAAACGCCTTCTTTTTCTGTTTCTCCAGACAGGCAAATTTTCCATTGTTTCGGGTGTCGGAGTTGGTGGTGATGTTATTTCATTCATATGCAAAATAGAAAACGTAAATTATAGAGAAGCAATACAAATACTAGCAGAAAAAGCAGGAATAGCACTTCCAACATCAGATAATGCACAAGAAAACAAAAATGATTTTTTAAAACAAAAAGTATATGAAATAAATGAAATTGTAGCAAATTTTTATCATCAAAATCTTTATTTACCAATCGCAAAACCAGCACAAGAATACGTAAAAAAGAGAAAGTTAGATAACAATACATTAAAGAAGTTCATGATAGGCTATTCTGGAACAGGAAACGAAGTGTATAAACTTCTTAGAGAAAAAGACTTTACAGATGAACAAATCTTAGCCTCAAATCTTGTAAAGAAAACAAGCTATGGATATTCAGATATTTATAAAAACAGATTAATGTTTCCAATACAAGATGTTAGAAACAAATACATAGCATTTGGAGGAAGAGTTTTGGACGACTCAAAACCCAAATATATAAACTCACCAGAAGGAATAGCTTACAGCAAAGGTAGAAACCTATATGCAATGAATGTTGCAAAAAATGCAAATATGGGTAAAATAATAATGGTTGAAGGATATATGGATACCGTATCACTTCACCAAAGAGGAATAACAAATGTTGTAGCATCACTCCGGAACAGCACTTACAGAAGGACAAGCAAGGTTACTTAGAAAATATACAGAAAAAGTGATTATCTCATATGATTCTGATGGAGCAGGGCAAGCAGCAACAATGCGTGGACTTGAAATTCTAAAAAACGTTGGATGTGATGTTAGAATTCTTCAAATGGAAGGCGCAAAAGACCCAGATGAATATGTTATAAAATATGGAAATGGCAGATTTAATATGCTTGTAGATAATGCAATATCTTTGGTAGAATTTAAAACGAAAGTATTAAAAAAGAGTTTGGACTTAAACAACGTAAGCGATAAAATAAAATTCTTAAAAGAAACAGCAAGGCTACTTACAACCGTAGATAGCAAAATAGAGCAAGAATTATATATAGACAGAATATCAAGTGAATATGGCATTTCAAAAGAAGCACTTTATGCTGAAATAAATAAAACAACAAAAAAAAATATATCTATAAAAACTTTAGAGAAAAAGCCAAGGCCAGTTATAAAAAAAGAAGATGTAGATAAAAAGCTTATAAAACGTGAAAAAGCAATAATAGCACTATTAATACAAGAAAAAGAAAATGTAATAGAACAAATAAAAAAAGAAATAAGATTAGAAGATTTTAAATCAGAAATCAACAAAAAAATATTACAAAAATTGTATGAAGAATACGAAAAAGGAAATAGTAATATAAATGCAATAATGAACGCATTTGTAGATGATGAAGAAACAATGAGTAGACTTACAGAAATAATGGCAGAAGAATATCAAATAGAACCAGACCAGAAAACAATTAAAAATGTAATAAATACATATAAAATAGAAAAACTAGATAACAAAAAAATGGAGCTATTAGAAAAGGAGCAAGACCCAAATTTAACAAAAGAGGAAAGAGAAAAAATCATTGAAGAAATAAACAAAATAATTATACAAAAAAAACTAGTAAAATAAAGCTTTTTTCCAAAAAAAGAGGAGGATAATATGGAAGAAGAAAAAGAAGTTAAAGTAGAAGAAAAAGCAGAGAATAAAGTAGAAAATGCAAACACTCAAGATGCAGAAAAAAAGGTTACAGATATAATTAAAAAGGCAAAAGAAAAGGGAAATATAACCTATGGAGAACTTGCAACAGAACTTGGAGAAGTAAATCCAGAACAAATAGATAAGGTATTTGATGCAATGGAAGAAATGGGAGTAGACGTATTAAAAGATGACGACATAGAAGAACCAGATTTAGAAGATTTAGAAGAAGTTGAAAATCTAAAATTAGATGATTTAGATTCAATGAATTTTGATAGTGCAAATACAGATGATCCAGTCCGTATGTATTTACGTGAAATAGGTAAGATTCAGCTATTATCATATGATGAAGAATTAGAACTTGCAAAAAGAATTCTACAAGGAGATGAGGAAGCAAAGCAAAAACTTGCAGAATCTAACCTAAGATTAGTCGTCAGCATTGCTAAAAAATATGTAGGAAGAGGACTTCTATTCTTAGACTTAATACAAGAAGGAAACATGGGCTTAATAAAAGCAGTGGAAAAATTTGATTATACAAAAGGATATAAATTCAGTACTTATGCAACATGGTGGATAAGACAAGCAATAACAAGGGCAATAGCAGACCAAGCAAGAACAATAAGAATACCAGTTCATATGGTTGAAACAATAAATAGATTAATACGTACATCAAGATTACTTTTACAAAGACTTGGTAGAGAGCCTAGCCCAGAAGAAATTGCAAAAGAAATGGATATGCCAGTTGAAAAGGTAATGGAAATACAAAAAATTGCACAAGACCCAGTATCACTAGAAACTCCTATTGGAGAAGAAGATGATAGCCATTTAGGAGACTTTATACAAGACGAAGATAGTCCAGCACCACAAGATTCAGCTTCATTTACACTTATGAAAGAACAACTAGACGAAGTAATGAATACTTTAACACCAAGAGAAGCTAAAGTATTAAAACTTAGATTTGGTCTAGAAGATGGTAGAGCAAGAACACTAGAAGAAGTTGGAAAAGAGTTTGATGTAACAAGAGAAAGAATAAGACAAATAGAAGCAAAAGCACTAAGAAAACTAAGACACCCAAGTAGAAGCAAACGTTTACGTGATTATATGAACTAATTTTAAATAAATAATACAATTGGAATAGTTAATAATTATTGCTAATTATTAACTATTCATTAAATAAAGAGAGGAAGATTCAATATGTGCAATCATAATCTAGAAGGAAAATACGAACCAAATGAATTTGAAGAGAGAATATACAAAAACTGGGAAGAAAAAGGATATTTCAAACCAAGTGGAGATAAATCAAAAGGTAATTACTGCATAATGATGCCACCACCAAATGTTACAGGAAAATTACATATGGGACATGCACTAGATGGAACACTACAAGACATACTAATTAGATATAAAAGAATGCAAGGATATAATACTTTATGGGTTCCAGGAACAGACCATGCAGCAATAGCAACAGAAGCTAAAATAGTAGAAAAGCTAAAAAAAGAAGGAATAGATAAACACGATTTAGGAAGAGAAAAATTCCTAGATGAAGCATGGGCATGGACTAAAGAATATGGTGGAACAATTGTAAAACAACAAAAAAGACTTGGTTGCTCAGCAGATTGGTCTCGCTCAAGATTTACAATGGATGAAGGCTTATCAAAAGCAGTTCTTACAGTATTTAAAAGGTTATATGATAAAGGGCTAATTTATAAAGGAAAAAGAATGATAAACTGGTGCCCAGAATGTAACACATCAATTTCAGATGCAGAAACAATTTACAAAGAAGAACCAACACACCTTTGGCATATAAGATACAAGGTAGTAGGAGAAGATAGATATTTAACTGTTGCAACAACAAGACCAGAAACAATGCTTGGAGATACAGGTGTTGCAGTACATCCAGATGATGAAAGATTTAAAGATTTAATAGGTAAAAAATGTATATTACCAATAATGAACAAAGAAATTCCAATAATAGCTGATGAATTTGTTGAAAGGGAATTTGGAACAGGTTGTGTAAAGCTAACACCAGCACATGATCCAAATGACTATCAAGCAGGCTTAACACATGGTTTAGATATAATAGAGGTATTTGACGAAAACTTCAAAATGAATGATTTAGTTCCAGAATACAAAGGACTAGACATGTATGAAGCAAGAAAAAGGATTGTAGAAAAGCTAGAAGAAATTGGAGCACTAGTTAAAATAGAAGACTACACACATAATGTTGCAAAACATGATAGATGTGGTAAGACTGTAGAACCAAAAGTTTCAGACCAATGGTTTGTTGCAATGAAAGAATTAGCAAAACCTGCAATAGAAGCAGTAAAAACAGGAAAAACAAGATTTGTACCAGATAAATTTGAAAAAACATATTTTAACTGGCTAGAAAATATACAAGATTGGTGTATATCACGTCAAATTTGGTGGGGACACCAAATACCAGCATACTATTGCAAGGATTGTGGAGAAATAAATGTTGAGATAGAAAAACCAGAAAAATGTTCAAAATGTGGAAGTACTAATCTAGTTCAAGACGAAGACACACTAGATACATGGTTTAGCTCTGCACTATGGCCATTCTCAACACTTGGCTGGCCAGAAGAAACAGAAGACCTAAAAACATTCTTCCCAACAAATACATTAGTAACAGGTTACGACATAATATTTTTCTGGGTAGTAAGAATGATGTTCTCTTCACTAGAACAAATGGGAGAGGTTCCATTTAAAGACGTATTTATTCATGGAATAGTTAGAGATAGCCAAGGAAGAAAAATGTCTAAGAGCTTAGGAAATGGAATAGACCCATTAGATATTATAGAAAAATATGGAACAGATAGTTTAAGATATTCATTAGTATCTGGAACATCAGCTGGAAACGACATGAGATTTATGCCAGAAAAATTAGAAGCAGCAGGAAACTTTGGAAACAAAATTTGGAATGCAGCAAAATTTGTACTTATGAATTTAAGTGACGTAGATGAAGAATTCCTAAAAGAAGATATAAAGAATATAAATCTTCAAATTGAAGATAAATGGATAATTTCAAAACTAAACACATTAGCAAAAGAAATTGCTGTAAACATGGATAACTATGACTTAGGTGTTGCAATAGATAAAATTTACACATTTATCTGGAACGAATTCTGCGACTGGTACATAGAAATTGTGAAAACAAGATTATACAATAAAGAAAGCCAAACAAGAAAAACAGCACAATATGTGTTAAATAAAGTTTTAGGAGATGCATTAAAGCTACTACATCCATTTATGCCATTTGTTACAGAAGAAATATATAGCAAATTATACAATGAAGATGCAAGCATAATGATAGCTAAATACCCTGAATATAGTCCAGATTTAGACTTCAAAAATGAAGAAGCTCAAATAGAGGAATTAAAAGAGGTAATTACAGGCATAAGAAATGTTAGAACAAAAATGAATGTACATCCATCAAGAAAATCAAAACTAATATTTATAGCAAAACCAGAATATCAAGAGGTAATAAAAAATTCAGAAGGTTTTATAAAAAAGCTAGGATTTAGTGAAGAAATAGAAGTAAAAACATCAAAAGAAAATATACCACAAAATGCAGTAAACGTTGTAACTAAAGAGCTAGAAGTATTTATGCCATTTGAAGATTTGGTAAATATAGAGGAAGAAAAACAAAGACTAGAAAAAGAGAAAGAAAAGATATTAGTTGAGAAAGAAAAAACAGATAGAATGCTTGGAAACCCAGGCTTTTTGGCAAAAGCACCAGAAGCAAAAGTTTTAGAAGAAAAAGAAAAACTTGCAAAATTTAATGAAATGCTAGAAACAATTGAGCAAAGAATAAACAATTTAAAATAAAAAAATAAGGGAGAAATAAACTCCCTTATTTTTGGCTTCAGCACAGCTCCGAAAGCATCTGACGACCTTTTTCGAGCATTTTCTTCTGGAAAGCCTTGGATTCTTCGTCGTGTTCATCGAGACTCAGAACATTGAATCCCTTGTTGGCTCTTGCAAGCCTTCCATCTTTGGTCAGATAGAAAAAGTAGGAACCAAAGTCTTTTTCGCCAGGAAGAAATACTTCGAAGAAGTAAAGATCATTTCCTGTGCTCTCATCTTTTACGATGCCGCGAAACTTAGTAGTGAACTCTGCCATAATGTTTCCCTCCCAAATTTTTGTTGATGTAAGTTGTATGTAAGCCAAGCCAAAGAGGAATGGTCAACATAATTATAAAACTATTATAACACAGATTGATTAAATATTCAAATATAGCATAAAAAGAAAGGGGAAAAACCCCTTTCTTTCCTTAATCAACGGGAATTTTGCTCATTGCGTTGAGCACGATGTCTTCCTTCAGGTCCTTGTCCAGGTTCTGGAAGTCCTTGCTTCCCATAACCAGGTGACCCTTCGGGCTGAGTGCAAAGAAGAAATCAGAGCAACTGCGCTTTTCGATTTCAACCTTGAACATGTGGCGAGGGCGACCGATTTCATCCTTGACCTGACCTTTGTAACTTACGCAAAAAAGTCCGTTCTTCATAATAGTAATCCTCCAAAAAATTATTTTTTTGTTGTATTTCCCAAGATGTATGTGCTAAAGAGGAAATCAACATTTGATATAGTAATTATACCATATTTATGTAAAATATGCAAGGAAGCCTCAAAACAAAGGAATTCAATTTTGAAATGTATAAAGAGAGTGATGTCATTCGGACATTAAATTTTTGAATTTTGTATTTTATAATTGTGTTTACAAAACCAATATGGTATAATTTTATAAAAGATAAAATTAGTAGAACTAATAAACTGATTAAGAAGAGTAAGAAAATTGGTAGATATTTTAATTGCTGATGACAATATATATTATGCAGCACAATTAATGAATTATATAAATAAAACAAGTACTATTCAGGAAATTATAAGCAGAATAGAGGAATTGATTATAAATAAGACTAAAAAAGAACAAGAAAAAAGAATAAAAAATAAAATAACAAATGAGTTGCTCTATTTAGGCTATAACATTTCTCATAAAGGTACAAGTTATTTGGTTCAGGTTATTAGATATATAAAACTCAACCCCAAATATGAAGTAGATAATTTAAGCAAAAATGTTTATCCGATTATTGCAAAATATTATAATGAAAAAGTGCACAATATAAAGTGCTATATACAAAGAGAAACAGCCGAAATGTATGCAAATTGTGATATTGATAAGTTAAAGAGATATTTTAAATATACAGAAGATTACAAACCTAATGTTAAAGAAGTGATATATATAGTAGAAACAAAATTTTATTATGATATAAAATCTAACAAGAAATATATAGTGATTATGGTTATTAACCAATATAAAGATGCAAAGTCTATTGAGGAAGTTAAATATGAACTTTAAAACTAACAGAAATCAGGGAGTGATTAAATTGAAAAGAATTGGGGTAATAATTCTTATTATAATTGCAAGTTTTTGTATAGCTGGGGTTATAAGCTTCAAAAAAATACCACAATCAAATTCAATTTTTGCAATTGAAAAAGGAAGCGAAAAACTAAGAAAAATAGTGGCTAAGGAAAACAGTGGTTTAGCTTATGATATTTATAGCTTTGGAATATCAAAAATATTTGTAAGAGTTAAAAATAATGAAAGAAGGGTTAGACTTGAAAATGCAATCATACAAGGTAAAATAACTATGGACGAAATTTTGAATGAAGCAGAAAAAGATGTGAAAAGTGGTAAAGCTATGTATGATGTTTACCAAGATGGTGGAACTAGGATATATGTATATGAAGATTATACGATAATAAAAGCAAATAGATTAGATGGAAATAAAAATGTGTATATTGTACCAAAAGATGTTTTTTGGGGAGATTTTCCAACGGAATAGATAAATGGCAGGGAGCTTCGACATTGAAACTCCCTGTTTTGTGCTTATCTATTCATCATACAATTATTATTATCACTCATATAAAACTTCTTTTCAGCAAGTTTTTCTTGAACATCACGTAATGCTTCACCAAATCTTTGGAAGTGAACAATTTCTCTTTCTCTTAAGAAACGAAGTGGGTCTAATACATCTGGGTCATCCCCAACCAAGTCTATTAACTTTTCATAGGTTGCACGAGCTTTTTGTTCAGCTGCAAGGTCTTCCTGTAAATTTGCAATAGGATCACCTTTGCAAGCAATATATGCAGCAGTAAATGGTGTTCCAGCAGCAGACTGTGGATATACGTCAACTCCATGGTCTGTATAATAAGGCCCTAAACCAGCTTTCTGAATTTCCTCTATACTTGCACCATCAGTTAATTGATGGACAATAGTTCCAACCATTTCCAAATGAGCTAATTCTTCTGTTCCAATATCATTTAAAACTGCTTTAGATTTTTGATCTGGCATACCAAATCTTTGAGATAAATATCGAAGAGAAGCAGCAAGTTCTCCATCTGGACCTCCGGTATTGAGATATTATAACCTTTGCAAGTTTTGGATTTGGACATTTTATATTTATTGGGTATTGTAAAGTTTTATTATAAGTCCACATTAATAATTCCCCCTTTCCCAAGGCCATGGGCTTTCTAGCCATCTCCACTTATTACATGGATAATTTATAGTTAAAGGTCCATAAACTTTTTGATATTTATCTTTGGCATCTTTTAATTGTTTTGCATAAGTGTTATGCAAGCATAAAGCTTTTCTATCTTCTGGGTGAGTATTCAAATACAAAGCAAGATCTTCTACTGCAAAATCTAATTCTCTAACTTTCATAATCATTTCTTCACGTTTGCAGTCTCTAGGATATTCCTTTTGCATAGGCAATTTCATAGTAGATAAAGTAGCTTCTTCAGTTTCTTCTTTATCACAATTACATTGATAATTACAATCTCTTGTATCATCTGAGTTTAACATTTATTACATCCCTCCCCAATAGTATTTCTTCTTCTTAAATATTCCATTTCAGCCATAGATTGACCTGGCATATATGGGCTAACAAGTTCAGGAAAAATAGTTCCCATTTTCAAACCAACACAAGGGATAAATGTTTTATCCATAGTTTGAATAGGAACATAACTTTGACCTAGAACAGGGTTATCAGGGAAAGCATTAAAATCGTCGAAACCACAGTTACATTCGTCATATAGACCTAAAGTGTTTTCAACGTCAGAACAGCTTTCTTCATAGCAATCTTCATACTCAGGAGATATAGCCATATTATTGTTACTCAAATTAGTGCTACAATCACAATTACAGCATCTTCTATACATTCAAATTTCCTCCTTTTAATAATTTATAATACATAATATGCTAAAACTGTACAAAAAGTTAAATTGAAAAATTCAGCTTTTCATCTCAAAGTATTGATTTTTCTTGCTAAATTGATTATAATAGAAAGGTAGGAAAAATTTTCAAGAAGAAGAGAGGATGATAGTATGAATAGAGATATACTAATAGGTGGTGCATGGCCATATGCCAATTATTATATGCACATAGGGCACTTAGCTGCATTATTACCAGGTGATGTGCTTGCAAGATATTTTAGAGGAAATGGCGATAATGTCATGTACGTTTCTGGAACAGATTCACACGGCACACCAATAACACAAAGAGCTGTGCAAGAAAATACTACTCCTGAAGAAATTGCAAAAAGATATCATGAAGCATTTGTTAAAAGCTTTACATCAATGGGTTTTGAATATGATTTATATACAGCAACTTTTGCAGAAGAACATAAAAAAATAGTACAAGAGTACTTCTTAAAATTAATTGATAATGGCTATATATATGAAAAAACAATAAAACAAGATTACTGTGAGCATTGTGGCAAATTCCTATCAGACAGAGAAATAGTTGGAACTTGCCCAAAATGTGGAGGGAAAGCATCAGGAGAGCAATGTGATGATTGTTTAACAACTTTAAATGCAGATGAAGTTGAGGATAAGCATTGTAAAGCATGTGGAAATGAAACAGCTTTAAAAGACAACAAACACTTATACTTTAAACTATCAGCTTTCCAAAAACAAATAGAAGATTTAATACAAGCAAGTGAAAACACATGGAGAAAACAAGCAGTAGGAGAATCTAGAAAGTTCTTGCATAATGGTTTAATAGATAGAGCAGCAACAAGACAACTAGAATGGGGAATAGAAGTACCAGTAAAAGGCTATGAAGATAAAAGAATTTATGTATGGATAGAAGCGGTTTTAGGATATTTAACAACAGCAAAAAGAGTAGCAGACTCAAGAGGAATAGACTTTGAAAAATTCATGAGTAAGGATAACCCAAATCTTTCAACATACTATATTCATGGAAAAGATAACATACCATTCCACACAATTATATATCCAGCATTAATACTTGGTATAGGCAATGGTTACCAACTACCTAAGTATATAGTTTCAAGTGGATATGTAAATATGAATGATACAAAAATGTCAAAGAGCAAAGGAAACTTAATTACAGTAGATGAATTAGTAGAAAAATTTGATGTTGATAGTATTAGATATTTTATGATAGCAAATGGGCCAGAAAAGAAAGACACAAATTTTACAGAAGAATTATATGTACAAGCACACAACAAATTCCTAGTTGGAATGCTTGGAAACTTTGTAAATAGAAACTTATCATTTATAAACAAAAAGTTTGATGGTATAATTAAAGAAGCTACAATAGACCCAGAAATAGTTAAAATGACAGAAAACTTATATAAAAAGGTTGGCAACTTAATAGAACAAGCAGAACTAAAAGCAGCCATAGATGAAATATTTGATTATATTGGATATGCAAATAAATATTATGATGAAAAAGAACCTTGGAAAAAGGCAAAAGAGGATATCGAAGAATTTAACAATATAACATATACATGCACATATATTATAGCAAACATTTCAAACTTAATTGCTCCATTTATGCCAAACACATCAAAGAAAATTAAGAAAATGCTTAGCTTACCAGAATTCAAATGGGAACCAATAAACATTAAGGGTGATATTAAAGTAAACGAACTAGAACTATTATTTAACAGAATCGATTTAGAATAAAAATCAGGAACGACTAGAATTTCAAAGGTCGTTCCATTTTAAAAGGAAGTAAAAATGGAAGAAAGAAAATATTTAAAAAAACAATTAATAAAAAATATGATATATACCTTTACAGTGTTTACAATGCTAGTGCTAATATTCGATTGTTTGATATATAAAAAAGCAGAAAGACAGTTATATAAAGAAATTGATACAGAGCTTCAAAGTTTTGTAAGCAGGGAACCAAAAGGTAAAGTTGTTATAGTAAACCCAAGCACAATGCTAGTTATAAGAAATGTAAGTTTAAAAAGTTTAAAAAGCAAACTATTTTATATTAGTACAATAATAATTATAACTTCAGCTGTGGCAAGTTATGTGTTATCTAAAAGAACATTAAAACCAATATTTATGGCATGGGAAAAACAGACTGAATTTGTGCAAAACGCTGCACATGAGCTTAGAACACCACTTACAATAATTCAAGCAAAACAACAACTATTATTAAAAGAGCCTGAAAGCAAAATAATAGATAAATCAGAAGACATTAGACTTACAATAAACGAAACAAGAAGACTTACTAAACTTGTAAAGGAACTAATGATTTTAGCAACAGCTGATTCAAATAAATTACAAATAAAAAAAGAACAAAAAAATATAGATGAGGTTGTAAAAGAAGTTTCAACACCATATGCTGAATATGCTAAAATGCAAAATAAGGATCTTACACTAAACTTAAATTGCAACAAAGAAGTAAATATAGATGTAAATAAAATAGAACAGTTAATGGTAATATTACTAGATAATGCAATTAAATACACAAAGGAAAATGAAAATATTCAGGTAAATACCAATTACAAAGACGGAAAATGCATTATAGAAGTAGCAGATGAAGGAATTGGTATAAGTGATGAACAGAAAAAACATATCTTTGAAAGGTTTTACAGAGCAGATAAGGCACGTTCAAGAGAAACAGGAGGAACAGGGCTTGGCTTGGCAATAGCTCAAACCATCGTAAAAGCACATGGTGGCTCAATTAAAGTACATAATAATACACCAAAAGGAACAAAATTTATAGTTAAAATATAAGAAATTCGGAAGCTTGTTGCTTCTGAATTTGCTTTTTAGTGCTAATTTATGATAAAATAGATATATGAGGTGATACAAATGAAAGAAAAAAGATTAGAAGAAACAATTGGATTAATAAAAAAAGATGTACAAAGAATAGAAGAAAATCTATATGGAGCAATTACGTCAGATGTAAGAAGAACTCTGCAACAAATAGAAGAAAGTTTAGAAAGCAAGAGTATTGATAGAAGAACAATAGCTAATGTTATGGATAGATTAGAAGGCTTAAAATATGAAATAAGAACAGAATGTCAAAGAAAAAATGAGAGAAAATATGGAGATATAGATAAAACTTTAAAAGATTATAAACGAGAAGATATTCCTGATAAAGAAGAAGAAGGAGTTCTACAAAGAAGGACCAAAGCAAAAATGGAGGAATCGACTAAATCTTCACAAAGCAATGTTTCGATTGAATATATCGAATCTAGAATGAACGACAAATTAAAGGAAATAAAATCCGTTTTAGCAAGAAAAGGATTTAGCAATAGTTTAATAGATGATATAACTCTTGAAAATAAATCTTTTATGAGAAAATTATTAACAAGAATCGAGGAAAATGTTAACACATCAAATAGAGGTATAGATGAATCAATTGATATGGGATTAAATGATATATTTAGACAAGCTATGAAACAAAAACCTGAACATGCAAAAAAAATGGAAGCAAAAGGAATATTTGGATTTAAGAAAAACCAAACAGAAAAAATACAAGAAGAACAATTGGATGCAAAAGGAATTTTTGATACAGAAGACCTTAAAAATTGGGAATTAAATGCAGAGGAAAAAAGTAAATTTAGAGAAGGAGAGCAAAAAGTATTAGATAATATAGGCAAAATGCCTGAGAAAGCTCCAGAAAGAGATGCTTTAGATAGTAGAGATATATTTTAAAAATAAAAGTAACGGAAAACAATCCGTTACTTTTGCTTTTATTGTAATATTTTCTTGCCAACTTCCCAAACTGTACCTGCACCCATTGTTAAAATGATATCATGTGGGCAAGCATGACCTTTTACATAAGATGCTATATCATCAAAGTCTGAAATATAAAGAGCATTTTTACCCAGTTCGGCAATCTTATGTACTAAATCTTTTGATGAAATTCCATAAGTGTTGCTTTCTCTAGCAGCATAAATATCTGTTACAATTATATTATCAAATTCAAGTAAAGCTTCAGCAAAGTCTGAAAGAAGTTCTTTAGTTCTACTATATGTATGTGGTTGGAATATTACCCAAGATTGGCGATAAGCCTTGTTTTTCATGGCTTTAGCTGTTGCCATAATTTCGCTTGGGTGATGAGCATAGTCATCATAAACATCCATATTACTATAAGAACCAATATATTCAAATCTACGATTTGCACCAGTAAATTTTAAAAGTGCAGTTTTAATAACTTGTTTAGCAATTCCATAACTAGAACATATTGCAATACATGCAAGAGCATTGTAGACATTATGTATTCCTGGTACAGAAAGTTTAAATTCTCCAAAATATGAGCTGTTTCTATAAACATCAAATTTAGAAAATCCATTTTTATCAAAAACAATGTTTCTTCCAATGAAGTTTGCTCTGTCGTTTCTTAAACCAAAAGTAACAACCTGTGCAAGAGTATGTTTTCTTAAATCTAAGCAATCAGGGTCATCTGCATTTGTAATTAAGAAGCCATCTTTTGGTAGTAAATTAACATATTTTTCAAATGCATGTTTTATATTATCAAATGTTTTAAAATAATCTAAATGGTCATTATCTATATTTGTTACAATAGCGCTTTGTGGACTAAACTTTAAAAAGCTTTCCACATATTCGCATGCTTCTAATATAAAGAAGTCACTATTTCCAACTCTATAATTTCCACCAATATCTTTAAGCATAGCTCCAACTTGAATACTTGGATCTAAATTGGCTTCTAAGAAGCATAAAGAAACCATTGATGTAGTTGTAGTTTTACCATGTGTTCCAGCAATTCCAATAGTATTATCATAAATTCTTGTAAGAAAACCAACAAAATCGGCTCTTTCAACAATTGGAATATTATTGGTTCTAGCACAAATAAGCTCAGGGTCATCTTGTTTAATTGCTGCAGAATATATTACAAAATCAGCTTTTTCAACTAAATTAGTATTATGACCAATTGAAATAAAAATACCATGGCTAGATAATCTATCAGTAACTCTACTTTTAGTACAATCAGAACCAGTAACAGTAAAACCCCAATTATGTAAAACTTCTGCAATTCCACTCATACTAACTCCGCCAATACCGATTAAGTGAATATGCTTGTATTGTTTCAAATTTTCTATATTACCAATATTCATAAAATCATCGTTCCTTTCATGTAACATAATTCGACATATAAGATTATATACTGTAAATCCAAAAATTTCAATATATTATGTAAAAATAATATATGAATTATGTAAAAAAGTGTTACAAAAATATTTTTAAAAATTTTAGCAATATCTATTGACAATTGCTAAAATAAGGTGTATTATATTAGCAGTCTAAGAAAAGGACTGCTAATATTTGAGGTGAGAGATATGTTAGAACAAAGGCAAAGACAGGTTTTACAGGCAATAATTGAAGAATACATTAACACAGCAGAGCCAGTTAGTTCAGGAAACATTGTTGAAAACTATAACTTAGGTTACAGCAGTGCAACAATTAGAAATGATATGGCAGAACTTGAAAAACAAGGCTATATTGAAAAAACTCATACTTCATCAGGAAGAGTTCCATCAGCTAAAGGTTATAGATTTTATGTTGATGAACTTTTAAACGATGAGAAGATTAGCTTAGATGAAATACAATTTATAAAATCTAAACTTGAAACAAAAGTAAATGAAATTGAAGACCTAACAAAAATTGCAACAGACACAATTTCAGAAATTACACACTATACAACAGTTGCAATAGGACCAGAGGCAAGTAACAACATCATTTCTGATGTAAAACTTATTTCACTTGGAAATAGACTTTTAATGGCTGTTGTTTTAACAGAAAATGGAGCAATTAAGGAAACAATTATCAAATATAATGAAGACATAACAGATAGTCAAGTTGAAAACTTAAATTATCTTTTCAAAAAGAAACTAATTGGAAAACCACTTACAAAAATAGATAAACCAATGGAAGAATACATTCTAGAATCAATGGAAGATCAAGTAGATGTTATAAAACCAATAATAAAACAGATGAATAAATCACTTGAACAGTCTGAACATATATACTTAGAAGGTGCAAATAACGTATTTGACTTCCCAGAGTTTAGAAAAATTGATACAGCAAGAAATTTCTTAAGTATTCTTGATACAAAAGAGCAAGTAATGGAAATACTAAATTCAGGGTTGGCAAAAGACATAAATGTATACATTGGCGAAGAAAACGAACAAGATGCTTTGAAAGATTTAAGTGTAGTAACATTTAAACATACAGTAGGAAATAAAGACTTAGGAACAATAGGAATTATAGGACCTAAAAGAATGGATTACTCAAAAGTAATTTCAGTAATGAAATATATTAGCAAAAAATTGAATGAAAAATTCAAAAATGATGAGTAAAGGAAAGGAATGATAACAAAATGTCAGAAGAAAACCTAGAAAACAAACCAGAAGTTAAAGAAGAAGCAAAGCAAGATGAAAATGCAGAACTTACAAAAACAGAAAAAGAGCTTGAAGAAACAGTTGATAGATTAAAAAGAGTAATGGCAGAGTTTGAAAACTACAAAAAAAGGAATACTAAAGAAAGGGAAAACTTATATAATTCATTACTTGCAGACATAATATCAAGCTTTTTACCAGTACTAGACAACCTAGAAAAGGCAGCGGAAGCTAAAACAGAAGACGAAAATATGAAACAAGGAATAGAACTTGTAGTAAAACAAATACAAGATATATTCACAAAATTTGGAGTAGAAACAATAGAAACAGTTGGAAAACCTTTTGATCCAGCAATACACGAAGCAGTAAGCAGTGTGCAAGATGAATCTTTAGGCGAGAAAATTATAAAAGAAGAATTTAGAAAAGGCTACAAAATAGGACCAAAGGTAATACGCCATTCAATGGTAATAGTAGCAAATTAATTAGTTATTAATTTTAAAAATATATAAATTTAAAAGGAGGATGACTTAATATGTCAAAAATTATAGGTATCGACTTAGGTACAACAAACTCATGTGTAGCAGTTATGGAGGGTGGAGAACCAGTTGTAATTCCAAACCCAGAAGGAAATAGAACAACACCATCTGTAGTTGCATTTGCAAAAAATGGTGAAAGATTAGTTGGACAAATAGCAAAACGTCAAGCAGTAACTAACCCAGACCATACAGTAATCTCTATTAAAAGAGATATGGGAACAGACAAAAAAGTTAAAATTGATGGAGAAGAATTCTCTCCACAAGAAATATCAGCAATGATATTACAAAAATTAAAAGCAGATGCAGAAAATTATTTAGGACAAAAAGTAACTCAAGCAGTTATTACAGTTCCAGCATATTTCAGCGACAGCCAAAGACAAGCAACAAAAGATGCAGGAAAAATTGCAGGACTAGAAGTTCTAAGAATTATAAACGAACCAACAGCAGCAGCACTTGCTTATGGTATGGATAAAGAAGATAAAGACCAAAAAATAATGGTTTACGACTTAGGTGGAGGTACATTCGATGTATCTATACTAGATATTGGTGATGGAGTATTTGAAGTTCTAGCAACAAGTGGAAACAACAGACTAGGTGGAGACGACTTTGATGATAGAATTATAAAATACTTAGTTGATGAATTCAAAAAATCAAATGGTATTGACTTAAGCACAGATAAAATGGCTATGCAAAGATTAAAAGAAGCTGCAGAAAAAGCTAAAATAGAATTATCTGGTGTAGGTCAAACAAACATTAACTTACCATTCATTACAGCAGATAGCACAGGACCAAAACACTTAGATGTAACATTAACAAGAGCTAAATTTGAAGAATTAATTAGAGATTTAATTGATGCTACAACAGGACCGGTTAACCAAGCTCTAAAAGATGCAGGCTTAACAGCAGATAAGATAGACCAAGTATTGTTAGTTGGTGGTTCAACAAGAGTTCCAGCAGTTCAAGAAGCTGTAAGAAAAATAACAAATAAAGAACCAAATAAAGGAATAAACCCAGACGAATGTGTTGCAATTGGTGCAGCAATTCAAGGTGGAGTTCTTTCAGGAGATGTTAAAGACCTAGTATTACTAGATGTAACACCACTATCATTAGGTATTGAAACATATGGTGGAGTATTTACAAAATTAATTGAAAGAAACACAACAATACCAACTAAAAAATCACAAGTATTCTCAACAGCAGCTGATGGTCAAACAAGCGTTGAAGTTCATGTATTACAAGGTGAACGTGAAATGGCTGCATACAATAAAACTTTAGGAAGATTCCAACTAACAGGAATACCACCAGCACCAAGAGGAATACCACAAATAGAAGTAACATTTGATATTGATGCAAACGGTATAGTACACGTATCTGCAAAAGATATGGCAACAGGAAATGAACAAAACGTTTCAATAACAGCAAGTTCAAACTTATCTGAAGAAGATATTGATAAAGCTGTTAAAGACGCAGAAGCACATGCAGCAGAAGACAAGAAGAGAAAAGAAGAAGTTGAAGTTAAGAATAATGCAGAAAGCTTAGTATACAGTAGCCAAAAAACACTTGATGAATTAGGAGATAAAATAAGTGGCGAAGAAAAAGCTAAAGTTGAAACAGAAATTGAAAATGTTAAAAAAGCATTAGAAACAAACAACACAGAAACAATAAAAGATGCAACAGAAAAATTAACTCAAGTTTTCTATCAAATATCTGAACAACTATACAAAGCAAATGCTCAAAACGGAGCTGCAGCTGGAGCTACTGAAGGAACAGAAGCAAATGCAGATAACGGTGGAAACAACGGAACAGTGTATGATGCAGATTATAAAGTAGAAGACGATGGAAACAATGATAACAAATAAGACTAATTATTGGGCGGAAAACTCTTAAAGTCCGCCCAATCTCGTTGGAGCTTTTATATTTTGGACTAATTTGAATTTGCAAATTATATGTGCATTATTAAACATAAAGTAGCACAACGCAGGAGTTATATATAACTCAAGGCAAGATTGTGCAGACTGAAAATATAATATAGATATAATTTACAAAAAAAGGAGTAATTAATAAAATGGCAAATAAAAGAGATTATTATGAGGTTTTGGGCGTTGATAAAAATGTAAGCGACGAAGAACTAAAAAAAGCATATAGAAAGCTTGCAAAAAAATATCATCCAGATGCAAATCCAGATAATAAAAAAGAGGCTGAGGAAAAGTTTAAAGAAGTTTCAGAAGCTTACGAAACTTTATCAGACCCACAAAAAAGAAGAATGTATGACCAATTTGGACCAGATGGACCACAAGGTTTTGGCGGAGGAGCAGGAGGACCAGGTGGTGGATATTATTCATACACAAGTTCTGGTTTCAATGGTTTTAGCGGTTTTGATGGCTTTAGCGACTTTGGAGATTTAGGAGATATTTTCTCAAACATATTTGGAGGAGGCTCTGGTTTTGGTTCAAGAACATCTAGCTCAAGACAAAAATCTTCAGGACCAAAGAAAGGCAGAGATTTAAGATATAGCTTAGATATCACATTCGAGGAAGCTTTTTCAGGAGTTAAAAAGGAAGTTACTATAGTAAGAGATGAAGAGTGCCCTACATGCCATGGAAACAAAGCAAAGCCAGGTACAAAAGTTACAACATGTGAAACTTGCCATGGATCAGGAAAAGTTACACAAACAGTATCTACAATTCTAGGACAAATGCAAACAACAAAAACATGTCCAGAATGTGGTGGAGAAGGTACAAAAATAGAGGAAAAATGTCCGGAATGTAGAGGAAAAGGAACTATTCGTAAAACTGTAAAAATTCAAGTTTCTGTTCCAGCAGGTATAGATAATGACCAAATTATAGCATTAAAAGGAGAAGGAGAATCTGGAATAAAAGGTGGACCAAGAGGAGACTTATACATAGTAGTTACAGTAAGAAACCATAGAATATTCAAAAGACAAGGAAACACTGTACTATGTGAAGTGCCAATTACATTTACTCAAGCAACATTAGGAGCAGATTTGAAAATTCCTATGGTGGATGGAACAGAAGAAAGTTATAGAATACCAGAAGGTACACAAAATGGAACAAGGTTTGCAATTAGAGGAAAAGGATTTAAATCAGTCAATAGTTCAGTGCAAGGAGATTTCATCTTTACAGTAAATGTACAAATTCCAAAAAGATTAACAACAGAACAAAGAGATTTACTAAACAAACTTGCTCAAACAATGAATGAACAACCACCAATAAAGAAAAGAGGAATATTTGGGTAAAAAAGGGCGAAAACGAGAGTTTTTGCTCTTTTTCTCTTCACAAAGCCAAGAAAATGTGATAAAATTAATACAGTTAAATTTAGTTTAGGAGGCCATTATGGTAAGAATGAAAAAAACCGAACTAACATGGGATAAGTATATGGACTATTTAATTGAGACAATTGATGAGAGTAAATTTATGAGAAGAGCTGAAACAAAACCAATGTCTACACCAAAGGCAGCGAGCGAATCTCACGTAACTTCAAGAGCAACACATTCAAAAATAGCTGCAAACATTGCTAAAAGGTTAGCAGATGGACTAGACTTAAATGGAGAATACATTTATGCAGGTATGTTAATACATGATGCAGGACACCCATTTAGTGCACACGAAGGAGAAGAAATTTTTAATAAATTTGGCAAAAGAAAAAATTGTGGATTTTTCCATCATAACGCTAAAGGTGTTGAAGTAATTAGAGCCGAAGGAATAAGAGATAAGGCAATTAGCAAAATCCCTAACATTAATGAAAATCCAGAACTAAGAGAACAATTAGAAACAGAATTCGACTATTTCTTAGATGTAATAATATCACATGATGGAGAAGCAACCAGAGGAGAGAGAAATAGAAAAGAAACACAATATCCAAGCATGCATGATGCTGTGAAAGATAAACTTAAAAGGGCAAACTCATTTAATGATTATAAATTTGTTGCACAAACACCGGAAGGAAAACTTGCAAAAATGGCTGATGTTATAGCATATTTAGCAACAGATATTCAAGATGGATTTAGAATTGGAATAATAGAAGATTTTGATGACGATTATTTAGCTTTATTAGGAGAAGTATTAACAACAGGATATTCAACAAGAGAGGGCTATATAACTTGTGCAAAAAATAAGATTAAAGAAGTAAAAGAAAGTAAATTAAGAGAGCTAAAATCTGAAATGAAGAAACCAGAAAATGAAGCTATCTTAGCAAATGCAAATGAAATTATAAAAAGAGCTGAACAACAAGGGGTAAACGTAACCTCAATGAGAGATGAAGAACTACAAAAGATAGATGCAATTATGGAACAAAAAATTCAAGAAATAAAAGATAAATCAGAAGGTATGTCTGAGGAAGAAAAACAATTTATGTATGCAGATATAGAAAAACTTAAAGAATTTGTTGGAAAGATGTTAAGTGTAAATTCTTCAGTAGTACAGGAGATTACAAGTAGAATGCAAGAATATTTCATAAATGATATAGTTACAGAGACAAGAGCAAAAACTGAAGAAAAAGAAAAAACAATTCTAGAGTTAAGAGAAAAACTTGCATTAAATCCGGGAGACAAAGAATTAAGAAAACAACTAGAAGATGAAGAAAAAGACACTCCAGTTAACCCTAAATTTTCTTATAAAGCAGAAAAACTATTTGATAATATTAAGAACTTAAATTATAAAAAAATAGTTCAATATACAAAATGGGATTATCAAATTGAACAACAACCTGAAGCAGCAAAAGAACTAGTTACAATTGCAGCTAAAGCCTTAAAAGAAACCGGTGCAATTAGAAATAAATTTTATGATAGAGCAATTAGAAGAGAGGTAGAATCAGAAGCACTACAGTATATGAGAGTTAAAACAGTTGATGAATCACAGTATGAAAAAAACAAAGAAAAGTATGGGATTAGGGCTATAAAAAGAGCTAAAACACCTGAAAACGGTGAAAAATATACAGCAAAAGGAAAGCAAGCGAGTGAAAATAGAAAACATCAACTATGTAGAGAAGTTTATAACAACGTTCAAAAAGAGGGAGACAATTTTGCAGTAAAATTTAATAATGTTTTTGCAGCAATTCCCAAAACTGTAGAAATGGTTGTAGATGAAGCTATAAGTTATGATGAGCCATTCACTAGAAGGGTAAACGCAACTAGAAACATCATAAAAGCAGAATATGATGGAAAGATAGAAAAATTAGATGATCCAGACAAACAAGAGAGACTTGCTCTTTTACTAGTAGGAAGAGGAATTTGCAAGCCAAACCAAACAGCGGATACAATAAAACAGGCAATGAGATCATATGGATACCTAGAAAGATATGAAGAAGAAGAAAACAGAAAAAATCAAAGCAAGCTATTAGAACAATATGGAACAATAGAAGAAGTGAAAAAACATAGAGATGAGATAATACAAGAAAGAATTGAACAAGCAAGAAATAACATGGAAGAAAAAATGGCATACCAATTAGCAATTGACTATATAAGTGGTATGACAGATAGAAGCTTTAATGATTTAGCAATTAGAACTGGCTATATGTCTTATGATGATCTAGATACAAAAAGGGGAACAACAAGAAGCTCTTCAGTTGTAGATTTAATTGCAAAAAATAATAAAGAAAATGGAGAAGAAAGATAAGAAATGCCAAAGTTTTTTATAGAAGCAAATCAAATGCAAGAAAATAAAATAACTTTATTAGGCGAAGATGTAAATCATATTGCAAATGTTTTAAGAAAAAAAGTAGGCGACGAAATAAACATTTGCAATATATCTACGTCTGAAAACTTTTTATGCCAAATAGAGGAAATAAACAAAGATTTTATAACTTGCAAAAAACAAAAAGCGTTACAAACAAATACAGAATCTAATACGGAAGTTACAATATTTCAAGGGCTTCCAAAGGCAGAAAAAATGGAACTCATTATTCAAAAATGTACAGAACTTGGAGCAAAATATTTTGTGCCTGTACAAATGGAAAGATGTGTAGTAAAGTTAGATAGCAAATCTCAAGCAAAGAAGATAGAGAGATGGAATAAAATTGCTGAAACTGCAGCGAAGCAAAGTGGCAGAAACTTTATTCCAAAAGTAGAAAATTTAATAAATTTGCAAAATCTTTTGAATTTAATTCAAAAATATGATATAGTATTATTAGCTTATGAAAATGAAGAAGATTTTACATTCAAAGAAGTGGTACAAACTTTAAAAAATAAGGAAAATTTAAAGGTTGGAATAATAATTGGTCCAGAAGGTGGAATAGATATAAAAGAAGTAAAACAGCTTGAAGAAGCTGGTGCAAAAATTATAACACTTGGAAAAAGAATATTGCGAACAGAAACAGTAGCTTTAGCAATGACAAGCATTATAATGTATGAACTAGGTTAATATGAAACATAAGAGAAAGGAAGAGAAGGTTTGAAAAAAATTGAACTTGAAAATATTGAAAAAATAAAAGAAAAAAGGGAATTATCAAAAGAGGCAAAGGATAAAATAATAGGTAGAGTAGTGGCAAATAGTGCAATAGGAATTGCAATTTGTATTTTAATATACACATTTAAAATTGCATCAAATTTACTTGTAAAGGAAGCTGCAACACTTGTGTATAATGTATATTCAATTGAAATTCTAGTGCTTGCTTTAATATTATTAGAAATTGCGTATAAAAAAGATAGCGGAAAATGGGCAGCAAGTGGAATGGAAATGCTTGTACTTGCTGTGTTTATGCTATTTTCACCATATATTTACTTAAAGTTTAACAGAAAAATAATGTATCCAATAATTGCAACCGTGGCTATATATTATATAGCTAAAGTAATTGCAATATACTTTATGGAAAAGAAACAGTATTTAAATAACATTAGTGATATACAAGAAATAATTAAAAAAGAAAGTCAAGATGATAAAGCTCAAGAAGAAAAAACAAGAATATTAGAAGAAATGGAACAAAAAAGATTAGAGGCAGAGAGGGAAAAGATCATAGAAGAAACAATAGAAGTTCAAGAAAAACCAAAACGTAAAACAACAAAAACAAAAAAATCTGAGGCTAAAGGAACATCTAAAAAAACATCAACAACAAAAAAGAAAACCGAAACCAAAACAACAGCTAAAAAAGAAAAAGCAGAAACGAAAAAAACTACAACTAAAAAGAAAACAACTACAAAAGCCGAAAAGGAAGAAAAAGATGTTCCAAAGAAAACAACAAGAAAAACTACAAAAACTACTGATAAAGTAGAAAAAGAGGAAAAACCAAAAACAACTAGATCAAAAACTACAAGTAAAGCAAAAACTACAACAACAAAGCCAAAGAACACACCAAAGAAAGAGAAAGAAACAGCTGAAAATGTAGTAGAAGTAGTAGAAACACCTGCACCAAAGAAAAGAGGAAGACCAAGAAAAAATCCAGAAACAAAAAAGGAGAGTTAAATTAAATGTTAAGAAGTATGACAGGATATGGAAGAAGCAAATGTGAATTTGATTCTAGAGAATATACTGTAGAAATAAAATCAGTTAATAATAGATATAGCGATATATCTATTAAATTACCTAGAAGCATAAGCTTTATGGAAGATAATATCAAAAAACTTATATCAAAATCTGTTACGAGAGGAAAGGTTGAAGTTTTTATATCATTTATAAATAATAGTGACAAAGGCAGAAGCATAGAAATTAATAGAGAACTTGCTAAAAATTATATAGATGAAATGAGAAAACTTGCAAATGAAACAAATATTAATTCAAACATAGAAGTAATAGATGTAATGAAAATGCCAGATGTTTTAAACACAAGACTAAGTGAAGAAGATGAAAGCATTATAGCTAAAGAAGTTACACAATGTACAGAAAAGGCAATAGAGAACTTTATAAGCATGAGAGAAAACGAAGGAGAAAAGATAAAAGAAGATTTAATTAACAGAATTTCAAGCATTTCTGAAAAAATTGATAAAATAAATGCAATTTCTACTGGACTTGTGAGCGAATATATAGTAAAATTAGAGAAGAGGATAAATGAATTATTAAAACCAAATGTAGTAGATGAAGCAAGATTAGCACAAGAAGTTGTAATCTATTCAGATAAATGCTCTGTTGAAGAGGAATTAACAAGACTAAGAAGCCATATATCACAGTTCTTAGGCTTACTTGAAAAGAACGATAGTAATGGTAAAAGAATAGACTTTTTAATTCAAGAAATGAATAGAGAAACAAATACAATTGGTTCAAAAGCAAATAATTTGGAAATAACAAATTATGTGGTAGATATAAAAACAGAATTGGAGAATGTACGTGAGCAAATTCAAAACATAGAATAGAGGAGGTACATAATATGCAATTAGTAAATATTGGTTTTGGAAATGTTGTTTCTGCAAACAAAATAGTTTCAATTGTAAGCCCAGAAGCAGCACCAATAAAAAGGCTTGTACAAGAGGCCAAAGATGAAAAACGAGCAATAGATGCAACATGTGGTAGAAGAACAAGAGCAGTTTTAATAATGGATTCTGAGCATGTTATTCTTTCTGCAGTACAACCAGAAACAATAGCAGCAAGATTAGATAAAGATATAGCAAAAGAAGATAATAATGTTGAAGATTAATTTTAAATTAGAAAGGAAATGATAAAAATGATTATCAAACCAACAGTTACAGACTTACTAAAAATAGTTGATAACAGATTCGAACTAGTAATACTAGTTTCAAAAAGAGCAAGACAAATAGCAGGAGGACAAACACCATTAACAAAAGTAAAAGAAAGATCAGCAGTAACACTTGCAGCAAATGAAATTGCTGAGGGTAAGGTGAGAGAATGCTAGTACTATTATCTGGAGTATCTGGTGCAGGAAAAGACACAATAAAAAAAGAATTATTAAAAAGAATGGATAATGCTACAACAATGCCATCTTACACAGATAGAGAACCACGTGAAGGCGAAGTTGATGGAGAAATATATAACTTCATAACAACAGCCGAATTTGAAGAAAAAATCAAAGCAAACGAGTTTTATGAGTATTCTGCACATCATGAACATTATTATGGAACATCAAAGAAAATATTAGATGAAAAAGTTAAATCAGGTAAAATAATAATAAAAGATATCGAAGTAAACGGAACAGAAAACCTATTAAAACTATTACAAAATGATATCAAAATAGTAACAATTTTCTTGAAAGTTCCAAAGGAAGAATCAAAAAATAGACTAGAACATAGAACAGAACATGTAAACGAGCATGATATTGAAGTTAGACTTAATAGGTTCGATTATGAAGAATCAAAAATTGGAATGTATGATTATGTAATAAAAAATGATAATCTAGAAAAATCAGTTCAAATAATATTAACAATTATACAAAACGAATACAAACTAAAGAATAAAAATTAGAAAGGAAGTGCTACATATGAATAAGAAAAACAAAATATTTGTTAAAGTATTTGCTACTGTAATGGCAGGAATGATGCTAGTTGGAGGATGTGCATCATTATTATATATGATATTTGTAAAGTAAAAATTTTAGGAGGAACAAATGCTAAAGGGTTTAGAAGGAATGCTATCAATAAAAGAAGGAGACCTAACTGCATACTTTAATACTTTACTTAATAGTCCATATCAATTAATAACATTTATAATTGATATAACCTTAGTAATATTTCTTGCAGTTAAATTTCTTCAATTTGTAAAAGGAACAAGAGCATTGCAATTACTAAAAGGAATACTATTCCTAATTGCAGCAACAATGCTTAGCTCACTTTTCAATTTAAAATTGTTAAACTTCATATTAACATCATTTATGACATATGGAGTAATATTATTAATAGTTATGTTTCAACCAGAGTTAAGACGTGCTTTAGAGCAATTAGGTTCAAACAAGGTAAACAAATTCTTTGGAATTGAACAAGATATCGCAACAAAAACCAAAGAAAATATTTACAAGGTTGTAATTGCAGCAACAGAAATGTCTAGTACAAAAACAGGAGCATTAATAGTTGTTGAAAGAGATATAAAACTAAAAGATATAATAGATACAGGTGTAGCAATAGGTGCAGAAATTTCACCACAACTTTTAGTAAACATCTTCCAACCAAACACACCTTTGCATGATGGTGCAGTTATAATAAGTGAAAGCAAAATAATGGCAGCAGCATGTATGCTACCACTTGCAAATGATAAGAATATATCTAAAAAGCTTGGTACAAGACACAGATCAGCAATAGGAATTTCAAAAGAATCAGATGCAATAGTTATAGTTGTATCAGAAGAAACTGGAAAAATTTCAGTAGCTAAAAACGGAACATTAATAGCTGATGTAAAAGAAGATGCATTAAAACAAATTTTAATAAAGAACTTAGTGCCAAAAGTAGAAGAAAAAAAGAAATTCAAATTATCGAGGAAAAAATGAGAAATATAAAGCTAATAATAGAATATGATGGTAAAAAATTTGGTGGATGGCAAAAGCAACCCACCAAATTAAATATTCAAGGGGAAATTGAACAAGCAATAAAAGAAATAACTGGCGAAACTGTTGAACTAAATGCTTCTGGAAGAACAGATAGTGGAGTTCATAGCTTAGGTCAAACCGCGAACTTTAAAACAAATAGCAATATAGAAATAGGAAAAATGGCAATAGCAATTAATTCAAAATTGAAAAAGAGTATAGTAATAAAAAGTGCAGAAGAAGTGGACGAAAACTTCCATGCACGTTACTGTTGCAAAGGTAAAAAGTACAGATATGTAATAAACAATTCATATCAAGGAACAGCAATATATAGAGACTTAGAATGCCATATTCCACAAAAACTAGATGTGGAAAAAATGCGGAAGAGCAGCAAAATATTTTGAAGGAGAACATGACTTTAAAGCTTTCAAAGCAAGTGGAACAAGTTCAAAAAGCACAGTAAGAACCATATACAAAGCAGAAGTAAAACAAGATGGAGAAAGAATAATAATAGAACTTACAGGAAATGGTTTTATGTACAATATGGTAAGAATAATTTCTGGAACACTAGTAGATGTAGGTTTGCGGAAAAATAAAACCAGAAGAAATACCAGCAATAATCAAATCAAAAGACCGAACCAAAGCAGGAAAAACCCTTCCAGCACATGGACTATATTTGGTGGAGGTATATTATTAAATTAAAAATATTACAAATATATTACAAATTGTAAAAGTATATTGCAATTTATAATTTTTTATTATAAAATAATATAAAAATAGAAACAAAGGGGAAGATGTTAAATGAAGAAAAACAAAGGTATAACACTAATTGCGTTGATAATAACAATAGTAGTAATGTTAATATTAGTAGCAGTGAGTGTAAATATTTTAATTAAAAGCAACTTAATTGGGGTGGCAGAAAAAACAACCGAGGGATATAAAACAGCAGCTGAAGATGAGTCTAAGAGTAGTAACATAGTAATAGACGGAGTTGATTATTCAAATGTAGATGAATATTTAAATGGTAAAAGTATTGCAATGTTTGATACAGGTACAAATGTAATTACTAAAATGCATACCTTAGCAAAAGATGGAGAGATAATGGCAAGTGGTATAGCAAGAAATTTATCAATAAATGAAATAAAAAAATATGAAGGAACACCAGACTTAACAAAAATGACAGAGGCTAATATAGTGTCTTGGACAGACGGATATAAGGCATTTGAACAAGAACCAGATAAATATAGAAATATTGTTCCAGAAGGATATGAATTATGCCCAATATATATGTGGTTTGAAGAAAATGAAGGCACAGAAAAGAGAACCTTATTTGGGGATTTAGGAACCATGGGAGGTGGTAATGATCACGAAGTAAAAACGGGAACAATATATTGGTGGAGTGAGAGTAAAAATGTATATCTAAATCCAGATAGCTCAAATATGTTTTGTAACTTGCCATATTTAACAAATATAAGTGGACTTCAGACATTAAAAACAACATATGTTACTAATATGAGTAGCATACTTGCCTGGAGTACTGCCAACCTACAAGATGTTAATGCTTTGAGAGATTGGGACACAACTAATGTAGAGAATATGGAAAATCTTTTGTATGCTTGGAATGTGAATAGTAGAAAACTAGATATTAATGGCTTAAAAAATTGGAATACTTCTAATGTAAAAAATATGAATTCTATGTTTGTTGGAACAGGAATAGAAAATACTGAACCTTTAAGAAGCTGGAACACCTCAAAGGTAACAAATATGAGTTATATGTTTGGTGACGGCGACACTGGAGGAACTTTAAATAATTTAGATGGTATTTCAAATTGGGATGTAAGTAAAGTTACAAACATGCAAGGAATGTTTCATTTATGCCCAATAGAAGATTTAAATTCAATTTCAAATTGGAATATAAATACAGTTGATAACATGTCCTATATGTTCAATATGTGTCAAAACTTAACAGATGCTTCAGGAATCAACGATTGGAACATTAAAAGAGACTGCAATTTTACAAACATGTTTTCAAATTGTTCAACTCATCCAAATTTTACAAAAATAACAGGTACTTGGGATGAGAATGGTACATTTACACCAAATTAAAAAGTACATAAATATAATAGCAACAAAGCTAACATTGAATAAATTAACAACGCATGTTGAATAACACTCAATATGCGTTTTCTTTTAACTACCCACCAAAATTACCCCCACTACTAGACAAAACTAAAAAAACATGATATAGTATATCGGTAGTTTAATCATAAGGAGCGTAAGTCATAATGAATAAGATAGAGGAAGCAAGAAGAATTCTTGAAGAAAACGGACAGGGACATATTAAAGTTAAAAATGAAGAATTGGCAGATCAAATTTTACATATAGATTTTGAAAGATTAAAAACATTAGATGAAGAAATAACACACCCTTGTTGTACTTGTAATATTGAGGATATAAGCCCAGTTAAAGCAATTAACCCAGATAAAAAAGATAAAAAAGAATTGGAAGAATACATAAAAATTGGAGAAAATGTTGTAAAGTCTGGACATTTTGCAATAGGCATAATGGCAGGAGGTCAAGGCACAAGACTTGGACATAATGGACCTAAAGGAACTTTTAAGCTTGAATTAAATGGTGAAACAAAATCATTATTTGAAATAATAGTAGATAAATTAAAAGATGCATATGAGAAGTATAACGTGTATCTAAATTGTTATATAATGACTAGCCCAGAAAATAATAAAGAAACAGTTGCTTTTTTTGAAAAGAACAACTATTTTAATTATCCAAAGGAATATATAAAATTCTTTATGCAAGAAGATTTGCCGCTTTTAAACAAAAAAGGAAAACTAATTCTTGGCGAAGATGGACTAATTAAACTTGCATCAGAAGGAAATGGTGGCATATTCTATTCAATGGCTAAAAAAGGTATAATAGATGATATGAAATCTAAGAACATAAAATGGATTTTTATAGGCTCCGTAGATAATCTGCTTGTAAAATATGTAGACACACTTTTACTTGGCTTAGCAATAAAACAAAATGTTAATATTGCAACTAGAACAGTAATTAAGAACAGTCCAAATGAAAGAGTAGGAGTATTATGCAAAAAAAATGGAAAAGTAAAAGTTATTGAATATACAGAAGTACCAAAAGAAATGAGGGTTGCAACAGACGAAGCAGGAGAATTTTTATATGGTGAATCACACATAATGTGTAATCTTTTCAGCTTAGAGGCAATTGAAAAAGCCAGCACAAAAGAATTAAAATATCATGTTGCAGTAAAGAAAATTAAATACATAGACGAAAATGGAAAGCTAGTAAACCCAACAGAACCAAATTGCTATAAATTTGAAAAATTTGTATTTGATAGCTTTGGACTTTTTGATGAAATTGCTATCTTAAGAGGAAAACGAGAAGAAGATTTTGCACCAATTAAAAACGCAGAAGGTCAGGATAGCCCAGAAACTGCCCAAAAACTATATGAGAACTATATGGCAAAAAATGTATAAATGTCAAAAGAAAAATTAATAATAATAGAAGGTGAGAAGTATGAGATTTAAGGCAAAGCGTAATATTGTTAAAGTAAGAGCACTTGCGATGGACTTGGCAAAAGTAACTATAGGAACATTAATTATGGCACTTGGAATAGAACTATTTCTATTACCAAATCAGCTATCAACAGGTGGATTTTCAGGTATTGCAACAATAGGGTTTTATGTAACAGGAATACCAATAGGTACTTTAATTCTAATACTTAATGCACCTTTATTTTTAATTGCATTTTTTAGAGTAGGTAAGGAGTTTTTTATAAAAGCAATTGCTGGAACAGTATTACTATCAGTTTTTTTAAATGCATTTGAAAATATGAAACCAGCTACAACTGATAGATTTTTAGCATTTATTTATGGATCAATAATTGTAGGAATTGGAACAGCAATAGTATTAAAGGCAAATGGCTCAACAGGTGGAACAGACTTGCTTGCAAATATAATAAAATCTTATAAGCCACACTTAAAAACAGGAACACTAATAGTAATAACAGATGCAATAATTGTTGCTGCAAATACATTATACTTCAAAGACATAGAAATAGCACTTTATTCTGCACTTGCAATATATGTACTTGGAAAAATACTAGACATATTTTTAGAAGGTGTAAACTTCTCCAAAATGCTACTTATAATTTCTCCAAAATGGGAAGAAATATCTCAAGAATTAAACACCGAGATTGGAAGAGGAACTACATCACTTTATGGAGAAGGCATGTATACAAGAAAAGACAAGAAAGTATTATTATGTGTAATGGCACGTTCTGAAATACGGAGAAGCAAGAAGAATAGTAGAAGAAATAGACCCATCAGCATTTATTATAATTACAAATGCAAGGGAAGTTTATGGAAAAGGGTTTAAAGAAATATAAAAACAAGTTAAATTCAAATGATTATGTTATATAGCTGTAAAAAAATTGTAATGAAAATGTAATACTTTTTTCTGAAAAAAATATTGACAACTTATAGAGAAAAAAGATATAATAAATTTGACAAAATTGTATAAATAATGTGAAAATATAATGAATTAAAAGGGTGGTAAATATGGAACAAAAGAAACTAAGCAAAACAAGTAAAATAATTTTAATTAGTATATTGGTATTAGCCATAATACTAATAGCTATAGTATGCGTTATAGTAGTGAAAATAAAGAATAAACAAGATAAGAACAAACAAGCAAGCAGAGAGTATGTATTAATTGCTGAACAAGATGGAGACATGTATGGTTCTAAAGTTAATGCGAAAATTGAAATTAGATTTCAAGATAATAAGTTACATGAAAAATTTACAATGACATTAGATGACTCTTTTTATTGTTCTTTAATCGAAACTGGGTTAAAAGAAAATGGAATTAAAGCAAGCTTTGTTGGAGACAATAAAATAGTTTTAGAAGATATAGAAGCAGAAAAATTCAATCAATTAAATTCATTGATTGTAACTGAAAGCGAGTTACGAGAAATGTTTGAAAAAGAATATACAGAACAGGAAATGGAAGAACTTTTGATAATATGCGAGTACAGTTTTAAACAAAATGGATACAAAATATTAACTGAAGAAACAGAAAATTTAGAAGATAAATATGAAATTTTGTTAAATGGGACACTTATAAATAATAAAAATAATAAAGACTATTCATGGAAACAAGATGTAAAAGAAGATAACAATAACTCTATTGATAGTGAAGATGATTATTTAAATACTCCACGAGACTTTCTAAATGAAAAATCTTACAATGAATGGCTTGAAGAGCAAGACAGACTTATTGATGATATGGAAGAAACAAAGAAGTTATTAGATTCAATACAAAACTCTAACTAATATATAGTACGGACAAGGGGAATATAGCATATACCCCTTGTTTTTTAGTATATTATACCAGTTGGAATGTAAGTTGCATCTGGTGAAGGTACAAGTTCATCTTGAGTAGGCTTTTCAGTATTTTCTATTTTTGTAATCTTTATTATTGGAATTTCACCATGGTAATTACCTTTAGAAATTTCACCAATAATTCTTACCCATGAACCATCTGCAAAATTTTTAGCATCTTTATGAGAACATAAAAAGCCAACAATTAAAGTCTTTGAGCTACCTTGAACGGTCATATCTCTAGCTAAAACAAATTCATTTTCAGGGAAATCTAAATTTCTATAAACATACCCAGTAAAACAAATTTTTTGACCTAAATATGTATTCAAATCTTCATAAACACACTTTAAAATATTGGTGTACTCATTAGAATTAATATAAGCCACATCAGGCTCTATGGGCTCATCTTCAACTTTGAAATTTGAACTTAATATTTTATAAAGCGAAATAAGGAAGAACACAACCACAATTATACTAATTATAATAAGTGCAAATTTCACAATGCTCTTGCTATTTAACTTAACATTCCAAACAAACATAACATACCTCACTTTTGCTACTATTACCCCTTGAATTATAGAGATAAGTAGCCAAACGCAGGAGTTTTGTATTTAGAGAAAATCGAAGACCCCCGAAAAGCTTCTTTAGGCGTCTCCATCGTGGGTTCGATTTTAAATAAATACAAAAGCTCCGACGAGATTTGGCGGACTACTTTAATATATCCAAATAGTAACAGACTTTTCATTTAATTGTATGTAAAATCTTGAAAGATATGATAATTTATGATATAAATATATAGTTAGTATAAAAGAAAGAAGGAGACATTATGGGATTTTTAAGTAAATTATTCAAATCATATAGTGAAAAAGAAGTTGGCAGAGTAATGCCAATAGTAGAAAAGATAAATAGTTTAGAACCAACAGTAGAAAAGCTAACAGATGCTGAATTAAGAGCAAAAACAGATGAATTTAAAAGCAGATTACAAAAGGGAGAAACATTAGATGATATTTTGCCAGAAGCATTTGCAACAGTTAGAGAAGCTTCAAAAAGAGTACTTGGTATGAGACATTTTGATGTTCAATTAATAGGTGGAATAATTCTTCACCAAGGAAGAATTGCAGAAATGAAAACAGGTGAAGGTAAAACACTTGTTGCAACTTTACCAGTATATTTAAATGCCCTTACAGGAAAGGGAGTACATGTAGTTACAGTAAACGATTACTTAGCAAAAAGAGATAGTGAATGGATGGGAAAACTATATAAATTCCTAGGTTTAACAGTTGGCCTAGTAATTTCAGGAATGACACCAAAGCAAAAGAAAGAAGCATATGCAGCTGATATTACTTATGGAACAAACAATGAATATGGTTTTGACTACCTAAGAGATAATATGGTTATAAGAAAAGAAGAAATGGTTCAAAGAGAACTAAACTATGCTATTGTAGACGAGATAGATAGTATTTTAATTGATGAAGCTCGTACCCCACTTATAATTTCAGGAACAGCAGCAGAAAGCTCAGATTTATACAGCAAAGCAGATGATTTTGTTAAAAGATTAAAAGCAAAAACAATAATTGAAGAAGACACAAAAGATTTAGACCAAGCAGAAGATAATGAAAAATATGATTATGTAATAGACCTAAAAGCAAAATCTGCAACACTTACAGAAAAAGGAACAAAAAAGGCCGAAGAATATTTTAAACTAGAAAATTTAAATGATATAGAAAACTCTGATATAGTTCATTATATAAATAAAGCATTACATGCACATGGTATAATGAAAAAGGATATAGACTATATAGTTAAAGACGGAGAGGTATTAATTGTAGATGAATTCACAGGAAGAATTATGTATGGAAGAAGATATAGTGATGGCTTGCATCAAGCAATTGAAGCAAAAGAACATGTAAAAATTGCAAACGAATCTAAAACACTAGCTACAATAACATTCCAAAACTATTTTAGAATGTATAATAAATTATCTGGTATGACAGGTACTGCTATGACAGAAGAGGCTGAATTTAGAGAAATCTATAACCTAGACGTTATATCAATACCAACAAACAAACCAATGATAAGACAAGACCTAAATGATATTATATATAAAAATGAAAAAGCAAAATTTAGAGCAGTAGTAGAAGATATAAGAAAAAGTCATGAAAAAGGTCAACCAGTTCTAGTAGGTACAGTATCTATTGAAAACTCTGAAAAACTAAGCAATATCTTAAAACGTGAAGGAATAAAACACGAAGTATTAAATGCAAAATACCACGAAAAAGAAGCCGAAATAATTGCACAAGCAGGAAAATATGGTGCAGTTACAATAGCAACAAACATGGCAGGACGTGGTACAGATATTATGCTTGGAGGAAACTCAGAATTCTTAGCAAAACAAGAAATGAGAAAACAAGGATATTCAGATGAACTAATAGAACAAGCAAATGCACATAATGAAACAGAAGATGAAGAAATACTAAAAGCAAGAGAAACTTTTAATAAATATCAAAATAAATTTGAAGAAGAAATAAAAGAAGAAAAAGAAAAAGTTCTAGCAGCTGGTGGACTAAAAATTATAGGAACAGAACGTCATGAATCTAGAAGAATTGATAATCAGCTAAGAGGTAGAAGCGGTAGACAAGGTGACCCAGGAGAATCAAGATTTTATATAGCACTAGATGATGATTTAATGAAAATCTTTGGTGGGGACATGATAACAAGTGTATACAATACTTTAAAAGCTGACGAAAATATGCCAATAGAGATGGGCTTGCTTTCAAAAACAGTTGAGAATGCACAAAAAAGAGTTGAAGGTCAACACTTTAGCATAAGAAAGCATGTACTTCAGTATGATGACGTAATGAACACACAAAGAGAAATAATCTATTCACAAAGAAGAGAAGTTCTAGATGGAAAAGATTTAAAAGAAAAAATACAAAAAATGATGCACTCTGTAATAGAAGAAATCATTCTAACACATGAAACAGAAGAAGGACTAGATAAAGAAGGCGTAAAAACAGAAGTTAAAGCAATACTAGACATAGAACTAAATGATGTAAATGATAATACCCAAGAATTAATAGAAGAACTATACAACAAAGTTATAGAAAACTATACAGCAAAAGAAAAAGAAATAGGCGAGCAAACATTAAGAGAACTTGAAAGAGTAGTTATGCTAAAAGTAGTAGACCAAAAATGGATGGACCACATAGACGCAATGGACGAACTAAAAGATGGAATAGGTCTAAGAGCATATGGGCAAAAAGATCCAGTAGCATTATACAAACTTGAAGGGTTCGACATGTTCGAGCAAATGACAAACGATATAAAAATTGATGTAGTAAAAATATTAACACATCTACAAGGACCACAAAAAGTTGAAAGAAAGCAAACAGTAAAAATTACAGGAGAAGGACTAAAACAAGATAGAGAAACAGCAGTGCCAAACAAATCACAAAATGCACCAAACACTCCAGTAAAAAATGAAGGACCACAAGTAGGTCGTAACGACCAATGCCCATGCCGGAAGCCGGAAAGAAATATAAGAATTGTTGTGGAAAATAATTGCAATTAATTATTCAATATGGTAAAATATTAGCATAGGAGATGATTTTATGGGATTTTTTGATGCATTTAAAAAACAACCTAAAAACCAAGAACCAAGACCAGTAGAAAAGAAAGAAGTGGAAAGACCTTATATAGTGAAACAAAGTCCAGAAGGAAGACTACAAATAGATTATAGTACACCTGATAAAAGGCTTAAAGAATTTTATGACACGACAAGGTTAATAATAGATAATAAACAGATTAATATAAATGGGAGACTTTTTACACAAGCATTGGTATCTTGGTATGGTGAAGATGATTGTATTAGAATTGATAGAGCTACAAATAGAGAAATATCAAGAAGAACAGACTATAGCAAAATAATAACACAATTAGATGTAAATAGATTATTAAATGAACCAGAGTATGGTAATGCTGTAATGAATAAGTTACTAGACCAAGGAAGGGTAAATAGATATTTGCAAAGAGGCTTAGAAAATAACCCAAGCCAACCATGTGGAAATTATATAGGCAGTATTGCTAATAGAAATGGCGAATATATTAAAATATTTGAAACAGATATAGGAGAATCAGTACATAATTTACCAGAAATGACAGAAAGAAGACGTGAATACAAGCAAATGAGAGAATACGCATTAAGAAAAGAAATGGAAAGAAAACAACACGAAATGGACGAACTTAAAAGAAGAATGGAAGACATACAAAGATAACAAAAAAACAGTTACAATTAATTTTGTAGCTGTTTTAAATTTGACATATATGCTATAATATTTTTGTAGAATAAATAAAAGAGGTGAAACATTTGATAGAACTAGAAGAAAACAAACATAAACTAATTTCAATAAAAGAAAGATTAAAATCAATATGTGAAGCTTTAAGAATAACAGAGCTAAAAAAGGAAATAAAGGAATTAGAAGCAAAAACCAACGACCAAGGCTTTTGGGATAACAACCAAGAATCTAGTAACATTCTCACAAAAATGAAAAGATTATTAAACAAGATAGAAAATTTTGAAAAATTACAAAATGAATTAGAAAACTTAGAAAGTTTAAACGAATTGCTATTACAGGAAGAAGATATAGAGCTGGGCAAGGAAGTTTTAAAAAACACATCAAAACTAGAAGAAAGCCTAGAAAAGTTAGAAATGGAAACATTACTTTCAGGTAAATACGATAAAAACAATGCAATATTAACTCTTCATCCAGGAGCTGGAGGAACAGAATCTCAAGACTGGGCAGAGATGCTATATAGAATGTACTGTAAATGGGCAGTTAACAATGGCTTTGAGATTCAAGAATTAGACTATTTAGATGGAGATGAAGCTGGAATTAAAAGTGTAACATTTTTAGTAAAAGGTGAGAATGCTTATGGATATTTAAAAGGAGAAATGGGAGTGCATAGATTAGTTAGAATATCACCTTTCGATAGTGGCGGAAGAAGGCATACATCATTTGCCTCATTAGAAGTTTTGCCAGAAATTACAGAAGACATTAAATTAGATATAAACCCAGAAGATATAAAAATGGATGTATATAGAGCGTCAGGGGCAGGAGGTCAAAAGGTAAATAAAACATCATCAGCAGTAAGACTTACACATATTCCAACAGGCATTGTAACAACATGCCAAACAGAAAGATCACAAACACAAAACAGGGAATATGCAATGACAATGCTAAAATCTAAATTATTGGAATTAAAAGAAAAAGAACAGAAAGATAAAATAGAAGACCTGAAGGGAGTTCAGCGAGATATAGCATGGGGAAGCCAAATACGTTCATATGTATTTTGCCCATATACTTTGGTTAAAGACCATAGAACAAATTATGAAGTAGGAAATGTAGAAGCGGTTATGAATGGCGACTTAAATGGTTTTATAGAAAGTTATTTAAAAACAACAGTAAAAAAATAAGGAGAAATATTTATGGAGAAAAACAGAAAAAAGATAAGCATATGGAGAATACTTGCATATTTTATAATATATAGTTTTGTAGGGTATGTTGTAGAAACACTATTTGCACTAATAAACTATAACGTAATTGAAAGTAGACAAAGCTTCATGTATGGACCATTTTGCGGTATTTATGGTTTTGGAGCTGTAGTTCTAATATTAAGTCTAAGATTTTTCGATAAGAATAATTACACTCTATTTTTGGGAGGTTGCCTAACAGGTTCCATAGTTGAGTATACAATGAGTTTTTTAGGAGAACTACTATTTAATGCACGTTGGTGGGACTACTCAAAAAGATTTTTAAATATAAATGGAAGAATATGCTTGCTATATGCACTTTTCTGGGGAATACTAAGCTTAGTTTTAATGAAAATGATAAACCCTGTTGTAGATAAAATAATTGACCACATAAAGCTAAAACTTAGCCCAAAGCTACTAAAATGGCTAGTTGGCGTTGCAACAGCATTCATGCTATTTGATATAATTATAACAGGAGTTGCAGAAGAACTATTTTTAATGAGAATGGCTGTTGAACATAATATAGATATAAAAAATAAAGAAGTTGCAGAAAGTATGTATGAAAAAATATATGGTAACCCCAAAGCAGTTGCAATAATAGATAAATTCTGGGGAAATAAAAGAATGATTTTAACATTTCCGAACATAACTTTAAGAACAAAAGCAGGAGAAATAGTGCATATAAGAGACCTGTTACCAGATATAAAACCATATTTCTTTAAATTTGAAGGAAATAGAATAAAAAAATTCACTCCAAATATTGACATTTAGCGATTTTTCATATATAATAGTACAAGTTATGGAATAATCCCAAAGTAAAAGAGTATCGAGGGGAGGGAATTATAGATGGCAGAAATAAAAGTTAATAATGGAAATATAGAAGACGCATTAAAAAGATTTAAAAGACAATGTGTAAGAAATGGTGTACTACAAGAGGTTAGAAAAAGAGAACATTATGAAAAACCTAGCGTTAAGAGAAAGAAAAAATCAGAAGCAGCAAGAAAAAGAAAATTCTAATACATAAAATTAAAGAGGCTAAAAATAGTCTCTTTTTTTGTTAAAACTATTGCAAAAAAAGTTAGTATAAATTACAATATAAATGGTAAAATAAACAAAAAGGAGATAGAAAATATGTCATATAAAACTCAAGAAATTAAAAAGGGAATACAAGCACATGTAATTGAAACAAACAAATTCAAAACAAATTTGTTTGCAATGTTTTTAACTGTGCCATTAAATCGTGAAAACATAACTCAAAATGCACTTATACCAGCTGTTCTAAGACGTGGAACAGAAAAGCTAAAATCACAAGAAGAAATTAGCATAGAGCTAGAAAATATGTATGGAGCAACATTAGATTGTGGTGTTGAAAAAACAGGAGATAACCAAGTTTTAAAATTTTATTTAGAAACATTAAACGATAACTTTTTACCAAACAAAGAAAACTTATCAAAAAAGGCAATAGAGTTATTGCTTGATGTAATTTTTAACCCATTAACTGAGAACAATCACTTCAAAAAAGAATATGTAGATTCAGAAAAGAAAACAATAAAAAGATTGATAGATGGAAGAATTGATAACAAAGATATGTATGCATATACAAGATGCATAGAAGAAATGTATAAAAATGAACCTTATGGGCTATACAAATATGGATATATAGAGGATCTAGAAAACATCAATGAGGAAAACTTATATACAGATTATCAAAATCTTTTAAGCATAGCTAAAATAGATTTTTTTGCATCAGGCGAATTGCAAACAGATAGCGTAATTTCAATAATTGAAGGAAACCAAAATATACAAAAACTTCAAGAAAGAGAAGATACACATATTGTAAACACAGAAGATACTGAAAAAAAGAAGGAAGTACAAATTCAAACTATACAAGATGTAAAAGATGTAACACAAGGAAAGCTAGTAATTGGGCTAGATATAGACTACTATAAGAAAGATTCACGATATGCAATGTGTATATATAACGTAATCTTAGGCGAAAGTGCAACATCAAAGATGTTCCAAAATGTTAGAGAAAAAGCAGGATTGGCATATTCAGCAAGATCAACATATGTAAGACAAAAAAACAACATTTTCATAAGAGCAGGAATAGAAATTAAAAACTATTCAAAAGCACTTGAAATAATAAAAGAACAGTTAGAAGATATGAAAAATGGAAAATTTTCAGATGAAGAAATTGATAATGCAAAAAAATACATGACGTCAGGAATAAAAACAGTTCAAGATGAACAAGATTCTGAAATAACATACTACATGGGTCAAGAACTATCTAAAACACTATTAACATTTGAGGAATATATGGATAAAATTAATTCAGTTACAAGAGAAGAAATATTAGAAATAGCAAAAAACATACACATAAATACAATATACTTCTTAATGAATGAAAATAACTAAAAGAAAGGGTGTAAAAATCATATGCAAATTATAGAAAATTCAAAAGTAAAAGAAAAGCTATATGTTGAAAAGCTTGAAAATGGCTTAACAGTTATGATTATGCCAAAGAAAAATATACAAAAAAAATATATGATATGGGCTACAAATTTTGGCTCAATAGATAATAAATTTATAGCACCAAAAGATAAAGAAGAAACAAACATTCCAGATGGTGTGGCACATTTTTTGGAACACAAAATGTTTGAACAACAAAATGGAACAAACAGTTTAGATACATTAACAGCACTTGGAGTAAATGCAAATGCATATACAACAACAGATCATACATGCTATCTATTTGAATGTACAGACAACTTCTACCCAGCAATGGACGAACTTATGGACTACGTACAAAACCCATATTTCACAGACCAAAACGTTGAAAAAGAAAAAGGAATAATTGGGCAAGAAATTCAAATGTATGATGATTACCCAAGTTGGGCAGTGTATATGAATGCGATGAAATGCATGTATAAGAATAACCCAATTATAATAGATATTGCAGGTTCAATAGAATCAATAAGCAAAATAGATAAAGAAGTTTTATACAAATGTTACAATACATTTTATCATCCATCAAATATGGTAATGTGCTTTGCAGGCGACTTTGAGCCAGAAGCATTAATAGAGGAAGTAAAAAAACGTTTAAAACCTACAGAAAAGCATGGAGAAATAAAAAGAATATATCCAGAAGAACCAGAGCAAATTGTAAAAAAAGAAAATACTCAAAACATGGAAGTTAGTATGCCAATATTTGTAATAGGCATAAAAGATGTAATCGACAACAAGAATTGCACAAGCAGTAACATTGTAAAAAAACATATAGCAATTGAAATATTATTAAATATGCTAATTGGAAAAAGTTCAAAATTATATAAAGAACTTTATGAAGCTGAACTAATTACAGGAGAACCATATTTAGATTATGAATTTTCAAAACAATATGCACATGTTTCAATAACTGGGCAGTCAAACGATCCTAAAAAAGTTTTAGAAAAATTTGAAGCGGAAATTAAGCAGATGAAGGAAAACGATATAGACTTAGCACATTTCCAAAGAGTAAAAAACATGATATATGGCAACTATGTAAAAGAATATGATGATGTAGCTGAAATCTGCAGAATGTTTGTAGGGGACTATATGAAAGGTATAAACAGTTTTGAATATATAGAAGAATATGAGCAAGTAACACCAGAATACACAAAACAAGTGCTAGAAGAAGTTTTCAAAGAGGAAAAGACAGTGCTATCAATAGTAGAGAAATAAATAGTATTCAAAAACTTGACAATTATGTAAACAATATGATATAATCACAGAGTAAAATTTTAGTATATTTTAAATCTATTTGGATTTAAAGTACATGAAATGATACAAAAACCAAAACTAAATAAGATTATATGGAGGGAAAGCAAAAACACTAAAAAAGTACATTAGCATATGACAATACTTGAAAGGAGCTTTAGAGTACTATGAAAAAGTTTTTTGTTCTCGTTACGCTAGTCGCAGTATTAGTTGCTTGCTTCAGTACAACTGTATCTGCGGCAAACACAAGCCAGAAACCACAAAATGACGGATGGGCGAGAATTCGCTATGCAGGAAATGGACGGTATTTGGATATACCAGCTGAAAACTTTTACGACAATGGTACACAATTGCAAGTTTGGGACAAAGCATATGGCAATCAAAATCAAATTTTTTACTTCCACGACACAGGTAAAGGATGGCAAATTTCTTCACACTTAACTGATAAAGTTGTGGAGGTGCGTGATAGTAGCCACGAAGATTATGCTCAAGTAGCACAGTGGGATAGGCATAGTTTGGCATGTGCACGTTGGAATATTATTCAAAATGAAGATGGCACAGTTTCATTCCAAAACGTTGAATCTGGTTTATATTTGAACGTTTGTGGCGGAGGAGATGCATCAAATGGAACCAAAATTATTCAGTATCATAATGATGGTACCATTGCCATGAAATTCTACATAGAAGTAATGGAGTATTCGGACATTTTAAGTGCAACTTTTGATAGGTATACTAAAATAAGTGAAGTTAAGTGGACAAAATATACTCCAATTGTCTCAAATATTCTTAATGATACTGGATGGCAATATCAGACTAAAGGAAATTACTACTATCCTAGTGTAAATCAAGAATGGATATTTGAAAGTGCAGAATTTTTATCTCCTAACACAGTAGCAAATATGCTGAAGGAAAAATCTTATAATAGTAGCACGTGGAACCAAATTAAAGATGCAATAAGTGGTGAAATGACAGAAGATGGAGTGTCAACGCTTCTTGCAAAATTAGGTTTTGACTACGTACCAGGAATTGGATATGCAATAGGTATTTTGCAGGCACTTTGGGAAAGTCAAGATTCCATAAAATGGAATGAATTTGTCAATGCTGCAAAAATTGATCCATATGGTAGATGTTCAGGTGTTATAGTATATACATACTATGAAATTGCAGAATACACAACATATGGTCCTTTAAATAATGGAACAACATATTGGGGAAAAACTAGGCATATTCATAAAGTACCACACGTAAAATATGCTACGTGGACTGGTGATAATTTTTATGAGGTTTGCAAACTACCAGTAAATGTTATTGATGGTAGATGGTGGTATTATTTCAAGTAAGCTAAAAATCATGTGGAGTTTTCATAATTGAAGCTCCACATGATAATATAAAATAAAAGGAGTAGTTATGAAAAAAAGTTTAATAATAATAGGAATAATTGTAATTATAATTTTAGGCATTTTAATAGGAAGTGTTTTTATGAAAAAAAGCACAAAACTTTCTAAAGACCAGTTTATAGCATTAATGAAAAAATTTAATGAGAATACAAATTTTAAGATAGAGAATAAAAATTTAACAATATACAAAAAAGATGGATTTATATTGTCTAAGAGAATAGATGGTGTTTACACTTGGACAGACACAGCAAATAAAAAATCTATTAGCTATATGCCAGAAGGAAAAATATATTCAAATGTGGATTATATAGAAAATGATTTAGCAGAACTTAATAATATGAATTATGAATTTTGTGGTTTTGAACGCTATAATGATATTAAATGCGCAGTAGGAAATTTTGAAACATCAGAATATTCTATAAAAATTTGGGTAGATGCTAAGACAGGAGCTTATTTAAAAATAATAAATAAAGGAAAAGATTCTCGGGGAAAATCAATTTGAAAACGTACAAGAATATACAGTGGAATATAATGTAGTTACAGAAGAAGATGTTACTAAACCAGATTTATCAAATTATACAGAAACTAGTATTTAAACCAAAAGGCAAGCTTTAAAACTTGCCTTTAATTTATTTTATTCTTCATGTGAAGCCATTTGCTTCCTCATTCGCATTTCAGCATCTTTTTTTGCCATATCTTCACGCTTATCATAAAGCTTTTTGCCTTTGCCAATGCCAAGTTCAACCTTTACAAAGTTACCCTTAAAATATAAACTCATAGGTATAAGAGAATACCCTTTTTGCTTAATTTGACCGTACAAGTTTATTAATTTCATTTTTATTTACTAAAAGCTTTCTATCCCTTAAAGGGTCTTTATTGTATATGTTTCCAAATTCATATGGACTTATATGCATATTATAGATAAAAAGCTCGCCATTTCTAATTCCTGCATAACTATCTTTTAAATTCACCTTCCCATTTCTAATAGACTTAATTTCTGTTCCTGATAATACAATACCAGTTTCTAGTGTATCTATAATAGTATAATTGTGCTTAGCAGTTGGATTTTTTGCAATTAATTTTGACATTTAAATCATTCCTTCTTAAGTACAAATAATGCAAAAGCATTATGTACTTCTAAATAAATATGAAATATTATATCACATTTATTTAGAAAAGTGAACATTATTCATCATTATGATGATTATTATTAGTTGATCCATAATACCAAACAAGACCTATTATAACTATAGCAGCTATTGCAACAATAACCCAAACCCACATAGTTGAGGTATTATTTGTAATACCATTTGTAGCAGTTCTTGTAGCTGAGTAGTCTCTAACATTATCGTTTATTTTAGTGTCATTCATTCTTAAAGCATCTTCAACACCATTTTCAGCAGAACCAATACCATTACGTACATCGCTACCCATACGGTTAACGCCATCAACAACAGCATTTGTAACATTAGAAACACCGTTTTTTACATCACCTGTGTTTGCTGAAACAAAACCTGAAAATATGCATAGAACAAAAAGAATTACAGATACTAATACAAAACTTTTTTTATGCATGATTTTTACCTCCTATTTTTAGAATTCAATAATATTATTTTAAAATCTAGAAAAAAATATGCATAAAAAAATTGCCTTTTCATACATAAAAAGGCAAACAAAATTTATTTTAATCTTATTAAAATCGCAATAGCCAGTAAAATTAAAACTATACCAACAGCTATAAGAATTATATTAATAATATCAGAAACACTCAAATGAAAATCTTCGCTAGTAGTTGTAGTAGAAGTTTTTGCAGGTGCATTAACATTAGAAACAGGACTTGTAGTATTATTTACAGTATTATTTTGTACTTCATTTCTTGGAATAGTATCATTTGAAACATTATTTTGTATATTTTCATTTTCTATATTCATATCAATATCAACTGCATAAACAGCTGAAAAGCTTAACATTACTAAGCAAAGTAAAATCAAAAATAATTTAAAAAACTTCTTCATTTTTATTAAATCAATCCTTTCAAAATGTACATATATATAATACACAAAAATAATCAATTTGTCCATACAAAAAGTAAAAAAATAAGAGAATATTTGAAAATAAAAAGGAATATACATTAACCATGGAGGGAAAAATGGTTAATGTAAAGGAGAATAATTCTAATGGTATTGTAATAATTTTGAAGGGTAGTTTAATTTCTATTATAGCAACAATAGTGCTATTAATGATATTTGCTGCAGTGCTTACTTATTCAAATATAAACGAAAACAGTATGCCTACTGTTATTATTGTGGTTACTGCACTTTGTATTTTAGTTGGAAGTCAGATAACTACTTCGAAAATTAAAAGAAATGGAATTGTAAATGGAGCTTTGGTTGGTGCTATATATATTTTAGCTTTGTATTTAATTTCAAGTATTATTTCAAAAGACTTTTCATTAAATATTTATTCAATAATTATGATGGCTACAAGTATTCTAATTGGTGGGATTGGAGGAATTATAGGAGTAAATAAAAAATAAATTTTCAAAAAAGTATTGACATTTTATGAAAAAAGGTATAAATTATTAGCAGTCGATTAATTAGACTGCTAATAAATTTTTGAAGGAGGAATGGAAAATGATAAAACCATTACAAGACAGAGTAGTTTTAAAAATGATAGAAAACGAGGAAACAACAAAAAGTGGAATAATACTTTCAAGTGGAGCAAAAGAAAAACCACAAGTAGCTGAAATAATCGAAGTAGGACCAGGAGGCGAAACAGACGGAAAACCAGTAAAAATGTATGTAAAAAAAGGTGATAAAGTAATAGTAAGCAAATATGCAGGAACAGAAGTTAAAATTGATGGCGAGGAATACATCATAGTAAAACAAGATGATATTCTAGCAATAGTAGAATAATTTGAAAGGAGATTTTTATTATGTCAAAAGAAATTAAATTTGGCGAAGAAGCCAGAAAGAAAATGCTAGATGGTGTAAACACATTAGCAGATACAGTAAAAGTTACATTAGGACCAAAAGGAAGAAATGTAGTATTAGATAAAAGCTTTGGAGCACCTTTAATTACAAATGATGGTGTTACAATAGCAAAAGAAATTGAACTAGACGACCCATATGAAAACATAGGTGCAAGATTAGTAAAAGAAGTTGCAACAAAAACAAATGATGTTGCAGGTGATGGAACTACAACAGCAACAGTTTTAGCCCAAGCTATAATCAAAGAAGGCGTTAGAAACGTTGCAGCAGGTGGAGAACCAATGGCTATTAAAAGAGGTATAGATAAAGCCGTTGGAGAAGCAGTTGAAGGTTTAAAAGAAATTAGTTCAGATATTAATGGAAAAGAAGATATAGCAAGAGTTGCGAGCATTTCAGCAAACAACCAAGAAATTGGAAACTTAATTGCAGATGCAATGGAAAAAGTTTCAAAAGATGGAGTAATAACAATAGAAGAATCTAAAACAGCTACAACAGGTTTAAATGTTGTAGAAGGAATGCAATTTGATAAAGGATACATTTCTCCATACTTTGTAACAGATACAGATAAAATGGAAGCAGTAATGGAAAACCCATATATATTAATTACAGATAAGAAAATAAGCAACATACAAGAAATATTACCATTACTAGAAGCATTAATGCAACAATCAGGAAAGCTTGTAATAATAGCTGATGATATTGAAGGAGAAGCATTATCAACACTTGTTCTAAACAAACTAAGAGGTGTTTTAAATGTAGTTGCAGTAAAGGCACCAGGCTTTGGAGATAGAAGAAAAGAAATGCTAGAAGATATAGCAATTCTAACAGGAGGAGAGGTAATTACATCAGACTTAGGACTAGAATTAAAAGACACCACAGTAGAACAATTAGGTAGAGCAAAACAAGTTAAAATTCAAAAAGAAAATACAATTATAGTAGATGGCGCAGGAGATAAAGAAGCAATAGCATCAAGAGTAAAACAAATAAGAACAGGAATTGAAGAAACAAAGAGCGAGTATGATAAAGAAAAACTACAAGAAAGACTAGCAAAACTTGCAGGAGGAGTAGCTGTAATTGAAGTTGGTGCTGCAACAGAAGTAGAAATGAAAGAGAAAAAACTAAGAATAGAAGATGCTTTATCAGCAACAAAAGCAGCAGTTGAAGAAGGAATTGTTGCAGGTGGAGGAACAGCACTTGTAAATGTAATGCCTAGAGTTCAAAAATTAGCAGATACATTAGAAGGAGACGAAAAACTAGGTGCAAGAATAGTTCTAAAAGCATTAGAAGAACCAGTAAGACAAATTGCAGTAAATGCAGGTCTAGAAGGAGCTGTAATACTTGAAAAAGTAAAAACATCAGAAAAAGGTATTGGCTTTGATAGTAGCAAAGAAGAATATGTAGACATGAAAAAGGCTGGAATTGTAGACCCAACAAAGGTTACAAGAAGCGCACTTCAAAATGCTGCAAGTATAGCAGGAATGTTCTTAACAACAGAAAGCGTTGTAACAGATAAAAAAGAAAAAGAATGTCATTGTGGAGACCATGGAGCAATGCCACAAGGTATGGAAGGAATGTATTAATGAATAAAACGGGAATTGCTGTATTTGGCGGGTCATTTAACCCGCCAACTGTTGCACATATAAACTTAGCAAAACAAGTTTTAGAAGAAATGAACGAAATTGAAAAAGTAATATTTGTACCAGTAAGCACAAAATATAATAAAAAAGGACTAGCCCCTGATGAGGTTAGGCTTAATATGCTAAAAAGCATTTGTAACTCTCAAGAAAACTTAGAAGTTTCTGACTTAGAGCTAAAAAGCGAAAGGCAGTTATATACAATAGAAACACTAAGAATAATAGAAGAACAAAAACCTGAAAAAGAAATATACTTCCTAATAGGAACAGACAATCTAAAAGAACTAGAAACATGGTACAAGCCAGACGAATTACTAAAAAACTTCAAAATTATAGTACTAGATAGAGGCGAGGACAACACAGAAGATATTATAGAAAAAAGTGAGTTCCTAAAAAAATATAAATCATCTTTTATAAAGCTAAAAAACATGAAAAAAATGAATATCAGTTCAACCTATATTCGTGAGCAACTAAAACTAGGAAACAACGTCCAAGACTTGGTTCCAGAAGAAATTAGAGCGGAAGTAGAGAGAATATATAAATAACCATCATCCCACATAAAACATATAATATATATATAAAACAAATGTGGGAGATTTTTATGGAATTGAAGAACAAAAGAATTGTAATTGGAATAACAAGTGCTTTTTACGCAATTGAGAAGGTAATTCCTCAAATAGAAAAATTGATTAATAATGGTGCAGATATAATACCTGTCATGTCTTTTAACTGCTACAACTTAGATTTTAAAGGGCTTTCAAAACAAATAGAAAATATTACAGGAAAGAAAATTATACATACAATAGAAGATGCAGAGCCAATTGGGCATAGAATTTCAACAGATATAATGGCAATAATTCCATGTACAGGGAATACCATTGGTAAACTTGCAAATGGAATTATTGATACGCCCGTGTTGGTTTCTGCGAAAACAAATTTAAAGAGTGGAAACAATTTAGTAATTGGAGTTGCAACAAATGATGGGTTGTCAATTGAAGCAGAAAATATAGGAAAACTTTTGAAGCAAAAAAATGTATTTTTTGTACCGTTCAGGCAGGATAACCCAATTACAAAACCAGCTTCCTTACTCTTTAGCTCAGTTTATATTAGAGAAACAATAGAAAGGGCATTCCAAGGAGAACAAATACAGCCAATTTTAATATGAAAAATCTCAATAAATTATAAGAAAACACTTGAAAAGTGTTTTCTTTTGTTATACAATAGGCACGTAAAATTATAAATTTAAGGAGGAACAAATTATGTCAGTTAAAGTTGGAATCAATGGTTTTGGAAGAATTGGAAAGTTAGTTTTCCAAGCAGCTTTAGAGAAAGGAGAAGTTGATGTTGTTGCAGTAAATGACCCTTTTATCACAGCAGAATATATGGCATATATGTTAAAATTTGATACAGTACATGGAAAATTCAACGGACAAGTTAGAGGAGAAGGTAATAAATTATATGTTAATGATAAAGTAGTAAATGTATATAATGAAATGGACCCACACAATATTCCTTGGGGAGCTGAAGGAGTAGAATATGTTTTAGAATGTTCAGGAGTATTTACAACACTAGAAAAAGCTCAAGCTCATATTGATGCTGGTGCAAAGAAAGTTTTAATTAGTGCACCATCAAAAGATGCCCCAATGTTTGTAATGGGTGTTAATAATGATAAATATGACCCAAGCATGACAATTATTTCAAATGCATCTTGCACTACAAACTGTTTAGCACCTTTAGCAAAAGTTATAAACGATAACTTTGGAATTAAAGAAGGATTAATGACAACAGTTCATAGCACAACAGCGACACAAAAAACAGTTGATGGAGCTTCTAAAAAAGATTGGAGAGGTGGTAGAGCAGCTTCAGCAAACATAATACCATCATCTACAGGAGCTGCAAAAGCAGTTGGAAAAGTAATTCCAGAATTAAATGGAAAATTAACAGGTATGGCATTTAGAGTACCTACAGTAGATGTATCAGTTGTAGACTTAACATGTAATCTAGAAAAATCTGCAACATATGAAGAAATATGTGCAGCAGTAAAACATGCATCAGAAAACGAACTTAAGGGAATACTAGAATATGTTGATGAAGATGTTGTATCATCAGACTTTATACATGATCCACATACATCAATATTTGATAGCAAAGCTGGTATTCAATTAACAGATAACTTTGTTAAATTAGTTGCTTGGTATGATAATGAATGGGGTTACTCAAACAAACTAGTTGACCTAGCAATATATATTTCAAAGAAATAAACAAGTTTTGAGGGCGAGCTTTGCTCGTCCAAAAAATGTTTAAAGGGAGGAAGAAACATGAATAAAAAAACAGTTAGAGACATTGATGTTACAGGAAAAAAGGTTCTTGTAAGATGTGATTTCAATGTTCCACTAGATAAGGAAACAGGAAAAATTACAGATAACAGAAGAATAAGAGCAGCAATACCAACAATTGAGTATTTAATTGACCACAATGCAAAAGTTATACTATGCTCACACTTAGGAAGACCTAAGGGAGAATTCAATTTGAAATATTCTTTAAAACCAGTAGCAGAGGAACTTTCTAAACTATTAGGTAAAGAAGTTAAACTAGCAAAAGATGTGATTGGAGAAGATGCTGAAAAACTTACATCTGAAATTAAAGAAGGCGAAGTTGTACTTCTAGAAAATGTAAGATTTCATAAGGAAGAAGAAGAAAACAACCCAGAATTTGCTAAAAAACTGGCTTCATTTGCTGAAATATACGTAAATGATGCTTTTGGAACAGCACACCGTGCACATGCTTCAACAGCAGGAGTTGCAGACTATTTACCAGCAGTATCTGGTTTCTTAATAGAAAAGGAATTAGAATTCTTAGGAAATGCATTAGATAACCCTGAAAGACCTTTTGTTGCAATACTAGGGGGAGCAAAAGTTTCAGATAAAATAGGTGTAATAGAAAACCTATTAGATAAGGTAGATACATTAATTATAGGTGGAGGAATGGCATATACATTCTATAAAGCACAAGGACATAGTATAGGAACATCAATATGTGAAGAAGATAAAATAGACTTAGCAAATGATATATTAAATAAAGCTAAGGAAAAGAATGTAGAAATTTTACTTCCAATAGATAACCATGTTTCAGCAGAATATTCAAATGAAGCTGAAGATAAATATATAGATAGTGTAGAAATACCAGAAGGATTTATGGGACTAGATATAGGACCAAAAACAATTGAACTTTTCAAAAATGCAATTAAAAATGCAAAAACTGTAGTATGGAACGGACCACTTGGTGTAACAGAATTTTCGAAATTTGAAGAAGGAACAAAAGCTATTGCAGAAGCTTTGGCAGAAACTGAAGCAGTAACTGTAATAGGTGGTGGAGATTCAGCTGCAGCGGTAGAAAAATTTGGTCTAGCAGATAAAATGACACACATTTCAACAGGTGGAGGAGCTTCTTTAGAATTTCTAGAAGGAAAAGTTTTACCGGGTATAGCATGTTTAAATAATAAATAATGGAGGGATAAAACAGAATGAATAACAGAAAACTAGTTGTAATATTAATGATTATAGTTGCAATACTAATAATTGCACTTGTAGGAGCAATTATATATATTGTTGCAAAAGAAAATAAAAATTCAAATAATACAGTGGTTGTGAATAACAATAAAACAGAAAATACAACACAAAATGAAGCTGATACCAATAATAACATAGATGAACCAGATATTGATGATGAACAAACTAAAGCAATGGCAATAAAATCATTTAATGCACAATTTGAAACTTACAAAAAAGAAGATAATTCAAGCAACCAAATTAAAGCTTTAATATCATCAATTGAAACAAACAATGCAACAAGAGAAGATGATCATAAAATAAATTTGAGTACAGATGGAATAACCAAGGTGGATCAACTTTTATCAGATAAAAAATATAAAGTGGAATTTTTAACTGATGTTGAAGGATATATCAATGAGGTAATTATAACAGAAAATGGAGCGAATACTGGAACATCACAAACACCAAACCAAACACCAAGTGGTACAAGTGATTTACACGCTGCCATTTTTAATGCTAAGTTTAATAACTATATAGGAAATATTACAGGAAGTAAAATTAATGATTTGTTACGAATTGCAACAGAAAGTGTAACTAATGATCCGAGTCATCCAATAACAATAAATTCAAATACTATAACTGATTTGAGTGAAATTATGCCAACAGAGACATATATGATTACACCAGCATATGACTCAGCAGGATATATAAACACTCTAAACATTGACAAGATTATGTAAACGAAAGGAGCTCTATATATGAGAAAAAAGGTAATAGCTGGAAATTGGAAAATGAATATGCTTCCAAATGAAACAATAGCATTTTTAGACACTTTCACACCATTAGTGGCTAATGCCGAAAGTGAAGTTATTTTATGCGTACCATATACGGACCTGTTTTATGCATTGTTAACTGCTCAAGGAACTAATATTAAAATAGGTGCTCAAAATATGCACTGGGAAGAATCTGGAGCATATACAGGCGAAGTTTCTCCAGAAATGCTAAAATCAATAGGGGTTCAATATGTAATAATAGGACATTCAGAAAGAAGAGCATACTTTGCAGAAACAGATGAAACTGTTAATAAAAAATTAAAATCTGCACACAAAGTTGGTTTAAAACCAATTGTATGTGTAGGAGAAAGCTTAGAAGAGAGAGAACAAGGTATAGCTAAAGAAATTATACAAAACCAAGTAAAACAAGGCTTGAAAGACTTGACAAATGCCGAAATTGAAAGTACAATAGTTGCGTATGAACCAATTTGGGCAATTGGTACAGGAAAAACTGCAACAAAAGAAGATGCAAATGAAACTATAAAATGGATTAGAGAAGAAATTTCAGAAATGTATGGAAATAAAAGCGCTGAAAAAGTAATAATTCAATATGGTGGAAGTGTAAAATCATCAAATGCGAAAGAACTTTTTGAAATGTCTGATATAGACGGAGGCCTTGTAGGAGGAGCAAGTTTAAAACCAGAAGAATTCGCAAAAATTGTTAATTACAAGGAAGGATAATATATGGATAAAAAAGTAACAATGCTAATGATACTAGATGGGGTAGGAATAAATGAGAGAACAGATGGTAATGCTGTGGCACTAGCCAATACTCCAGTCTTAGATAAAATACTAAAAACTAATCCAAACACAATAATAAAAACAAGTGGTTTAGACGTAGGACTACCAGAAGGGCAAATGGGAAATTCTGAAGTAGGACATACTAATATTGGCGCAGGAAGAATTGTTTACCAAGAATTAACAAGAATAACAAAATCAATAGAAGATGGAGATTTTTTTAGTTTACCAGAGTTAGTTGGGGCAATTGAAAATTGCAAAAAAAATCATTCTAAATTACACATAATGGGATTACTATCAGATGGTGGCGTACATAGCCATATACGCCATTTATATGCAATACTAGAGCTTGCAAAAAGAAGAGATTTTGAAGATGTATATGTACATTGCTTCTTAGATGGACGTGATACTCCACCAGCATCAGGGGAAGGATATATTGCAGAGCTAGAGAAAAAAATGGAAGAAAAAGGTGTTGGAAAAATAGCAAGTATCCAAGGCAGATTCTATGCAATGGATAGAGATAAAAGATGGGAAAGAGTGCAAAAGGCATATGATGCATTGGTTAATGGAATTGGAGAAAAAGCTACATCTGCAACAATTGCAATTGAAGACTCATACCAAAAAGAAATCTTTGATGAATTTGTTGTTCCAACAGTAATTTGTAATGGAGACGATACCCCAATTGCAACAATAAGCGAAAACGACTCTGTAATATTCTTTAACTTTAGACCAGATAGAGCAAGAGAAATTACTAGAAGTTTGGTAGATAAAGAATTCACAGGATTTGAAAGAAAATATTTCCCACTATATTATGTATGTTTTACAAACTATGATGACACAATTGAAAATGTTCATATAGTATTCAAGAAAGAAGAAATAAAAAATACATTTGGAGAAATTATTTCTAAAAAAGGATTAACACAATTAAGAATAGCTGAAACTGAAAAATATGCGCATGTTACATTCTTTTTCAATGGAGGAGAAGAAAAACAATATAATGGAGAAGATAGAATTTTAGTACCATCTCCAAAGGTTGAAACATATGATATGCAACCAGAAATGAGTGCAATAGAAGTAACAGATAAAGTAGTAGAAGCAATAGAAAGTAAAAAATATGATGTAATAATTCTAAACTATGCAAACCCAGATATGGTTGGACATACAGGAAGTTTAGATGCAGCAATAAAGGCAATGGAAACAATAGATACATGTGTTGGTAGAGTTTATGAAGCAATAAATGATGTCGATGGTGTGCTTTTAATTACAGCAGACCATGGTAATTCAGAACAAATGATAGATTATACTACAGGTGAACCACACACAGCTCATACAACAAACCCAGTACGTCTTGTATTAGTTGGAAAAAATTCTCAATTAAAGCCAGGAAGATTATCAGACCTAGCACCAACAATGCTTGAAATAATGGGAATAGAAAAACCAGCAGAAATGACAGGCGAAAGCCTTATCATAAATAATTAATTTAATAGGAGGAATTTTTATGAAGGACTATTTAGCAATTGAAGAAGTTAGAGCCTTAGAAATATTAGACTCTAGAGGAAACCCAACAGTACAAGTTGAGGTTGTAACAGAAGATGGTTCAAATGGTGTAGCAATGGTACCATCTGGAGCATCAACAGGAAGTTTCGAAGCAGTTGAACTAAGAGATGGAGACAAATCTAGATACTTAGGAAAAGGTGTAACAAAAGCAGTAGCAAATGTAAATGAAATAATTGCACCAGAACTAGAAGGAATGAACGTATTTGAGCAAGTAGAAATTGATAAAAAACTAATCGAATTAGATGGAACAGAAAACAAAGGTAGATTAGGAGCAAACGCAACACTAGGTGTATCACTTGCAGTTGCAAGAGCAGCAGCAAATGCACTTGGAATGAGCCTATATAGATACATTGGTGGTACAAATGCAAAAACATTACCAATTCCAATGATGAACATTATGAATGGTGGAAAACATGCTGATTCTACTTTAAGCGTACAAGAATTCATGATTATGCCAGTAGGAGCACCAAGCTTTAAAGAATGCTTACGTATGTGTGCAGAAGTTTACCACAATTTAAAAAGCGTATTAAAAGAAAGAGGACTATCTACTGGAATAGGTGACGAAGGTGGATTTGCACCAATGGTAAAAAATGAAGAAGAAGCCCTAGATACAATAGTAGAAGCAATAAAAAAAGCAGGATATGAACCAGGTAAAGATATTTGCCTAGCATTAGACTGTGCAGCAACAGAAATGTATGATGAAGCAAAGAAAATAGGAAAAGATGGAATGTATTATTTCTGGAAAATAGGAGAACTAAAAACAGTTGATGAAATGATAGATTTCATGAGTGAATTAGTAGAAAAATACCCAATAATTTCAATAGAAGATGGTTTAGCAGAAGAAGATTGGGACGGCTGGAAAAAACTTACAGATAGATTAGGAAGCAAAATTCAAATAGTTGGAGACGACCTATTTGTAACAAATATAAAGAGATTACAAAAGGGACTAGACCTAAAAACAGCAAACAGCATACTAATCAAATTAAACCAAATTGGAACATTAACAGAAACATTAGATGCAATAGAACTTGCAAAGAAAAACGGATATACAGCAGTTGTATCACATAGATCAGGTGAAACAGAAGATACAACATTAGCAGATGTTGCAGTTGCAATGAATGCAGGACAAATAAAAACAGGTGCACCATGTAGAACAGATAGAGTTGCAAAATACAACAGATTATTAAATATAGAAGACGAACTAGGAAAAACAGCAATATATCCAAATAAATTAAGATAAAAAAACAGGTAATGAATAATAGCAATATTATTTATTACCCAAACATTGGGGTGTCGCCAAGTGGTAAGGCATCGGACTCTGACTCCGACATTCCGTAGGTTCGAATCCTACCACCCCAGCCAGAAAAATACTACGAATATAACTATATTTAAGTATTTAATATTAATAATGTACAATGAGGGGAAAGACATGAAGTATAAAATACTAGAGCTTACTAAAGAAAATGAGAGAAGCTACTTAGAACAAGTAGCAAACCTAGAACAAGTGGTTTTAGCAAATATGGAAGAAAGGGGACAAAAAGGGCAATTATTCCCAACAGGAGCAGAAGATATTTCTGCATATATTCATTCAAAGGAAAACACAGTCTTAGTTGCAGTTGATGAACAAGGTAATGTAATAGCTGCAACATACATAACACAGGGGCAAAATGCATTTATATATAACGACATAACAAAATATTTTAAATACGGAGAGAAATATGATGAGTATGTTAAAGGCTTATATCCAAGTGAACTAGAATATAAAAGAGATATGCTTGAAACATATCAAATAAAAATAGAAGCATATAAATATGCAAAAGAAAAAGTGCTCAGAGAATTTCCACAATATGGTGGAGATATAATGGCTTTTTTAGAGCACGAATTACAAGAACCTAATAATGGTTTTCATGAAAAAAGTAAATTAAGAGAAAAATTAAATTCATATATGTCTGAATATATTCAAAAATTGGAGCCAGTAAAACCAGGCGTAAGTGAGAGGTATCAGAGGTTTTACTGGTTTACGGCAGATAAAATTTCTAAAGAATTTGGAAAAGGAAATGTAAAACCAAACAGCATAGATGCAAAAGAATTAGAAACATTTTTAAGTGAAGAAGAAAGAGAGTATCAAAAAATACTTGAAAGTGGACCATTAGTTATTCATGAGAGACCAAATTTTGATATAGAAAAATACTATACATCTACATCATCAAATGCTATAGAATTGGATACATATATAACAGACCCAAGAGACAGGAAATCTGGACTTGCGAGAATTTTACTACTAGAGGGTATAGATAAACATATGAAAGAATTCTTTGTAAAACCAGAGAATCAGGAAATTTTCCTATGCTCAACTTTACATAGAGATAATTTATCATCAAAATATGTTTCAGAATTTTTTGGACTAACAGATAGTTTATATGTAAAAAGAAGAGATGGAATTAATAGAGAAGTTCACATTTGCAAAATAGGTAGAGATGAATATGAAAACTATTTAAATCATATGAGAAAAAGAGTAGCAGTTTTATATGGATATAATCCAAATGGAATTTCTATTTCAAGAGAAGATAGATTAAATGTTCTTATGGAACAATTACAATATGAAGAAGGAGAAATAAACAGATTACAAAGCGTTGCACCAAACAACCAGAGATATAATGGTCACATTGATTTTGCTCAAAGAAAAATAGACAAAGTGGCATCACTTAAGAAAAAAGTAGAGGAACTACAAGAAACAAAGAAAGAGGAGGGCGAAAGATAAATGAACAAAGACTATTCATGGCCAATAGAGCCAAAATATAAAGTAACAGAACATGATAAATATGGAATTAGAAAAAACCACTATGTACTTTTTAAAGAAAGAGCACATTCAGGGTTTGATATTACAGCAGATATAGGAACAGAAGTACATCCAATTACAACTGGAAAGGTATTACTCGCCGAGTTTGATGGAACAACAACAGAAGGAATAGATGCATTTAATGATGGATACGGAAATAAAGTAGAGATTTTAAATGATGATGGCAGAAGAGTAGTATATGGACATTTAAGGGAAATATATGTAAAACCAGGAGATACAGTTAAAACAGAAACTGTAATAGGAATAACTGGTTGCAGTGGTGGTTCTAGAGTTCCACATTTACATTTGGAAATAAGAAAAGAAAATACGGAAAATACAGGGTTGGATTATACAATAGACCCTTTAACAGTTCTTCCAGAAAAACATTTGGAAGAATTAACCGAAGAATTCAAACAAGAGCCATATGCTAGTCTTTGGAAAAAGATGGCATCATCTAATCCTTGGAGTTTTGTTGAGGAAGACATACCATATAGAGAGGATAAAAACTATATAAGATAGAAGTATTAAAATAAGCAGAAATTTGACATTTTTCGACAAAGTTGGTATAATATATGCGTATAGCCAGTGGCTATAACTTATTAAAAGGAGTAGACTTGTAGTATGGGAAAAACTTTCACAGCAATCGGAATTGTACAGGAGGTAAACGTTGAAGGTGACGAGGCTGTAATCATTGCCTATGATACCCGGGCATCCAAGATGAGAGCCATCAGGATTCTGAAGAAGGACTTTGACAAGTACTTCATAGGAAACCTAGCAGATGGTGCAAAGTTGGAGATGGTTATCAGTCAGAAGACTGATGAGGTTGAGAGAATCAACCAGATCGTCAGAAACTGGATATCCACGATCAAAGGCAAAGCAGACTTTTCGACGGAATATAACTACCGTCACGATTATGCATAATTAAACTCCACTTGGGAGCTCTGTTACATACAGGGCTCCTAAGTTTTATATTTTAAATATAATTTCTTAAATTTATATTGCAAAAAAAAAGTCTTAATGTTATAATTCATATGAAAATAGAGAAAATATATAAAAGGTAGGTAATGAAAATGAATAATGAAATGTATGAAATTATGAAAAATAAGCTAGGTTTTATAGCTGCACTAGACCAAAGTGGTGGGAGTAGTAGCAAAACTTTAAAAGCATATGGAATTGAAGAAAGTGAATACAACTCAGAAGAAGAAATGTTTAACTTAATACATGAAATGAGAAAAAGAGTATTTACAAGCAAATCATTTACAAATGAACATATAATAGGTGCAATTTTATTTGAAAAAACAATGCTTTCAAAAGTAAACGATGAATTTACAGCAGACTATTTATGGAATGAAAAGAAAATAGTTTCTTTCTTAAAAGTTGATAAAGGACTAGCAGAAGAAACAAATGGAGTAAAATTAATGAAAAAAATTCCAAACTTAGCAGAAGAATTACAAGAGGCTAGAGAGAAAAATGTATTTGGAACAAAGATGAGATCAGTAATATATGAAGCAAACGAAGAAGGAATAAAAGCTGTAGTTGCACAACAATTTGAATTTGCAAAAATTATATGTGACGCAGGCTTAGTTCCAATCATAGAACCAGAAGTTGATATTCATGCTCCAGAAAAAGAAAAATGTGAAGAAATACTAAAAGCTGAAGTAAAAGCACAATTAGATAAATGGAACCAAAACGATAAAATCATGTTTAAGTTTACAATACCAACAGTTGCAAATCACTATTTAGATTTATATGACTATGAATGTGTTGTAAGAATAGTAGCTTTATCAGGTGGTTACGACATAGAAGAAGCTGTTACATTGCTTGCACAAAACAATAAAATGATAGCAAGCTTTTCAAGAGCATTATTACAAAACTTAAATGTACACCAAACACAAGAAGAATTTGATGAAAAATTAAATGATGTAATAGTAAAAATATATAATGCATCAATAACTTAAATACCTCAGAAACATGCCAAAACTTTACAAATAAGCAAACTTAGTGTATAATGAAACTAATATGAGTTGTATCTCGTATTAGTTTCTTTTTTCACTAATTAGTGAGAGGAGTATCCTCAAAACTTTTTGGTTTTACATAAATATAAATTCATCAATAAAAGATTTAGGAGGAAAAGAAAATGGACATTTACAGAATGAATGAGATTTGTTTTATCCTTTATGGAGTGATGATTATTTTAATCATCTGGAATTACAAAAAGACATCTACTTTATCCTTATTGGTAAACATGTTTTCAGCAATTGGCCTTATTTTCTACCAGTACTTCATTTTGAAACAGCAGGTAAGTGTTAGAGCAAACTATGTATCAATAATTGCAATACTTGTTGGCTGTGGTGGAATGATGATTTATGTAATTGTGAATACAGTAGTGTACTATATTCTTGCAATTAAAAGAAAAAATGTCCACACTAAGAGCAACTAGCCTTTAGGCTAGTGCTCTTTTTTAAGTGTATTTTAATATAGAGATAGTATAATACCATGTTGGAAAATAATATAAAAATGACATAAAAGCTTAAAAAACGACAAAAAATGTGCTATAATATTTAACAGCTTTAAAAGTTAGAAAGAGGATGAAAATGAAAGAAGTTATACATGTAGGTATAGATGTTGGTTCAACAACAGTTAAAGTTGTTGTAATGAATGAGAAACAAGAAGTACTTTATACAACATATAAAAGACACTTTTCAGACACAAAGAATACAGTATGCAACTGTTTGGAAGAATTAGCAGATACATTTCAAAATTATGACATGACAATTGCATTAACAGGTTCTGGTGCATTATCAGTATCAGAATTTTTGAGTTTACCATTTATTCAAGAGGTTGTTGCTTGTAAAAGAACAGTTGAAAAGTATATACCTCAAACAGATGTAGTAATAGAACTTGGTGGAGAAGATGCTAAAATTATATATTTTGGTAGATCAATTGAGCAAAGAATGAATGGAACATGTGCAGGGGGAACAGGAGCTTTCTTAGATCAAATGGCAACATTACTTAACACAACAACACCAGGATTAAATGAACTTGCAAAAAACTACAATACAATTTACCCAATAGCTTCAAGATGTGGAGTTTTTGCAAAAACAGATATACAGCCATTATTAAATGAAGGAGCAGCAAAAGAAGATATTGCAGCATCTATATTCCAAGCAGTAGTTAATCAAACAATATCAGGCTTAGCTTGTGGAAGACCAATAAGAGGCAAAGTAGCATTCTTAGGAGGACCACTTAGTTATTTATCAGAACTTAGAAAAAGATTTATAGAAACACTAGAACTAAAACCAGATGAGATAATCATTCCAGAAGATGCACATCTTTTGGTAGCCAAAGGTGCAACTTTAGATTCAATGAATTATAAACCAATATCAATAGAAAAACTAAAAAGTAAAATAGAGCTTTTAAAAAATTATCACGACACAACAAAAGATTCTTTAAAACCACTATTTACAATAGAAAATGAATATAAAGAGTTTAAAGAAAGACACAGCAAACATACTGTACCAAAAAGAGATTTAGCAAAATTTAATGGAAACTGTTTCCTAGGAATTGATGCAGGTTCAACAACAAGTAAAATAGCATTAATAGATGTTGAGGGGAATTTACTATATTCTGCATACAAAAACAATGAAGGAAAACCTTTGCAAACAGTAATTAGCATGCTAAAGGATTTATATAGTGTATTACCTAAAAAGGCTATTATAAGATATGCAGGTTCAACAGGATATGGTGAAAAGTTAATGCAAACTGCTTTAAGTTTAGAGATGGGGGAAATAGAGACAATTGCCCATTATACAGCAGCAAAAAAATTCATGCCAAACGCTACAAGTATTGTAGATATTGGTGGACAAGATATGAAATACATAAAAATAAAAAATGGTGCTATAGATAATATAATGCTTAACGAAGCATGCTCATCAGGTTGTGGCTCATTTATAGAAACATTTGCAAAGAGTTTAAATTTGAAAATAGATGAATTTGTAGAAGAAGCAATAAAATCAAATAGACCAGTAGACTTAGGTTCAAGATGTACAGTATTTATGAATTCAAAAATAAAACAAGCTCAAAAAGAAGGATATAAAGTAGGAGACATATCAGCAGGACTTTCATATTCAGTTATAAAAAATGCAATACAAAAAGTTATGAAAATAAGAGATGTTGAAACTTTAGGAGATTCAATAGTTGTACAAGGTGGAACTTTCTATAATGATGCTGTTTTAAGAGCATTTGAACTTATAGTTGGAAAAGAAGTTATAAGACCAGACATAGCAGGGCTTATGGGAGCATACGGCATTGCTGTTCTTGCAAAAGAAGAATTCGATACCAAAAAAGATAAAGACTATGTATCACAAATTATTAATAATGAGAAACTAGACAATTTAAAAGTTACAGTAGTACATACAAGATGCCATGGTTGTGAAAATAAATGCTTACTTACAATAAATGAATTTTCAACAGGCAAAAGATTTATAACAGGTAACAGATGTGAAAGAGGAGCTGGAATAGAAAATAGTAAAACTCAATTACCCAATATATATAAATATAAATACCAAAGACTATTTGGATACAAACCATTAGCTGAGGAAGATGCAAAACGTGGAACAATTGGAATACCTAGAGTTTTAAATATATATGAAGATTATCCATTTTGGTTTACTCTATTTACAAACTTAGGTTTTAGAGTAGTTTTATCAGAAAAAAGTGATAGAAAAACTTACGAAAAAGGAATGGAATCAATGCCTTCAGAATCAGTTTGCTACCCAGCAAAACTAAGTCATGGGCACATTATAAGTTTAATAAACCAAGGAATAAAAACAATATTCTATCCATGCATGATGTATTCAAGGCAAGAAGATAAAGAGGCAAATAACAAGTATAACTGCCCAATAGTTATATCATATTCAGAAGTGTTGAAAAACAATGTAGAAGAACTAAATACTCAAGGAATAAAGTTTATCAATCCTTTCCTACCATTTGATAAACAAGGTTTAGTAAAAAGACTTTATGAGTTAGAAGATTTTAAAGAATATGGATTTACAAAAAAAGAACTAAAAGAAGCAGTTCAAAAGGCAGAAGAAGAATATCAAAGATATAAGGCAGATATAAGACAAAAAGGCGAAGAAACCATAAAATATATTAAGGAAAATAACCTAAAAGGAATAGTTCTATCTGGTAGACCATATCATATAGATCCAGAAATAAACCATGGAATAGATACTATGATAACATCTTTGGGACTATGTGTTTTATCAGAAGATAGTATTGCACATTTATCAACAGTAGAAAGACCTATAAGGGTTGTTGACCAATGGGTATTTCATTCAAGGCTATATAGAGCAGCAGATGTTGTTGGAAGAAATGATAACTTAGAATTAGTACAATTAAACTCTTTCGGTTGTGGTGTAGATGCAGTAACAACAGACCAAGTTGAAGAAATTCTTTCAAGCTTTGGTAAGATGTACACTTTAATAAAAATAGATGAGGTAAACAACTTAGGAGCTATAAGAATTAGAATTCGTTCATTAATTGCAAGTATGAATAAAAGAAAAGTAGTACAAGAAAAATGCTCACGGAGATTATGAAATACAGAAAGTAGAATTCACAAAAGAAATGAAAAATGATTATACAATACTTGTGCCACAAATGTCTCCAGTACACTTTGAAATGTTTGAAGCTGTTTTAAAATCTGAAGGATATAAAGTAAAACTTTTAAGAGACTGCACTCGGACATACAGTTGAAACAGGTTTAAAATATGTAAATAATGATGCATGTTATCCATCAATATTAACTATTGGTCAATTAATGGAAGAAGTAGAAAGTGGAGAATATGATACAAACAAATTAGCTTTAATGATGTCACAAACAGGTGGTGGTTGTAGAGCAACAAACTACATAGGCTTTATACGTAAAGCATTAAAAGATGCAGGATATCCAAATATTCCAGTAATATCATTCAACTTTGTAGGAATGGAGAAAAACTCAGGCTTTAAGATAACACTTCCATTAGTGAAAAAGCTAATAAAAGCAACAATTTATGGAGATTTACTACAAAAACTATTACATAAAAACAAAGCATATGAAGTAAACAAAGGCGAAACTGAAAAACTATACTATTCATGGCTTGAAAAATGTAAGAAACTATCAGTAGAAGCAACAATGAAGGAATTTAACCAAACAATATACGAAATGGTAAATGATTTTGAAAAAATTGAGTTAGATACTTCAAAAGAAAAACCAAAGGTTGGAATAGTTGGAGAAATCCTAATTAAATATCATCCATTTGGTAATAACTACTGCACAGACCTTTTAGAAAAAGAGGGAGCAGAAGTTGTAATGCCAGACCTGATGGGATTTGTAAAATATGTAATAATGAATAGTATTATAAAGGCAAAGTTACTTGGAAGCGGAAGAATAAATGCAAGAATATATAAAGTAGCATTAAAATTAGTAAATAGCATTGAAAAAGACTATAAAAAGGCACTTGAAAACTCAAGCAAAGGATATTTACCACCATGCAATATAGAAGAACTTGCAGAAAAAGTAGAAGATATATTGTCAACAGGAAATCAAACAGGAGAAGGCTGGATACTTACAGCAGAAATGCTTGAATTTATGGAACATGGAATTCAAAACATAGTATGTTTACAACCATTTGCATGCTTACCAAACCATGTAGTAGGTAAAGGTGTTATAAAAACAATAAGAAATAAATTCCCAGAAGCTAACATTGCAGCAATAGATTATGACCCAGGAGCAAGCCAAAGCAACCAAATAAACAGAATAAAATTGCTATTAACAATAGCTAAAGATAATATTAAGTTAAAAGAAAAAAGAGCTCAAATAGAGAAAGAGGAAAATATAGAAGAAACAAAGAGCACAGAAACTGTTTAGGATAAAAGCAACCCAAATTAAAGGGTTGCTTTATTACTATAAGTAGCCAAACGCAGGAGTTTTGTATTTAGAGAAAATCGAAGACCCCCGAAAAACTTCTTTAGGCGTCTCCATCGTGGGTTCGATTTTAAATAAATACCAAAAGCTCAAGGCGAGATTTGGCGGACTATTTAGAAAAAAATGAAAAGTATTATTAATAAAAAACTTGAATTATGTTTACTAATTACTATAAAATATGTTATAATAAAGAAGTAAACATCATAATTATATATTAAAAAATTTTAATATATAACAGGTGTTTGAATTTTGTAAGCTCTAATTTTGAAAGGAGAATTTTAATGAGTAAAGGCGTACGGTCAAACTTCTATGCAGACATAATGTCTCAAAATCAGGAAGTGACAGGCTCCTGCCATTTGGTGGTTGTAAAACTTCCCAATGGTGAAACACTCAGGATCATGGTTGACTGTGGTCTCTTTCAGGAGAAAGAACACTACGACGATAACCAAAAGCTGATCTGCAATCCAGAAAACCTTGATTATGTGCTTGTAACACATAACCACATTGACCACACAGGAAGGCTACCTCTTTTAATAAAGAAAGGGTATGCAGGTGATTTCTATACCACACACATTACGAAAAACTTAATGCCACTCGCACTTTACGATACCTGCCGAATTTTAGCAGACTTAAGTAAAAGAAAGAACATTCCATCACTTTATGCTTCAAAAGATGTTGCACAGACTATTAATAAAACAAGGGGGTATGACTTCAATCAAAAAGTTAGACTTTCGCATAATGCTGCGGTAACTTTCTTCGAAAATGGGCATCTTATTGGTGCAGCAATGATTTTACTTCAGCTATCTTATCCAGGGTATGAAGATATTAATCTTCTGTTTACAGGAGATTATAACAACAAAAACATGTTCTTCAATGTTAAAGAACTTCCGCTGGAAGTAAGGAAACTTCCTCTTACAATAATTCAAGAGGCAACATATGGCTATGTAAATTCTACAGAAATGAAGGCTGTGTTTGAGGAAAATGTGGCAAAAGCAATTACTGAAAAGAAAACAGTAATAGCTCCAGTATTCTCGCTTGGAAGAGCTCAGGAAATTCTGTATGTTTTAAAGAAAATGCAACAAGATGGGCGGCTTTCAACTTCAATACCGATTTACTTTGATGGAAAGTTAGCATTCAAGTATACAGGCTTTTATCTTTCATATGCTGCTGAGTTAAAGCTTAAAGTGAAAGAGTTTTTGCCGGATAATCTACAAACCGTAGATGATGCAATGAGAATGAGCATCATTCGAGACAGAGGTACAAAAATAATTGTAACAACATCTGGAATGGGCTCGTATGGACCGGCACAAACCTATATACCCGCATATTTGCCCCAGAAAAATGCACTTATTCATTTTACTGGGTACACAGCGGAAGGAACTCTGGGAAGACTCTTACAAACAACAGAAACAGGCAGCACTGTTGAGGCTCTTGGATTAATTCTTGTAAAAAGAGCTGATGTGCAGTATACAAACGAATACTCTGCACATGCAAAAGCAGACGAAATGATTGACTTCTTGAAGAAGTTCGAAAACATCAGAATGGTTCTTGTAAACCACGGACAAGCAGATGTTAAGGAAGAATTTGCAAAAAGAATTTTGAGCGAGGTAGATACAAGAAATGTAGGCATTCTCGGAAGCGGATATCTGTTCAGAGTAAACAATTATGGCCTAATCAAAACCATGGGCACAAGATTCGAATAACCAAAAGAAAGGGAGCTTTTTTAGCTCCCTTTCGCATTAAAAACAAATAAATATATTGACAAAAAGGTATAACTGATATATAATACCATGCATATAAAGATATTAAAACGAAAAACTAACAAAGGGAAGTGGTTATATGTCAGAAGAAGATTTTAGAAAAATGACAAGAGAGGAATTAGAACAGTTTTTAGATGAGGAACACACTGAGAGAGAAATAATTATAGCTTCAATCGAATTAGGAAAACGAGATATCGCAGAAGGAAAATATTATACAACAGAAGAGGTTTTAGAACATATCTTTGGAAAGAATAGTATGGTTAACTAAAGCTAATAACGATTTAATTGATATCTATAATTATATCTCAAAAGATTCCATATATTATGCAATGAAAACAGTTAATGAAATTATAAACAAAGTTGAAATATTACATATATTTCCATACAGTGGAAGAATATTAAATGATATTGTAAATGAAGAATATAGGGAATTAATTTATAAGTCTTACAGAATTATTTATAAGATTAAAATCTCAACAATTTATATTCATAGAGTGTGGCATTCTGCCAGAGAAATCAGTAATATATTTTTAAAATAATAGTTAATATGTTTTAATATCTTTACATAAAAAAGCAAACAAATTTTCACAAAAAGTATTGACAAAAATTATAAAAAGATATAAAATATTTGCGAACAAGAATTTGGGAGGGTTTTAAATGTTATCTACATTACATATAAAAAATATTGGAATTATAGATGATTTATCAATAAATTTTGAAGAGGGCTTTAATGTACTAACTGGTGAAACTGGTGCAGGTAAAACTTTGATTATAGGCTCACTTGCAATACTTAGTGGTGGAAGATTTTCTAAAGAAATGATTAGAAAAGGAGAGGAATGTTCATTAATAGAAGCAAGTATTTTTGTACCTCAAAGTGAATTTGCAGAAGATGGAAATATTATAATTTCTAGAGAAGTTTATTCAAATGGTAGAAACACTTGCAAGGTAAACGGAAACTTAGTAACTGTTTCAGAATTAAAGAGAATTATGAGTAAAATAATAGATATACATGGACAACATGATAATCAAAATTTACTAGATAATACGAAACATATTGTGTATTTAGATAGTTTTATAGGTGACGAACTATTTAAGATGAAACAAGAATATCAAGAATACTTTAACAAATATAATGAAATTAAGAACAAACTAAAAAATAATTACGGAGATGGGACAGAAAAAACTAGAAGATTAGATCTATTAAGATACCAATATAATGAGATAGATGTAGCTAATTTAAAAATAGGAGAAGACCTAGAGCTTGAAGAAAAACATAATATCATGATGAACAGCGAAAAGCTAAAGGAAAACTTAGAAGAAATTGATGAAAACATTAATTCAAATGCAATTGAATATATTTCAAATTCAATTAGATGTTTAGAAAAAATTGAAGACTATGGAGAAATATATAAATCAAAGCTTGCAGAATTAAAGAGCACATATTATGAATTGCAAGAAACAGCAAGAGATTTGAGCTCATTGAAAGATGAAGCGAATTTTGATGAATATGAAAGAGATGAAGTTGAAAGAAGATTAGATATAATATTTTCACTAAAAAGAAAATATGGTAATAGTATAGAAGAAATATTAGAATATAAAAGTAAACTAGCAGAGGAAATAGAACAAATTGAAAATGTAGAAGAAATAAATAAAAAACTTAGAACAGAACAAAAAGAAATTGAAAGCAAAATGAATAACTTATGCAATTTAATGAATGAAAAACGAGAAAAATATGGTATAATATTAAGTGAAAAAATAAACAATGAGTTAAAAGACTTAGAAATGCCAAATGCATGCTTTAGCATAAAAATAGAAAAAGAAGCAAGTTTTAATATAAATGGAAATGATAAAATTGAATTTGCAATTTCAACAAATATTGGGGAAGAAAGCAAAGAACTTATAAAAATTGCATCAGGTGGAGAAATGTCTAGAATAATGCTTGCAATAAAAACTGTACTTGCAGATATAGATGAAGTTCCAATTTTAGTATTTGATGAAATAGATACAGGAATAAGTGGAAAAGCAGCTAAAGCAGTTGCAGAAAAAATGAAAATAATTTCTAATAAACATCAAACACTTTGTATAACTCACTTGCCAGCTATTGCAGCACAAGGAGATAATAATTTTTACATATACAAAGAAGTGAAAAACGGAAAAACAAGAACAAATATTAAAAAATTAAATGAAGAAGAAACCATATTTGAAATTGCACGTATTTCAAATGGAGACATAACAGATGTCGCCATAGAAAATGCAAAAGAACTACGAAAAGCAGTTTAACAATTGTGTTTGAATTTCAAATGGTTGTATAATGATATTAAGGGAGAGACAAATGGATTTATCTAATGAAAATGTTATTCACGTAAAAGAGAATGGAATAGAATATTTGCAGTTTAGAAAACTGCTTGAATATAAAGAAAAATTAACACATGCATTCACAATGGGTGTAGAAAACGATTACAGAATGCCATTGTATAAAAGTCCAACAAATATATTAACATTTGAACAAATTGAAGAAAACAAGAAGAGTTATAAAAAAATTTGTAAATCCATAGGAATAAATTACAATGATATAGTAAAAACGAACCAGGTCCATAAAGATGTAATTAAGAATGTTGAAAATAAGATTAATGAGTTTAAACCTGATTTTTATGAAAAAGCATATGATCAAACTGATGGATTAATTACAAACAAAAGTAATATTGCCTTATGTGCTACTAATGCAGATTGTATAGTACTAATGATGTATGATGCCCAAAAACATGTTATTGCAAATGTGCATTCTGGTTGGAAAGGAACAGTTCAAAAAATTGCATCAAAGACAATAGATAAAATGCAAGAACAGTATAATTGCAACCCAAAAGATATAATATGTTGTATAAGCCCAAGCATAAGAGAATGCCACTTTGAAGTAGATCAGGATGTTAAAGATGCTTTTTTGGAGGCCTTTCCAAAAGAAACAGACAGTATTAAGCAAGCACATGAAAAATGGCATATTGATACAGTAAGAATTAATATAGAAATGTTAAAAGAAAAAGGATTAAGAGAAGAAAACATAATTGATTCTAAGATCTGTACAGTATGCAATTGTTCTCAGATTCATTCATATAGAGGAAGTAAACATCATAATGGTTTGGAAATGGGAATATTAGAATTGAAAGGAATGATATAGCGGGTATAACAGGGAGTTTGCATAATTTCAAAAGTTGAAACATATTTGAATTTGTGTTATAATACATTATGTAAAACCATTCGCAACTCTATAGAATTACTATTTTAGGAGGAAATGTTTTATGACCAATTTTGAACAGGAAATTAAGATGGTGCATCTTTCTGCGCAGAGCCCTAATGTAAGGACACGGCACAGAGCAGCTGAAAATCCACTTTGTCCAGAAGAAGATCTTTTAAGATTAGCTGACGACATTGATTGGTATGTTCAGGTAGGTGTTGCAGAAAATCTTGCAGCTCCTGTGGATTTGCTTAGATATCTTTTTAGAAAGAAACCTCAGCATGCAGAAGTACGCAGAGCTGTTGCAAGAAACGTAAAATGCCCGCAGGACATTATGGACGAAATCCTGGAAGATCCGGAATGGACTGTTCGTGAGGGGTTAGCTCTTAACCAAGAATGCCCAACAGAAATTTTGGGTGAACTTTCTCAAGATAAATCTTGGGAAGTTCGAAGAATGGTTGTGCGAAATCCCAAAACATCCAAAGGTACACTTTGGATGTTGAGGAAAGATCCAGATAACTTGGTCGCAACAATTGCAAAAAGAATGCTGCTGAGTAAGTAACAAACTTATTGCAAGCTGAATAAAGAGAGTAGAAAAATCTGCTCTCTTTATTTATTTCCATTAAAGACTAATCATTGACATATGAATATGTTATTTGATATAATGAAACCGTTTTAAAGGAGATGTAACTTATGAGCAAAAATTTTATAATTACAAATGATAATGTTAGAGAATATGCGAAAAAAATTGGAGAATGGATAAAAAATAAAGTAAATGAAGCAGGAACAGAAGGTGTAGTTCTGGGAATGAGCGGTGGAGTGGATTGTAGCACAGTTGCAATGCTTTGCAAAAATGCAGGCATAAAGTTACATTTGGTAATTTTACCATATGGTGAACACATGAAAAATTCAAACACATATAGCAATGCAATGGAGCTTATAAATACATCTAATTTTGAGTATCATATATTTGATATTAAACCAGCAGTCGATGCACTTATAATTCCAACAGAAGAAACAACATATAAAACAGAACTTGCAAGAGCAAACATTAGACCAAGAATTAGAATGACATATCTATATGAATATGCTCAAATTAATAATTTGCTTGTAATCGGAACAGGAAATCTATCGGAAGCAACAGTTGGTTACTTCACAAAATGGGGAGATGGAGCACACGACTTAAACCCACTTGCAAATTTAACAAAAAGAGAAGTATATATCTTGGCAAAATATTTAGGTGTTCCAGAAGCAATAATAAATGCTAAACCATCAGCTGATCTTTGGCCAGGACAAACAGATGAAGATGAACTTGGCTTAACATATGAACAAATTGATGAATTTATCTTAAATGGGACTTCAGGAGATAACAAGATAGATGAAATAATACAAACAAAAAAAGATAGAAATATCCACAAATTAGAGCCAATAGCAAAATTTGAAGATTAGGAAGGAAACATTTATGAAAAAGATAGTAATAATAGCTGCAATAGATGAGGAACTTGAAGCCATACAAAACAAATTTGAAAATATAGAAGAAAAGAAGTTAAAAGACTTGGTATATTATGAGGGACAGGCAAATGGAAAAGAATATGTTTTAACAAAATGTGGAGTAGGAAAAGTAAACTCTGCAAGAGTAACACAAATGTTAATAGATAACTTTGATATAGAATACATTATGAATGTAGGAATAGCAGGGTCTTTAAATGATGAACTTGAAATTGGAGATATTGTAATAGGTAAAAAATTAGTACAGCACGATTTTGATATAACAGCATTTGGACACGAAAAAGGCTATATAACAGATACAGGAAGGATCTTCGAAAACGATGATAATTTAATAAAAGAATATAACAAACCAAATGGAGAATATAAAATACTTGTTGGAACAATTGCATCTGGCGACATATTCTGCAATCAAGTTTCAATGAAAGAAAAAATTAGAACCAAATTTAATGCAGACTGTGTAGAAATGGAAGGAGCAGCCATAGCACAAGTGTGTACCCTAAACAAAGTTCCTTTCATTGTAATACGCTCAATTTCAGACAAACCAAATGGTAGAAATCATATAGATATAGAAAAGTTTACTAAAATGGCATCAAAAAGGTGTGCAGATTTAGTAATTAAGGGAGAAAATGCTTAAAAACACTTGCTTTTTTACCAGAAATATAGTACAATAGTTAAGGTAAAAATTACCTTTTACTTAGCTTAATAGAAAAATCCGACTTTAAGTTCAGTTTAAGGCAAATATTAATTAAAAGGAGGAATTTAGCATGACTAAAGAAAGAAAGACAGAAATCATTAAGAATTTCGGTAGAGATGAAAAAGATACAGGTTCATCAGAAGTACAAATCGCACTTTTAACTGAAAGAATTAATGAACTAACAGAACATTTAAAAGTACACAAAAAAGATAATCATTCAAGACGTGGACTTTTACAAATGGTTGGTAAAAGAAGAAATTTATTAAACTATTTATCTAAAAACGATTTACCAAAATACAGAGAAGTAGTTGAAAAATTAAATTTAAGAAAGTAATAACAAAGGCGGATTTTCCGCCTTGTTGTGCTATTTTGAGATAAAATATTATGGAAAGTAGCTTGCAAAATGTGTTCTGACTTAGAATATATTTTAGAGGTTACTTTATAATATAATTATCTTAAAATTACTGTATCAAAAATAATATAAAAGGAGAGAAAAAAATGTTTAAAACTTATTCAATGGAATTAGCAGGAAGAACACTTACAATTGAAACAGGAAAATTAGCAGGACTTGCTAATGGAAACGTATTAGTAAGATATGGCGACACAGTTGTTATGGTAAACGTAGTAGCATCTAAAGAGCCAAGAGATGGCATAGACTTTTTCCCATTGTCAGTAGACTATGAAGAAAAAATGTATGCAGCAGGAAAAATCCCAGGAGGATTTACAAGAAGAGAAGGAAAAGCAGCTGATAAAGCAATATTAGTATCAAGAGCAATTGATAGACCAATAAGACCACTTTTCCCAAAAGATTTTAGAAATGATGTTGTAGTTACAGCAACAGTATTATCAGTAGAAATTGATAATTCACCAGAAGTTTGTGCAATGATAGGTACATCAGCAGCACTTTCAATATCTGATATCCCATTTGGTGGACCAACAGCAGCAGTTAAAGTTGGTTATGTTGATGGTGAATTTGTTATAAACCCAACATTAGAACAAAGAAAGAAATCAGAACTAGATTTATTAGTTGCAGGAACAATGGATAAAATAGCAATGATAGAAGCTGGTGCAAAAGAATTACCAGATGATAAAATGTTAGAAGCAATTAAAGCAGGACATGTTGAAATTAAAAAAGTTTGTGAATTTATTTCAAAAATAAAAGAAGAAATAGGAAAACCAAAATTTGAATATAAATCATTTGAAGTTGACCATGATATTTATGAAGAAATTGAAACGAACTTCTATGATAGAATGTACAAAGATGTACAAGCTCTTGATAAAGAAACAAGAGACAAAAACATGGAAGCATTAGCAGAAGATGTTAAAGCTTACTTCGTAGAAAAATACGGAGAAGAAAGAGCGGAAGAAATAAAAACAGATATAGCAGATAGCTTATACAAACTAGAAAAGAAATCTGTAAGAGCAATGATATTAAATGAACATAAAAGACCAGACGGACGTCAAATAGACGAAATTAGACCATTATCATGTGAAGTTGGAATTTTACCACGTGTACATGGAAGCGCAGTATTCACAAGAGGACAAACACAAGTTATGTCCATTGCAACACTTGGTATGACAACAGATGAGCAAATGCTAGATGGTTTAGATGAAGAAACATCAAAAAGATATATTCACCAATACAATTTCCCAGGATACAGTGTTGGAGAAGCAAAACCAGTTAGAGGACCAGGAAGAAGAGAAATAGGACATGGAGCATTAGCAGAAAGAGCATTAGTTCCAGTAATTCCAAGTGAGGAAGAATTCCCTTATACAATAAGAGTTGTATCAGAAGTTCTAAGTTCAAATGGTTCAACATCTCAAGCAAGTATTTGTGGAAGTACTTTAGCATTAATGGATGCAGGTGTTCCAATTAAAGAACCAGTTGCAGGTATTTCAACAGGTTTAGTTACAGATAGCGAAAACCCAGATAACTATATAATGCTTACAGATATCCAAGGATTAGAAGATTTCTTTGGAGACATGGACTTCAAAGTTGGTGGAACAAAGAATGGTATAACAGCTATTCAAGTTGATATTAAAGTTGATGGATTATCATATAAGATAATTGAAGAAGCTTTTGCTAGAACAAGAAAGGCTCGTCAATATATATTAGACGAAGTTATGTTAAAACAAATTGCAGAACCTAGAAAAGAAGTTTCTAAATATGCACCAAAAATATTAACAATGAAAATTAAACCTGAAAAAATAAAAGATGTTATTGGAACAGGTGGAAAAACAATTAATAAAATAATTGAAGAAACAGGTGTTAAAATAGACATTTCTGAAGAAGGTAATGTAGTAGTTTACTCAGTAGACAAAGAAGCAGCACAAAAAGCAATAGATAAAATTGAAAACATAGTAAGAGACATAGAAGTTGGCGAATACTATGATGGTGTTGTTACAAAATTAATGCCATTTGGAGCATTTGTTGATGTTGGAGGAGGAAAAGAAGGTTTACTTCATATCTCTAAAATATCAAAAGAAAGAGTAGAAAAAATAGAAGATGTTTTATCAGTAGGAGATAGAGTTGTAGTAAAAGTTCTAGATATTGATAAACAAGGAAAAATCAGCTTAAAGAAAATAGGAGAACAAACAGAGTAAAAGGTTATAATATTTAAAATATTATATATAAAATTTAAGGAGGAAAACGTATGAACGTAACAATTTTAGGAAAAGATTTAACAGCCACAGAGGCTATAAAGGACTATGTAGACAAAAAAATGGATAGAATCCAAAAATATTTTGGAGAAGATTTTGATGTATCAATTACATTTAGAACAGAAAGAAATGAACAAATAGCAGAAATGACAGTAAAATCTACAGCAGGAGTATTTAGAGCAGTTACAGCACACAACGATTTATATGCATCAATCGATAAAGACTTTGATATAATCGAAGGTCAAGTTAGAAAAATGAAAACAAAGAAAGATAGAGCAAACAAAGAAGATTCAATTAAAAACTTACCAGTAGATGTTAATGAAGCTGAAATAGAAGGAGAAATAATTAAAACAGTTTATTATGACCTAAAACCTATGACTCCAGAAGATGCTGTACTAAAATTACAAGAAAAACCAACAGATAGATTTGTAACATTTATAAATTCAGAAACAAACAAAGTTAATGTATTATTCAAATTAAAGGATAATAAGAATTTTGGACTTTGCGAACCTGACGTATAGGGTTTGAAAGATAATTGCATTTGGCGTTGTTAAAATTGAGACTGAAAATCCTCAACGTATTTCAATACGCCTCTGGTTTTCAGCTCAATTTTGTCTAGACAAATATCAATTCTTTTTTAAACCTTTTTATAATATTAGCCCATCACAATCATGAGGCTTATGCTCAATGAGTAATTGCAATCTCAAATAGAAGAGGGGGAGTTAAATGGACTGGAATAAAGATGTTATTCAAAAACCAGAATGGAATGGCGAAATAAGTAATTTAAAAGAAAAACAAAAAATTGCTGATAAAATAGCACTATTAGCAAAAGATGGAGATGTAATTGGCGTTGGCTCAGGTTCAACATCTTTCCTAGCTATTCAAGCTATTGCAAAAAGAATGAAAGAAGAAAACTTGAAAATAAAAGCAATTCCAACTTCAAAAGAATTAGGCATGGTATGCAATTATTTAGGAATTCCAACAGAAACCTTGCTTACAGCTAAACCAGATTGGTGCTTTGATGGAGCAGACGAAGTAACTCCGGAAAAATGGATTGTAAAAGGAAGAGGTGCTGCAATGTTTAGAGAAAAGCTAAATATTGCAAATGCTAAAAAAACATACATTTTAGTAGATAGCAGTAAATTTGTAAGCAGACCATGTGAAAAGTTCCCAATTCCAATAGAAGTCTTTCCAGACAGTTTGTATGCAGTTAAAGAAAAATTACTAGAACTAGGTGCAACAAGCTTAGAACTACGTCTAGCAAAGAAAAAAGATGGTCCAGTAATTACTGAGAATGGGAACCTAATTATAGATGCAAAATTTGAAAACGTTGATGAAACATTTGAAAAAAAACTAAAAAGTATAGTTGGAGTTATAGAAACAGGATTATTTATTGGATACAATGTTGAAATAATAAATTAAGAACAAAAAATATGAAGTAAACAAAATTAATTTTACTTCATATTTTGCTTTAATTATGTAAATATGGTATAATAAGTATGTAATACTTAAATTTTAAGAACTTAAGGAGGAAAAACCATGAAAGAGAAGGTTCAAACTATGGAAATCATTCCTGCAGAAGTAGCAAGAAAAAGAACAGACACGGCTTTGACCGCACGGAGACTGAATGAAATCATGGTAAAAATCTCAAGAAAAATTCAGGAAACTGCAAAAGGCGAATACCATGATGACGAGTATTCTTTGGAACTCTGTTACAACGAGGAACAGATTGAGATGGTTCGAGTTGATCTCGAAAATCTCGGATATCGCATCATCCAAAAGGAAACCGAAAACAGATTTTACCTTTCATGGTAAACCTAAAACCACTGCCAAGAATTTGGCAGTGGTTTTTATTTAAGTAATGGTTTTTATATTTACAAATTTAAAATCACTTGGTATAGGTGCAGTTAATGTTAATCTTTTACTAGAAATAGGGTGAATATATGATAGTCTATATGCATGAAGTGCTTGTCTATAAATTAAATGAGAACTTGCACCATATAAAGTATCACTTAAAAGTGGGTGACCAATATGTGCCATATGTACACGTATTTGATGTGTTCTTCCGAGTTTCAAGAATACATTTAACAACAGTAAAATTAGAAGAACTTTGTAAAACTTCATAATGTGTAATTGAGGAATCTCCAAGAGGAGAAACACACCTTTCTATTATGCTATTTTCTTTTCTAGCAATAGGGCAATTTATAGTTCCTTTTGAATTTTCAAACACACCATCACAAATAGCAATATATTCTTTAGTAAATTGTTTGCATTTCATTTGCCTTATTAAACATTCCTGAACATATTCATTTTTTGCAAATACAACAAGCCCAGAAGTATCTTTATCTAGTCTATTTACAGGACGAATTTTCCTTTTTAAACCAATTTCATCAAAATAATACCTAACTCCATTAGATAAACTATCTTCAAAATGGTCCATAGAAGGGTGAACAGGAAACCCGCTTGGTTTGTTCACAACAAGTAAAGCATCATCTTCAAAAACAATATCAAGAGGCATTTTAGTTGGAACAATATTTGAATTATCCTCAATAAAATCAATATTAATTGTAACAACATCACCCACATTCAAAACCACACGAACAGAAGCCTTTTTACCATTTACAAAAAGCCTATCATTCATTTTTAATTTAGCAAGCAATCTATCAGAAATTTGGAAATGCACTTTTATAAGTTCCTTCAAATTTGTAAATTTATCATTTTCTTTTATTTTATATTCTAAAATCATAAAACCTCACATAAAAATAATACCACAAAAATGCTAAAAAGACTATAATTTATGGTAAATTGGTAAAATATGTGGTATACTAATTAATAGGAAGGAGAGTGAATTTTATGAGTGAAGAGTTTAAACAAACATTGGTAGACATAAACAATATCTCATACCATCTAAGCATAGAGGAAGCAAAAAGAATAGAAAAAATTGCTGAAAAGTTTCTAGATATCAAGCTTTTAGAAACAATGCCAGAATTACAAACAGATGAGCTAGAAGAGATGGACGTAACAGAAAAATTGTTATTATTAAATGAATATTCTTTATCAGACGAAGAACGAGCAAAAGAAAATAACGAAGCAATTCCTCTAGAAGATATTTTGAAAGAGGAGGGGTTAATTTAATTGAATTACATTATAAATGTTAAGAAGAAGGCTAAGAAATTTATTGATAAACAACCCCTCTTTCAAAGAAAACGAATTTACGAAGCGATTGAAAAATTACCAAATGGAGATGTAAAGGGACTTGTTAATTATCCTAATACATATAGACTAAGGGTTCGGAGATTACAGAATAATCTTTGAGTGGTATGAACATGAAATCATAATTAGTGTAATAGGAGTCGATAATAGAGGCGACATTTACAAAAAACTTTAGTTCAAAAAAGTTTAAGTCAAAATCAAATTCTGCTAATTCTAAGTAGAGAAAATCCAGTAAAATATTGAAAAAATAGGTAAATAATGGTATAATATTTACATAATGCATTTTGCATTTTTTTAGTTTATCCATATATGAGTATTGAAAGGGGAATTAAACATGCACACAGTTGAAACAAAGCTCCGATTTGAAAGTATTCCGTTCAGTGACGGAAAAAGAAAGGACGTTGTTGCAACTATTGTAACAACGGAAGAACTGACCCTTGATGATATCAAAATCATCGCACATTATGGACAAAAAGTAATAGGTGGACCAAGAGCAAAAACCTTTGCTCAAGTTCTTAAGGAGAGCACAAGCAAGATGAAGGCACCAACCTCAACAGCAATTAAAAACATGAACTTGCTGAGCAAGTTGGTAACCTTTTCTTACCAAGTGGTATAAGCCTGTTTACCCCAGCTTCTGAATAGAGCTGGGGTAAATTTTGTAAAATTACAAAAAACATAAAAAACTACTTGACAAAAAAATGTAAATATTATATATTACATATAGAATTTCTAGGAAGAAAACAAAGGAGGAAAGAAAGCCATGAACATAGTAGCTGTAAGCCTTGAGGCTGTACACACACACACACACACACACACTTTATGTTCACTAGAAGATAAAACAGGCATATTTATATATGCTTTATTAAACATATACGCAAGAGATGGATAAGTCTGTCTCTTTTTGTTATGTGATTTTTATTTATTTTGTACTGTAAAGTCCGCCAAACCTCATCGGAGTTATATATGTTTTGTTCTCAAGAAAAAATCGAAATGGCTACGAGGGTCACGAGTTAAGCCGTTGGCTCTTCGATTGTTTTCTTTCGAAAAAAATATATAACTCCTGCGTTTGGCTACATAGTGCAAGAAATATGTTTTTCAAAGTAGAAAAATATAAATTTAAAGAAGGAGAAGAATGAAAATGAGAAAGAACAAAGGTATAACACTAATTGCATTGATTATAACTATAATAATTCTTTTAATATTAGTAGGGGTAAGTATAAATCTAGCCATAAAAGGAGATTTATTCGGAAGTGCTGAAAAAGCAGTAGAAGGAACAAATGATAAAACTGCTCAAGAACAAACAAGAGTAGATGAATTAATGGGCGAATTGGGAAGAGTTGAGGAACAACAAAGACAGGATAATCTACC